>Ga0207866_1000168_pt1 | contig 108676 bp, 95 predicted proteins | sample HigsolmetaAR203D_FD_184835 | JGI IMG/M metagenome (GOLD analysis project Ga0207866, IMG submission 184835) | Ionic liquid and high solid enriched microbial communities from the Joint BioEnergy Institute, USA - AR20-3-D (SPAdes) (version 2) ...
ACGCCTCTTCGGATTGCATCAGAGTGCTGCCGAGCACGGCCGTCGCAACAGCCACGTTGACGACGTTCTCGTTCAGAATGTCAGCTTCGGTGAACGGATAGTTGCCGGTAAACACGAACTTTTCGCCCGGCCCCAACACCGCCAGGGAGGCGGGTTCGACCGAGGAGAGAAGCGGATCAACAATCGTGACTTCCTTGACCTCGACGCCCGTGTCATTGGTCACGGTGAAGGTATACTGAATGACCTCACCAACCTCCGGCGCCCCGTTATCGTTCGCATCAATCCACTGACCGGCCTTCTCCAGCACCAGGCGCGGCCCCTTCACCACAACCGTCGACGTATTGTTGTCCGGCACCTGATCCGCAAAGTCTTCCGGAACAACCACCGAGGCCGTGTTCTCAATATCCGACATGTCAGTGGGGCTTGTCTCTATGGTCACTTGATAGGTGACTGAGGCCCCTGATTGCGGAAGCGTGATGGTCGCGTTGAGATCGCCCGTGCCGCTCGCCGGGGCGCAGGTTGCCGCCGACGTTTTCGAAGTACAGGACCAGGAAGCGCTGACCGCATTGGGCGGAAGCGCGTCGACAAGCTGAATGTCCGCAGCGCCCCAGGGGCCATTGTTCTTCACGACGATCGTGAACGATACCGACTGGCCCGGTAGATATGCATCCTGAGCGGGTGTTTTCGTGACCTCGATGTCCACCGGCAGACCGAGGGGGGGCGTGCAGACACTTCGCGCCGTCGGAACTGCTCATTTCAGTGCCCTTGGCAAGGAATTGCAGGCTCATCTGCGAAATGTCGCCCGATGACATGTCGATACGAACGAAATTGCCCGAGTCGGTGTCATATGCATAAACGCCATTCTTGGCCGCAAATACCGACGTGAAAGAAAGGGTCTCGCCCGTGCCGGACTGGAAAGGCCCCGCAGTGACCGCGCCAAAATCATCGAGGTCAATCCGGACAATCGAGTAGTTCTGATTATTTACCTGGATCGACCAAAGCGCACCATCATAATACCCCATGTCCTGAAGGGGTACCGGCGGATTGAGCGGCTTGCTATCTACAAGCTCAACATTGTTTCCATCTATGCGATACTTGAAAAGTCTATAATCGTAATCAACGATATAGAAATTTCCTTCATCATCAAAATCAGCAACAACAGACTCAGTAAATTCACCAAGACTTATCACATATTCTACGTTGCCGTTCCTGTCTATCCTGAGAAGGTCATGGCTATCGGCGCCATTGTTGTCCCGTTTGATTGCATAAATGAAGTTATCAATGGGATTATATCCCATTGCATTGTACGTATAGCCATCCCGGTGACTTGACGGAATAAGATCAAGCTTCAGCAAAGGAGGTTCCGTCAGGTTGATCGTGCCGAGATCAACCCCCGAGATGTCCCCGACGCCATCAAATATGTTTTCCGCTATGAAGATCCTGCCATCGCACTCAAATGGCTCCATCGCCCCGATGGGCACAATAGGCGGGTACTGGTTGTCAGCATGTACCTGCACGGGATTTGCCAGCGCAAGCAGGCAAACGCCCCACAAGAGGCGAGCAAATCCTTTCCCGTGAACATCTATCATCGAAAACCTCCTGAAAGGAAAATCAGACGCATTGCCAGCTCGGAGCGGAGGCCCCCACCGTCCGGGGATACGGTTTACCGGGAGAGCACGCCGGTCATTTCGACCTGAAAGCACAGACAGGCGCGGAAACGGTCACTGACGAGACGCCATGACTTCAGGCGACAGGCTGCCCAAGAGAATTACAAGGGATGCCAGGCACACAATTCGGGAAGAAGAGACAAGCGCCTCCAGACAGACTGACGAGATACATCCAGGAGACCCGCGCCATGACCGAGCAGAACCACCACCGCGGATACGATACGATGGTCAAAGACACTGGAAATTCGTTTCAGGGCGCCAAGTGCAGCATTTCGGCCAGGGGACCCTCTCTCACTAGGCAATCGAAAAGCGTAATCGCGCAACCCGCCTAACGGCAATATTACGGTCAGTCCTTCTCGCCTGGCACGATGACAGTCAACGACAATAGGTTTACAGAACGGAAGCGTGCTGTCAGGAACTAGCTTGAACAAATCACTGCAGTTACAATTTAGTAAGCAAATACATCATAACTTTCTGAACTTTTCCAAAAATTGTGCTTGTAATTTACGATTAAGATATCTATTTGTAACTGGCATTTGCGCTCATATTGGGCGCGCCAATTGTTTTCAAGAGAGTTTATTGCACGAGATGCATACGATTACGAAAGATGTAAACGGTAAGGGGAAGAAGACTTCCGCCAGCAACGCCGAAGATGTCTGCACAGACCTTCCCTGCACAACGTCACTGCTGGACTTCAAGCTCCGTCGCGCGCAGCTGCTCGCGTTTCAGGATTTCTCAGAAAGTCTTTCGCAGCTGAAGATCCGTCCGGCCGAGTTCTCCGTGCTGGCCATGATCGCCCAGCACCCAGGCCAGAAACAGACAACGATCGCGGAGATGCTCGGCATCAAGCGGGCAAATTTCGTGTTCCTGATGGACAGCATCGAGAGCCGCGGGCTCGCCGTGCGTCGCAAGGAAAAGAATGACCGTCGCTCCCATTCGCTTTACCTGACGGATGAGGGCATCCGTTTTGTCAAGAAGATGACCTCGCTCTGGCAGGAGCACGAGAAGCGGCTCGTGGCCAAGCTGGGCGGCAGGGACAATCTCAACCGCCTGATCGATCTGCTGGACCGTTTTCTGGCTGCGGACAATGACGGCAAGCCGGCCCGCCTTGCGGCCAACAGCAAATAAGTCCGCAGCGTCGTTATTCCTGTCCTCTTGGCGAAAAGCCGGGACGGTTACTGTAAACAAACGGTAGCCACCCGGCTTCGCATTTCAGAAATACGCGATCCGTCCCGATTGAGCGCACTCGCCTGATCGCCCCACCGCCGCCCATGAGCTGGCGGATGACCGGACGCGCCGGCGGCCGCGCTCACGGTCTGTCCCTCTCAGTCAGGCGGCGGCCCTGATCCTGCTTCTGCTGGAGCCTGCGTCGATTGCTCCCGACGCGGAGATGATGCCGCTTGCACCATCAAGTGCGGCGGGGACAAGTTCGAACGCCAGGAGCCGGCGCTTCTCGAACGGACCAGGCATCACAAGATTGCCCGTCTTTTCTGCCGAAAAGCCAAAGCGGGCGTAGTATTCCGGATCGCCAACCAGAACGATTGCCGCGTGGCCGAGCACGCGAGCGCGCGCGATCGCCTCGAGCATCAGCGCGCTGCCGATGCCCTCCCCCTTCCGCTCCGGTTCCACGGCCAGAGGTCCGAGCAGCAGTGCGTCGCAACCGCCTTCACCGAGGGTTACATTCCACAGGCGCACGGTACCAACGAGCGTGTCGTCGGACGCGCGGGCGACCAGAGCCAGGCCCCGCGCCGGCAGACGGCCGCGGCGGAGCTTTTCCGACGACTTGCGCTTGCGGTTTTGCCCCATGGCGCGGTCGAGCAGCGCCTCACGAGCGGCAACGTCGCCCGGCTCCTCCTCGCCGATGACAAAGACAGGCGCAGAAACCGGGGTCCCAACAACGTCATTCCGGGCAGAGTCGACATGGTGCGCGGCATCCATCGCCACACTCCTTTCAGCAACAGAAAACCACAGGGAAAAGGGCCTGCGGCCATAACGGCCGCAGGCAGTGGTGTGCTCAGATGACGTAAGCCTTGAGCGGCTCGAAGCCGTTGAAGGCCACCGAGGCGTAGGTGGTCGTGTAGGCGCCCGTGCCCTCGATTAGCACCTCGTCGCCGATCGTGAGCGAGACCGGCAACGGGTACATGTTCTTCTCATAGAGCACATCCGCGGAGTCGCAGGTCGGGCCGGCGATGATGCAGGGGCCGACCTCGTCGCCATCGCGCGGTGTCACCAGCGGATAGCGGATCGCCTCGTCCATGGTCTCGGCCAGGCCGCCGAACTTGCCGATGTCGAGGTACACCCAGCGGGCCTCATCGTTCTCCGACTTGCGGGAAATGAGCACGACCTCCGACTTTATGACGCCGGCATTGCCGACCATGCCACGACCCGGCTCAATGATCGTCTCGGGCATGTGGTTGCCGAAATGCTTGGACAGCGCGTCGAAGATCGCCTCGCCATAGGCCTGAGCCGTCGGCACGTCCGTGAGGTAGCGGGTCGGGAAGCCGCCGCCCATGTTCACCATGCGCAGGTTGATGCCCTCGGCCGCAAGCTTCACGAACACGCTGCGGGCGTCAGCCAGCGCGCGGTCCCAGGCAGAGAGATCCGTCTGCTGAGAGCCGACGTGGAAGGACACACCATAGGCATCAAGGCCAAGGTGGTGGGCGCGGCGCAGCACGTCGACCGCCATCTCCGGCACGCAGCCGAACTTGCGCGACAACGGCCACTCGGCGCCAGCGCCATCGGTAAGCACGCGGCAGAAGACCTGCGAGCCGGGGGCCGCGCGGGCGATCTTTTCCACCTCCTCGACGCAATCGACCGCGAAGAGGCGAACGCCCAGGTCGTAGGCGCGGGCGATGTCGCGCTCCTTCTTGATGGTGTTGCCATAGGAAATGCGGTCCGCCGTGGCGCCAGCGTCGAGCGCCATCTCGATCTCGGCGACGGAAGCGGTGTCGAAGCACGAACCGAGCGACGCCAGAAGACGAAGGATCTCCGGGGCGGGGTTCGCCTTCACGGCATAGAAAATGCGGGAATTCGGCAGCGCCTTGCGGAAGGCCTGGTAGTTGTCACGCACCACCTCCAGATCAACGACGAGGCAGGGTCCTTCCGGACGTCGGGTCGCAAGAAAGTCCAGGATGCGCTGGGTTGCCATGTCAGTTTCCCTCATCACGCGGCTTCAGCCGCAAAAAAGCTCAAGCGGACGGGCCGAAGCCCGCGGTGGACAAAGGATGCACCGGACCATCCCGACTTCCGGCGGGTGGATGACGCCGGACCGCGATCGTCATGTGTGCATTTTGAGCTTCCGCCTCGCGGCGAAAGTTCGCTCTGTCTGCCTCAGCTTTGGTAGGGAAACCCCTCCGCACTGCCGGCAATGAAGGTGTGCCTCTTTAGTAACCCCGGCTTTTGGACAACCGGCGGAACACCAGAAAGGCCCGCACCGTCGTTGCTTCAAGGTGTCCTCGATTCATCGGTTGGCCGCGAATCGACTGGAGCGGTTAGGTCCAGGTACCGTACCGTTCCCCTCACCATTATGAGGGCCGGCGGACACCCACAGGCACGTGCGACTTTGGGCAAAGGCGCATATAGGCCGTTCGCTCCTAGGGTTCAACAGGAAATTTTTCCTGTTCAGTTCTTTTTTGACCTCGATCATTCCATCCCCGGTGCAGCAGTTTCTGACAGGGATGCCGCCAGCACGCCCGCGTCCGGACCTGTCAGAGCGGAGAAATCCGTACTGTCTCGGAAGGGAGTATGCCGTTTGGGACAAGATGGGACCTCCGCCGGGCAGCAAGAGCCACGGTTGGAGTTTCATGCTATAAGCCGGTTGAATGTCGGCGGCGTTGGAACAGCAGCAGATGGACACCCTTACTCGAATGCGCGCGTTTGTGCAGGTTGTAGAGGCGGAAGGCTTCTCCGCGGCGGGGCGCAAGCTGGGCCGGTCCAAGGCGTTGCTGTCGAAATATGTGCGAGAGCTCGAGGACGAGCTGGGGGTGCTGCTCATCAACCGTACCACCCGCCGGTTCTCTCTCACCGAGGCGGGGCAGACCTATTATCAGCGCGCGGCCGAAATCTTGCGCGAGATCGACAACCTGGCGGAGACGGTCCGCGATTCGGCGGGCGACCTGAAGGGGCGGATCAAGATCACTGCTCCGCGCACGTTCGCAGACGCGGCGATCGGCCAGTCGCTGATCGACTTCGCCTCCCAGCATCCCGACATCGTGCTCGACATCAGCCTGGACGACCGGGTTGTGGACCTGGTGGAAGAAGGCTACGACCTCGCCATACGGATCACCAAGCTCGCCGACTCCGCGCTGATCGCCCGCAAGCTCGCCCCATCCCGGATTCTGCTCTGCGCTTCCCCAGCCCTGATCGAGCGGTACGGCGCTCCGAAGCATCCGCGCGAGCTGCAGAACCTTCCATGCGTGGTCGATACCAATGCGCGCTACCGCTACAGCTGGCCATTCCGGGAGCCGGACGGGGCGCACATATCGGTGCCGGTGCAGGGCCGGTTCGAGGCCAACAGTCCGCTATCGGTGCGCGCCGCAGCCATCGCCAGCATCGGCTTTGCCCTCATCCCGGATTTCATCGCACAGCCGGCCATCGACAGCGGACAGCTTGTGAGCCTGCTGGAAGACTATCTCGAAGACGGGCGCGGCATCTTCGCGGTTTTTCCCAACCGGCGCCATCTGCCGGCCCGAGTGCGTGCGCTCGTTGACTTCCTGGCGCAATGGCTGAAGCAGCATCAGCACGCCATCGGGCACTGACGACCATTTTTTGCCGCTTTCATGAAGAATTTAACCGCCAGGACAGGGATAAGCAGAACAGCATGCCCATGAGACTCATGAAATCCCCGGCGCTCTCTGGTGCGCTGCTGTTGCTCCTGCTTCCGCAGGACGGCCAGGCGCATCCCCATGTGTTTGCGGAGGCGCGGCTGGACGTGGCCGTCAACGGCGACCGTCAGGTGGAAGCGCTGAGACATGTCTGGCGGTTCGACGACGTCTTTTCCAGCACGGTGCTCGTCGAGTTCGACAAGAACAAGGACCTCAAGCTGGACGCTGACGAACTGAAGGAGGTCGGCGCGACGGTTCACGAGTCCCTGGCGGATTTCAACTATTTCCAGTTCGTCACGTCCAACGGCAAGGACGTCGAAATGGAGGCTCCGGCGGAAATACTCGCCGATTTCGCCGACAACCAGCTGATCCTGCTCTTCGAGAGCCGGCCGAAGGACAGGCTGGAGCTTGCGGGAACGACATCGTTCGGTGTGTACGATCCCACCTTCTACACGGCCATCGAGTTCACCAGGGACGATTACCTCGCGGTTCTGGACATGCCCGCGGGATGCACCAAACAGGTGATTCGGCCGGATCCCGATGAGGCGATCGCGCAGAACCAGGACATGCTCACGGAAGACTTCTTCAACGACCCGACAGGCAACGACCTGAGCAAGATCATGGCCACGCGCCTGGAGGTGACATGCGGCAACTGACGGATCGTACCGCCCCAAGGCGGCGCGTGCCGCCGACGCTGGTGACTGCCGCTTTCCTGCTTGCGCTCGGATGTGCCCAGGCGCTCGCCCAGAGTTCGCTCGGCATCGGCACGGCGGAGCCTTCGGTCAACGTGAGCGGCGGGCCGTTCGCCGGCCTTTTCCAGTGGATCAATACGCAGCAGCAGGCCTTCTACCGGGAACTGACGGGCGCGCTGAAGAGCATGCGCGACGGTGGATCCGGCATGTGGGCGCTCATCGGACTGTCGTTTGCCTATGGCGTGTTCCACGCGGCGGGTCCGGGTCACGGCAAGGCCGTGATTTCCTCCTACATGCTCGCGAACGAGGTGGCGCTGCGGCGAGGCGTGGGCCTTTCCTTCGCTTCGGCGCTGATGCAGGCCATCACCGCAATCGCGGTCATCGCCGCGGTCTTCCTGTTCCTGCGCGGCACGACCATTTCCATGACCGACGCCACGCGGGCCCTGGAGACGGCGAGCTTTGCGCTGGTCGCCGCGTTCGGCGGCTGGCTGCTGTGGAAGAAGGTACGGGCGCTCATGATCTCGCGGGAACCGGTCGGCCATAGCCTTTCATCCGCGCATGTCCATGCCTGCGAGCATGACCATCAGCACAGCCATCATCACCATAACAGCGGCCATTGCGACTGCCATGAGCATGCGCACGATCACGGGCATGTTCACGGACCGGACTGCGGGTGCGGCCATTCCCACGCGCCGGACCCGGCGATGCTCTCAGGCGAGAAGCTCGACTGGAAGGCCGGCTGGTCGGCGGTGGTGGCGGTCGGCCTTAGGCCGTGTTCGGGCGCGCTGATCGTGCTCACCTTCGCCTTCCTGAATGGTCTCTGGCTCGGTGGCATCCTCTCCGTGTTCGCAATGGCGATCGGGACCGCAATCACGGTCTCGGTTCTGGCGACCCTTGCAGTCTTCGCGAAGGACCGCGCCCTTGCCCTCACGGATGGCGGGCGTTGGGGCCAGTGGGTGCACCAGGGGATAGAAATCTGCGGCGCGCTTGCCGTGCTCCTGCTGGGCCTGCTGTTGCTCGGCGCAAGCCTGACGGCCTGAGCAACCGCAGCTCCCCCGCGGCCAGGCGGAGGGAGCAGCTTCAGCAACGGACCGAAAGGAAAGGGCGGCATTTCGGCGCGGGCGCCGGGCTGCGTCCCTACCTGTCTTCGTCCTTGCGCGAGCGGATCCAGAAGATTCCGAAAAAGGCCAGCACGAACAGAGCCGCAAAGGCGAAGGCCACGTAGACGGAGACGCTGCCGAGCGCCTGCATGATCGCCGGCATGAAATAGAACCCCACGCCGAAGACCAGGATGATGACGGCGGCGGCGATGGCGTTGCGCTGTTGCTCACTCATTTTCGGACAAACGACTCCTGATGGCCTGCAGGCTTTCCCGCTGCTGGCCTTCCCTATCGAAATTCTCCTCCGAAAGCCAAGCCTCATTCGCGGCGCGGATGAGAGGCCACTCGCGGTCGATGATCGAGAACCAGGCCGTGTCGCGGTTCTCGCCCTTCACCACCATGTGCTGGCGGAACAGGCCCTCGTAGGAGAAACCGAAACGCAGAGCGGCGCGCTTCGACGGTTCGTTGCGGTCGTTGCACTTCCACTCCAGCCGGCGATAGCCCAGGCGGTCGAAGATCAGCGAGGCGATCAAATGGAAGGCCTCTGTGGCAAGCCGGGTGCGTGCGAAGCCCGTCGCCCAATAGATGCTGCCGATCTCCGCCACGCCGCTGCCCGTGTCGATGCGCATGATGGCCTGGCGTCCGCCGATCCGGCCCGTGGCCTTCTCCACGAGAACGAAGAAGAGCGGATCCTGCGAGCGGGCAGCCTTTTCCAGCCAGGGCTGGAAATCCTCGCGCGAGCGCGGTGGATAATCATGGAGGTAGCGGAAGCGTTCAGCCGCCTCCTCGGTCGACGATACGGCATAAAGGCCGTCGCCATGACGGTCGGGATCAAGCGGCTCCAACCGAACATAGCGGCCCACCAGCGTCTCCCTCGGCGGGAATGGCCTTGCCACCCAAGCGCTCAGATCTTCCGACACTCGCATCCTCCAGACCTCAAAAACTTCCGCGCGACCATGCGCGGGCTAAACGCATTTGGCAATGCCTTTCCTGCCGGCGCCGTGTCGAGCCATCAGGCACGCGCGGCAGTGGACAAGTGGCGCGTGGCCGAACAGCGCCACAGAACCGTCAAGACCCATTCCACATTGACCGAAGTTCCCGTAAGACAGTTCCACACTCGCCAAGGAGCCGACGATGAAGAAGAAAACCGAGACACTGCTTGCGCTTCTCAACGGCCAGCCGGTCATTCCCGTCCTGAAGATCGACGATCTTGCCCAGGCGGTTCCCCTTGCGCGTGCGCTGGTGAACGGCGGCCTACCGGCAATCGAGATCACATTGCGGACGCCGGTGGCGCTGGAGGCCCTGCGTGCCGTCAGCCGGGAGGTGCCGGAGGCCATCGTCGGCGCGGGAACGATCCTTTCGGGCGAAGACTTCAACAACGCAGTGGCGGCAGGGGCGAAGTTCATCGTCTCCCCTGGTTCGACCGCCGAGCTGCTCGATACAGCGGACAGATCCGACGTGCCCTTCCTTCCAGGCGCGGCGACACCGAGCGAGATCATGGCACTGAAGGCGCGCGGCTACGAGATCCTCAAGTTCTTCCCTGCCGAACAGTCGGGCGGCGCGCCGTTCCTGAAGGCGCTCGCCTCGCCGCTTGCGGGCGTGCGCTTCTGCCCCACGGGCGGCATCTCGCTGAAGAACGCGGGTGACTATCTAACCCTGCCGAACGTGATCTGCGTCGGCGGATCCTGGGTTGCGCCGGATGCGGATCTGAAGAACGGAAACTGGACCCGCATCGAGGAACTGGCACGCGAAGCGGCGGGGCTCCGCAAGGGCTGAGGCGAACGGATCAACCGGGCCCGGGCGTAACGGCCGGAGACACCGGGCCAGAATTCAGTCAAAGGCAGATACCTAAGACAGAAGCGGCGCCCCGGAGGCGCCGCCTCTGTTTTGATAACCGGATAACGGTCGGCTTACTGGAACTTGGCGATCGCCATGAACTCCACGGCCTTGCCGGAGAAGCGGCGCGGATCCGCATTGTTCCCGTGCGTGAAACCCATGGTGTAGACGGCGGTCGGAGCCTCGGCCAGACGCGGCGAGTAGGCCGGCTGCTCGATCTGGCGCTTGGCACGGGCCACGGAGACCTGCTCCAGCAGAACCTCGGGAATCTTGGCCGTCACCGGCTTGACGTGCGGCTTGGGCGCCTTGGGAAGATCCTGAGCGCTCGGACGGCCGCCCTTCGGCGCAGCCTTCGGCGAAGTGGCAAGCGGACGGGCCAGCTGCTTGGCTTCCGTCAGAGCCTGCGCGGCAGAAGCGGCAACGGGCGCGCTGCTGGCGGCCAGCTGAACGGGAGCTTCGCTCGCATAGGCAGCCAGGACAACATCCTCGACCGACTCAGCCTGCTTGGCCTCGGCCAAGGCCGGTGCGGCACCCTGCTGGCCAGCCAAAAGGTTGGCAATGGCATCAACCGTCGAGGGCGCGTCCGGACGGCGCGACGGCATCGCGTAAGCAACGGTGGGCAGACCGATGTCGCCGGTGTCCACAGATGCCACAAGAACCTCATCCGCAGGCGCAGCCACGGGGGCGCTGGCCGGACGCGGCATCGGCAGCGGCACATTGGCAGCCGCGAGCAGGGCCGCAACTTCATCCGTATCCGGAGCAGCCGGGGCAGCGGCCACCGCGGCAGCCTCAGGCTGAGCGGAACGGCGCGGAGCCGCCTGCGGCAACGGAATCGTGGCAGGCAAGGCAGCCAGAACCGCGGCCTGCGCGCCCGGAGCCGGAGGCTGGATGACTTGCGGCGCGGCCTGGGCGGGTTCCTGCGACTGGACAGCAGCCATCTGGCGCGCCAGCGGCGAAGGAGCCGGAAGCGGCGCAGTCGACGGCAGGGCCGCCACGTCCTGGGTCACAGGCGGCACAGGCGCAGCCGCAACAGCCGGAGCCGCAGCAGGCGCGGCTGCAGCCGCCGGAGCCTGCCGGCGCGCAGGCGCCGCGGTCGCGACCTGAACGCTTGCCGCATCGGCGAGATCATCAGCCTCCTCCTGGCCGCCGCCAAACAGGAACGCGAGCAGGCCGCCGCGACGGCGCTTGTTCTGGGTCGTGTCGTCGGCAACCATGATCGGAACGTCGCTACCGCGGCGCTTCAGTTCGGCGAGCGCCTGCTGGTAGCCGGGCATCGGCTTGCCGTCAGCCGGGATGTGAACGGTCTTGCCGTCCGGGAAAACCTGGGCGAGCTCCTGGCGGCTCAAGCGCGGCCAATGGCGCACGCTGCCGACGTCCAGGTGCACGAAGGGAGAACCGGAGCGCGGATAATAGCCCACGCCGCCAACCTGCATCTTCAGGCCAAGATTCCGCAGGGTAACGAGCTTCACATCCGGCAGATAAAAGTCGATCGCCTTGCCGCGCATGTGCAGGCTGTTCTCTGCCACACTCTTGGAGCGGGAACGGAGCATCTTGTTCGTCGCGGGAGCGCGATAGGCGGAAAGGACGTGGATGTACTCGCGGGAACCGGAGGCGCGATAAACCTCCCAGAGCAGGTCCATCAGGCGCGGGTCCATATTCGTGGACTCGCCGCGGCGCCAGTCACGCAGGAAGCGGTTCAGCTGGTCAAGCCCGCTCTTGATGTAGCGCCCATCCTTCTTGAAGGTGATCTCTGCCCGCTCCTTCGTATGCACGAAATAGAGCTTCAGGGTGCGGGTCTCCGCCCTGGCACCGGACAAAGTCGCAAAAACTACCGCCAACCCAAGAACAAGGCCGGCTGCCACATGGCGAAAGCCCATGAATCCCCTCTCCGACTGGCGAAATCCCACATCATCGTTTGTCAAAATGCGGCCTTATTGGCTGGAGTTGTCCCCACGAGAAAACCCTCGCGTCGCACTTCAAAGTCTCAACCATAATGGTTAATTGAAACTTATTGAAGCAAAATTGCATCTAGACCGTGGCAAGAAAGTGACGGGCCCAGTTTAGAATGTCTTATGGTGAACAGTTTGTAAACGCTGGAAAATCCCCACCGAATCGACCGCCCGCACACCGCATCAAGCGTCCTCTCCGACCGCTCTCTCAGCCACGTTAATCCCCAATTCCTTCAGCTTGCGGTACAGGGTGGAACGGCCAATTCCAAGCCTGCGGGCCACCTCGCTCATCTGCGCCCCGTAATGGTCGATGGCGATTCGGATGAGCTCATGCTCCAGCTCCTGGAGCGTGCGGACATGGCCTTCCTCGTTCAACACGGCGATGAAGTTCTGAGGCCGGGGAGACGCCGGAGGCTGCGGATTGACGGCCTGGTCGACCTCGGGAGTGCCGGGTTCCTCCGTCGGTATCGGCCCCTCCGCCTGGGCCTGGATCTGCGGAAACTCGTGAACGGACAGCACGCTGCGCTCGCTCAGGACGATGGCCCGGAAAATCGCATTCTCAAGCTCTCGCACGTTGCCCGGCCAGTCATAGGCGGACAGCAGCTGCAGGGCCGCCGGGGTGATGCCAGTGACACTGCTCGGAAGCGTCTCGGCAAAGCGCTCGATGAGATTCCGCACGATGATCGGAATGTCCTCCTTGCGCTCCCTCAGCGGCGGCACGCGGATCGGAAATACGTTCAGGCGATAGAAGAGATCCTCGCGGAAACGGCCCCGCAGCACCTCCTCCATCAGATCCTGGTTCGTCGCGGAAATCAGCCTGATGTCGACCTTCACCGGGCATTTCGCACCGATCGGCTCGACCTCGCCCTCCTGCACCGAACGCAGCAGCTTCACCTGAACGTTCGCGGGCAGATCGGCGATGTCGTCGAGGAAAAGGGTGCCGCCGTCGGCTTCCACGAACTTGCCGACATGGCGTTCCGTGGCGCCGGGGAACGCCCCCTTCTCATGGCCGAACAAAATGCTTTCGACCATGTTTTCCGGAATGGCGCCGCAGTTGACGGTGACGAAAGGCTTGCGGCTGCGCCGCCCGGCGCGGTGGATCGCGCGGGCGATCAGTTCCTTGCCCACACCCGACTCGCCTTCGATCAGAACCGGAATGTCAGAGGCGGCCGCCTTGCGCGCGAGGTTCAGCGTCTTCTGCATCACCGGACTTTTCGTTTCGATACTGTCCAGCGAAATGTTGCGGACGCGCCGAACGCGTTTCCGTTCGAGAGCCTCTACCTTCAGCGCTCCGTTCAGGGCTTCGGCCAGCCGCTCGGGCGACACCGGCTTGACCACGAAGTCGAAGGCTCCCGTGCGCATGGCTGCCACGGCCGTCTCGACGGCGCTGCTGGCGGTCTGCACGATCACCGGAACGCGGATGCCCTGCCGACGCCAGCGCCGCATGACCTCCATGCCGTCGAGCCCCGGCATGACAAGATCGAGAACAATTGCCCGCAGGTCGGACAGGTCGCCTTCCGTCAGCCTCAGGGCGGCCTCACCATCTTCCGCGAGAACGGTGGCGAAACCGAGTTTCTCCACCATGGCTTCAAGGAGGCGCCGTTGTGTGGGATCGTCATCTACAATCAGAACCTGGTCAGACATCGGGGCGATTGCCATTCACTCTACAGGCACCAAAATGCCTCACTACCTTGGCACATTATCGCCATGACTTTAAACCCACTTCGACAAACGGACGGATGAGTCCTTGCACACTCGGCTGATACGGGAGATTTCAATGGGTCCAGGGTATACGAGAAGCCAGGCAAGCGCGGGCGGCGCGGCAAACGGACAGGATCTCGGCCAACTGCCGACCTGGAACCTTGACGATCTCTATCCGGGCATGGACAGCCCGGAGCTGCGCGGAGACCTGGAACGCGCGGTTCGCGATGCCGCTGCATTCGAGGAGCGCTGGAAAGGCCGCCTGTCGGAAGAGGCTGCGAAAGGCGCGAACGGCAGGCTCGGCGCGGCGGTGCAGGAGTACGAGGCACTGTCGGAACTGTGCGGCAGGCTCGCCTCCTACGGCGGTCTGCTCTACAGCGGCAACACCGCGGATCCCGCGATCGCGAAGTTCTTCGGCGATCTTCAGCAGACGCTCACCGAGATCAGTACCCGCACGATCTTCTTCCCCCTGGAACTCAACCTGATCGAAGAAGACCTTCTCGAGAAGGCGCTGGCTGAAGATCCTGCCTTCGGTCACTATCGGCCCTGGGTGCTCGACCTCAGGAAGGACAAGCCCTACCAGCTGGAAGACAGGCTGGAACAGCTGTTCCAGGAAACCTCGCTGACCGGAGCGGCGGCCTGGAACCGCCTGTTCGACGAGACCATGGCAACGCTCCGGTTCAACGTGGATGGAGAAGAGCTGCCGCTTGAGCCGACGCTCAACCTGATGCAGAGCCCGGACCCCGAGGTGCGGCGCAAGGGCGCAGAGGCCCTTTCCACCACGCTCCAGGCCAATGTCCGCCTGTTCACGCTCATCACGAACACGCTTGCCAAGGACAAGGAAATTTCCGACCGCTGGCGCGGCTTCAAGGATGTCGCCGATTCCCGGCATCTCGCGAACCGGGTGGAACGCGAAGTGGTCGAAGCGCTGGTTGCAGCGGTGCGCGAGGCGTTTCCGCGCGTCTCGCACCGTTACTATGCGATGAAGGCAAAGTGGCTGGGCATGGACAAGCTCAACCACTGGGACAGGAACGCGCCGCTGCCCGAAACGCCGCAGGCCACCGTCACCTGGGAAGAGGCGAAGGAGACGGTGCTGTCCGCCTATCATGCCTTTTCGCCGAAGATGGCGGAGATCGCCCGCCAATTCTTCGACAGGCGCTGGATCGACGCACCGGTGCGACCCGGCAAGTCGCCGGGAGCCTTCGCCCACCCGACGGTGCCGTCGGTGCATCCATACGTCCTGCTCAACTATCTCGGCAAACCGCGCGACGTGATGACTCTTGCCCATGAGCTGGGTCACGGCGTCCACCAGGTGCTGGCCGGGGAGCAGGGCATGCTGATGAGCCAGACGCCGCTCACGCTTGCCGAAACCGCATCCGTGTTCGGCGAAATGCTGACCTTCCGCTCCATGCTGGACAGGACCGCAAGCCGGGCTGAGCGCAAGGCGATGCTGGCGCAGAAGGTGGAGGACATGATCAACACCGTGGTTCGCCAGATCGCCTTCTACGAGTTCGAGCGCAAGGTCCACACCGAACGCCGGAAGGGAGAGCTCACCGCAGAGCAACTCGGCGAGCTCTGGATGTCGGTGCAGCAGGACAGCCTGGGCCCGGCAGTGGCCCTCCACCCCGGATACGAGGTCTTCTGGGCCTACATCCCCCACTTCATCCACTCGCCGTTCTACGTCTACGCATATGCGTTCGGCGACTGCCTGGTGAACTCGCTCTATGCGGTCTACCAGTCCGGCGATCCGGATTTCGAGGCCAAGTACCTCGATCTGCTCCGGGCCGGCGGCACCAAGCATCATTCCGAACTGCTGGCGCCGTTCGGGCTGAATGCGAGCGATCCGGCGTTCTGGCGGAAGGGCCTCGCGATGATCGAATCGCTCATCGATGAACTGGCGGCGATTGACGGCCAGTCCGGCTGACGGAAGCGCGGTTGCGCCACGACCCGCTGGCAGAGCATCCGGGGCGGCACCACAGGAACATCGAGGATGACACCGTTGCTCCCGGTGCGGTGAAGGCCACCCGAGCGGGTGGGGCCCCGCCCAGCGACCGGAGCTTTTCCGGCCAATGGCGAGCCCTTGCGACCGGAACACGGGCCGGGAAACATTACGCCTCCCCGTTGGAAGCAAGGGCAACGTTGCAGCAGGCAAACGGGGTGGTCCGGCATAGCAAGAGCGCGCCGGATCATGGCATTTACGCAACATTCAACAGCGCTAAATGTTGCCAACGGTCCGAAACGCTTGATTTTTAGTAAAGACAAGGGCGTATGAGACTATGAGCAACCCCAGGAGACCCCGATGACGCTATCGTTCAAGCACGCCTCCGCCCTGGCATTGGCCTCCACCCTGGCAATTGCCGGGTGCGTCTCCGCCCCGCAGGCACCGTACGGCTCGGGCCGCGGTCCAGCCGCTTCCAGCTTTGTTGACGGCCAATGGACCGACCAGGGGGGTATCGCCATCTCGACCTTCTCCGGCGGCGCATTCCAGTCCGTGGCCACCGACACCGGCAACAAGGTGTCCGAGGGCACCTACCGCGTGACCGGAAACGGCACGGTCGAAATCTCGATGACTTCGCTGATCCGGCAGACCCAGTCGCGCATCAACTGCGCACTCGTGACGCCGACGCAGCTGAACTGCACCAATGACAGCGGCCAGCAGTTCTCCCTGATCCGCCGCGGATAACACACCTTCCGCGCGGTTATGGCGTTTCCCGCGCGACGTGCACCGGCGCGTCGCGCGCATTCTCGTTTTCCGGGACCCTGCGGCCTCTGGCATCATTGAAATTCGCACCAGACTGTCTAGGTAGCAGCCAGCAAGGAGCAGCAGTCATGATGCAGGGTATGGTTTCGGTTCTTACGGCAGAGGGTTCACAGGCTGAGGCTCCGATGAAGGCATCCCCCAAGCGGAAAACAGGCGTCCTGCTCGTCAACCTTGGAACGCCGGACGGGACCGACTACTGGCCAATGCGCCGGTATCTCAACGAGTTCCTGTCCGACCGGCGGGTGATCGAGTGGCCGCGCGCCATCTGGCAGCCCATCCTGCAGGGCATCGTGCTTTCGACGCGCCCGAAGAAGTCCGGAGCCGCCTATGCCTCCATCTGGAACACGGAACACAACGAATCGCCACTGCGCACCTTCACGCGCGAGCAGGCTGAGAAACTGGCGGTGTCGCTCGGCGAATACGACCATGTCGTGGTCGACTGGGCAATGCGCTATGGAAACCCCTCCATCGAGGCGGTGACAAAGAAACTGCTGGCGCAGGGTTGCGAGCGGGTCGTCATGTTCCCGCTCTATCCACAGTATTCGGCGACCACGACCGCCACGGTGAACGACAAGTTCTTCGAGGCGCTGATGAAGCTGCGCCACCAGCCAGCCATCCGCATTGTCCCGGATTACCACAACGAGCCGGTCTATATCGACGCGCTGGCGACTTCGATCGAGCGGCACCTCGAAAAGACGGGCATGGATCCGGAGGTGGTGATCGCCTCCTATCACGGCATTCCTCAGAGCTACGACCGCAAGGGCGATCCGTACCAGAAGCAATGCCTGGAAACGACGCGGCTGCTGCGCGAGCGCCTTGGCTGGGATGAGAAAAAGCTCATTTCCTGCTTCCAGTCGCGATTCGGTCCGGAAGAATGGCTTCAGCCCTACACGGACAAGACCGTGGAGAAGCTGGCGAAGGAAGGCGTGAAATCCATCGCGGTGTTCAACCCCGGCTTCGTCGCCGACTGTCTGGAAACGCTCGAGGAAATTGCCGTCGAGGCCGCGCACATCTTCAAGTCGGCGGGCGGCGAGCATTTCACCCACATTCCCTGCCTCAACGCTTCCGACGAAGGCATGGCCGTCATCGAGACAATGGTCCGGCGGGAACTTCAGGGCTGGGTCTGACGGCCGGCTCCGTTCGATCACATCACCGTAACGCCCCATACGCAACACCCAAGAGTTGTGATACGAGCATAAGGGGGAGGTCAAAGGGAGGCCTCTTCAACGCTTGCATCACAACACACGGTCTGGAGTTGAAATGGGCTTTTCCGGTTTTGACATTCTCATCCCTGTGCTGGTCGTTCTGGTCATCGTGGCGCTGTTCGCCGGCGCCAAGACTGTACCGCAGGGATATGCCTACACGGTGGAGCGGTTCGGACGGTACACCCGCACGCTGACACCTGGCCTCAACATCATCATCCCGTTCATCGACCGCATTGGCGCGCGCATGAACATGATGGAACAGGTGCTCGACGTGCCGACGCAGGAGGTCATCACCCGCGACAACGCCACTGTCGCCGTCGACGGCGTGGCCTTCTACCAGGTGCTGAATGCCGCACAGGCAGCCTATCAGGTCGCCGATCTCGAGACCGCGATCCTCAACCTCACCATGACAAACATCCGCTCGGTCATGGGCTCGATGGATCTGGACGAGCTCCTGTCCAACCGCGACGCCATCAACGAGCGCCTGCTCAGGATCGTCGATGAAGCCGCGCATCCGTGGGGCATCAAGGTTACCCGCGTCGAAATTAAGGACATCAACCCGCCGGAAAACCTTGTGGAATCCATGGCACGCCAGATGATGGCTGAGCGCAACAAGCGCGCGCAGATCCTGGAGGCCGAGGGACGCAAGCAGGCGCAGATCCTCGAAGCCGAGGGCCGCCGCGAGGCAGCATTCCGCGACGCGGAGGCCCGCGAACGCCAGGCTGAGGCGGAAGCGAAGGCGACACAGATGGTGTCGGAGGCGATCGCCGCCGGCGACGTGCAGGCGATCAACTATTTCGTGGCGCAGAAGTACACCGAGGCGCTGGCAACCATCGGCTCGTCCAGCAACAACAAGATCGTGCTCATGCCGATCGAGGCGGCTTCACTGATCGGTTCGCTCGGCGGCATCGGCGCGATCGCCAAGGAAGTGTTCGGCTCAGGCGACGAGGCAACGCAGCAGCCGCGCCGCCACACTTCGGCACGTCCGCCGGTAACGCGCCCGTCCCAGGAATAGGATGCCGGCATGATCCTCGGATTTATCGCTGACCTGGGAGCATGGAGCTGGCTGCTGCTCGGCGCCATCCTGCTCCTGCTGGAAATCCTCGTCCCCGGCGTCTTCCTGCTATGGATCGGACTGGCCGCACTTGTTACCGGTCTTGTGTCGCTCCAGCTCTGGTCGCTCGACATCTGGACATGGCAGGTACAGGTGGTGGTGTTCCTGGTGTTCTCGGTGGTCATGGTGATCGCCGGCAAGCGCTGGAGCGACCGCGCGGCGGCCCGGGATTCCGACGAGCCGCTGCTAAACATGCGCGCGGCGCAGCTCATCGGCCGGACGGCCGTTCTCGCCGAGCCGATCCGTGAAGGCCGCGGCCGCATCCGGCTGGACGACACGGTCTGGCGGGTGAGCGGGCCGGACCTGCCCGCCGGATCACGGGTCAAGGTCGTATCGGTTCAAGGCACGGAGCTGCACGTGGAGGCGGCTTAGGCCGACGTTCCCCACTCCCTTGAGCCACGAGGGGCGAGCCGCAAACGTCGTGGCCGCCCCTCTGCTTCCACGAGCTGACCGTAAGGCAAGTTGCGAGTATCGGACTGATGGAAAGCGGCCGGTCAGGCCGCGCCGATTCGCAGCAGGTCGTGCAGGTGCACGATGCCGACGGGCCTGCCATCATCCACCACCATCAGCGTGGTGATGGACGAGGAATTGATGATCTGCAGGGCCGCGGCGGCCATGATCGTCGGCGCAACCGTCTTCGGGTTCGGCGTCATGACCTCTTCCACCGTCAGGGACAGGAGCTTCTCGCTCATGTGCCGCCGCAGGTCGCCGTCGGTGATGATGCCGACGAGCCTGCGGTCGCCATCGACTATGCCGACGCAGCCGAAGCCCTTGCGCGACATTTCAAGGATGGCGTCGCCCATCGGTGTCCCCACCGAGACCAGCGGCACCTCGTCGCCCGTGTGCATCACGTCGCTGATGCGGCGCAGGTTCGCACCAAGCTGTCCGCCAGGGTGGAAGACGCGGAAATTGTCCGGCGTGAAGCCGCGTGCCTCCAGAAGGGCGACCGCGAGCGCATCGCCAATCACCAGCTGCAGCAGCGTGGAGGTCGTGGGCGCCAGGTTGTGCGGGCAGGCCTCGCGAACCCTCGGCAGCCCCAGCACGATGTCGGACTCCCGCGCGAGCGCCGAGTTTACGCCCGCCGTGATGGCAATCAGCGGAATCGAGAAACGGCGCGCATAGGCAACGATGCCCTTCAGCTCAACGCTTTCGCCCGACCAACTCAACGCGATGATGACATCATCGGGAGTGATCATGCCAAGGTCGCCGTGATTGGCTTCCACCGGGTGGACGAAGAAGGACGGCGTGCCGGTGGACGACAGCGAGGCCGCAATCTTGGAGCCGATGTGGCCGCTCTTGCCGATGCCGGTCACGATCACCCGGCCGGAAATTCCCGAAATCAGTTCGACGGCCCGAGAGAAGGGCTCCGCCAAGCCGTTGTTCAGCGCGTGTTCCAGCGCGGCCAGGGCTTCCTTCTCGGCTTCCAGGGTTCGGGCGGCTGACGCGATGGCGGCCGCGAGATCTGCTTTGATCGGTTTCTTGAACATCTTCACGCGATTAACGCTTTGGCGGCGTCCTGTCACGCCCTTCACAGGCGGCCGGCCGGGTTATCCATCAATCTTGTATTAACCATAGCCATTTACTGATCAGTTACCGAGGCGCAGTCGGCGCTGACAGGGTGGTCGCAGTATATGGCGTTTCGAGGTTATTGGAGCGGCGTTTCAGTCTTCTGTCTCCTGACCGTAGCTGGCCTTCTGCCATCTACGCCATCTTCCTATGGCCAAACTTTGGAACTGCGCGGGACAATCGACGAATCCGCCGTCCTGCCCGGCCTGGTGCCGCCCGAGCCCGACCCGATCGAGACCGGCGCAATCGGCGGCGGTCCCTACGAACCTTTCAGTTCCGGCGCGCTGTGGCCAGATGAGGAACTCGCCGCCGATCACAGCATCGACCTGTCGGGCGACCGGCCGGCGCGGCGAAACAACGAGCCTGATACGCAGGTCACCCCTTCCCTTTCCAGTGATTCAGCAACTGCCGGATCGCGCATGAACACGCGCGCGGAGCCCACGGAGCCGGTGACGGGGCGGCAGAATCCCCGCGCGGCGGCGCTCCAGGGCGGAATGTTGCGACGGGACGACGACCCCCATGCACCGATCGGCTTGCGCGCGGGCACATTCAATCTCTTTCCCTCACTGGAACAGGGTGTCACGGCCTCGACCAACGGCACCAGCAGCCCGGGCGGACGGAGCGCGACCTTCTCCGAAACCACACTGCGCCTGAGCGCCAGTTCCGACTGGTCGCGCCATGCGCTCGACTTCAACGGCAACCTCACTTACGAAGGCGCACTTTCCGGCGATGCGGAGTCGGAACTCAAGGGCAATGCAGAAGTAGCCCTGAGAGTCGACATTTCCCGGTCGGTCACCGGCCACGCGAGCATCGCCTATTTGGCGGAGCGCGAGTCTTTCAACTCCCCCCACGCCGTGGCGGGCGTGGACAAGCAGCCACTTCAGCACGAAATCACCGGCACGGCGGCGATCGAGAAGAGTCTCGGGCCGCTGCGGCTCACCGCGGGCGGCCGAATCGTCCGCGAGACCTTCGGGCCGGCCCGGCTCGACGACGGCACGACGTTCCCTCAGTCCGACCGCAATTCTACGCTGGCGCTGGCGACACTGCGGGCAGGCTACGAACTGTCGCCGACGCTGGTACCCTTCGTCGAAATCGAAGGCGGACGGCGCAACTATGATCAGAAAACCGACAGCGCCGGCTACAAGCGCTCCTCCCGCCGTTATGGCGCACGGGCCGGTGTGCAGTTCGACCGGGGTGAAAAGCTCAGGGGAGAAATCTCGGCCGGCTGGATCGCCGAGGACTTTGACGACGACCGGCTGCGCAGGCTCGCGGGCCTGGCGCTTGCCGCCTCGATCCAGTGGTCGCCCATTCGCGGCACGAACGTCTTCTTCGACGCGTCCACCAACCTGGAGGACGGCAGCGGCGGCGACAGCGGATCGCTGCGCTATCTCGCTAGTCTTCGGGTCGAGCGGCAGATGCGGGCCAACCTCACCGGCAGCCTCGAATTCGGAGGTGCATGGCGGGACTACGAGGCGGGAGGCCACGACCTGACCCTGCATGGCGAGGCAAGCCTCGCCTGGTGGCTGAACCGGTACGCGGCGCTAGTCACTCGCCTGCGCTACGAACGGCAGACAAGCAGCGACCCGTCACGGGAATACGACGGGACGAGCATCTATGTCGGCATGAAGCTGCAACGGTAATGGTTGCGCGACCCCGGGCGGGAGCAAGGGGCCGCTACACCGGCTTCTCTGCTACGAGGTCATGCTTTGACAAGCTTGGCATGAGGAAGGCGAGAAAACAAGAGCGGCGCGGGTGAAGCCCCGCGCCGCAGAACCGTCAGAGCTTGCCCGCGATTTCGCGGAGCGCGCGTTCCAGATGCGGCCGCATTTCCCCATTCTGCAAGGCAAACGCGAGATTGGCGAGAACAAAACCTTCCGGCGAGCCGCAGTCATAGGTGTTGCCGCGGAAGATATGAGCATAGAAGGGCTGTTCCCGATGCAGGCGGAGCATGGCGTCGGTAAGCTGGATCTCGTCGCCCGCACCCTTCTCCTGATGCTCCAGGAGATCGAAGATCTCGGGCTGCAGGATGTAGCGGCCCGCGATATAGAAGTTCGACGGCGCGGTACCGGGCTTCGGTTTTTCCACCATCGAGGTGATCCGGAAGCCCGTGTGCAGGTCCTCGCCGCGGCCGACGATGCCGTACTTGTAGGTCTCCGATGGATCGCACTCCTCGACGGCAAGGACGTTACCGCCGGTCTGCTCGTAGAACTCGACCATTTCCTTCAGGCACCCCCGCTCGGACTGCATGATCATGTCCGGCAGCAGCAGCGCGAAGGGCTCGTTGCCCACCAGCTCGCGCGCGCACCAGACGGCGTGGCCGAGGCCCAGAGGCACCTGCTGGCGCGTGTAGCTGGTCTGCCCTGGCTTGGGCTGCATGGCCTCTAGACGCTCAAGAATGTCCAGCTTTCCGCGCCGGCGGAGCGTCTCGTACAGCTCGACCTGAACGTCGAAATGATCTTCGATGGCATGCTTGTTGCGGCCAGTCACGAAGATGAAATGCTCGATGCCCGCCTCACGCGCCTCATCGACAACATACTGAATGACGGGCCTGTCCACGACCGTCAGCATTTCCTTGGGCAATGCCTTGGTCGCCGGCAAGAAGCGTGTTCCCAGGCCCGCAACAGGGAAAACGGCCTTACGGATTTTTCTCATCAACAACCCCTCTAGAAAACACGATGGCCGAGTGACTCAAAGCTCAGCGCCACCCTCGGTTCCTGATCTAGGATCAAAAAACGACCCGATTTGGCCACCGATTTTATATGGTAAACTATTTCTATACCGCAATCGGCGAAGAAGGTGGCTTGTCGTGTAGTTTGGAGGTTGTCATGCTTGCCCCGAGTGCCCACAAAGCCCTCACAGCAATCAGGCTTTCCTTCGCCGCCATTCTCGTCGCACTCAGCACGGGTCCAGTGCTCGCCGATGCAGGATTTCAGCGCTGGATTGCCGAGTTCCGCCAGGTCGCCATTCAGAGCGGCATTTCGCCGTCGGTCTATGACCGCGCCTTCAAGGGCGTGACCTCGCCGGATCCGGAGGTGCTTGAAAAGGCCCGGTACCAGCCGGAATTCAAGGCGGAGCCGTGGGAATATTTCGACAACCGGATCAACGAGCATACCATCGCCCGGGGCCGCCAGCTCGCCCGCGATCTGAAGCCGTGGCTCGATCATATCGAGGGGCAGTACGGCGTTAGCCGCTACATCCTGCTGGCCATCTGGTCAATGGAGACGAACTATGGCGAGGCTCTCCGGAACGAGCGCGTGATGCGCCACGTGCCGCGGTCGCTCGCCACCCTCGCCTATGCGGATCCAAAGCGAGCCAAGTTTGCCCGGACGCAGCTGATTGCGGCGCTCAAGATCCTGCAGTCCGGCGACATCGACGTGCATCACCTGCAGGGTTCCTGGGCGGGAGCCATGGGCCACACCCAGTTCATCCCGACCAGCTACCAGGCCTATGCGGTCGACGCGGACCGCGACGGTCGCCGCGACATCTGGAATTCAATCCCCGACGCGCTGGCTACCGCAGCCAACCTGCTACGCAAGAACGGCTGGCGCACCGGCGAGACCTGGGGCTACGAGGTTATCCTGCCGGAAGGCCGGAAGTTCCCGTCCGGGTCCATGCCGCTCAGCAAGTGGGCTTCGATCGGCGTCGTGCGCGCCAACGGCAAGCCGTTCCCGCGCGGTTCCGACATGGCCGAGCTCAAGGTGCCGGACGGCCGCAAGGGACCGGCTTTCCTGATAACGAACAACTTTTTCGTACTGAAGCGCTACAACAATGCGGACACCTACGCGCTGGCTGTCGGCCTGCTGGCCGACGAGATCGCCGGCTACGGCGGCCTGGTGCGGGATTGGAACCGACCGTTCGAGCGGCTGTCCTTCACCGAGACGCAGGAGTTGCAGCAGCGGCTCAGCGCACTAGGTTACTACAGCGGCCCGATTGACGGTAAGGTCGGCTCGGGATCGCGAGACGCTATCCGCGCCTTCCAACAGCGGCTTGGCATCAACCCTGACGGCCATCCTTCCAAGGACGTGTTGCGCAGGCTCAGAGGTCAGTAGGATCAGATCCGATGGTCACGTTCCGCCGCTCCACCCGTCTGTCCATGCGAAAGGCTGTGGCGGCCCTGGCCATCGCGTGCGGCTGTTTCGTCCTTTCCGTCGGCACGGACACGGCCAGCGCGCAGCAGCGGCCGGAATACTATGTCGTGCGCAAGCCGAACCTGTTCGAGCGGCTGTTCGGGATAAGGCGTCAGCCACCCTCGGTCATGGCGCCGCAGGAACCGCAACAGCAGCGCCGGGCGCCGCGGCGGCAGCAGCGCCAGGGCTCCCCCGCCGCCCGCAGCGGACAGGGCGCCGCCGTTTCCGCCAAGCCTGCAGTCGAGAAGCAGCCCGATGCCAAGGTTGTTCTGGTCGTCGGCGACTTTCTGGCTGGCGGCGTCGCAGGAGGCCTTGCCTCGGCTTACGAGGAAGTCCCTAGCGTGCGGATCGAGGACCGCAGCAAGGGTTCGTCGGGCTTCGTGCGCGACGACTACTACAACTGGAACGCGGAAATCAGCCCCATCCTCGAGACGGTGAAGCCGGCGGCGGTCGTGGTCATGCTCGGTTCGAACGACCGGCAGCAGATTTCTGCGGACGGGCAAACCTTCCGCCCACAGACCGAAGAGTGGACAGCCGAGTACACGAAGCGCGTGAACGCCTTCGCGGAAACGCTGGCGAAGAGCAGCATCCCGTTCCTGTGGGTAGGGCTGCCGCCATTCAAGTCGCCGGCGATGACGTCCGACATGCTCGCCTTCAACGACATCCAGAAAAAGGCGGCCGAATCGGCGGGCGGCACGTTCATCGACATCTGGGACGGGTTCGTGGACGAGAACGGCGCCTTCACCTACACCGGCCCGGACATGAACGGCCAGCCGATGCGGCTGCGCTCAAGCGACGGCATCAATCTCACCCGCGAGGCGCGGCGCAAGATCGCATTCTATCTGGAAAAGCCGCTCAACCAGATTCTTGGGGCGGCCGCGGCCCCCGCAGGCTCGCCGGCGGCGTCCGGCGAACAGCCCGGACAAGAACAAGCTCCAGCGGCGGCCATGGTCCCGGTCCGGGATCTGACGCGAACCGCACCCATCTCCCTCGCAGGGCCGGAACTCAGCACGAGCAGCGCGCTGCTCGGCGGAGAGCGGCCCAACGGCGCGGCGCCCGCCGCGAACCTGTTCAAGCCGCAGCCTGGACGGGCAGACTTCCAGCTCGTCGGCAAGCCTGAGAAAAAGAACGGGGCCGGCGACGGCACGCCGCCAGCCCCGCAATAATTCCATCCTGCCATCTCAAACCCCGGGTGCTTCCGGCGCCCGAATGCCGTCCTTCCCTCACGCTTCGAGAGGTTCACCGTGAGGGCGAGGTTGCATCAGCGCGGCAGGACGCTGCTTCCCATCAGGTATTCGTCGATGGCGCGGGCGGCCTGACGGCCCTCTCGAATCGCCCAAACAACCAGCGACTGACCGCGGCGCACGTCACCGGCAGCGAACAGCTTGTCGATGTTGGTGCGGTAGTCGACGTCGTTCGCAACCACGTTGGTCGAATTGCGGCGGTCGACGGTGACGGCCAGCTTGCCTTCCAGCTCCGAGAGAACACCCGTCGGGTTGGGTCCGGCAAAGCCGATCGCGATGAAGGCGAGGTCCGCCTTGATGATGAACTCCGTGCCCGGGACCGGCTTGCGGCTCTCGTCCACGCGGCAGCACTTCACGCCGGTCAGCTTGCCGTTCTCGCCGACGAACTCGAGCGTCGCCACCTGGAACTCGCGCACCGCGCCCTCGGCCTGGCTGGTGGAGGTGCGCATCTTGGTCGCCCAGTAGGGCCAGACGGTGAGCTTGTCTTCCTTCTCCGGCGGACGGGGACGGATGTCGAGCTGCGTCACGCGCACCGCACCCTGGCGGAAGGCCGTGCCGACGCAGTCGGAGGCCGTGTCGCCGCCGCCGACCACCACCACGTGCTGGCCCGCAGCCGAAATCGGCTCGGCCGGCCAGGCGACGGATTCGATGTTTTCGCCACCGATGCGGCGGTTCTGCTGCACCAGATAAGGCATCGCATCATAGACGCCGTGGAGATCGCCGCCCGGAATGCCCGCGGGACGCGGCTTTTCCGAACCGCCGCAGTAGAGAACGGCATCGTAATCCGCGAGTAGCTCAGCCACCGGCTTGTCGATACCGACGTTCACGCCGCAGTGGAAGGTGACACCCTCGCCCTCGAGCTGGGCAATGCGGCGGTCGACATGGATCTTTTCGATCTTGAAGTCCGGGATGCCGTAGCGCATCAGGCCGCCCGGCTTGCTCTCACGCTCATAGACGTGAACCTCGTGGCCGGCGCGGGCAAGCTGCTGGGCAGCGGCGAGGCCGGACGGGCCCGAGCCGATGATCGCGACGCGCTTGTCCGTCTTCACCTCCGCAGGTTGCGGCCGCATGAAGCCGAGTTCCCACGCCTTGTCGGCGATGGCCTGCTCGATGTTCTTGATCGTGACGGGCACGTCCTCAAGGTTGAGGGTGCACGCCTCCTCGCAGGGAGCGGGACATACACGGCCCGTCCACTCCGGGAAGTTGTTCGTCGAAAGAAGGTTGCGGATCGCCTCCTCCCAGTTGCCCTGGTAGACGAGGTCGTTCCAGTCCGGGATCTGGTTGTGAACCGGACACCCGGTCGGGCCATGGCAGAAGGGAATGCCGCAATCCATGCAGCGGGCGGCCTGCTTCCTGACCTCCTGCTCGGTCATCGGCAGGACGAATTCGCGGAAGTGCCGGATGCGATCAGCCGCAGGCTGATACTTCGCTTCCTGGCGGTCGATCTCGAGAAAACCTGTAACCTTACCCATCGTTGTTCCTTGTTCCCCTGGCCCGCGGGGCCGGGGCAGCAGCGGAGCCCGCAATCAGCGAACTCCGGGAAATCCAACTCCGATCATGGGCCGTCCCGACGCGCGGCGACGGCCCACAGTTCCCTCAGTTCAGGCGGCTGCACCCGCCAGGCGATTGCGCTGCATCTCTTCCAGCGCGCGGCGATACTCGACCGGCATGACCTTGCGGAACTTGGCCCGATACTCGGACCAGTTGTCCAGGATCTGCCGCGCCCGCTCCGATCCCGTGAACCGATAGTGGTTCGAGATCAGGTGCGCCAGACGCTCCTCGTCGTGACGGGTCATGTCACCGGAGACGTCGACGCGGCCCATGTGGGCAAGGTCACCGCCATGGTGATGCAGTTTCTCGAGGATGTCGTCCTCTTCCGGAACCGGCTCAAGATCGACCATCGCCATGTTGCAGCGCTTGGCGAAATCGCCCTCCTCGTCGAGAACATAGGCGATGCCGCCAGACATGCCAGCCGCAAAGTTGCGACCGGTCCTGCCGAGCACCACGACGATGCCGCCGGTCATGTACTCGCAGCCATGGTCGCCCACGCCTTCGACGACTGCCACCGCGCCGGAGTTGCGGACGGCGAAGCGCTCGCCCGCCACGCCGCGGAAGTAGCACTCACCCTCAATGGCGCCGTAGAGCACCGTGTTGCCGACGATGATCGACTGCTCGGGCACGATCCTCGCATTCTCCGGCGGACGGATGACGATGCGGCCGCCCGACAGGCCCTTGCCGACATAGTCGTTGCCGTCGCCCCAGAGCTCGAAGGACACGCCACGGGCCAGGAACGCGCCAAAGGACTGGCCGGCGGTGCCCGTGAACCTCACCTGGATGGTGTCGTCCGGCAGGCCCTTGTGACCAAAGCACTTGGCTATCTCGCCCGAGAGCATCGCGCCGGCGGAGCGGTCGGTATTGTGGATGTCGAACTCCAGGGACACCGGCTCCTTGCGCTCCAGAGCTGGAGCAGCCGCGGCGATGAGCTTCCGGTCCAGAACATCGTCGATCGGATGCTTCTGGCGCTCGGTCCAGCGGATCTCCTCGGGCTTCGCCTCCGGCTTGAAGAACACGCGGGAGAAGTCCAGGCCGCGCGCCTTCCAGTGCTCGATCATCGCACGCTTCTCGAGCAGGTCGGACTGGCCGATAATTTCGTCCAGCTTGCGGTAGCCCATCTCAGCCAGGAGCTGGCGCACTTCCTCGGCGACGTAGAAGAAGTAGTTGATGACGTGCTCCGGCGTGCCCTTGAAGCGCTTGCGCAGGACCGGGTCCTGGGTGGCCACGCCCACCGGGCAGGTGTTCAGGTGGCACTTGCGCATCATGATGCAGCCAGCCGCGATCAGTGGAGCCGTCGAGAAGCCAAACTCGTCCGCACCCAGCAGCGCGCCGATGACGACGTCGCGGCCGGTCCTGAGACCGCCGTCGACCTGAAGGGCGACGCGGCTGCGCAGGCCGTTCAGCACCAGCGTCTGGTGCGTCTCGGCAAGGCCGATCTCCCACGGAATACCGGCGTGCTTCAGCGAGGTGAGCGGGGATGCGCCCGTTCCGCCGTCGTAGCCGGAAATCGTGATGTGATCGGCGCGCGCCTTGGCCACACCTGCCGCAACGGTGCCGACACCGGCTTCCGCCACCAGCTTGACCGAAATGTCGGCCGACGGGTTGACGTTCTTCAGATCGAAGATCAGCTGTGCCAGATCCTCGATCGAGTAGATGTCATGGTGCGGGGGCGGCGAAATCAGGCCCACGCCCGGCGTCGAGTGGCGGGTCTTCGCGATGGTCGCGTCAACCTTGTGGCCGGGGAGCTGGCCGCCTTCGCCGGGCTTCGCACCCTGAGCGATCTTGATCTGGATCATGTCCGCGTTGACGAGGTACTCCGCCGTCACGCCGAAGCGGCCGCTCGCCACCTGCTTGATGGCAGAGCGCTCGGGGTTCCGCGAGCCGTCCGGCAGCGGCATGAAGCGATCCGGCTCCTCGCCGCCCTCGCCGGTGTTGGACTTGCCGCCGATGGCATTCATCGCGCGGGCGAGCGTGGTGTGCGCCTCGCGGCTGATAGAACCGAAGGACATCGCGCCCGTCGAGAAGCGCTTCACGATCTCGGACGCGGGTTCGACCTCGTCCAGCGGAACGGGCTTGCGGCCCGTATCCTCCGCGCGCCTGATCTGGAACAGGCTGCGGATGGTCTTCTTCTTGGCGCTCTCGCCGTCAACGAGGTTCGAGAACTCCTTGAAGGTCGCGAAGGACTTCTTGCGGACGGCATGCTGCAGGGTCGCCACCGCATCCGGCGTCCAGGCGTGGTCCTCACCGCGCTGGCGGTACTGGTAGTCGCCGCCCACTTCGAGCGCGCTCTTCAGGAGCGGATCGTTGCCGAAGGCGCGGGCGTGGCGGGCAACCGTCTCGCGGGCGATCTCCTCGAGACCGACACCCTCGATGCTGGTAGCCGTGCCGGTGAAGTACTTCTCGACGAAATCCGAGCGCAGGCCGACGGCGTCGAAGATCTGGGCGCCGCAGTAGGACTGGTAGGTCGAGATGCCCATCTTGGACATGACCTTCAGAATGCCCTTGCCGATCGCCTTGATGTAACGCTGGACGACCTCCTGCTCGCTGACCTCCGGCGGGAACATGCCCTTCTTGTGCATGTCGATCAGCGTGTCGAAGGCGAGGTACGGGTTGATGGCTTCCGCACCATAGCCCGCCAGGCAACAGAAGTGATGCACCTCGCGCGGCTCGCCGGACTCGACGACCAGACCCACCGAGGTGCGCAGGCCCTTGCGGATCAGGTGGTGGTGGACGGCTGCGGTCGCCAGCAGCGTCGGAATGTCGACGCGGTCCGGACCGACCTGACGGTCAGACAGGATGATGATGTTGTAGCCACCGGCAACCGCCGCCTCGGCACGCTCGCAGATGCGCTCGATGGCAGCTTCCATACCCTCGGCGCCCTCGTTGGCCGAATAGGTTATGTCGATGGTCTTGGTGTCGAACCGCTCCTCGGTGTGGCCTATCGAACGGATCTTCTCCAGGTCCTCGTTGGTGAGGATCGGCTGGCGAACCTCAAGACGCTTGCGGCGCGAGGTGCCGACCAGATCGAAGATGTTCGGGCGCGGGCCGATGAAAGAGACGAGGCTCATCACCAGCTCCTCGCGGATCGGGTCGATCGGCGGGTTGGTGACCTGCGCGAAGTTCTGCTTGAAGTAGTTATAAAGCAGCTTCGGATGGTCCGACATGGCCGGGATCGGCGTGTCGGTGCCCATCGAACCCACGGCCTCCTGGCCGGTGGTCGCCATCGGCGCCATCAGCAGCTTCAGGTCCTCCTGCGTGTAGCCGAAGGCCTGCTGTCGGTCGAGCAGCGAGACGTCCTTGCGCAGCTCGCGCGCCTCGACGGGCTTCAGCTCCTCGAGGATGAGCTGCGTGTTCTTCAGCCACTCCTTGTAGGGGTGCTTCTTCGCAATGGACGACTTGACCTCCTCATCGGAGACGATGCGGCCCTGCTCCAGGTCGATGAGAAGCATGCGGCCCGGCTGGAGACGCCACTTCTGGACGATCTTCTCTTCCGGGACCGTGAAGGCACCAGCCTCGGAGGCAAGGATGACGCGATCGTCGTCAGTGACGACGTAGCGGGCCGGACGCAGTCCGTTGCGGTCGAGCGTCGCGCCGATCTGGCGGCCATCCGTGAAGGCGACGGCGGCCGGGCCATCCCACGGCTCCATGAGTGCGGCATGGTACTCGTAGAAGGCCTTGCGATCCTCATCCATGAGCTTGTTGCCGGCCCAGGCCTCAGGGATAAGCATCATCATTGCGTGGGCCAAGCTGTAGCCGCCGTGGTAGAGGAACTCGAGCGCGTTGTCGAAGCAGGCCGTATCGGACTGACCCTCATAGGAGATGGGCCAGAGCTTGGAGATGTCCGTGCCGAACAGCTCGGAGTCGACCGAGGCTTGGCGGGCGGCCATCCAGTTGACGTTGCCGCGCAGCGTGTTGATCTCGCCGTTGTGGGCAACCATGCGGTAGGGATGCGCCAGCTTCCACGAGGGGAAGGTGTTTGTCGAGAAGCGCTGGTGCACGAGCGCAAGCGCCGACTCGGTGCGCGGATCGCGCAGGTCCTTATAGTACGCGCCAACCTGATAGGCCAGGAACATGCCCTTGTACACGATCGTCCGCGAGGACATGGACACGCAGTAGGCGCCAACGTCACGGTTGCCGTGATGGGCATAGAGGCGGCCCGAAATCACCTTGCGCAGGATGTAAAGACGGCGCTCGTACTGCTCATCCGTGTAGCCTTCCGGCCGGTTGAAAAAAACCTGCTGGTGATAGGGCTCCGACGCAACGATATGCGGGGCCCTAGACAGCGAGGAATTGTCGACCGGAACGTCACGGATGCCCAGCACCGTGAAGCCTTCCGACTGGCTGGCCTCGTGAATGATCTGATGCACGAACTCGCGCTCGCCGGCATCCTGCGGCATGAAGAAATGCGCGACGGCATACTGGCCAGGCCCGGGCAGCTCCACGCCCTGCTTAGCCATTTCCTCACGAAAAAGGCGGTCAGGGATCTGGATCATGATGCCGGCGCCATCGCCCACGAGCGGGTCCGCGCCCACCGCACCGCGGTGGGTGAGGTTCTCCAGCATCGCCAGGCCGTCCTCGACGAGCTGATGGCTGCGGACGTTCTTCATCTGAACGATGAAGCCGACACCGCAGGCGTCTCGTTCATAATCGGGATCGTACAACCCTTTCACGTCTGGCAGGCCCTGGGTGGTAGAGGTACGTTTGGAGACGGCGGCCTGCAGGCTAGAAGCGGGCACAATTCTTGCAGCAGTTCTCTGCTCCGTCATCTCTCTACACTCCACATTTGGGCCCCGACTTTCGGGGTCGCGTCACCTTTCCGGAGAACTCATCGTTCGGTCCGGCCTAAATTGAGCGGTCTCATTTCACTTAGTGCGAAGAAACCAGGTACCACACAGATGGTACTGTCCCTTCCAGGGCCGCGCATTTGATCCTTGTCTCACAGCGCAGCCCGACCCACGCACTCTGGTCTGCGTGGATCGCATCAGCGTTTCCCAACCATTTCCGCGCCCAGCGCGGCAAAATAAGACAGCAGTGCTGTCCTATTTCGGCCCATCTTTGACAGAAATTTAGCGCACACACAAGTCGGTTCCGCAAAAAAATGCGCAAAAATGCGTAACAAAATTGCTCACAGTGTTATCCATCCAGCAATTTTCATGCCTCGCGAGACCTTCCCCCTTGAACTGCGGATACCCACAATCCTAGAGAAACATCGGGCGCGGCAGTCAAACCCCTTGCATCGTTTCCCGGCCTGAGCCATCTCATCGCGACATTGCCTGCATACAACCGGCAGGCGCCAAGAGGTTCCCATGAATTTCTCTTCAGACAACTGGGCAGGCGCCCTCCCCCAAGTCGCTGAAGCCCTTGTGAAGCACGCCAGCGGATTTGCCACCGCCTACGGGCAGAGCGATCTGGACAAGCGCGTTGAACAGCTCTTCAACGAAATCTTCGAGCGCGAAGTCGCCGTCTTCTTCGTGGCCACCGGCACGGCGGCCAACTCCCTTTCAATGGCCCTGCTGAACAGGCCGGGCGGGGTGATCTTTGCCCAAACCAAGGCGCACATGATCGAGGACGAAGGCGGAGCGGTCGAGTTTCTTACCGCGGGCGCCCGCCTTCACGGCGTGGAAGGAGAGAAGGGCAAGATCGATCCGGACAATCTGGAACGCGCCATCCGTCTGTTTCCGGCCGAGTTCGTCCATCACGGCCAGCCGATGGCCGTGTCCATCACGCAGTCGACGGAAATCGGTACGGTCTATTCCCTGGAGGAAATCGAAAAGATCGGGGCGGTTGCCAAGGCACATAGCCTGCCCCTTCATATGGACGGCGCTCGCTTCGCGAACGCGCTCGTTTCGCTCGGCACCACGCCGGCGGAAATGACCTGGAAGCGGGGCGTTGATGTCGTCTCCTTCGGCGGCACCAAGAACGGCTGCTGGTGCGCAGAGGCCGTCGTCGTCATGGATCCGGCAAGGGCGCGCGACATGCCGTTCATCCGCAAGCGTTCCGCACAACTGTTCTCGAAGTCCCGGTTCATCGCCGCGCAGTTCGAGGCCTACCTCAGCAACGGCTTGTGGCTCGATACGGCACGCCACTCGAACGCCATGGCGCAGGAGCTGGCCGAGGTGTTCCGCACGTCCGCCCATTCGCGGATCGCCTGGATGCCCGACGCCAACGAGGTCTTCCCGATCATCCGCGATCCGCAGGCCAAGCGGTTGATGGATGCCGGCGTCAACTTCTACGACTGGAACCCGCCGGCAGGCCTCGCGCTTGAGCCGGATGAAAAGCTCTACCGGTTCGTCACATCTTTCGCGACACGGAAGGAAGACATCGAGGCGATCCGGTCGATCATGAGCGCCTGAGCAAGCTGGCCCGGCCCCTCAAATGCAAATGGCGGCGCAATGCGCCGCCATGAAACTCTTCAGACTGCGCCTGCGTGGCGCGATGTGAACTGCCTCAGTTCACCGAAGCCTCGATCTGCTTGGCGCCACCGCCGGCACGTTTGATCTCGATGCGTCGCGGTTTCATCTCTTCGGGAACGTTCCGCTCAAGATCAATGTGAAGCAGGCCGTCCTTGAGGGTCGCGCCCTTTACCTCGACATAGTCGGCAAGCTGGAAGCGACGCTCGAAGCTGCGCGAGGCAATACCACGATAAAGGATCTCGGACTGCTCCTCACTGTGCTCCTCGGACTTGCTGCCCTTGATGGTAAGGGTGTTCTGGTGCGACTCGATGGCCAGGTCGTTCTCGGAGAAACCAGCGACGGCCATGGAAATCCGATAGGAATCCGGACCGGTCCGCTCAATGTTGTAGGGAGGATACGACTGCGTCTCGAACTGGCTCCGTCCATCGAGCAACGAGAACAGCCGGTCGAAACCGACAGTCGATCTGTACAGAGGCGAGAAATCAATCTGACGCATGACTTGTTCTCCTTTCGAGCAACAATTGCGTTGATCACGCAGGGACCCCTGTAGGCGTTCCCCTGTGACCGCGGCCCCGTTCCGGCTGCCGCAACTGTAATTTGGGTGGGGGATCCCACCGTTTCAAGTCCCGCGGAAAGGCCGCGAATGAACGCAGGATGAACAAATCCTTCCGCTTCCGTTCATTCGCCGGCTGCTAGTCTCATCACAGTGCTTCGGCCCCTGTCCCGTCCCTTCCAGGATCCGAAGCCTCGCTCGGGGATGGCTCTGCCATCCCCACACTTTTTTGCGATCCTCCGAAATCTTTGCTTCATCCCCCTCGTTTGGGGCAAAATGCGGTCTCTGTTCCGGAGATTCCGTTTCATGACCCTGCGCGTCACCGAAGACAATCCACTCCCAGAAGACATCATTTCGGGATATCTCACCGCGAAGAAGGGGTTGAAGCTGCGGTATGCCCTCCTGTCCCGGGAGGAGCCCGGCCCGGGCACCGTGGTGCTGCTGCAGGGACGATGCGAGGCGATCGAAAAGTATTTCGAGACCATCGGTGACCTCCGGGCCATGGGCTTCGACTGCGCCACGCTCGACTGGCGCGGCCAGGGCGGATCGGACCGAATGTTGCGCGACCGGATGGCCGCACATGTCAGGTCATTTGACCACTACGTCGAGGATCTGACCCTGTTCTTCAACGAGGTGGTACTGCAGAGCTGCCGGCCACCCTACTTCATCCTGGCCCACTCGATGGGCGGACTGGTGACGCTGCTGGCCCTGCCCCAGCTGGCACAGCACGTCCGGCGGGCGGTGCTGCTCGCCCCGCTGCTCGGGCTGAACGAAGCCATCGACCAGAAGTGGATCGGGAAGATCGCGAGCCTGTTGTGCGGCCTCGGGTTGGGGTCGCGCTACTTCCCCCAGACCAGGCACCGCGGACGCCTCACCGCGTTTGAAGGGAACAGGGTGACGAGCGACAGACGACGGTTCGAGCGCAACAGGGCGATCGAGCTCACATTTCCGGAACTGACGGTCGGCAGACCCACGGCGGCGTGGGTTCAGGCGGCCTGCGACGCCATAAAACGCGTGCATGAAACCGGCTTCATGGCTGCCAACCGGACGCCGCTGCTGCTGGTCGCCGCGGGATCGGACGCGATGATTTCAAACGACGCGATCGAGGACTATGCGCGCCGGATCCGTTCCGGCCATTGCCTTGTGGTCGACGGAGCAAGGCATGAACTCCTGCAGGAGTCCGACATCTATCGGGAACAGGCGCTGGCCGCGTTCCGCGCGTTCGTAACGGGCCGGATGACCTCCGAGGAACCGGGTGAGGCGGAAACGATCGAGCCGGAACGAACGGAAACGGCCAAGCCCGACGAAAACGGCGAACGCAGCGAACCCGGCGTGACCTAGAGCGTTGGACCCTCAAGAGGGCCACGAACCGCCGCACCCCGGGTTTGCCAGCTCGGACCGAACGGCGATCCCCCTGCCCTGAACCCGCGCCGGCAACAAGCACTACCGGTTCAGAAGTTCCAGGGCCTGCGCGTGCAGCTCCGGGGTGACAGCGGCAATGATGTCGCCACCCTTTTCCGGACGGTCGCCCGACCAGGTGGTGATGATTCCGCCGGCCTGCCGGACAATCGGGATGAGCGCGACAATGTCGTAAGCGTTGAGGCCGCTTTCGATCACCAGGTCGATGTTGCCCGAGGCCAGCATGCAGTAGGCATAGCAGTCGGTGCCGTAGCGCGCGAGGCGGACGGCCTGCTCGACGCGTTGGTAGCGAGGCAGACGTTCCTCGTCGAACAGGAACGGGCTCGTGGTGCAGAGGGTCGCCTCGGACAGGTCGGTGACCTTCCTTACCGAGAGCGGCCGGTTCCCGTCCGGTCCCTCGTAGCGGGCACCGTTGCCATCCGCGTAGAACAGCTCGCGGGTGAAGGGCTGAGCCATCATCCCGGCCACGGCGGTTCCGTCCACGAGCAGGCCCACCAGGGTTCCCCAAAGGGGAATGCCGGAGATGAATGAACGCGTGCCGTCGATCGGGTCGATTGCCCATTGGAAACGGCTGTCGGTACTGCTGTTTCCGTATTCCTCGCCAACGATGCCGTGGTCCGGAAACTCCCGCGCGATCAGATCCCGGATCGCCTGCTCCGTCGCCCGGTCGGCCTCGGTCACGGGGTCGAAACCGGAGGCGCGCTTGTTCATGACACGCCCGCCGTCGCGAAAGCGCGGCAGCGTCTCGGCAGCGGCAGCCGCCGCCAGACGGCGGAAAAATTCCGGCGAGGGAGAGATCGTCATGCGGGCCAACCTCTTCAAAGGACGTCTCGGATCGGACAGCAGGAGCGGCTCAGACTTAACACGAGCCTTAGCCACCCAACAGCTCACATTCTTCGCGGTGCCGACCGGGGAGCGGAGCCGGACCCGCATTTTCCGAAACCGCTCTAGCAGGGGCGATGGTTCTGCGGCAAGGCACAATAACGCAACAATTTTCCCTTGACATTTGTGCAGTGCAGCATAAAGTAATTTTCAGGATAGTTTCTATCCGGCCCTTACGGGCGTTTCCTCCCTAGACTTCGACCGCATTTCGATGCGGTCTTTTTTTTTGCCTGCAGATCATGACCAAATCAGCGCCGCTTGCGTCAGGCGATATTGCTGCATTGCGGAATCGCGCCTATTCGGCGGCCATCGGTCGCGACGGCAGAATATCGGCGGAGAACGACACAAGATCGGCGATAAACTCGCTCAGCTGCTGGCGTAGCAAATCAAAACCGTCAGAGCGCTCCAGCGTATCGTCATCGAGATAGAGCCCGCGGTTCACCTCGATCTGAAGCGCGTGAACGTCCTGAGCCGGACGGCCATAGTGTTCTGTGATGAAACCGCCCGCATAGGGCCGGTTCTGCTCCACCGCAAAGCCCCGTGCCGCCAGCAGGGAGACCGCAAGCCGTGACAGGTCGGAGGAGGCCGAGGTTCCGAAACGGTCACCCACGACGATGTCGGGCGACATGTTGCCCTGGGGCGTGCGAATCGTGCTCGGCATCGAATGGCAGTCGATCAGGATGGCATGGCCGAATCGCGTCCGCGTCCGATACAGCAGGTCGCGCAGGGTGGCATGGTAGGGCATGTAATAGTGCTCGATGCGCGACATGGCCTCCTCGAGCGGAAGGCGGTGCCGGTAGATGTCCATGCCGTCAGCGACCAGACGCGGCAACGTACCGAGACCGCCCATCACCCGCGGCGAATGGGTATTGGCATAGGGCGGCACACGTTCCCTGAACATGCGCGGGTCGAGCTCCCACGGTTCGCGATTCGCGTCCAGATAGGCGCGCGGGAAATTGGCGCAGAGGAAGGTGGCGCCTACATCGAGCGCACCGGAAAACAGCTCGTCCACATAGCAGTCTTCAGACCGGCGGATGGACAGCGGATCCAGCCGACTCATCGCCAGAAAGCGCGGCGGATAGTGGCGGCCGCTGTGCGGAGAATTGAAGACGAACGGAACCGTCTGCCCGTTTCGGCCGGCAAACAGGACGAAGGGGGGGATTTCGGAGAAGTCTGCAGCCGCAGTCATTGGTTCAGTTCGCCCGCTCTGTTCTTCACCTCGTCCAGCCTGCCACCCGCGTCAGGCGCTGTCCAGCACTCTCCAAGCCTTCAATAAGTCAACATTCACTTGATATTTACCGTATCGGAATCATATAGCCTATGCCCTCAGGGCGCTTTCATTACAGATATCGGGTTTTGTTTTTTCGGAAGCAGTGATGGCACGAATTCTCCTTGCGGAAGACGATGAGGATATGCGGCGGTTCCTCGTCAAGGCGCTGGAGCGCGCCGGCCATGAAGTCGTCGACTTTGACAACGGAGCAGATGCCTACGGGCGGCTGCGCGAGGAGCCTTTCTCGCTTCTTCTCACCGACATTGTCATGCCGGAAATGGACGGAATCGAGCTGGCCCGCCGGGCGAGCGAAATCGATCCGGACCTGAAGATCATGTTCATCACGGGCTTCGCCGCCGTGGCACTGAACCCCGATTCCAACGCTCCGCGGGACGCCAAGATCCTGTCCAAGCCGTTCCATCTGCGCGAGCTTGTGAGGGAAGTGGATAAGCTGCTCCAGGCAGCATAGAATTTTTGTCGCGAGCCGTTTTCGGCTCTTGACGGCCGGCATCATTATGTGGTGTATGCGCGGCGTCAGATGGGCGTGTAGCTCAGCGGGAGAGCACTACGTTGACATCGTAGGGGTCACAGGTTCAATCCCTGTCACGCCCACCATCTACCACCAATAAAATCAATGCTTCATGGCGGCGGAGAGGCGGATAACGTAGTTCCCGTCAGGCGCTGAACCGCATAGCGCAAACTTATGACGTCTCGCGCTTCCCGGGGCTGACGGAAAACCGCCTGGAACCCTCCCTCTTTCCTTGGATCAGCCAGTCCTTCTTCAAGGCCTAGAACCTGTCTGGTTCGGCACATGGCTTTCCAGCGCAGCCGTTCGCTCTCATACGGCAAACAGGGGCTGCCCGCTCGTCGCAGCTGCTCCGCTTGCGCCGCCCTCACATCCGTTCAGATGATTCTGCGAATCAGCGAATCGATTCGGTCTTCTTCAGCCGGAAAACTCATGGGACGGTGACACGGCGCCGACAGGACCGCTCGCCATTCCGGGACAAGCGGGGAAGGTTGGTCGCGTGCCAGAGCGCAGTTCCCGCCGCGGTTTGCTTGTGACACGATGGTGGGCGCTGTCCGCACGGGCCCGCCTCCTGCCCCGCCCTTCGACGCGAGGTGCCTTACTCGGTCATGTGCAGGTCCTTGGCTCCCAGCCAGTCAGCTAAGGGCTCCAATGCCCCACCGGCTCCGAGCGACAGCCGGCACGAAACTTTTTTCGAGAAGCCACATGACGCTGAAAACCCCACCGGACACCAAGGACTCACAGACGTTGATCGTTGCCCAGACATCCCGATTGTCTTGTGGCAGCTCCGGACGGCAAACCGGTTCCACCTTTCTAAGACGGCTCTAGCAAGACACTCAACATCTCCACCGTCTGCCTGGGCATCGCCCTGCCTGGGATTGCCGCGCCGGCCAAAGCGATCCGTGCCGCACCAAGAAGAGCGTTCCAGACGCGGCTACGACAATCGCGTGCGCGCTTGCAACGCGGGGCATCAGGGTGACTGCGGCAATGCCGGGTGTGAGAAACACCGACTTGGCCCAACCATGGCACAAGCGAACGACCCCGAAACCGTTTTCATGGAAAGCTCTGGAGTTTCTCGTCAGGGCGGGCACCCGCCTCGGCTGAACTGATACTGCCCGGCAGGCCCGCGGCCGGAGCTATCGGCGACGACCCCTGACGCCTTAAGCTTGCACGCAAGACAGTTTCACCAGGCTGATAAGCCCAGCCTTGCATCTATCCCTGCCGGCCGGTCGGCAGTGTCTGGCGTTTCGATTCAGGGTATGTCTCGCCCGCAGGCGGCAAGATACCTCACATGCTAACAAGAAACATTTTCGCGATTTCGGCGAGAAACCAAGCATATTTAGAAATCAGGTTTCCATTTCATTATTTATCGTAGAAGATTTTTTCTACCATTCTGCCGATCATTGAAATGACGTACTACAAATGGAGCTTCGCATGCAACTCCATTGGAATGGCCAAGTGTTTTCTTGTTGTGAGGAGCTGCAGAATTTCTTATTAGCATATTAATAGTTATCATTGCTCCCCATTGAGGGGCGAGGGGGTACGTCCTGCTTTGGCAATTCTTCCAAAGCGCGGTCTTGCAAGCTTTTGCATTGGTGACAGGGGAGTTCGGCCCCCTTCCACCAGCCGGAACCGCAAATTCCAACGTCAGCTGCACACGACATTTCCAAGAGTGTTCCGACTGAAGATTGCGCTGCCGCACGGATCGGCCCGGAAAGCTTCCGCCATGCGGAGGCAGCCCAGGTGGACGATCCGATGAGACCTCATCCTCACATTTCTGGCTTCCTCAGCAGGAGCGTGGTGACTGGCAACACCCAGTGCCGCAGAGGAGGTATAGATGGCGCGTGGCACAGCTCCCCAGAAATCCAGACCAGTTCCCCGTTCATTAATGCTGCAGGGGGCGGCGATCGCCCTGCCGTTTCACGTGCTCGCAGCTGGAAGCGTCTTCCTCAACGCTTCGCCTGCTCTTGCCGAGTGCGTCCCTTCGGCGAATCCCGTCGGTGAAGTATGTATCGGAGACGATCCCGGTGACCCGAATTACCACCTGTCGGGCATAGACCGCAGTTCAGCCAACGATTTCACACTGACCGTCGATGATCTGGTGGTTGACCGCCGCGGAATTGGCGGAACTGACACGAACGCGATTAGACTGGACGGCGTGGGCGGTGGTTCCGGTCTGTTGAAGGTCATCGTTGGCGATGATGTCAAGCTCTACACAGAGGGTAGATTCTCCGACGGCGTGCAGGTCCATGCTGTCCCAGGCGGGGGCGGCTCGAACCAGGGAATCTGGATCGAATCGGGGGCGGATATCACAGTGATCGCTACCGATCCGGACGCCGATGAAGGTGACATGGAGACCACCGCTGGCTTGGAGGCCAGGGTTCAATACAGCGGAAATAACCAGGACGTTACCGTCAAGCAGAGGGCGGGCAGCGTTATCGATGTGCAGGGCTATGCGACCGTCGGCATCTACGCGTGGACCTACGGCCTTGGAGCCGTCGACGTCACATCCGCAGGTACCATCAATACCAACGGGCTGTACGGTTACGGGATGTTTGCCGGCATAACGAATGCTGATACCGAAAAGAATACTACCGTGACCCTGGACCCGGACGGCAAAATTACCACGATCGGGCAAGAATCGGTCGGTATTTATGCGTACAACCTCGGTCAAGGCGCGGCGACCATCAATGTCCATGGTTCCATCGAGACGTCCGGTGAGTTTGCGGATGGCGCCTTGGCACTCATTGGAAACAGCAATAACGACCAGACGGCGCTGATCAATATCTCTGGCTCGGGAATGATCGCTACCTCTGGCGATAACGCCTACGGTGCCTATGTTTTCCATTCAGGCATCGGAAAAGCAGAGATCGTTAACCACGGAGAAATTCTGGTCACCGGCTTCGGTTCCTTTGGCGCTTATGCGCTGGGAATCGGTGGAGATACCTCCGTCGATAACGGTGGCACCATTCGTGCGACTGGAGAACATGGCGTCGGCATTGTGGCCCTGTCTGACGCGACTACAGTGACCCTAACGATTGGCACGGATGCGCTCGTGGAAGGCGGCTGGCAATCCCTTACGCCGAATCCCGGAAGGAGGCGAGCATCGGGCGTGGCGGTCGCCTCACCCAACGGCAGCATCATCAACAATCTTGGCCGCGTCCTTGCCGGGTCGGACTTGGCAATCATTGTTGGGGGAGGCGCTTCCGATCAGGTCGGCAAGTTGACAGTAAACAACCGCGGCACCGTCACCGGCTATGTGGAGCTTGCCGACGTCGATGACAACAGTTTCACCAACGCCGCGGGTGGCCTGTTCGACATTCGTCACTTCGCGGACATCGACGGCGACGGCGTGCGCGACATCAAGCGGGTCTCGATCTCCGATTTCGGCGATCCGGACAGCAGTTTCGACAACCAGGCAGGAGCAACGGTCCGGCTGGCCGAGGTTCTCGACAACGCAGACACCGACTCAACGGATTACTACGTGCCAACCACAGGGACCGGCAGCATCCCGCTGGACGCCGGGTTCTATGACCTGAGGCGCAACGGGATCGTTCAGGGCCAGCTTGTCAACCTGGGCACGTTCAGCCATGCCGGCGTGATCGACCTGCGCGGCCCTGAGATCGGCAACACGCTCGTCATTACCGCCAACCCGCAGGCGGGCGGCGATCCCGGCAGCGGGGTATTCATCTCGAACGGCGGCACGCTGCTGCTGAACACCGTGCTCAATGCAGGCGTGGTACCCGGCGGCGGTTCCGGTTCCCAGTCCGACGTCCTGGTGGTCGACGGCACACAGCTGGGCACCGCCCCCACGACGATCGTCATCGACCGGCGCGAGCGTTCCGGCGCGCTGACGACCGACAACGGTATCCTGCTCGTCGAGGTTCGCAACAAGGAAGCTTCCGCGCCGGGCGTCTTCACGCTGCAGGGCGACTACGTGGACAACGGCGAGCAGCGCATCATCGCCGGCGTCTACAGCTACGGGCTGTACCACAACGGCGTCGACGAGAATGCCGCAGACGGCAACTGGTACCTGCGCAACGTGGCGCTCGCGCCGACCGTGCCGGTCTATCAGGAGTATCCGAAGGTTCTGGTACCGCTGGTCGAACTGCCGACGCTCAAGCAGCGCGCCGGCAACCGGCACTCGAGAGATCCAGCCCCGGCGGCTCCGGCCGAAACCGTGTTCTGCAAGGATGCCAGCCAGAACTTCCGCTGCACCGTCACGCCCGAGCAGGCGAGCTACTACATCAGCGAGGATGGCGCCGTGACCATCGAGACCGGCGCCGTGTGGGGACGGATCGAGGGTGCGCACGGTCATTATGAGGCGGCCGTGTCAACCATCGACGCGGAATACGATGCAACCACCTGGCACGTGCAGGCCGGGTTCGACGGCCTGCTCGCCGAAAATGACAGCGGCAAGTTGATCGGCGGTATCTCGGCGCGCTACGGCCACATTCGCAGCGATATCACCTCAACCGCGGGCGGCGGCAGCATCAAGGCCAACGGATATGGCATCGGCGGCAGCCTCACCTGGTACGGCTACAACGGCTTCTACGTCGACGCCCAGGGGCAGGCTACCTGGTTGAAGTCGGACATCCGGTCGGCCAACACCAACATGGACCTTGCGGACGGCAACAAGGGCTTCGGCTATGCGCTCGGCCTCGAGGCAGGGTATAGGCATGCGTTGAACGACCGTTGGTCGCTCACGCCGCAGGCGCAGCTCGTCTACTCGCGCATCGACTTCGACAGGTTCGTCGATCCGCTCGAGACGAGCGTCGTGCTCCGGGATGGCGACAGCCTGCGCGGCCGGGTCGGCCTGGCAGCAGAATACGAATCGCGCTGGAAGGCCGAGAACGGAACCACATCGAGGGCCAACGTGTACGGCATCGCCAACCTGTACCACGAGTTCCTAGACGGCTACCGGGTGAGCGTCGCCGGCACCGAGTTCACCAGCCGCAACGACCGCAGCTGGGGAGGCATCGGGCTGGGCGCCACGCTGAACTGGGATGACGACAAGTACTCGGTCTTCGGCGAGGCTTCCGTGAGCACCAGCCTCAACAGTTTCGGCGACGGCCACCGGGTCGCCGGAACAGTTGGTCTGAGGGTCAAGTGGTAGCGAGCAAGACGGCGGCCATTCCGAATGGCCGTCTTTCCCTGACTCCCCTGCTGGGCTTGATCCTGCTGCTGGCCGGATGCGCGGCCGGCAGTTACCCCACTCCGTCCATCGAGGAACTGAAGCTCGCTTACGCGGACGAGCCCTACGAGGTCCGCATTGTCAACCGGGCCAAGTTCGACAAGCGATTCCACCCTACCATTGTTCCGGCCCCGGAGGGCATGCCTGAAGGCTCGATCCTGGTTGATACCCGAAAGCGGTTTCTCTATCTCATCGAGAAGAACGGCATAGCGCGGCGTTACGGCGTCGCGGTCGGCACGTCGGGCCATGCGTGGTCCGGCACAGCAGTAATCGGAAGGAAGGCGAAATGGCCGGCCTGGTATCCTACCGACGACATGCGCAATGAAACGCCCGACCTACCGCAACGCATCGAACCGGGACCGCACAATCCCCTCGGAGCGCGTGCGCTCTACCTCTACCAGAACGGCCACGACACGCTCTACCGCATCCACGGCACATCCGAACCGTGGACCATCGGAACCGAGGCATCTTCCGGCTGCATCCGCATGCTTAACGAGGACGTCATCGACCTTTTCGACCGGGTGCAGAACGGGGCCGTGGTGAAGGTGATCTGACGATCGTCCTTGAGCGGCCAGCATTCCGGAAACCGCTGAAGGGCTCCAGGCGATCTGTTTCCCCGTCCGGGAGGAGAACCCATTGCAGGCGGAAACCGGTGCCCACTGGCTGGCCGGATACTTCCGTCCCGCGCATGTCTGCCCATGCGGCGAAAGGCCTGGCGCAACGGGCGCCGGAAGACCATATGTAGTGCCGTGGCCAACAGAGTGTCTAGCAAATGTCCATCAAGCAAAAGGGCGCCTATTGCCCGCAATGCCAGAAGCGCGTGCTGGCGCAGGGCGTGAAGCCCAACCACCTCCTGCATCTGCTGCTCACCATCTTCACCGGCGGGCTGTGGGGCATCGTCTGGCTGATCATCACCGTCATGAGCGCGGGAAACTACCGCTGCACCCAATGCGGTACGCGGGTGTGAGGTTGTCACGAAAGAAGGCTCCGGGAGCGTTCGCGGCGGCCGGGGCATTCCACGTGACACAGGGGACCATGAGGCGCTCCAGTTAACGATTGCTGCTGCCGGCTGCCTGGGGATTGCCTTTCCAGAGCCTAGAGCAATTCAGATTTTCGCGGAACTGTGAATTTCCTAAGTAATTGTTTTGTCGCGGTTCCGGACGGAAAACCGGTCTTCACTTTCCTGGAACCGCCTAGAGCTTCAGGACGATATATGGCCTGCCTTCTGGCTTCTCGATATGACGGGCGACATTGTAGACGGGAATGCCTCCGGCGGTCCTGCCCACATGCGTGCCGTGGTGGGCATGGCCGTGAACCACGGCGCTCACCCTGTAGCGGTCGATAACTTCCCCAAGGCGGGCGGATCCAAGGAACGGCCAGATCTGCGGAGGCTCACCCTCGACCGTATCCGCGGTAGGCGAATAGTGCAGCAGCGCCAGTGACTTCGGGGTGCGGATCTGGCGCAGCGCGTTCTCCAGCTTGATGGTCTCGTTGAGCGATTCGGCAACCATGGCCTTGATCGCCGCCTCGCCGAAGGAAGCCAGCATCTGCCTGCCAAAGCCGCCGACGAAACCCTTCACTCCAGCGAAAGTGACACCCTTCAGCTCCACGGCGGTGCCGTCGAGCAGATACACACCCGCTTCCCGGATGATGGCGGATACGTCCTCGACGCAATCGCTCTGGTGATCGTGATTGCCCAATACGGCAACGACCGGCACGCGGGAGGCCCGCAGGTCCTCAACCAACAGCCGCGCTTCCGCTGGCTTGCCGAGATCCGTCAGATCGCCGGCGATCACGATGACGTCTGACCGCTCCGACATTTCGGCGAAGATGTCACGATAGCTCACCGAGCCGTCCTCCTGCACGTGGAGATCACCGATCGCGGCCACCCGCGTCACCGCAGCATTCATGCCGTGCCTCCGCTGCCCCCGAGGATATCGGTGAAACCCCACTTGTGGACGTCAATCTCGAAATCGGCCGCGGAAAACATGCGTCCGCGACAAATCTTCCTGTCGGGCGAAGGGAGGCGGCGCTGGTGCATCAGACGGTCGAGAAGCTCGTCGATCAGCCAGCCCGGGATCCTTTCCCGTTCGCTCGGATAAATGAAGCGGAAGTTCAGCAGATGAATGAGCAGCACCTCCCAGTGGACTTCCATGTGGCGCAAAAGACGTTCCCAGTCGATCTCTTCGCTGGCCCGCAGGATCAGATGCGCCACGTCGGCACCGTCGTAGCGGTCGCGGTTCTGGATGAAGCACTTGGACCATACAAGTTCGGTGGGACTGACGAAGCGGACCTGCTGCCCCAGCGCCCTGCCCTTCCGGGCGTGCTCGAACCAGAGGTCCGAGACCGGCGTTGCCCCGTTGGATGAACCGAAAATCACATCGAAGGTGGCGTCGCCCCGGGTGACCTTGCCGAGCCACCGCTCATCCTCGATGCGGATTTCATCCCCCAGCTCCTTGAAGAGGGACAGAATGCGCGGCCAGTCTCCCGCCTTGCAGAAGATGTCGAAATCCTTGGTCGGACGGGAAATGCCCGTGTAGGCGCTGAGCGCGAAAGTACCCGCGACAAGAAACGGAATGCGGGCCCTGGCGAGAACACGGATGGCCCCGGCATAAAAGGCTTCCTGCTCGGCAGTCCCGAGGACGGGTTTCGCTCGCGCGACGATCGTCAGCTGCTGCAAGGCCTGCTCCATTCTGATCAGCGCACATAACAGTCCGCTTCCATCAACATGCAGCGAGCCGTCCAGTTCCCGCCGGGACGCGCACAACAATATGCGATCATACTTATTTGCTGTTGCACCAGCACGCGAACCTGTCAAAACTCCCGGCATGGGGAAAATCGGGAATACCGATGAGCACGTTCGACGACACCGCGCACCAGGAACCGGCCGGCCTGCCGGCCGACATCACCTCCATCCTCGCGGCGATCGAGAAAGAGCGAGTGCCCGAGCGGCTGCTCAAGCTCGCCCTTGAGCTGCAGGATGCGCTGGCCAGGCAGCGGTCCAACGAACAGGCAGCCCGAGCCGCCCCTCCCATCGAACGCTCCGAAGGCGCTTGAATCGATCACGTCAGGGAAAGGTTCAAGCGAGTGCCGGGCGCGCTCGCAGCTGTTCACTCATTTGTCCTGAGGGATCATGGAAGAGTTGCTCCAGGAAGGTGCCGTTCAAGTGGAAGCCATCGCCGGGGCTCTGCCCGATTGGCTTATCCTGACGCTGGTTCTCGGCGGCGCAGTCTGCGCCGCGCTTCTTGTCCATTCCGTGCTGATGGCGATCTTTCGCCGACTTGTCGGGCGGCAGGATGAGTTCTGGCGCAAACTTCTGGATCAGTCGTCCTCCCTCATCTGCGTCGGCCTGATCCTGTTCTCGCTCGCGCTCGCCGTGCCGCTGGCGCCTCTGTCCGACACAGGCTCCACCATACTGCGGCACGTGCTGACACTCGGTTTCATCGGCGTCCTCACACGGATCGCCCAGCTCGCGCTGCAGCTGTTCGTGTCGCTTCACCTGCGGCGGATCAGCAAGGAATCCAAGGACGAGCTGATGACCCGCAAGCATGTCACGCAGACGCGAATCCTGCAGCGGATCGGCACCACGGTCATCCTTGTGATCGGCATCAGCGCGATGCTGATGACCTTCGATCCGGTCCGGCAGTACGGCATCAGCCTGCTGGCCTCGGCGGGCGCCGCATCCCTGGTCGTCGGCCTCTCACTTCAGCCGATGCTGAAGAACGTGTTTGCCGGCATCCAACTGGCGATTACACAGCCGATCCGCATCGACGATTCCATCCAGGTCCAGGGTGAGACGGGAACGGTCGAAGAGATAACCTCCACCTACGTGGTGGTCCGGACCTGGGACGGGCGGCGCATGATCCTGCCGCTCAACTATTTCATCGAACAGCCCTTCCTCAACATGAGCCGCAAGAACACGAGCGTGACGGCCGTCGCCATCATGAACGTGGATTATTCGACACCGGTGGGCGCCCTGCGGCAGAAGGCGCGCGAGCTGGTTGAAGCATCGCCGCTGTGGGACAGGAAGAGTTTTGCCGTGACGGTGACGAACCTCAAGGAAACAAAAATGGAGGTCCGGATCACGGCAGGCGCGAAGAACTCCAGCGCGGCCTCCGAACTCGCCGCCCTCCTGCGCGAACAGCTCGTCACCTATCTGGTCGAGAACCATCCGCGGGCGCTACCCCTCGCTGCATTGCCTTCGCAGCAGCCACCCCTAGATAGCAAGACCAAGAGCCCCGCTTCTTCCTGACGGCAAAGCGGGGCGGTGGCGCAAGGTGGGAGGAGACCTATGAACACCGCGAACCTGCAGCTTGAAGGCGTTCTGATGGCGATGGCGGCCATTTGCAGACTGCTCAGGGAAAAGGGGCTGGTCGAGGAAGAGGACATCGACGACATCCTGCGGCGCGCGGAGGAACTCCTGGCCGCCGACAAGCAGCGATCGGACCAGATCTCGTCTGCCAACATCGAGGCAATGCTGTTTCCGCTCCGGTTCCTGCGCAAGGCGAACCACATTGCCCGCCCGGACTCCTACTCGACCATCGTTACGGCGGTGAGCCGTACACGCCGTGAGCAATGCGGCCTGGGGCTGCCGGAGGGAGACTGAATGCCAAGCATCAGCGTCGAAGAACTGGAAGGGCGGCTGAACGCCCAGCGCCAGGTTCTGGCCATTCTGCTCTCCTGGGCCGAGCGGCAGGGCGCCGACGTCGAGGCGCTGCTGGCACCTTTGACAGAGGCCGGGAGCAGCAACGATCATCAGGAAGACCCAGGCGCCGTGCCTGTTCCGGCCTTTGCGATCGAAGGCGCGCGGGGGCGCGAAATCCGGCTCATTCTCGAGGAGGCGCGGGCTATCGGGACCACCACGGAAGCCCGCAAGGCGAAGTGAACAAGGGCCGGCCGTGGGGCGCCGGCCGCACCGGGAGCCTTGTAACAGTCGGGATCGGATGGTCCCCTACCCCAGCTCGCGCAGCAGCAGGGCCTGCCGCTCCAGGATCTCCGCGGTTTCCTCGCTGGTCAGATGCGTTAGCATAAGGCCGATGCAGCACTCCAGATAGGTGATCGACGAGCGGCGCAGGAAGTCCCTCTTCTGCTCATCGGACAGTCGTTCGATCCTGTTGTGACCCTTCGGCATCGGTCTCTCCTCTGTTGGAAATTCCAATGGACAACGGGCGGAGAAGTTCCGCAAATGGCTCAGGAACGACGAGTCGCCGCACGATCATTGCAATAATTTAATGATATTGTTGCTGAAAACCGCGCACTCTTGCCGTACATACGCTCCATTCAGGACTGAAGGTTGAAGACCCATGCAATGCGCTGACGAACACTTGCGGAGAACTCTATGAGCTGGTGGAAGCAGGCAATCATCAGTGTTGTCGTCCTCCTGGCTTCCGCCTTGATCTGGTACCTATACTTTTCAGGCGCAGCGCAGGTCACAGCAAAACTCGGGATCGGGGGACCGGCCCCTGCCGAAAGTCAGGGTGGCGGCGGGCCTCGCGGCGGCGGGCCGGGCGGAGCACCGGGCCGCGGAGGTCCCGGCATGGGCATGGGCGTCCCTGCCGTCATCATCACGGAAGACGTCGGTACGGCGACGATCAACGATCGCCTGTCGGCCATCGGCACGGGCAGCGCGCTCCATTCCGTCGCCGTGCGCCCCTATTCCTCAGGACGCCTCACGGAAATCCTGGTGGAGCCCGGTAGCGAGGTGAGAGCCGGGGACGTGATCGCCCGCATGGATTCGGAGGCCGAGCGTATCGCTGTCGACCGGGCCGAACTCACGCTTGAGGACGCCCACGCCAAGCTCGAGCGCGCGCAGGCGCTCGCCAAGTCCAACAACATCACGCCCGTGCAATTGCGCGACGCCGAACTGGCCGTGCGGACCGCCGAGCTGCAGCTGCGTGAAAACCAGCTCGCGCTCGACCGCCGCGAAATCCGCGCCCCCATCAACGGTATTATCGGCATCCTGCCGGTCTCGCCGGGCGACTACGTGACGAGCTCCACCGACATCGCCACAATTGACGACAGGTCGGAGATCCTCGTCGACTTCTGGGTGCCGGAGCGCTACGCGCGGCAGATCCAGATCGGCGCGCCGCTGAGCGCCCAGTCTGTCGGCCGCCCCGACGAGACCTACGAAGGCACGGTGCGCGCCATCGACAACCAGGTGGACAACGCCAGCCGCACGCTGCGCGTTCAGGCCCGCATCTCCAACCCCACGGACACGCTGCGTTCCGGCATGGCGTTCCGCGTGGAGATGCAGTTCCCGGGCGACCAGTATCCGGCCGTCAACCCGCTGGCCGTTCAGTGGAGCAATGACGGGGCCTATGTCTGGGCGGTCCGTAACGAAGTGGCGGTCAAGGTGCCGGTGAAAATCATGCAGCGGAACTCCGACCATGTTCTCGTGAGCGGGGATCTCAGACCCGGCGACAAGGTCGTGGTCGAGGGCGTTCATGCGGTCCGCGAGGGCCAGAACGTGCCGGTAGCCGCAAACTCGACAATGCAGGGAAGACGGCAGGGCAGCTGAGCCCCTTTACCAGGATGCTGCGATGATCAACGAAAAGATAGTCCAGGCCGGCAGCAGCTTCACCGCCCTCTTCATCCGGCGGCCGGTCTTCGCCTTCGTGGTGAATACGCTGATCGCCGTGGCGGGTCTCGCAGCCTTCTACGGCGTCGAGGTGCGCGAGCTGCCCCAGGTCGACCGGCCGGTCATCACGATCACCACCACGTTCTCCGGTGCGGCCGCTGAAACCATCGACCGGCAGATCACCTCGGAAATCGAAGGCGCCGTCGCGCGGGTGCCTGGCGTGACGTCGATCTCGTCCTCCTCGTCCTTCGGACGCAGTCGCGTGACCGTGGAGTTCAGCGAGGACGTGGACCTCGATGCCGCGGCCTCCGACGTTCGCGACGCCGTGGGCCGCATCCAGAACCGTCTGCCGGACGATGCCGATTCGCCGACGGTCGTGAAGGCGGACAACGACGCCCAGGCAGTGATGCGGCTCGCCGTCACGTCCAGTACCATGAACGTGCAGGACCTGACGGTCTTCGTGGAAGACGAGATCGTCGACCGGCTCTCGTCGGTGCCGGGTGTCGCGACGGTCCAGGTTTACGGCGGCAGGAACAAGATCTTCCGCGTCGATATTGACCCGGCGCGGCTGGCCAGCCTCGGCCTTACCATCGGCGACATCGGCAATGCGCTCAGGTCGGTTTCCTTCGACAGTCCGGCCGGTTCGATCACCAACACGACGCAGGACCTGATCGTCCGCGCGACGGCGACGATCACCACACCCGAGGACCTGGAGAACATCCAGCTCTCGCGCAACGTGAAGCTGGGCGACGTCGCTACGGTCATGCTCGGGCCGGACATCGGCGAGAGCCAACTGCGCGCCAACGGCAAGACAGGCATCGGCCTTGGCATCCTGCGGCAGGCGCAATCCAACACGCTCAATATCTCGCAGGGCGTGAAGGCGGAGCTGGAGCGCATCCGCGAGATCCTTCCGGAAGGCACGGAAATCTTCATCACCGGCGACGACGCCGTTTTCATCGAAGGCGCAATTCATGAGGTGGAAATCGCGCTCATCCTGTCGGTGACGGTCGTGCTGGGCGTGATCTACATGTTCCTGCGCGACTGGCGGGCGACGATCATCCCGGGCCTGTCGATCCCCGTGGCGCTCATCGGCACAATCGCCGCGATCTACCTGATGGGCTACTCCATCAACATTCTCACCCTGCTGGCGCTGGTTCTTGCAACCGGCCTGGTGGTGGACGACGCCATCGTGGTGCTGGAAAACATCGTCCGCCGGCGCAACCAGGGTATGGGCCCGCGCGCCGCGGCGGTGCTCGGCGCGCAGGAAGTGTTCTTCGCCGTGATCGCGACCACGGCCGTGCTGATCGCCGTTTTCGTGCCGCTCTCCTTCCTGCCCGGTCAGGCTGGCGGCCTGTTCAAGGAATTCGGCTTCGTTCTCGGCTTCTCCGTATTCCTGTCGTCGATCGTCGCTCTCACGCTCTGCCCGATGCTCGCTTCCCGTTTCCTCAAGGATACGGAACATCATGAGAGCGTGGGCGGACTGCTTGGACGCGTCGGCTCCGCCGGCGCCGCACTCTACAAGCGGACACTGCACGCCTGCCTCAACGCGCCGCTGGTGGTGCTTGCGGTTGCCATCGTCTTCGCCGGGGCAGCGGCCATCATGTTCTCCAACGTGAAGAACGAACTGACGCCGAACGAGGACCGGGCGATGGCGATGATGCGCATCACCGCGCCGCAGGGCGTCAGCCTCGATTACATGTCGAGCAAGCTCCAGCAGATCGAAGGTTCGATCAAGCCGCTCATCGACAATGGCGAGATCAGGACGACCTTCTCCATCGTCGGCATGGGCGGCAGCAACAGCGCCATGTTGATCCTGGGCCTTGCCCCATGGGAGGAGCGCGAGCGGACCCAGCAGCAGATCCTGGACGAGGTGAACCAGCGCGCGGGCCGGGTGCCGGGCGTGCGGGCCTTCGCCTTCCAGCCGAACAGCCTCAACATCCGCAATTCCGGCAGCGGCCTGCAGTTCGCGGTTGCCGGCAGCAGCTACAAGAAGCTCACCGAAGCGGCGATGGCCATCGTCGCGGAAATGGAGAAGGATCCCCGTTTCGACCGGCCACGCCTGTCGCAGGACGCTTCGCAGCCGCAGCTGAAGGTGGAAATCGACCGGCAGAAAGCCGCGGATCTCGGCATCAACATCGACGGCCTCGGCGAGTCGATCCAGGCGCTGCTCGACGGGCGAAAGATCGGCACGCTGTTCATCGATGACGACAGTTTCGACGTGAAGCTGCTGTCGAGCGCCAATCCGATCAACGATCCGACCGACCTCGAGAACATCTTCGTCCGGACGAGCGACGACCGCTTCGTGCCGCTGTCGACCATCGCCTTACTGCGCGAGGAGGCGGTGCCGCCGTCGCTCGCCCGCGAGCAGCAGCTGCGCGTGGTGCAGGTCACGGCGGGCCTGGCGCCCAATTTCGCGCTGGGCGACGCCTATGCCACGGTGCAGGAGATCGCCAGGCCGCTGCTTCCCTCCGGCGCCCGCATCATCCCGCTCGCGGAAGCCGCAACGCTAGGCGAGACGGCGAGCAGCATGTCGACGGTGTTCGGCTTCGCAGTGGTCATCATCTTCCTGGTGCTGGCCGCGCAGTTCGAGAGCTTCGTCAGCGCCCTCATCATCATGTCGACGGTGCCGCTGGGCCTGGCCTGCGCCGTGTTCGCCCTCATCCTCACGGGAACCTCGCTCAACGTCTACAGCCAGATCGGCCTCGTGCTGCTCGTCGGTATCATGGCGAAGAACGGCATCCTGATCGTGGAATTCGCCAACCAGCTGCGCGACAAGGGACTCTCCGTGCGCGAGGCGGTGGAACAGGCATCGCTCATCCGCCTGCGTCCGGTGATGATGACCATGATCTGCACGATCGTGGGCGGCGTGCCGCTGGTGCTGGCCTCCGGCGCTGGCGCGGAAGCCCGCATTGCGCTTGGCTGGGTGATCGTCGGCGGCCTCGGCCTCGCCTCGATCGCCACCCTCTACCTGACGCCGGTGGCCTACCTCCTGATCGGGCGTTTCGTCACCCCGAAGGTGGAGGAGGAAAAGCGGCTGGAGCGCGAGCTGACGGAAGCCGCGGAGGTGGCCACGGGTCACTGAGGCGTTACCCACTGCATGTCTGACATTCCACACAGGCCGCATGACAAATGCGGCCTGTCCTAGTATGTGTGCCGCGATCGCTGGCGGAACAGAATGGAACCGGCTCATGAAGATCATAACAATAGAAGACGCAAAGGCGATGGTCGGCAAGGAGATCGGAGTCTCCGAATGGCGCACCGTGACCCAAACGATGATCGACCTGTTCGCTGACGCCACCGACGACCATCAGTTCATTCACACCGATCCGGAGCGGGCCGCCCGCGAGTCTCCCTATGGCGGGACGATTGCCCACGGCTTCCTCACACTGTCGCTGCTGTCCGCCATGATCTTCGAGGCCGTGCCGCGCCTGCAGGGCGCTTCCGTGGGCGTCAACTTCGGCTTCGACAAGATCCGCTTCACCAATGTGGTGCGCACCGGATCGCGCATCCGCGCCCGCTTCGTTCTTTCCGACCTCAAGGTTCGCCCCTCGGGCATCATCGAGAGCGCCTATGACGTCAGCGTCGAGATCGAGAACAACGCCAAGCCGGCCCTGACCGCGCGGTGGCTCACGCTCGCCATGCCGGACCGGAACGAAAACGGCGAGTCGTAGACGTTCCCGAGGTCGCAACTGCGCAGGTTCCCTTGCTACGGCACATCTTCCCGCAAACGCGACCCCGAACGATCCTGCAGGTTATTGGACCTGCACTGCAACTATCGGTTAAAGGCGCGGTGTCTGTCTTGAAATCCTCGGCCCGTTCGTGAAATTACAGGACATCTACGAGGAGAGCAGATGACAACGCGAGACCACAGACCTGGATCAACGCAATTCCACGCCATCCGCTCGCTTCGGGACCTTCCGGCATGAGGTCGTTTGAAGGGCTCACCGTCCTGCTCTCGGGAGCAACGGGCGGGTTTGGCCTTCAGCTTGCCCGCCGCCTGTCGGACGCTGGCGCAAGGCTGGTCCTTTCCGATCTCGACGCCGGTCCGCTGGGGGAACTGGCGGAATCGCTTTCCGCCGAGGTCGTGACGCTGGCGGGCGACATCGCCGACGAGTCAACCTCGGAACGGCTGGTCGCACTGGCGCTGGAGCGCTTTGGCAGCCTCGACATCGCCATCAACAACGCGGGCATCGCCCAGTCCTTCGTGCGCTTTCACCTGCTGCCTTCGGACGAGGCGCGGCGCATCATCGACGTGAACCTGATGGGCGTGTTCTACGCGATGAAGCACCAGCTGCCCGTCATGGAAAAGCAATTCAGGAAAACGGGCCGGCCCGGCTCGATCGTCAACGTGTCGTCCTACGCAGGCCTCAAGGGCGCACCCAGGCTGGCGGCCTATTCGGCGGCCAAGCACGGGGTCATCGGGCTGACAAGGAGCGCCGCGGCGGAATACGCCGCGAAAGGCGTGCGCGTGAACGCCGTCTGCCCGTCCTTCTCACGCACGCCAATGGTCATGGGCAAGCTGGGTGTCGCCTTCCGCAACCCCGACGAGGCGGAGGCGAGCCTGGCTCGTCTCGTGCCGATGCAGCGCCTGGCGGAGGTGGAGGAGGTGGCGGAAGCCATCCTGTTCGCCGCTCACCCGGAAAACAGCTACATGACCGGGCAGGCCATCGCCGTCGATGGCGGCGTCAGCGCCATCTGAGCCGCGCTTCAGGAAGCAGCCAGCACAGCGTGTGGACACGAGAAAGCGGTCCCCCCAGTGCTGCGGGAACCGCTCCGAGCCCGACAATATCAGGCACAAGCGTTCTGTCTCATTCCTCCGCAGGTTCGTCAGCAGGAGGGTTTCGGGGCTTTCCCACCCGCGTCGGCACGGTCACGGACACCGGGTCACTGGCAGGGAAGCTGTCTTCCAGCCCCTCCTCCAGCTCCTGCTCGACCTCCTGCTCCTCCGGCTCCGGCTTCCGGTTGGTCCGCATGGCGAATTCGCCGGGGGCTCCGGTGCGGGTCGCGCGGGTAACAGAAACGGGGTCGCTGGCGGGAAACGTATCTTCCAGGCCCTGATCAAGCTGATCTTCCAGATCATCAACCGAGGGCTGCGGGTCGATCGCTGGTTCTTCCATCCTGTCACGGCCTTGCATCGGCACCTCCTTCTGTCGGAACTACAATGCCAAAGGGGGCCTGGCGGTTCCTCTGCCTGAAATCAGGCCCAATCGCCGACATTCGAGGCACAAAATCGCACGGAAGGCCTTGCAGTTTTGGGCCATTTGAAGCATTACAGACTCGACAAGCGGCCCAGAAATTGGTAACAGCGCGCATTCCCGCGTGGAGCGCTGGCCTTTGGTTGCCTGGACCGCTCCGAGGTTTAGGGCCTAATATCAACAGATCTACAGGAAGACCACGTGCAAGTACTCGTCCGCGATAACAATGTCGATCAGGCGCTTCGCGCACTCAAGAAGAAGATGCAGCGTGAAGGTATTTTCCGCGAGATGAAAATGCGTGGGCACTTCGAGAAGCCTTCCGAGAAGCGTGCACGCGAGAAAGCGGAAGCTATCCGTCGCGCACGCAAGTTGGCTCGCAAGCGCGCTCAGCGCGAAGGTCTCCTCGGTGGTGGACGCGTAGTGCGCTAAGCGCCTACATTTCGTCTTTTTTTACCTTATATATGCGTAAGGTGGCGCGAGCTGGTATCGCCGCCACCTTTTTTTTGACCCGATGGCGGCCACCGAACCGGAACTGATCGAATGGCGAGAGTGTCGATGCGAACCTTCCGAGTGCCTCAAAATGCGTTGAGGGCCTTTTCCCTTATTGCGATGGGCGCCCTGGCAGCCTGTTCGTCAACGGGCGGCTCTGCATTCAACGACCTCCTGCCGGTGGATCCGGCCCAGGCATCCGCGGAGAACATTGCCTCTCTCACCGCGGTCATCAGCCGGTCGCCGAACGATCCCGAAGCCTACAACGTACGCGGATCGGCATACGGCCGCGCGGGCCGCTACAAGGAAGCGCTCGCCGACTTCGACCGGGCAATCCAGCTCGATCCGAATTCCTATCAGGCCTATGCAAACCGCGCCCTCATCCACCGCTACATGGGCAACATGCAGCAGGCGGTCGCCGACTACACGCGGGCCATTCAGCTTAACCCGAGCTATGACGTCGCCTATATCGGCCGGGGCGAGGTCTTCCGCCTTTCCGGCCGCACGGCAGAAGCCTTCCAGGACTTCGAGCGCGCCATCGCCCTCGACACCACGGACCCGCGCGCCTACCTGCGCCGCGGCCTGCTCTATCAGGCGAACGGCCAGCACCAGTACGCCATCGAGGACTTCGCCAAGGCGATCTCCTACGCGCCGGGCGAGCCTTACGGCTACAATGCCCGCGGGCTGTCGTACCTCGCCCTCGGCGACGACGAAAACGCTTTCACCGACTTCAACACCGCCATCCGGCTGAACGACAACCTGGCGGAAAGCTGGGCAAACCAGGCGCTGGTCTACGAACATCGCGGCGACAAGGAGCGGGCCGCCCGTTCCTACGCCCGCGCGCTGCAGCTCGATCCGAATTATGGCCCCGCCAAGGAAGGGCTGGCCAGAACCCGCACGTCCTGACGCGGGAAAGAACCAGGAATCAAAAAGCCCGGCAAACCGGGCTTTTTTCTTGTCTTGAGCTGCTCGGACCTTCAGTTGAAACTCCGAACTTCTTCGAATTCGATTTTCTCACGGTTCCGGATAGAACCCGTACCCGCTTCTCCTGGAACCGCTCGTGTCTGACACGGCTGCGGACGGGAAACAACGGTCCTCACCTTCCGTGGAACCCGATCTTGTCCACGCGGCCGGGCGGAAAACCGGTCCCACTTTTCCTGGAGCCGCGTTAGCGCAGAAGCCAGGCGCCAGCCGCCGTGATCAGAAGGAAGAGAAGCAGGCTGGAGAAGAAACCGGCGGTCGTGAAGAAACCAAAGGCCATCGAGATCAGGATCGCCGCGACGACCAGGATGGAATACTTGGCGAACTTCACGAAGAACGCATAGGTGCGCTCGTGCTCTTCATAGTCCATCTTGGCGCCGGTTTCGACGACGCCCTGCGCATGTGAATCTGCCATTGCATTACCCCTCAGCATTGACTTCAGAGGAAATAGCCAAATTGATGGAAATGAGCAATGGACTCCTTCGACGCAACGGCGCGATCGGGAAAATCGGTACTACTCCCCTCTTCCCGCACTGCCGGTTCGGCATTTATCCAGCTCGCGAAGACCAGTTTCCACCCGTCCCGGCAATCTCATCACGATGACGGGTCGGGAACCGTTCGATCGTTGTCTGAAAGCGTTCTGGCCGAGCGATCCCCAAATGGGTGCGGACGGCTCCGCGTGCTCTCCTTCCGGGCCGGACGCATCCGGCCCGGGCGCTCCTGCCGGCAGCTGGCCGGCATCCGGTCAATTGGGGCGCCGAAGAAGCAATCAGGCGGCTTCCAAGGTGAGCCGTGCTGTCGGGAGAACGCGAATGGAATCGCGCTGACCCGTCTTCTGCCGCTCATAGAGCATACGCTGCTCTTCCTTGGTCGAGCGGAAGAACGGGTATTTCTCGATCACGTCATCAAGCAGCGCACGGGTGTTCATCTGAAGAAGATGAACCGGCACCTCCAGTCCCGGATAAGCCCTCGGTCCCGTGGCGGGTTCGGCCCGGAACACGCGGTAGTAGAAGGCGGAATGCTCTTCCTTGATGGCGATCAGGCAGTAATCGGTGTCGAAATACTTGGCACCCAGGACCGCAAGGCGCAGGGTGATGAAAGGTAATACGCGCAGCTTGCGGCTCCACTCCGCGTCGGCCGCAAACCGGCTCGGATCCACAAAGGTTTCGCCCCTCTCCAGCCGCGAGGCCACGATGTCACCGAACACGCCGCAGGTCGGCGCCTGCGGGTTCTCCTTGCTCAAGTGATGAATGCGCACCGTGCTGACCAGAGCACCGCGGTAGAAGACGCCGAACCGATACGAGTTCGGCAGGTCGTCATACTTGTCATGAACCTGCCTGGCAGCGTCGGATTTGATCATGCCGGCCGCGAGATAGGCCTGATAGCGCAGCCGGTATATGGCTTCCAGGTCCTCTCCCCGGTCGCATACGCGGTACTCGATCTCGTCGAGCACGCTGAAGACGCTGCGGTTGAATGGGGAATCCTCCGCTCTCTGACCCCTCTGAGCTGAATTCGTCGCTACCATGTCCCACCCTGAATTCCACCAAGATAGGAACAGTTAGCATTTAATTAAAATTCTAGTGAAGGGGCGACATGGCGTTAACCTTAACGGCCAAAAAGTCTGAACAGAACGGGTTCGCCAGCCGACGTCGCAAGGGACCGTCAAGACGTTCAATCATCCCTGACGAAGCTGATTTTTCCGATTCCGGACGCGGTCAGCCACCTGCCGTTGCCGGAAACCTCCGGAAGCGTCAGCTGTGCGCCGTGCGCTTCTCCTCGGCGGCAGTGCCAACCTCCTCCGGCACGCGCAGCGGCGGGAAGGTCCAGTCGCCATCGGCCATCGCGCGGGCGCCAGACGGGGAAAGCGCGGCGCCGAACAGGAAGCCCTGCACCTGGTCGGGACGGGCGGATTCGCGCAGCAGCCGCAGCTGCTCGTGCGTCTCGACGCCCTCGACCGTAACGGCAAGGCCGAGGCTGCGAGACAGCTGCACCACGCTCTTGAGAAGTTTGCGCGAACGGGCGTTTTCCGCCACGTCCTGCAGGAAGCTGCCGTCAATCTTCACGCGGTCAAGCGGAAGTGTGTGCAGATAGCTCAGGCTGGAGTAACCAGTGCCGAAATCGTCCAGGGCGATGCAGACGCCGAGCTCCTTCAGCTGCTTGATGTAGGCGTGGCTAAGCTGCTGATCCTCAAGCAGCGCCGTCTCCGTCACCTCAAGTTCAAGCCGGTGCGGCGCCAGCTGCGACTTCTCGAGAGCCTCGGCCACAATGTCGACCACGGCCCGGCCCTGGAAGTCCCGAGCGGAAAGGTTCACCGATACGCTGATGTGCTCCGGCCAGCGGGTGCATTCCCGGCACGCCGTTTCCAGAACCATGCGGCTGATTTCCGTGATCAGGCCCATTTCCTCCGCGAGCGGGATGAAGACGCTGGGCGAGATCGGCCCCAGCTGCGGATGCGTCCAGCGGCACAGCGCCTCGTAAGACGACACGCGAAGCGTTTCCATGTCCACGATCGGCTGGTACATGACATGCAGCTGACGGTCCGCGATCGCGGCACGCAGATCGGACTTCATCATCTGCCGCGTCCGGAAGGCGGCGTCCATGTGCTCCTCGTAGAGGCGCCAGGTGGCCTTGCCCGCATCCTTGGCGGCATAGAGCGCCAGGTCCGCGCGGACGGTGATCTCGTTCAGATCGCCCTCGGACGCAGGGAAGACGACGAGACCTGCGCTCGCCTCAATCGACAGGATATGACCCGCCACTTCGACCGGACCGCACGTGCTCTCGTAGATCCTGAGGAAGCGCGCCTTGAGATCTTCTACGTCATCGACCTGGTCGATGTAGAGCATGAACTCGTCGCCGCCGAAACGGCCGACCTTCACGGTGTCGCTCACGTGGTCGACAAGGCGCTCGGCGACAAGGTAGATCACGCTGTCACCGACGGGGTGGCCAAGGCTATCGTTGATCGACTTGAAATCGTCCAGATCGATGATGGCCAGCCCGCACAGCCTGTCGCGATCGCCGCTGGCAACGTATTCCCGCACCATCTCCTGGAAATATGCGCGGTTCGGCAAGCCGGTCAGGCTGTCGTAACGCGCCATGTGGCGGATCTTTTCCTCCGCCTCGACACGATGCGTCACTTCCTCGAAAGTCAGAACCGCGAGTTCCTCCTTGTCCTCGCGAGCGGTAAATTCCAGATAGCGCCCGTCGAGCAGTCGCAGCAGCACCTTGTCCCCGTTGCCGGCGTCCATGGCCTCGCGCAATTGCTCGCGCGCCGTGGCAAAGTCGTCGCGGCTCAGCAGCGAACCGGCGACCCCGCGCAGCAGCAGCGCATCCAGCGTGCGGCCGATCATCTGTTCGGAGAACCGGAAACCCAGATGCTCGGCGGCGCGATCGTTGGCGACAACGACCGTGCCGTTGGGATCGAACATGATCAAGCCGTGCGACATGGTGTTGAGGGCGCGGTCGAAACGCTGCGCCAGACGGCTTGCCTTCTTGCGCTCCATCACGGCGCTCAGCATGAGCTGCCGGAGATCCGCCGCGCTGTTGATGACGATCAGTCCGAAGGGCGCCATCAGGACGGCAAGGACGACATGGCCGAGATCACCCCGGAGAAGGAACGCGCAGGCGAGAGGCACCAACATCGAGAAGGTAAACGCCCCCACCACGCGCGCCGAACCGTAGTTGCGGCCCACCACGGTGGCGAGCGCGGTCAGGACCAGCGCCAGGGCGCTCAGCTCGCCGAGTTCGTTCGGGTAAACGTAGGTCGCGCAGAAGCCGAAGGCTCCCAGCAGAACGCCCTGCGTTGCCCCTTTAATGACATAATCGGTTTCAAGTATCCGCGCCTGATGTGGATCAGTAACGGCTTCAGGCCCCTTGCGAATGCCGAGGTAGCGAACGACAGCGATGGCAAACAGAATGAGCCCGAAGGCCAGGAAGATGGGTTGGCCCGAGTTGGCATAGACAAGAAGAGCTATGACCAGATGTGCCGTCGCGCCGAACAGGATCGTGCCCCTGCTGCCGTAGAGCGACTTCACAAACTGGACATACACCTCTCCCGGTATGTCGCTTTCCGCCCGTTTCGCCATAGTTTCTCCCGACTACGGAGAACTTATTACAACTTGGGCTTAAAAAAGAACTTATCGTCAAGGGTTAATAATTCTTAACCGATGGCGCAATCGGCGCGTTCGGGCACGGGGCGCAAAAATGTCGCACCCCTTCTCAATGACATCGGCGGCTCAGGCAAAGATCATTCTGCGGCGCGCAGCGTGTGTGCTCCACCTCCTGACAGATCCTGCAGCAGTTGCGCGCGGCGGGCGAAGGCAGCCTCCATGTTGGCCATCTTCACGTGTCCGAAGCCTTTGATACCCATCGGGATTTCCGACAACGCCAGCAGGATTTCGGTCTTCTCGCTGGTGAGGTCCGGCTTGGCGAGCGTCGTTTCGATCAGTTCCAGATCCTGCTCGAAGGTCGCAAGCAGCTCGCGTTCCTTCCGACGCTCCTCAAGGTAACTGAAGGGATCGATCACCATGCCGCGGATGTGCCGCAGGCGGGCAAGCACCTTCATCATGGCAAACATCGCCGGTCCGAAGGACCGCTTTTTCAGGTGCCCATCGGCGTCACGGCGGGCAAGGATGGGCGGCGCCATGTGGAATTCCAGACGGTCGTAGCTTTCAAACTCGCGCTGCAACTGACGAAGGAACGAACCGTCGGTGTAGAGCCGGGCGACCTCGTATTCATCCTTGATGGCCATCAGCTTGAACAGGCTCCTGGCCACGGCCTCGGTGATGGCGGTGGCGCCGGGAGCGACCGCATTTTCGGCCCGGCGGATGCGCTCGACCCAGGCAAGGTAGCGCCCGGCATAGGCGGCATCCTGGTACTGCGTCAGGAAGTCCGCGCGGCGGGCGATGAGATCGTCCAGGCTCGGCGTTTCCAGAGGCTTCTGCTGTTCGGCCGAGGCGATGAGTGCGCGAACCTCATCAGGCAGATGGGCGGCGCGGCGCCCCCAGCGAAACGCGTGGATGTTGGCGGTGACCGCCTGGCCGTTCAGCTCGATCGCCCGCTCGATCGCCTCCGCGGAGACCGGCAGGCCCCCCTTCTGATAGGCGATACCGAGCATGAACATGTTGGCGCTGAGGGTATTTCCGAACAGCACCCTGGCAGCATTGGTCGCGTCGAAGAAAAAGGTCTTCTCCTCGCCCGCGGTGCGGACGATTTCCCGCTTCAGCCGTTCGGTCGGGAGACTGAAATCGGGCGAACGCGTGAAGTCGCCGGGCATTACCTCGGCTGTATTCACGAGAACCAGCGTGTGGCCGTGCCGGATGGTGGAAAGCACCTTGCGCGAGCCCGAGACAACGAGGTCCGCACCCAGCACCAGATCCGCCTCTCCCGCGGATACACGGATGGAACGGACGGCTTCGGGAGAGCGCGCGATGCGGATATTCGAGTAAACCGCCCCGCCCTTCTGGGCGAGCCCAGCCATGTCGATGACGCCGACGCCCTTGCGCTCAAGATGGGCCGCCATGGCGAGAATCGCGCCAAGGGTCACCACGCCCGTGCCGCCAATGCCGTCGATCACGGCGCCCCATCCCTTGTCGACGGGGTAAAGATCCGGATCAGGAACATTGTCCAGCGGATCAATGGCGCCCGCGATGCCTTCCAGCTTCCGCAGGCGCGCGCCGTGAACCGTCACGAAGGACGGGCAGAAGCCATCCAGGCAGGAGAAATCCTTGTTGCAGCTCGACTGGTCGATCCGGCGCTTGCGGCCGAATTCGGTTTCGACCGGCTGGATGGAGACGCAGTTCGACTTCACGCCGCAGTCACCGCAACCTTCGCAGACCAGTTCATTGATGAAGACGCGGCGGTCCGGATCGGGAAACGCGCCACGCTTGCGGCGACGTCGCTTTTCCGCCGCGCAGGTCTGATCATAGATGAGCACGGTCACGCCCGGCGTGTCGCGCAGGTGGCGCTGGACCTGATCCAGGTCCTCCCGATGGTGGACCGTAGATCCTTCCGGGAACCGGAACCGGCCCTGGTACTTCTCGGGTTCGTCGGAGACGATGGCGATGTGCTTCACGCCCTCAGCCTTGAGCTGGGCTGCAATCTGTTCGACGGTAAGCCCGCCCTCGGCAGGCTGACCGCCGGTCATCGCCACCGCATCGTTGTATAGAATCTTATAGGTCATGTTGACGCCGGCGGCGACGGCGAAGCGGATGGCGAGCGAGCCTGAATGGGTGTAGGTGCCATCGCCCAGGTTCTGGAAGAAGTGCTGGCGCTTCGAGAATGGCGCCTGGCCAATCCACTGCGCCCCCTCCCCGCCCATGGCGGTGAAACCGGCCGTGTTACGATCCATCCAGATGGACATGAGATGGCAGCCAATGCCCGCGCCGGCGATTGAGCCCTCCGGCACGCGGGTCGACGTGTTGTGCGGGCAGCCCGAGCAGAAATATGGCGTGCGCTTGGCAATCTCCGGCGCCTGCACGAGCATCGCCTGGAACTGGCGGAGGCGGGTGACATGCGCGGCAATCTCCTCCGAATAGCCGATCACCCGTAAGATGCGCTCGCCGATGGCGATGGCGATCTCATTGGGATCGAGCGATCCCTTCACGGGGAAGAGGATCTCGCCGCGCTCGTCCTTCTTGCCAACGATGACGGGGCGATTGGGCGTTCCGTACAGGTTTTCCCTGAGCTGAAGCTCCAGCAGCGAGCGCTTTTCCTCCACGACGATCACGGTGTGGAGACCGCGCACAAAATCGGCCATGTGCTGGTAGTCGAAGGGCCACGAACAGGCGACCTTGAACAGGCGGATGCCGAGCAAGTTCGCACGCTCCTCGTCAATGCCGAGGTCGTCCAGGGCCTGACGCACGTCGAGGTAGCTCGTGCCGATGGTGACGATGCCGAGCTTCGGATCGCAGCCGCCCGAGAAGATGATGCGGTTGAGGCCGTTGGCCTGCACGAAGGCGGCGGCGGCCTTGCGCTTGTAGTCGTGCAGCCGCTCCTCCTGCCCGAGCTGGTTCAGCTCGTGACGGATGTGCAGCCCGCCGGGCGGCAGGTCAATCTCAGGATAGACGATCCTGATGCGGTCGAGCGAAACGCTTACCGACGCCGTGGACTCGATATTGTCCTTGACGCACTTGAGCGCGGCCCAGGTGCCGGCGAAACGAGAGAGCGCATAGCCGTAAAGTCCGTAGTCGATGATTTCCTGAACGCCAGCCGGGTTCAGGATCGGGATCATCGCATCGATGAAGGCAAATTCACTCTGGTGGGCAATGGTGGAGGACTCGGCAGTGTGGTCGTCGCCCATCAGGGCGAGCACGCCGCCGTGCGGCGAGGTGCCGAAGGAGTTGGCGTGGCGGAACACGTCACCGGTGCGGTCGACGCCGGGGCCCTTGCCGTACCAGAGGGCGAAGACCCCGTCATACTTGCCGTCACCCAGCAGATTGGTCTGTTGCGAACCCCAGCAGGCGGTCGCCGCCAGATCCTCGTTCAAACCCGGCTGGAAAACAATGTTGGACGCGGCGAGCTTGTCGCCAGCCTTCCAAAGCTGCTGGTCGATGCCCCCCAGGGGCGATCCGCGATAACCGGACACAAAACCTGCGGTATTCAGTCCCGCCCGCCGGTCCAGCTCCCGCTGCATGAGCAGCAGACGAACAACGGCCTGCGAGCCAGAGACAAGTATTTCCTTCCTGGACAGATCGTATTTGTCGTCGAGCGACACCTGCCTAAGCATTCAGCCACCTCCTCCCGGTGGTAATTTCCGTACAAGTCGGGAAATTGGCTGGTAGTTTCGTCGCCTGACTTCAAAGCGTCAATTTCATTTCTGTTCACAAACAATAATCGAAATAACATGTCCAACGGTGCGGGGCGCCGATCATTTTTCTTACGAAAGGTTTTATCCCCGCGCACAATTCTGTCTTGACCGACACGCCGCTCTGTGTGCAAACCAACGCCCCAGCAGTCGCTTTGCGCTTTTCAAGCGGGCGAGACCTGATAAAAATACCGCAAGCTGCCAAGCTCAACGCTCGGCGTTGCAGAAGCGCCTGCAATAAGTGGGAGGTGCCGAAAAGGCATCCGTAGGGGAAGAGGAAAAGCCGGATGCAACTGAACCTTTTTCACAGCGCCCTCAAAACGGCAGGGGGAGCATAATCTGTGCGTGTCCTAGCAATGATCGTAAGGTCGATAAGCGCCCTCAATACGCTTATCGGCAACATTTTCTCGTGGCTATCACTGGCCATCGTCCTGCTGTGCTTCACGATCGTGGTGCAGCGCTACTTGTTCTCCACCAGCATCCTATGGATGCGAGATCTCTATGTCTGGCTGAACGGCGCCCTGTTCACGGCAGTGGCAGGCTTTGCGCTGCTGCGCGGCGATCATGTCCGGGTGGATATCTTCTACCGCCCCGCCAGCCTGCGCACGAAGGCGATCATCGACCTCGTAGGCGTGATCATCTTCCTGCTTCCGTTCTGCTATATGACTTGGGTCTACGGCTGGCCGTTCGTGGTGCGCTCGTGGCGCATCTATGAGGCGTCGCCCAATGTCGGCGGCATGCCCTTCTACTACCTCCTGAAGACATTCATCCTCGGATTTGCGGTTCTGCTAGCCCTGCAGGGCATTGCCATGGCGCTGCGGTCCATTCTGGTGCTGGCCGGGCAGGAAGACCTGCTGCCCAAGTCCCTGCGCTACGACAGGGGTGAAGAGGAAGCGAGCACGGGAGCCGTCTGATGGAGCCAGCAGTCATTGGAGAGATCCTGTCGGGTCTCATGTTCTTCGGGATCATCGGCTTCCTGATGCTGGGGTTCCCGGTCGCATTTACCCTTGCCGGCGTATCGCTGATCTTCGGCGTTGTCGGCATGTGGTTCGGGGTCTTCGACCCGTCCAACTATGGCAGCGTCATCAACCGCTACATCGGCAACATGACCAACGAAGTGCTGGTGGCGGTGCCCCTGTTCATCTTCATGGGCATGATCCTGGAGCGGTCGAAGATCGCGGAGCAGTTGCTGTTGACCATGGGCAAGCTGTTCGGCAACCTGCGCGGTGGCCTCGGCATGTCGGTGGTAGTGGTGGGCGCACTTCTTGCCGCCTCGACGGGCGTGGTGGGTGCCACGGTGATCACCATGGGCCTCATCTCGCTGCCGGCGATGCTGCGGGCCAATTATGACCCGAAGCTTGCCTGCGGCGTGATCTGCGCCTCCGGCACGCTCGGGCAGATCATCCCGCCCTCCACCGTGCTGATCTTCATGGGCGACATGCTGTCGGGCATCAACGCACAGGTGCAGATGGCGAAGGGCAATTTCGCACCGGCGCCCGTGTCGGTCGGCGACCTGTTCGCAGGCGCGATCCTGCCCGGCCTGCTGCTGGTGGGTCTTTACCTGCTGTGGATGATCATCAAGGCCGTTTTCCAGCCGGAATCCTGCCCGGCAACGCCCGTGCCGCCGGAAGAGAAGGGCAACCTCGGCCGCGAGATCGTGACGGCCCTGGTCCCGCCGCTGGTGCTCATCATCGCCGTGCTCGGCTCAATCCTCGGCGGCATCGCCACGCCGACGGAAGCGGCCTCGGTGGGTGCTGTCGGCGCGATGATCCTCGCATTCCTGCGCGGACGCCTGAACTTCACCGTGCTGCGGGAAACAGCAATCGCCACCGCCACGATGACGTCAATGGTTTTCATCATCCTATTCGGCGCGTCGGTGTTCTCGATCGTGTTCCGCCTGATGGGCGGCGACAACCTGGTGCACGAGTTCCTGAGTAATGTGCCGGGCGGCGTCATGGGCGCGGTCGCTGTCGTCATGTTCGTGATGTTCCTGCTCGGGTTCATCCTCGACACGTTCGAAATCATCTTCATCGTGATCCCGATCACCGCGCCGATCCTGCTCAACCTGGACGTCGATCCGGTGTGGCTGGGCGTGCTGGTGGGTGTGAACCTGCAGACCAGCTTCCTGACGCCGCCTTTCGGCTTCTCGCTGTTCTACCTGCGCGGCGTGGCACCGCCCAGCGTAACTACGGGGATGATCTACCGCGGCGTGGTGCCCTTCGTGGTGCTGCAGATCCTGGCACTCGCGATCATGTTCGCCTTCCCCGGCATCGCCACCTGGCTGCCGCGGGCGATTTACTGACCGCACGCCAAACAGCGGACAAGAACAGGGCCGGATGGGCAACCATCCGGCCCTTTCGTTTCATGGGCCTTCCCGGCAAGCCGCACAGGCAGGCGTCGCGTCCCCGTTGCCTGACAGGCCATCGTTTACCAACCTCGCAAAAGAAAAGCCCGGGTCGCCCCGGGCTTCTCCAGCGGGATATGTCCCGATCAGAGGTTGAAGTACTTCTGACGAGCCTGCAGGAAGGGCACGTCGGTGCCTTCCGTCTTCTGGCGCACGATCTTGAGCGCCGCGACGAAGCTCTCGGCCGTCTTCTTGGTGAGCGGATCGCTGGAGTTGAGGAACTCTTCCAGCACTTCCCTCGCAGCCTTGGCGCCAGCCTCGAGGATTTCGTCGGGGAAGTACTTCACCTGCACGCCATGCTCGTTGACGAGCGTCTGCAGCGCACGCGGGTCATTCGCGGCGAAGTCGGCGGCCACGGCGTCGTACTCGGCCTGGCAGCAGTCGCGGATGATGGCCTGCAGGTCTTCCGGCAGGTCGAGGAACTTCTTCTTGTCGACGACAAGCTCGGTCGCAAGGCCCGGCTCAACGAAGCTCGGGAAGTAGTAGTTCTTGCAGACCTGGTAGAAGCCGAGGGCGAGGTCGTTGTAGGGACCGACGAACTCGGCCGCGTCGAGCGTACCGGACTGCAGCGCCTGGAAGATCTCACCCGCGGCGAGGTTGGTCACCGAGCAGCCAAGCTTCTCCCAAACCTGACCGCCCAGGCCCGGCGTGCGGAAGCGAAGGCCCTTGAGGTCATCGAGGCCGTTGATGTCCTTGCGGAACCAGCCGCCGGCCTGCGTGCCGGTATCGCCGGACAGGAAACCGATGACGCCGAACTGATCGTAGATCTCGTCCCAGATCTCCTGACCGCCGAGGTAGCGGATCCAGGCCGTCAGCTCGCGCGAATTCATGCCGTAGGGAACGCCCGTGAAGAAGGACAGGCCGGCACTCTTGTTCTGCCAGTAGTAGGATGCACCGTGGCTCATCTCGGCCGATCCGTCGATCACGGCATCGAGCGCCTGAAGAGCCGGAACAAGCTCACCCGCCGAATAGACCTGGATGGTCAGGCGTCCGCCCGAAGCCTTCGTGATACGGTCCGCGAGGCGCTGTGCGCCGACGCCAAGACCCGGGAAATTCTTCGGCCAGGTGGTGACCATGCGCCAGGTGATATTGCCCTGCGCGATTGCTGGTGTGGCCAAAGCCGCGGCGCCCGCTCCTACGGTGGCAAGTCCAGCTTTCTTTATGAATGAACGACGATCCATGAAGTACCTCCCAGACAAGGATCGAATAGACGGGAAGCATTTGAACAACGCACCCCCAAGGCCGCCTATCAAACTTTAGCGAGGGCCATCGCGCAAGTGTGGAATGCACGTTGTCCTTAATGCAGTTGATTGCTCCCGATGAATTGCATGCCGATCATGCGCAATCGCTCTTGGAGAAGCCTCCTGCGGGCTGTAAATAAGCCCTCCCACTCTTGCGGAAACAACCATGAAGCCCATCGTTGCGGTCACCACCGACATCAAGGAACTCGACGACTACACCTGGCATGCGACGCCCGAGCAGTATCTGCGCGCCGCGCTCGAGGTGGCTGACGTCATTCCCTTACTGGTGCCCTGCTTCGGCGACAAGCTTGATCTCAACAGCCTGCTCGCCCGAGTGGACGGTGTGCTGATCACCGGCTCGCGCTCCAACGTCCATCCGTCTCACTATGGCATGACTCCTACCGAGCATCACGAGCCCTTCGACGAGCGGCGTGACGCGACGTCCCTGCCCCTGATCCGCCGCGCAGTGGAGTTGGGCGTGCCGCTGCTTGCCATCTGCCGCGGTATCCAGGAACTGAATGTGGCGATGGGCGGAACGCTCGCGACCGAGATCCAGGAACGCGCAGGAAGCATGGATCATCGCGGGCATGGCGCTACCCCGGACGAAAGGTTCGGCCTGAAGCACACGGTCCAGATCAAGCCGGGCAGCTGTCTTGCCGGCGTTCTCGGTGCGCAGGAGATCACCGTGAACTCGGTGCACCGGCAGGGCATCAGCGAACTCGCGCCGCGCCTTCAGGTGGAAGCCGTGGCGCCGGACGGGACGGTCGAGGCCGTGTCGGTCATCGACGCGCCGGGCTTTGCGATTGGCGTCCAGTGGCACCCCGAATATTGGGCGAGCAGGGACGCAGCCTCTCGGCGGATCTTCGGGGCCTTCGGGGAATCCGCGCGACAGCACGCGGCGAGCCGCCGCTAGTCCCTCAGACCTCTGTCCGCTTCCGCGCGGCTTTGGCGTCGCGCCGTGCGGAGCGTTACGGCTCGGTCAACGCCATGAGGGGCAGGGCCGGTCTGAGCGATTCGTAGGAAACGCCATCACCCGGATAGAACTGGGCTACCGGCCGGCCATCCTCCGCCAGGAACAGGATGTCCCCATCGTCGGTGCGAAGCCAGGAACGGACTTCCGACGACAGGACCTCCCGAAACTTCTTACAGGCAGGTCCCAGTTCCAGCGAGCCGCCTCGAGCGGATGGCTCTCCGCGCAGGGCCACAACACAGCCGCTTTCCTGCCCCTGCACGTGAGCTTCATAGGTTCGAGTGTGGGGCAGCGGAGCGGCGAACAGCTCGTCGCTGCCGGGCGCCAGCCCGCACCCTGTCTCCCGATCACGGATGGCCGTGTCCGCTCCAAGTGCGCCCAACGCCCCCACAACCACGAGATAGGTCAGCTTCATCGCCTCCTCCTCCCCGCCGGGAATGATGGTAAGACATGCGTCAGCGTGGAGGACGACATCCTGGCCGCACAAGTGCAGTAACGAAGCGCCAACCGTTATAGAACGCTGAGATTCCAGGAACTTTTAAGCGGCAAAGGGCGGCCGTTGCCTATCCGCGGCAAAGTGTGCTTATTTATTCGCAATCCGAAATAAATATCGGACAGACGGCAGCCGGCAGCTGCCGCGGGGGAGGAGGCATGTATCTCGGTATCGATCTCGGCACGTCCGGCGTCAAAGTGCTGCTGATGGCGCCAGACCAGACGGTCGTCGCAAGCGCGACATCGCCGCTGGACGTGCAGCGCAGGCAAACGGGCTGGTCCGAACAGAACCCGACAGACTGGATCAGCGCAACGGAACAGGCCATCGAACAGCTCAAGGCCGACCACGCCAAGGCGCTTTCCGCCGTGAAGGGCATCGGCCTTTCGGGCCAGATGCACGGGGCGGTGCTGCTCGACCGGGCAGACCGGGTGCTGCGGCCATGCATTCTCTGGAACGACACGCGCTCGCATGTCGAGGCGGCGACACTGGATGCCGATCCCCGGTTCCGGAAGATCACGGGCAACATCGTGTTCCCCGGCTTCACCGCGCCCAAGCTGGTATGGGTGAAAAAACACGAGCCGGCGATCTTCGAGGCCACCGCCAAGGTGCTGCTGCCGAAGGACTATCTGCGGCTGTGGCTCACGGGCGAGCACATTTCGGAAATGTCGGATGCGGCGGGCACGTCCTGGCTCGACGTCAAGCATCGGACGTGGTCCGACGTTCTTCTGGAAGCCACCGGACTTACGCGCGCCCATATGCCCGCGCTGGTCGAAGGCACTCAGCCGGCCGGTATGCTGCGCAAGGAACTGGCAGAGCGATGGGGGGTCAGCGGTCCCGTCACGGTCGCGGGCGGCGCGGGCGATAATGCCGCCTCGGCCTGCGGCGCGGGAACCGTCAGCGCGGGAGCGGCCTTCCTCTCGCTCGGCACCTCGGGCGTGCTGTTCGCCGCCACAGACCGCTACCTGCCCAACCCGGAAAGCGCGGTGCACACGTTCTGCCACGCCCTGCCCGGCACCTGGCACCAGATGGGCGTGATCCTGTCGGCGACCGATTCGCTCAACTGGCTTTCGGGGATCACGGGAGCGTCCGCCGCCGATCTTTCGGCGGAGCTTGGTGAGAGCCTGCGCGCGCCCTCGTCCGTCACCTTCCTGCCCTATCTCTCCGGCGAGCGAACTCCGCACAACGACGCGCTGATCCGCGGCAGCTTCACCGGCATCGAGCACGCGACCGACCGGTCGCGGCTCACGCAGGCGGTGATGGAAGGCGTCGCCTTCGCCTTCCGCGACAATCTGGAGGCGCTGCGCCAGGCGGGCACGGTGCTCGAGCGCGTCATGGCGGTCGGCGGCGGCTCGCGCTCGACCTACTGGCTCAAGGCTATCGCCACCGCACTCAACCTGCCGGTCGACGTTCCCGAGGACAGCGACCGGGGTACCGCCTTCGGCGCGGCGCGGCTCGGGCTGATCGCCGCCACGGGGGCAGATCCGGCAAGCGTCTGCACACCGCCGCCCATCGCAAGAACCATCGAACCGGAACGCTCCCTCAGGGACGCGTTCGAGGAAGCCTATGCGCGCTTCCGCAAGCTTTACCCTGCCATTCGAGGAGTTTCGTCATGAGCACTGGATTTTTCGGCGATATGAAGCCGGTGGCCTACGAGGGGCCCGAGAGCACCAATCCGCTTGCCTTCCGCCATTACAATCCCGACGAGGTGGTTCTCGGCAAGTCGCTCAAGGAGCATCTGCGCTTCGCCGTCTGCTACTGGCACAGCTTCGTGTGGCCGGGTAATGACCCGTTCGGCGGCCAGACCTTCCAACGGCCCTGGTTCGGCGACAGCATGGAGCAGGCAAAGCTCAAGGCAGATGCTGCCTTTGAGATGTTCGAGCTGCTCGGCGTGCCCTACTTCACCTTCCATGACGCCGACGTGCGACCCGAGGGCGCCACACTCGCCGAGAGCATCGCCCGGCTCAACGAGATCGCCGACTATTTCGGGAAGAAGATGGCCGAAACGGGCGTGAAGCTCTTGTGGGGCACCGCCAACCTGTTCGGCCACCGGCGCTACATGGCAGGCGCCGCGACCAACCCCGATCCCGATGTGTTCGCCTATGCGGCCGCCACGGTGAAATCGTGCATCGACGTTACGCACCGGCTCAACGGCGAGAACTACGTGTTGTGGGGCGGGCGCGAAGGCTACGAGACACTGCTCAACACCGACCTTGGCCAGGAGCTGGACCAGCTCGGCCGCTTCCTGTCGCTGGTCGTCGACTACAAGCACAAGATCGGCTTCAAGGGCACGATCCTGATCGAGCCGAAGCCGCAGGAGCCGACCAAGCACCAGTATGACTTCGACGTAGCGACCGTCTATGGCTTCCTGCAGCGCTACGGCCTGGAAAATGAGGTGAAGCTCAACATCGAACAGGGTCATGCCATTCTCGCCGGCCACTCGTTCGAGCACGAGCTCGCCATGGCGCGCACCTTCGGCCTGTTCGGCTCGATCGACATGAACCGCAACGACTACCAGTCGGGCTGGGACACCGACCAGTTCCCGAACAATCCCCTGGAAGTGGCGCTCGCCTATTACGAGATCCTGCTGGCAGGCGGGTTCACCACGGGCGGCACCAATTTCGACGCCAAGCTGCGGCGCCAGTCGCTCGACCCCGAAGACCTGATCGCGGCTCATGTCGGCGGAATGGATACCTGCGCCCGCGGCCTCAAGGCGGCGGCGAAGATGCTGGAGGACAAGGCTCTCACCGACCCGCTGAAGGAACGCTATGCCGGCTGGCAGACGCCGGAGGCGCAGGCGATGCTCTCGGGCAAACGGTCGCTCGAGGAGATTTCCGAGCGCGTGCTGCGGGAAGGCATTGATCCCAAGCCGCGGTCCGGAAAGCAGGAGATCCTGGAAAATATCGTCAACCGCTATATCTAATTGTCTGAAACAGGCGGTGGCGGAGGCTTGTGGCCACGATCTGGCCATAAGCCTTAAGGCCTTGAAATGTAACGTTATAGGAGTGCCGTCAAAGTTTCATCGTACCGCCTTCTTCCAGTCAGGTTCGACAGGCACAACTCGCCGCGTGGAATTGGAGGTACGCAATGGAAGTCGACGAAAGCGTTGAGGCTGAAATCGATGCCCTGCTTGCGAAGGGCGAGTACTCGTCTGTTGTAGATGCGTTGCTCGCGATCCCACCCCGCGCCGACATGAGCGGCGATGCGTGGCAAAAGCTGATCCATGAGCGGATGCAGTTCAGGGTCTCGCGCATGATGCGCAAGACCCTGGAAGGCGATCACCAGAACAGGCCGGGCGTCCAGGCATGACAGCCGAAATCGTCTTTCTCCGGCCCAGAACTCCAACCGAGCGGAACGGGGGAACGCGGACGCGCCGCCCTCGCCCGCTTCAACAGTCAGTAAAGGGGCAGATACTCCTCTATCCTTTCGGCGGCCCAGCGAAGATGCGGCAGGAAAAGCCGCCGCATCTCCTCGCAGCTGTGCCGGCCAGTCTGCGTGGAAACGTTTACGGCAGCGACGATCCGGCCGGAGCGCGCGCGGACCGGCACCGCAATCGAGCGCAGCCCCAGCTCCAGCTCCTCGTCCACAATGGCGTAACCGTTGCGGCGGACTTCCGCCACGCATGCCGCCAGACGGTCGGGATCGGTTACCGTGCGTGGCGTGCGCGCGCGAATCGTTATCTGGCGCAGAAAACGGGCGAGTTCGGCATCATCCAGTTCTGACAGCAGAACCCTGCCCATGGACGTGCAATGGGCAGGCAACCGCGCGCCAATGTCTAGCGACTCCGCCAGAATGGAGCTGCCAACCACGCGCGCCACGTAGACGATGTCCTCCCCCTGCAGCACGGAAACGGAGCAGGATTCCCCCACCGATTGCGAAACGGCCCTCAGTATCGGCACGGCATGGCGCCAGAGCGGCGTCTTGCCGAGCCAGTTGCGCACCACCGTCAAGAGCTTCGCGGACAACAGGAACTGCCTGCCTTCCTGCAGAACCCAGCCTTCCGCCACAAAGGTCAGCAGCAGGCGGCGCGCCCCCGCGCGGGTAAGGTTGGCCGCGTTGGCGACTTCCGTCAGACGCATGCCGTCCGGCGCAGAGGCCAGGATCTCCAGAACCTTCAACCCCTTCGACAGTGACCCGACGATGTCGAGCGCATCCTTGTCCGCACTCGCCGCCAAACGATTTGACTCCCCAATGTCATGGTTCTAAAAAATATCACATACAAAACAATTGTTCGCAATACGAACATTGGCAGCCATGCATCCGCAATCGCCGTTTGCCACGACAGCGGAAATGCGCGACGCTGGTGCGGGATGCCAGGGTGAGAAGCCCGCCGCGGCGGGCATTGGCCGCTCGAACAGTGAAAGACGATCATGGCTGAAGCATTTATCTGCGACTATATCCGTACCCCGATCGGCCGCTTTGGCGGAGCGCTGTCATCCGTCCGCGCGGACGACCTGGGCGCCATTCCCCTCAAGGCCCTGATGGCGCGCAATCCGAACGTCGACTGGGGCGCCGTCGATGAAGTGATCTTCGGCTGCGCCAACCAGGCGGGCGAGGACAACCGCAACGTCGCGCGCATGTCCCTGCTGCTGGCCGGCCTGCCGGTGGAGGTGCCGGGCGCGACGGTCAACCGTCTGTGCGGTTCCGGCATGGATGCCATCATCACCGCCGCCCGCGCGATCAAGGCGGGCGAGGCCGAACTCATCATCGCCGGAGGAGTGGAGTCGATGAGCCGCGCGCCCTTCGTGATGCCGAAGGCTACCACCGCGTTCCAACGCACCATGGAGATCCATGACACGACCATTGGCTGGCGCTTCATCAATCCGCTGATGAAAAAGCAGTATGGCGTCGACTCCATGCCCGAGACTGCCGAGAACGTGGCCGAGGACTTCAACATCAGCCGTGAGGACCAGGACAAGATGGCATTCCGCAGCCAGCAGAAGGCTGCCGCCGCCATGACCAACGGACGCCTCGCCAAGGAAATCACCCCGGTCCACATCCCGCAGCGCAAGGGCGACCCGATCGTGGTCGACAAGGACGAGCACCCGCGCCCGGACACCACGCTCGAGGGCCTGGCCAAGCTCCCCGCGCCGTTCCGCGAGGGCGGCTCGGTGACGGCAGGCAACGCCTCCGGCGTCAATGACGGCGCCGCCGCGCTCATCATCGCCACCGCGGAAGCCGCCGCGAAGTATGGACTGACGCCGATCGCCCGCATCGTCGGCGGCGCGACGGCCGGCGTGCCTCCGCGCATCATGGGCTTCGGCCCGGCCCCCTCGACCAAGAAGCTGTGCGCCCGCCTCGGCATCAAGGTGACCGACTTCGACGTCATCGAACTCAACGAGGCCTTTGCCGCACAGGGCCTCGCAGTGCTGCGCGACCTCGGCATTCCGGACGACGCGGAGCACGTCAATCCGAACGGCGGCGCGATCGCGCTCGGCCACCCGCTCGGCATGTCCGGCGCCCGCATCACCGGCACGGCTGCGCTGGAGCTCGTCGAGCGCAAGGCCAGGCTGGCACTCGCCACCATGTGCATCGGCGTCGGCCAGGGCATCTCGATCGCGCTGGAACGCGCCTAACCAGTGCAGACACGCTGAACGGAATGAAGGGGAGCAGGCCCAGCCCGCTCCCCTTTTTTCATGTCCGGGGCGGGTTGGAAGCACGTCATGCCTGATATGGAACGGAAAGCTCGGCGGACCGAAGCCGACTTCATGGTGAGCCTGTCGAACCATCCCCCACCTCACGGTTCGACAGCCTCACCGTAAGGGGTGGAGGGAGGCACGGAGCTGCAATTAGGGCAGCACGATCACGTAGGGCGTGTCGAAGTAGAATTCTTCGAGATTGTTGCCATCGCCGCCACGGTCAACGACGATGAAGTCCTGCGGCTCGTCGCCGATCACGGTCAGCACGCCGTGCCAGGTACCGCGGGCGTAGTTCACCCCCTGCCCCGGCGCGGCAATGAAGGCTTGCGGCGTGCCGGGACGGCCGCCCTCGTCCGGGGCGACGGTCACCAGGAAGGGCCGCGGCGACAGCGGCATGAAGGCCTGGCTGCCGAGCGGATGCCGCTCCACCATGTCGAGCCGGTGTGGCATCGGATAGGGCTCGCCACGGAAGATGTTTATGAGAACGCGGGCGTTCTCGCCCGTGACGTCCACCTTCGCCAGGTCATGGAAACGGCGGCACTTGCCCCGGTTGATGAGGAAGCTCTCCACCGTGCCGTCGGCCTCGATCACGTCGCCGAACGGGGCGAAGGCCTCGCGTGTGAGAGGACGGGCAACGATCCTGCTCATCGTCCGGACCGCCACATGGGGCGCAGGGACGGATGCCGGTTGACATCCTTGTAGAGCAGATAGCGGAAGCGGCCCGGACCACCTGCGTAGCAGGCCTGCGGACAGAAGGCGCGCAGCCACATGAAGTCGCCTGCCTCTACCTCCACCCAGTCCTGGTTCAGCCGGTAGACCGCCTTGCCCTCCAGCACATAGAGCCCGTGCTCCATGATGTGCGTCTCGGCGAAGGGGATCACTGCCCCCGGCTCGAAGGTCACGATGTTGACATGCATGTCGTAGCGCACATCATCGGGATCGACAAAACGGGTCGTCGCCCAGCGGCCTTCGGTGCCCGGCATCGGGTTGGGCGCAATGTCCTTCTCGTTGGTGAAGAAGGCTTCCGGCACGTCGATGCCGTCGACGCGCTCGTAGGCCTTGCGGATCCAGTGGAAGCGGGCAGCCTCGGACCCGCGGTTGCGCGCCGTCCAGCGCGCGGCCGGCGGAAGGAAGGCATAGCCGCCCGGCTCCAGCACGTGGTCCTCGCCGTCGAGCGACACCGTCAGCGCGCCCTCGACCACGAACAGCACGCCTTCGGCCTCCGGGTCGGGCTCGGGGCGGTCGCTGCCACCGCCCGGCTGCACTTCCATGATGTACTGGGCGAAGGTCTCGGCGAAGCCGGAGAGCGGGCGCGCGATGATCCAGGCCCGCGTCTTCTCCCAGTGCGGCAGGTTGCTGGTGACGATGTCACGCATCACCCCCTTGGGGATCACCGCATAGGCCTCGGTGAAGACGGCCCGGTCGGTCAGAAGATCCGTCTGCGGCGGGTGCCCCCCATGGACGGCGTAGTAGGTTCGGTTCATGACGGCAGTATCTCCTTCAGGCGAAGGTAGGCGATGCGCTCCACCTGCTGGCAGGCGGTGGTGAACTCCTCCTCCCGGCTGTTCTCGATGCGCTTTCGGAAGGCGGCGAGAATGCTTTCCTTCGTGTTGTCCTTGACGGCGATGATGAAGGGGAAGCCGAACTTCTGCATGTAGCGCGTATTCAGGTCAGTGAAGGTTGCCCTCTCCTCGTCCGTCAACGCATCGAGGCCGGCGGACGCCTGCTCGCGCGTCGATTCCGGCGTCAGGCGGCGGGCCGCCGCGAGTTTGCCGGCCAGATCCGGATGGGCCTTGAGGACGCCCAGCCGCTCCTCCTCGGAGGCCGAGCGGAAGACGCGCGCCAGCGCGTTGTGCAGGCCGCCAGCGGTGTCGTGGGCGAAGCCCAGCTCCAGCTCATATGCGCGTTCGGCAATCCACGGCGAATGCTCAAAGATGCCACCGAACCGCTGGACGAACTCCTCGCGGCTCATGCAGCTCGGGCGGAGCGCCGGCGGCTGATACGGATGATGCTCCATCCAGTGCCGGGCAATGTCGATGCGGCGCGGCAGCCAGACCTTGTCATGGCTCTGCACGTAGTCGATGAAGCGCTTTAGGGAAGCCGCACGGCCCGGACGGCCGATCAGGCGGCAGTGCAGGCCGATGCTCATCATGGCCGGACGGCCCCGCCTGCCTTCCTCGTAGAGCGTGTCGAAGGCATCCTTGAGGTAGGTGAAGAACTGGTCGCCGGAGTTGAAGCCCTGCGCCGTCGCGAAGCGCATGTCGTTGGCTTCAAGCGTATAGGGTATGACGAGTTGCGGGCGGGTCAGGTGGCCCTGGCCGTCGTGGTCGATCCAGTAGGGCAGATCGTCGTCATAGGTGTCGGAGATCCAGTCGAAGCAACCCGCCTCGATGGCAAGCTTCACCGTATTCACCGACGTGCGGCCGACATAAAGCCCCCTCGGTGGCTCACCGACGACCTCGGTATGGAGGCGGATCGCCTCCTGAAGGTCACGGCGCTCGTCCTCCTCCCTGTGGGCTCTGTAATCGATCCACTTCAGGCCGTGGCTGGCGATCTCCCAGCCCGCCTCCTTCATGGCGGCCACCTGATCGGGCGAGCGCGCCAAGGCGCTTGCCACGCCATAGACGGTCACCGGAACGCCAGCCGCGGTAAACATGCGGTGAAGGCGCCAGAAACCGGCGCGCGCCCCGTATTCGTAAATGGACTCCATGTTCCAGTGGCGCATGCCTTCCCACGGGACGGCGCCGACCACCTCGGACAGGAACGCTTCGGAAGCCGCATCCCCGTGCAGGATGCAGTTCTCACCGCCCTCCTCGTAGTTGATGACAAACTGAACAGCCACGTATGCGCCCCCGGGCCAATTGGCGTTCGGCGGGTTGGCACCGTAGCCACGCATATTCCGGCAATATCGTTTGACCTGATCCATGTTGCTGTCCACCACCAAAGCGCATCAAACCTACTTGATAGCGCGAAACCCAATTCCCCAGAAAATTTTGAAACACTTTTTGATAAGACTTCCAGAAACATAGCTTATCCTCTCCGCCGAATTGTCTCACAATCAAAAAATTCGATTGCAGGAGGAGTGATCGGTGAGCGACGAGAAGCATGGCCGTCTGACAACGCATGTCCTCGATACGGCGGCGGGGCGCCCCGCAGCAGGAATGACAGTGTCCCTCTACCGGATCTCGGGAGAGGCCCGTACCCTGCTCAAGTCCGTCACGACCAATGCGGACGGACGCTGCGACGCCCCCCTGCTTGAAGGTGACGCGTTCGAGCCGGGAACCTACGAACTCGTGTTCGAGGTCGGCGCCTATCTCAGGCAACAGAATGTCGTGCTGCCGGAACCTGCCTTCCTCGACATCGTTCCCATCCGGTTCGGGATCGCCGAGCGGGCGCACTATCACGTGCCGCTGCTGGTCTCGCCGTACGGATACTCCACCTACAGGGGAAGCTGAGCATGACCACACCGTCGGAATCGCCCGTACGCAGGGAACTCCGCTTCCTGCTCAATGACCGGCAAATCGCCCTCTCTTCGGTCCGCCCCGACCAGACCCTTCTCGACTTTCTCCGACTCGACCAGCGCCTCCGAGGCACGAAGGAAGGCTGCGCCGAAGGCGACTGCGGCGCCTGTACGGTGCTGGTCGGCCGGCTCGACGGCGACACGATTTCCTATGAGACGGTCAACAGCTGCATCCGCTTCGTGGGCTCCCTCGACGGCTGCCATGTGGTGACGGTCGAGCATCTCAAGCGGCCGGACGGCAGCCTTCACCCGGTGCAGCAGGCGCTGGTGGACCATCACGGCTCCCAGTGCGGATTCTGCACGCCTGGCTTCGTCATGGCCCTCTACGGTCTTTGGATGAACGATCCCCACCCGACTGTCGAGGCCATCGAAAAGGCCCTGCAGGGCAACCTCTGCCGCTGCACGGGCTACGAGCCGATCGTGAAGGCGGCGCTCGCCATTTCCAGCTATGGCTCACCGGAAGAGGATCCGCTGTTCCAGGAGCGTTCCCAGGTCGTTGCGGCCCTCAGGGCCATACGCGACGGACGCCGCGTCGAGGTCGGCGAGGGCCAGGACCGGTTCATCGTGCCGGCGAGCGCCGACGATCTGGCAGCCGTGCTCGAGGAGTTGCCTGGCGCCAGAATCGTCGCGGGATCCACGGACGTGGGACTGTGGGTCACCAAGTTCATGCGCAACATCGCGCCGGTGGTGTTCATCGGCGGAATCGACGAGCTGCGCGGCATTTCGCTCGATGCAGAGAAGCGAGAACTCACCATCGGCGCACTCACGAGCTACACGGACGCGAAGGCCGTGCTTGCCGAGCACATTCCGGCCTTCGCGCAGCTGATCGACCGGATCGGCGGCGAGCAGGTGCGCAACATGGGCACGATCGGCGGCAACATCGCCAACGGCTCGCCAATCGGCGATACCCCGCCGGCGCTGATCGCGCTCAACGCGCGCCTCACGCTGCGCAAAGGGGCTACACGGCGGACCATTCCGCTCGAAGACTTCTTCATCGCCTACGGCAAGCAGGACCGGCAGCCGGGCGAATTCGTCGAGGCGATCCACGTGCCGCTGCCGGACGCGGACACGCACTTCGCGGCATGGAAGGTTTCAAAGCGACGCGACGAGGACATCAGCGCGCTGCTGGGCGCCTTTGCCATGAAGCTTGGCGATGACGGCGCGGTGCAGTCCATCCGCATCGCCTATGGCGGCATGGCGGCAACGCCGAAGCGGGCGAAGGCCGTGGAGGCTGCCCTGCAGGGCAAACCGTGGACGGAGGAGACGGTTGAAGCCGCGCTTTCCGCCTATGACGCCGACTTCACACCGATAAGTGATATGCGCGCGTCGGCGGAATATCGGATGCTGGCCGCGAAGAACCTGCTGCGGCGGTTCCACCTGCACACGACACAGGGCACGACACCCCTGACGGTGACGCGTTACGAAGCTGCATAATGACAACAAGAACCAGCCTTGCCGGAGCGTGGACATGAACAGGCACACGGTTGCGGAGATTACCGCAAACAAGATCCGGGGCGGCGTCGGGGAAGGCCGCACCCATGACTCTGCGCACAAGCATGTGACCGGAGAGGCCATCTATATCGACGACATGCCGGAGCCGGCGGGGACCCTGCATGCCTATCTGGGCCTTTCCACCGTCGCGCATGGAAAGATCGTCGCCATGGACCTTTCGGAAGTGGAGGCCGCACCCGGCGTGGTCGCGGTGCTGACGGCCCGCGACATCCCCGGCATGAACGACATCAGTGCCACCGGAGCCAATGACGAGCCGATCCTCGCGGATTCCCTCGTGCAGTTTCTGGGTCAGCCAATCTTCGCAGTGGTGGCCGAGACGCGCGAGCAGGCTCGCCGCGCCTGCCAGAAGGCGAAAGTCGAATACGAGGAATTGCCGGCGATCATCGAACCGGAGCAGGCCGACCCGGTCAATCCCCGCCTTGTCACGAAGCCGATGGTGCTTCGCCGGGGCGACGCACGGGCAGCGATCGAGAAGGCGCCCCGGCGCCTTACGGGTCGTATGAACGTGGGCGGGCAGGACCACTTCTACCTCGAAGGGCACATCGCGCTCGCCGTGCCGGGCGAGGACATGGACGTGCTTGTCTACTCGTCCACCCAGCACCCGAGCGAAGTGCAGCACATGGTGGCGCATGCGCTGGGCGTGCCGTCCCACGCGGTCACGATCGAGGTACGGCGCATGGGCGGCGGTTTCGGCGGCAAGGAAACGCAGGCGAACATGTTCGCCACCGTGGCGGCCATCGCGGCGAAGAAGCTCAACCGGCCAGTCAAGATCCGTCCCGACCGGGACGATGACATGACCGCCACCGGCAAGCGTCACGACTTCATCATCGACTACGATGTCGGCTTTGACGACGAGGGACGCATTCTTGGCGCCGATTTCACCTATGCCGCGCGCTGCGGATATGCGGCCGACCTGTCGGGCGCGGTAACCGACCGCGCGCTGTTCCACTGCGACAATACCTACTTCTATCCGGCCGTGCACGCGGCGGCGAAACCGCTCTACACCAACACGGTGTCGAACACGGCCTTCCGCGGCTTCGGCGGGCCTCAGGGCATCGTGGGTGCCGAGCGGGTGATCGAAGAGATCGCCTATGCGCTCGGCAAGGATCCGCTCGAGATCCGCAAGCTCAATTTCTACGGCACCACGGACCGTAACGTGACGCCCCACCACCAGACGGTGGAGGACAACATCATTCACCGGATCGTCGAGGAGCTGGAGGCGGACTGCAGGTACCGCGAGCGGCGCGAAGAGATTGCGGCCTTCAACGCGAAAAGCCCGATCGTCAAGCGCGGCATTGCGCTGACACCGGTGAAGTTCGGCATTTCCTTCACGGCCACACAGTACAACCAGGCCGGCGCGCTGGTGCATGTCTACACGGACGGATCCGTCCACCTCAACCACGGCGGCACGGAGATGGGTCAGGGTCTGAACCAGAAGGTAGCGCAGGTCGTGGCGGAGGAGTTCCAGATCGACATCGACCGGGTGAAGATCACCGCCACCACCACCGGCAAGGTGCCCAACACGTCGGCCACCGCCGCCTCGTCCGGCTCGGACCTCAACGGCATGGCGGCGCTCAACGCCGCGCGGCAGATCAAGAACAGGCTCATCGACTTCGCCTCCGAAAAGCACGGCGTGCCGAAGGATCAGATCGTGTTCCTGCCCAACCGAGTGAGGATCGGCAACCAGGAGGTCGGCTTCAACGACCTCATCCGCGAGGCCTACATGGCACGCGTACAGCTGTCGGCTGCCGGGTTCTACAAAACGCCGAAGATCCACTGGGACCGCGAGAAGGGCGAAGGCCACCCGTTCTACTATTTCGCTTATGGCGCTGCGTGCAGCGAGGTGTCCGTCGACACGCTGACCGGCGAATATCTGGTCGAACGTGTGGACATCCTCCACGACGTGGGCCGCTCGCTCAATCCGGCGCTCGACAAGGGCCAGGTGGAAGGCGGGTTCGTGCAGGGCATGGGATGGCTCACCACCGAGGAGCTGGTCTGGGACGAGAAGGGCCGGCTCATGACCCACGCTCCTTCCACCTACAAGATACCGCTCGCGTCCGACCGGCCGAAGGTCTTCAACGTGAAGCTCGCGGAGTGGTCGCAAAACGCGGAACCGACGGTCTACCGCTCCAAGGCCGTGGGCGAACCGCCGTTTGTGCTCGGCATTTCGGTGCTGCATGCCATCTCGGACGCGGTGGCAAGCGTGGCGGGACACAGGATCTGCCCGCGCCTCGATGCGCCGGCCACACCGGAACGCGTGCTGATGGCGGTGGAGCGGCTCAGGGTGGCAGCACGCTGACCGGGAAATCGGCGGGAGACGACCGATGGACGCCATGACGCGCAGGCTGGCCGAGTTCTTCGAGCGTTTCCCGCGCGCAGCCCTCGTGGAAATCACCGAGGTGAAGGGCTCCACGCCCCGCGAGAGCGGCGCGTGGATGCTTGTTTCGCCCGTAGCGACGCTCGGCACCATCGGGGGCGGACAGCTCGAATTCCTTGCCATCGACAAGGCGCGCGAGCTGATCGCCCGCAATGTCGCCCACGGGACCATGACGATCCCGCTCGGGCCCGAGATTGGCCAATGCTGCGGCGGGCGCGTGGCGCTCGACATCCGCATCGTGGGAGATCGGGAACGGGAGGCCCTTGCGGACAGGATCAAGACGGAGGTGGAGAAGCGGCCGCGCGTCTACCTTTTCGGGGCCGGTCACGTGGGCAAGGCGCTGGCCGCAGCACTCTCCGCCCTGCCCTTTCGCGTCATTCTGGTCGACACCCGGGAGGACATGCTCGCCGGCATCGCGCCGGGCGTGGAAACCATCCTCACGGCCATGCCGGAGGCCATCGTGCGCGACGCGCCACCGGCTTCCGCCTTCGCGATCCTCACGCATGACCATGCGCTCGATTTCCTCATCGCCGCGGAGGCGCTGAGGCGGAAGGATGCGGCCTATGTCGGGATGATCGGGTCGGAGACAAAGAAGGCGACCTTCCGCGGCTGGTTTACCAGGCAGGGCGGAAGCGAAGCCGAATTCGCTCAGCTCGTCTCACCCATCGGCGGGGAGGATATCCGCGACAAGCGGCCGGAGGTGATCGCCGCGCTCACTGCCGCCGAGATCACCCGCGCGCTGCTGTCGGGGCGGGAGTGATGTCTCCCCGCACCTCATGCCCAGCCTGTCGAAGCATGGGCTTCACAGGCGCGGCGCGAGGATCAGCGCCGGGTGTTCAGAATATCGCCGATCATGCGCTGGCAGCGCTCCGCCATGAAATCAACCAGCAGCTTCAACTTCGGATCCTGGAGGTTGCGGTGCGGGTAGACCGCCGCAAGCTTCACCGGCGTAGGCGGATAATCCGGCAGGATGACCTTCAGGCTGCCATCGCGCAAATAGGGCTCGATCTCAAAACGCGGCTTGTTGATAATGCCGTGACCGGCCAGCGCCCAGCCCGTCAGCACGTCGCCGTCGTCCGTATCGAAGGGGCCGCGGACCTCGAACTTCCTTGGTCCCTCCTCCGTCTGCAGCGTCCAGAAATACTCACGCGCACCCGGGAATCGCAGCAGCAGGCAGTCGTGACCCTGCGTGATCAGATCTTCCGGGCGTTGCGGCTCGCCGCGACGGGAGAGATAGGCGGGCGACGCCGCCAGCACGCGCTCACAGTCCATGATGCCGCGCAGGCGCAGGCTGGAATCCTCCAGAACGCCCAGCTTGAAGGCGACGTCGATGCCCTCCCGCATGATGTCGACCTCGCGGTCGGAGAGGCGCAGGCGCACCTCGATTTCGGGATAACGCTCGCGGAACTCCGGAATGCCGCTGGCGATGATGCGCCGGCCGAGGCCAAGCGGGGCCGTAACGTGGATGGTGCCGCGCGGCTTGCCGGACACGGCGGCAACGGCCGCCTCGGCATCGCGCACCGCCTCCAGGATCTTCTTGGCGCCCTCATAGAAGACACGCCCCTGCTCGGTGGGCGTCAGGTGCCGCGTCGTCCTGTTCAGGAGGCGCGCGCCAAGATGCTTCTCCAGTTCCTTCACCCGGTTGGACGCAACCGCCGGGGATATGCGCAACGCCCGCCCAGCGGAAGAGAGGTTTCCCAGTTCCACGACGCGGACGAAAACGAGGACATTGTCGAGGTACGCCAATCCGCTGTCCCTCCACTCAAACAACATGTGAGCGCGATTTTACATATTTTTTTGAAAGACATGGTTATCCGAACGGCTTTTCCTCGGGAAAGAACACAGTAATCTTTCCTAAAAAACGATAAGGGGACGCGCATGGACGATTTCGCCATATTCTGGGAGTGGGCCTCCTTTGCGATTCGATGGCTGCATGTCGTGACCGCCATCGCCTGGATCGGCTCCTCCTTCTATTTCATTGCGCTCGACCTCGGACTGGTGCAGCGGCCCGGTCTGCCCAAGGGGGTTTACGGTGAGGAATGGCAGGTCCACGGAGGCGGGTTCTACCACATCCAGAAATATCTCGTTGCGCCCGAGCACCTTCCCGAACACCTGACCTGGTTCAAGTGGGAATCCTACACGACCTGGATGTCAGGCTTCGCCATGCTGGCGGTGCTGTACTACGCTGGCGCAGACCTCTATCTGGTCGACCGCAACGTGCTAGACGTCCCCAGCTACGTCGCGATCCTGATCTCGCTGGCCTCGCTCGGCCTTGGCTGGATCCTGTATGACCAGCTCTGCAAGTCGCCGCTCGGCAAGAACGCGACGGCGCTCATGCTGGTCCTCTACGTGATCCTGGTGGCGATGGCCTGGGGCTACACGCAGCTCTTCACCGGCCGCGCGGCCTTCATCCACCTGGGCGCCTTCACGGCCACCATCATGACGGCCAACGTGTTCTTCATCATCATCCCGAACCAGAAGAAGGTCGTCGCCGACCTCAAGGCGGGAAAGACACCGCCGGCTTACCTCGGCGCCCAGGCCAAGCAGCGTTCGACGCACAACAACTACCTGACGCTGCCGGTCATCTTCCTGATGCTGTCGAACCACTATCCGCTGGCCTTCGCCACGGAATTCAACTGGGTGATCGCCTCACTCGTGTTCCTGATGGGCGTGCTCATCCGGCACTATTTCAACACGCGGCACGCGCGGAAGGGTAATCCGCACTGGACGTGGCTGCTCACGGCGATCCTGTTCATCATCATCATGTGGCTGTCCACCGTGCCGCAGGTGCTGACCGGCGAACGCAAGCTTTCCAGCGCGGAGGAACGCTTCCTGGCCTCGGCGCATTTCCCCGCGGTGCGTGATACGATACTCGGCCGCTGCAGCATGTGTCACACGCAGGAGCCATTCTACGAGGGCGTCCATCACGCCCCGAAGAACGTGCTTCTCGACAACGACAACGAAATCGCGGCCCACGCCCGCGAAATCTATCTTCAGGCCGGACGCAGCCACGCGATGCCCCCGGGCAACGTGTCCGGCATCACTGACGAGGAACGGCGCCTCATCGTCACCTGGTTCGAGGAGGCGCGCTAGCGAGGTACGGATTTTCTCAAGAGCCTGAGTTGTTTTAAGATTTTGATTTATCTGGGTTCCGGACAGGACACTGGTTTCACTCCTCCTGGAGCTGCTCGAGGCGGGCCGGCATCATCCGGCTGCGACGGGCGTTGATGGAACTTTTCGCGCAACTCGGAGCCCGGTTCAAGGAATGGGAGGTGGCTAGACATGCCGACACTTATCCGCGCGCGACTTCTTTCGTTTGTCTCCGAGCCGCAAGCGGCCGACGATCATGACTCCTACCGTTACGAGGAAGACGGCGGCCTGCTGATCGAAGACGGCGCCATCAAGGCGTTTGGCGCGTTCGCGGATGTCCAGCGGCAGGCGGAAGACGGCGTGGCAGTCGTCGACCACCGGCCCCACCTCGTCCTGCCGGGGTTCATCGATTCGCACGCCCATTTCCCGCAGGCGCAGATCATCGGCAGTTTCGGAGAGGAACTGCTGGACTGGCTGAACACCTACACGTTCCCGGCCGAGCTGGAGTTTTCAGACGAGGCCCATGCCCGGCGGGTCGCGAAGCTCTTCCTTGACGAGCTGTTCCGGCACGGAACCACGACCGCCGCGCTCTACTGCAGCGTTCACCCCCAATCGGCGGAAGCACTGTTCTCAGAAGCGGAGCGCCGGAACATGTGCGTCATCGCCGGCAAGGTGATGATGGACCGCAACGCCCCCGACGGGCTGCGCGACACGGCCCAGCAGGGCTATGACGAGACCAAGGCGCTGATCGCCCGCTGGCACGGCAAGGGGCGCCTGCATTACGCCATCACGCCGCGCTTCGCCATCACCTCCACATACGAGCAGATGGAGGCCTCCAAGGCGCTCGCGGGCGAATGTCCGGACCTGCACATCCAGACGCATCTTTCGGAGAACAGGGCGGAGATCGAATTCGCCTGCTCGCTGTTCCCCGAGGCGAAGGACTACACCGACATCTACGAGCGCTACGGCCTCGTGGGGCCCAAGAGCCTGTTCGGCCACTGCATCCACCTGACCGACCGCGAAGCCGACGCGCTCTCGGACGCCGGGGCGGTGGCGGTGTTCTGCCCGACATCGAACTTCTTCCTGGGCTCCGGCCTGTTCAACTATTTCCGCTACAAGCGGCGGCCGAAGAGCCTTCGCATTGCCTCTGCCACGGACGTAGGCGCCGGCACCAATTATTCCATGCTGCGCACCATGGACGAGGGCTACAAGATGATCGCGCTGCAGGGCGAGAAGATCCCGCCGCTTCTCTCCTTCTGGCAGATCACGCGCGGCAACGCGCAGGCGCTGGGGCTCGAAACGCGCATCGGAACGCTCGAGCCGGGCACGGACGCCGACCTTGTGGTGCTAGATGCGCACGCCACGCCGGCAATGCGGCTGCGCATGGAGAAGGCCGAAACCCTCGCGGAGGAGCTTTTCATCCTGCAAACCATGGGCGATGATCGCAGCGTTGTCGAAACTTATGTGGCGGGAAAGCCCGTGAAATCCTCTCTGGGGCATGGCTGACAATCCCAAGGCTTTTTTCCAGCGCCTGTTCCACGTGGCGATCCGCGCCGCGGATCCGGCGGTCTGCCTGCCGCCGCATCTTCCCCCAAGGCCGAAGGGACGCACGGTCGTCGTCGGCGCCGGCAAGGGGGCGGCGCAGCTCGCGCAGGTCCTTGAAAACGTCTGGGACGGTCCGCTGGAAGGCGCGATCGTAACCCGACGGGGCTTCGGCGCGGCTACGAAACGGATCGAGGTCATCGAGGCATCCCATCCCGTACCGGACGAAGCGGGCAACCGCGGCGCCAGGCGCCTGCTCGAACTCGTACAGGGGCTCACCAGGGACGACCTCGTCATTGCGCTGATCACCGGCGGCGGCTCCGCCCTGCTGCCGGCGCCAGCCGGCGGGCTCACGCTCGAAGATGAGATTCGGATCAACGAGGTCCTGCTCACCTCCGGCGCGCCCATATCCGCGATGAACACGGTGCGTAAGCATGTCTCCGCGATCAAGGGCGGACGGCTTGCACTGGCGGCTCATCCTGCCCGCGTCGTCACGCTGGTGGTGTCGGACATTCCGGGAGACGATCCGGGGCTTGTCTCGTCGGGACCGACGGTACCGACCGCGTCCACGCGGCAGGATGCGCTCGCCATCATCGATCGCTATCGCCTCAAGCTGCCGCAGGCGGCCCTCGATCATCTGCATTCGCCGGCAGCGGATGCCCCCCGGCCAGACGATCCGCGGCTTGCAGGCAACGAGGTGAAGGTCATCGCCTCAGCACGGCTGTCGCTCGAGGCCGCCGCAGGATGGGCGGAAGCGCAAGGTATCCGGACCGCGATCCTCTCCGACGCGATCGAGGGCGAGGCGCGGGACGTGGGACTGGTCCACGGGGCGATCGCGCGCGAGATCGCGCTCCGAGACCAGCCGTTCGCAAGACCGGTGCTGCTGCTTTCGGGCGGAGAGACGACCGTCACCCTTGGTCACGGCGAGACCGGCAAGGGTGGCCGCAACGGCGAATTCCTGCTCTCCTTCGCGATTGCCGTGGCAGAGATGAAAGGCATCGAGGGTTTCGCGGCGGATACAGACGGGATCGACGGTTCCGAAACGAATGCAGGAGCTTTCGCCGACTTCACAACCGTCCGGCGGCTCGCGGAACACGGCCTCGATGCGAAGGCGCTGCTCGCGAGTCATGACAGCTGGACGGCGTTCAATGCCCTTGGCGACCTGTTCACGCCGGGGCCAACCGGCACCAACGTGAACGACTTCCGCGCCATCCTCGTGAAGTAAGAGCCGAAACGAAGGGCGAAGGTTCAAAAAAGGCACCGGTTGCCCTTCGCCTTCATCTCTCGACCAGAGCAATTCAGATTTTCTCGGAAACTCTGAATTGCTCCCAATAATGGTCTTGTCGCGGTTCCGGACGGAAAACCGGTTTCCACTTTTCCTGGACCTGCTCCCAGCGGGATGAAGGCGAAGAGCATCAGCCCGCCGGGACGTCCCGAACCGCTCTATCCGGCAATATCGACGATGCCGCAGGAGCCGTCCTCGCTACCGAAGGCGAGCCTGCGTCCCTCATTGTCCCAGGCCATTGCGGTGATGGCCGAGGTGCCGCCGCGGCGGAGAACCGCCTCCTTGCCGTCCTCGAAGCGGGCGGCCAGGATCATGCCGTCGATGAAGCCGATGGCCACGACCTCCTCGGCCGGATGGCAGCAGACGCTGGTGACCAGCGTAGTACCGCGGGTGCCGAGTTCCAGCGGCGCCTTGCCCATCGGCCCGTCCTTGTAGTGGAACGGCCAGACGATGGCCGCCGGCGCGCCGGAGGTGGCAAGCCACCGGCCCTTCGCGCTCCACGACCAGCTCTTCACCTTGGCGGGATAGCCCGCCATGCGCATGTGCTTGCCGTCGGTGAGCCGCCAGCCGTGCAGCGCGTTTTCCTGCATGCTGGTGACCACGTACTTGCCGTCGGGCGAGAAGGTGATGTTGATGTGAGGGCCGGCCCATTCCAGCTCGGTGGGTTGGCCTTCGGTTCCAGGGAAATGCAGCGTCACGCCATTGTAGCGGGCGACGCCGAGGCGCACACCCTTCGGCGCGAAAGCAATCGCCTCGACCGTGCGGGGATGCTGGAGTTCCTTGATGCGGCCGTCCGCGAACCGGACATAGGCCGTCCGGCCGCTGGCGAAGCCGACAATGTTCTGCGGCCCGGCAGCGACACTGGTCACCCACTTGTGTCCGATGTCGGCCATCGTCTCGAACGAACCGTCGGCGTTCAGCGCGCGGACCTTGCCGTCCTCTCCGCCGGTCAGCAGGCGGTCGCCCGCCTGAGCGGCAGACAAGAGGCCGTCATGCAGTTCGACCGACTTGTGGCCATCGTCCAGCCGATGGACGGTGCCATCGGCCAGGGCGAAATGGGGAATGTTCCGCAGCCAGAAGGTGCCGATGCAGTGCGCCGGCAAATCGAGAGGTGCAACCGTCGGCATGTCAGGCCTGGCAGACTTCAAACTCTTTGCGCAGAAGGTCTTCGTTCAGCTCGCGGCCGATGAAGACCAGACGGCTCTCGCGCTTTTCGCCCTCACGCCAGTCGCGCTGATGGTTGCCCTCAAGGATCATGTGAACGCCCTGCACCACATAGCGCTGCGGGTCATCCTTGAAGGCGATGATACCCTTCATCCGCAGGATATTTGGGCCATCGGTCTGGGCCACACGCTGGATCCATTGCAGGAAGCGGGCCGGATCCATCTCGCCCCCACGCAGCGATATCGCCTTCACGCCCAGCTCGTCGATATGCGAGTGGTGGTGATGGTGCTCGTGGGTGCAGTTCGGGTCGTCGCAATGGTGATGATCATGATCGTGGTCGTGGTCGTGATCGTGATCGTGATGGTGATGGTCGTGATCGTCGCCATCCAGAAAGTGCGGATCGTTGGCGAGAACCCGGTTCAAGTCAAAGGCGCCGCGATCCAGGATCTGGTCGAGCGGAACGTTCGCGCGCTCGGCGCGGATAATGGTGGCCACAGGATTGATGGAGCGTACCGTGCGCTCGATCTGGGCGATGTCTTCCGGTGTCACCAGGTCGATCTTGTTCAGAACGATCACGTCGGCAAAGGCGATCTGGTTCTGGGCCTCCGGCGAATCCTTCAGGCGGAGGGGCAGGTGCTTGGCATCCACCAGCGCCACAACGGCATCGAGCGCAGTCTTGTTGCGCACATCATCGTCCATGAAGAAGGTTTGCGCCACGGGCGCGGGATCGGCGAGGCCGGTGGTCTCCACAATGATCGCGTCAAAGCGGCCAGGGCGGCGCATGAGACCTTCGAGCGTGCGGATCAGGTCGCCGCGCACCGTGCAGCAGACGCAGCCGTTGTTCATCTCGTAGATTTCTTCGTCCGACTCGACGATCAGGTCGTTGTCGATGCCGATCTCGCCGAACTCATTGACGATCACCGCATAGCGCTTGCCGTGATCTTCGGAGAGGATGCGGTTCAAAAGCGTGGTCTTTCCGGCGCCGAGAAAACCGGTAAGCACGGTTACCGGGATCTGAGCCCTGGCTGGCTGCATCTGATCGGACATGTATTCCAATCCCTTGACTTCGTCGCCTTGCAAGGAGGCGAGACTGTTGTTTCTGCGGCAGTTCCGGATGGCGTCCGCAGGAATGCAGTGGAACTGCCCTCAGCCTTCCATATAGGAACTTAAGGAGACCGATGCACCACCTCAATCGGTGAGTTTCACCGGAAAAGCAAACCCGCTAACCATCATGACCATAACGCAAGGCCGCCAGGTCGAAGCGGTCGACGTCCCTAAGCAGCTCGACAAGACCATTCACCGCATGCTGGAGAATGCGCTCGCCGGCCGCGGGCGTGGCAGCGGCGGCATTGCCGGTGACGCCCGCGGGGGACAGATCGCGCATCATCCAGCCGAAGGCATGCGGCCCATAGGCGCGGAGGTGGCGGAACTCACGCTGGAACCGCGACTGCTCGGACGCGAAGTCACGGGCCTTCGCCATGTCCACCAGATCGGGACGGATCGCGAGCATCACGGAGGTCTCGATGAAACCGCCATGGATGCCGATGGCGCGCTCCTCGTCGGAAACGAGGTCGGCCGGGTAGCCGAAACGGGTCCAGCTGGTCGCAACCGCCAGCATGCGGGCGCGGACACGCAGCTCCGTCGCAACGATGGTCATCAGCGGCGAATTTCCACCATGCGCATTGAGCAGCACCAGCTTGCGGATGCCCTCGGCGGCAAGGCGCTCGCCGATTCCGATCCAGCGTTCTATCGCCTCGCCGTAGGAAAGCGTCCGTGTGCCCGGATGATCCGAGTGCTCGATGGAATAGCCCACCTTTTCCACCGGAAGGACCAGAAGGGACAAGTCCCGCGCCTGTTCGCGCGCGCGGTGCGCAACGTCCTCCGCGATCAGCCAATCCGTCTCGAGAGGCAGATGCGGCCCGTGCTGCTCGGTCGCTCCGAGCGGAAGTATTGCAATCGTTGCGCGCGTGTCCAGTTTCCGCTCCATCATCAAGGCGCACAGTCATCAATGTCCGGGAGGCGGCACGTTCACCACGCCGCCAGCATTATGATTGTGCAGACTGGTTGCCTAGACGCCTTGCTGCCATAGTTTCCCTTTAACAGCGAACTTCATCGGATCGCAAAAGGATAATTGATGACCAGCAACAGAAGCGTCGTCCTGACGATGCTGCAATCGGTGGCTCGACTGGTCCGGACGGTATCGGCCAAGCGCCTGCTTGAGGTTGGCCTTTACGCCGGCCAGGACAAGATCATCCTGGCGCTCGCACAGGAAGACGGACAGACGCCCGGAGCGCTGGCCCAGAAGCTGCGTGTCAAACCGCCGACGGTGACCAAGACGATCAACCGGCTCATGGCGCAGGGCTTCCTGGAAAAGCGATCCTCGGAAGAGGACGCGCGGCGTACCCACATTTTTCTCACGCCGCTCGGCGAGCAGACCATCCACGAGATCGAGAACTCCCTGCGAAAAGTCGAAGCGCAGGCGCTGGACGGCATCGACAAGGAAGATCTGAAGACCCTGCGCCGGCTGCTCGAGCAGATTTCCCAGAACCTGACGCCTGGCAGGACGCCAAAGAAGAAGCAGACGAACGCACCGGAGCCCGGCTCCAGCCTCGCACGATCGAGTTCGGCCTGACCGCCGCCGCCCGCGACCGCTAGCGACGCAGCCGCGAGCCACCTATACAAAAAAGGTTTTGACCTCAAACGCCTCCCTGGGGTAATTCGCCTCTTAAACTCTTTAAACGTGACCGGCTACCGGCAGGAGGGGCGTTCTGGCGCAGAAGATCAAGCTTTCGACCATTGCTGATGCGCTGGGAGTTTCGACCGCAACGGTTTCCCTGGCTTTGCGCGACAGTCCTCTTGTCGCCGACACCACCAGGCAGCGCATCAAGGAATACGCACGCACGATCGGATACATCTATAACCGGCGCGCGGCGAGCCTGAGGACCTCCCGGTCCGGAATCATCGGTGTCGTGGTTCACGACATCATGAACCCGTTCTATGCCGAAATCCTCCGGTCCATCGAAAGCGAACTCGACCGCTCGCGGCAGACTTTCCTGCTCTCCAACCACTACGACCAGCTGGAAAAGCAGCGCACCTTCATCGACACGCTGCTGCAGCTCGGCGCCGATGGCGTGATCATGAGCCCGGCGATCGGCACGCCGGCGGAAGACATCCGCATGGCAGAGGAGAACGGCTTGCCGACCGTTCTCATCGCCCGTTCCGTGGAAGGTGCGAACGTGCCCGTCTTCCGCGGCGATGACGCCTACGGCATCAGCCTGGCGACCAATCACCTCATCTCGCTCGGCCACACCCGCATCGCCATGATCGGTGGTACCGATCACACATCCACCGGCCGCGAACGCTACCGCGGCTACGTCGCCGCCATGCAGGCCGCCGGCCTCGAGGTCAAGCCTGAATGGCGCTTTCCGGGACCGCGCACCAAGCAAGCCGGTTTCGAGATCGCCGGCGCCTTCCTGGCCCTGAAGGACAAGCCGACAGCGGCCGTGTGCTGGAGCGATCTGGTGGCCATCGGGCTCATGAACGGCATCGCCCGCGCGGGACTCGTCCCCGGGCGCGACATCTCGGTCACAGGCTACGACGACCTCGAGGAAGCGGCGATCGCCACACCGGCGCTCACGACCGTCTGGAACGGGCAGCGAGAGGTGGGACGTCGCGCCGCCCGGGTGCTTCTCGACCGCCTGAACGGCGCCGAGGTGGCGCCGACGCAGGAGCTGATCAAACCGGAACTGCACGTGCGACAGTCGACCGGACGGCCGGTTGAGCGGTGATCACGCTGGACGTTCTCGGGCCGGAAACGGTTCATCCGAACTCCTCAACCACCCAACCGACAGCGCCGGATGAGGAGCGGCTATGAGCTCGCGTCCGTCGCCGCTCGTCCGCTCGGTGCGCCTATTGGGCCAGGCTTGCCCGTGCCCCCACTTCTATGGGGGCGGGAAGCCGCCGCATCTCTCCCTGGAGCAGCTCGAAAATGTCGAGCGCTGCGCGCAGGTTGAAGCGGCGCTCATCGAAGAACATCCCGTAACGCGCCTCGATCTGGCCCGGCATCACCTGCGTGCAACCGTTCAATTCGGTGACCGAATTGTCGTGTACATAGGCCGGCAACGGTGAGAGAGCTATGCCGCTGGTGACCAACCGTATGGCGGTCATGATGTCGTCCACCTCGCCCACCACATCGTAAGCAATCTCGTGCCGGCGCAGCCAATCCCTCGCCACGGCGCCAAGCGGCGTATGGGAGGATGGCAGAACAACCTCGATCCCGTGGCCATCATGCTTCGTGAAATCCAGAAGCTGCTTCTCGCCGATCCAGCGAAGGGGAAACTCCGTCGAAAGGTCGGGCGCGATCTCCGAGGGATACAGGGCGCGGAAAACGGCATCCAGCTCCCCCTGCTCATACATTTCCTCAAGGCGGCGGGAATCGGCGATCCGCCAGGCCAGCGTCTCCTTCAGCTTGCCCAGGGCGCCTACCCTTTCCAGCAGAAGCGGAGCGCAATAGGTGCAAATTCCAACCTTCAGCTTGGAGATGTTCTTCTCGTAACCAACGGTTTTCAGGCGGCGCTCGAGGTCAAGCATCTGCCGGATCAGCCGGGAGATCTCCTCCTTGATAATGATCTTGTTGCCAACCTTCTTGATCAGCGACGTGCCAATCGTACGCTTGAGCCTGCCAAGATGCATACTGATCGCCGGCTGGCTGATACCAAGCTTCAACGCCGCTCCGGTCAGACTCTTCGTCTCGATGACCGCCTCGGCAGCGCGCAAAGTGGCAAATGAAAGACCTTCCTGCTTCTGTGAGCTCATCGTCCTGCACCTTCTGTTTACCGTTTATGGCATCGCCTTTGGATACGCCCCCTGCTATGAACTGACTCGCATCTCTTCAGGCATAGGATTTCCGTCGCCGGAGAAGCACCTTCCCCGGACCTGACCGCCAAATGCCTTACGCCAATGTGGGAAACCGTCCCGGCACGACTTGGAAAAAGGCCAAGCGCCCGAAATTCCAACCGAACACCGGTTACGAGCTACAGCAACTAACTGGACAAATAACGCTGAGTAACTCCCCCCACCCGTCCATCAGGACAACATTAGGTTTAATGCCAAAGTTGTACGATTACAACTTAAACGAGTTACCGTTTGTCGAAAATTTTCATCATGAGGGATAGAGAACAGGCTAACCGCATGAAATCATTACGCATAATGCCTGTGAATATCCAGCATATACACGCTAAACGGGCAGGCGAACTGACAAGTGTGTACAATCAGAGGTGGAAAATTATCAGGAGGCGACCGGTTCGCCGATGCGCTTCCGGCACGGTCCCCACAGAGCAGCGCACAGGAGAATGACGCCGGAAACGGTAGCGATCATCCCGGCGGCACTTACCGCATATTCGGAGCCCAGCCAGAGCGGGCCGTAGCCGCCAAGGACATAGCCGCCCACGGCTGACAAGATCGCAAACACGACGCTCCACACCACCTGAACCTCGAGACGGTTGGTCATGAGGCGCGCGGCGGCGGGCGGACAAATCAGCATCGCAATCACGATGATCGAGCCGACGGCATCGAATGCCGCGACCACGGCGATTGCCGTGACGACGACCAGCGCGAAACTCACAAGCAGCGTTGGCACGCCGACGGTGCGGGCGAAACCCTCGTCAAAGGTCGAGAGCTTGAGCGGACGCCAGAAGAGAACCGTCAGCACGGCAATCAGGATCGCAACGGCTCCCATACGGAAAAGCTCGGTCGGCATGCGCTTCAGGGCGGCGGGATCGAGCAGCGAATGCCATCCATCCGCCGCCAGCCAGATCAGGCTTTCGAGATTGCCGTAAAGGGCATGCTCGACATCCAGATGAACGCCGCTGGTGTCGGTTTGCTCGAGAAGCAGGACACCGGCCGCGAAGAGGCTCGAGAACACCACTCCCATGGCAGCGCCAGGCTCCACCTTGCCAACCCGCTTGACCAGCTCAATGAGGACAGCGGCGAAAACGGCCGCGGCCATCGCTCCAAGCAGGACGGGCCCGGTCGCCAGCGTGCCCGATATCAAGAAGGCGAGCACGATGCCGGGAAGAACCACATGGCTGATCGCATCGCCGACCAGCGCCTGCCGGCGCAGCAAGAGGAAATTGCCCGGCAGGGCGCATGCCACAGCAGCAAGAACGGCAATGAGAAGCGGTGTAAGGCTGAGCTGGACGAATTCGGCTCCCATTCCACTCCTCCTATCGCGACGGGTCCAGATGACCGCGCACACAAGCCTGGGGCGCAGAAGCCGCATCCGGCTGCGGATCAACCGGCCATCCGGCAAGCAACCGCGCCTGGGCCCGCCGGCGGCGTCGCAGCTCCACCACCAGTCCACGGCGGGGCGACAGAACCAGGGACAGCACAAAAATTGCAGCCCCAACCAGGATGATGATCGGGCCCGTGGGCATGCGCGGAGCAGAGGCGGAGATGGCGGCGCCAAGATATCCGGAGAGGCCGCCGAAGATTCCCGCCAGCAGCATCACGAACTCTACACGGTCCGTCCAGAAGCGCGCGGCGACCGGCGGAATGACCAGCAGCGCCACGATCAGCACGAGACCCACGATCTTGAGGCCAATGACCACCACCCCCATGGCCAGAAGCATCATGGCAAGATCCATTGCCCCTACCCTCACGCCGACCGTTGACGCGAATTCGGGATCGAAGGAGGTCAGGGCGAGAGGACGCCGGAACAGCAGGACAAACAGAACCGCGAGCGCACCGCCAACGGCGATCAGCAACGCGTCCTCGAACAACATGCCGGCCGTGGAGCCGAGCAGGAAGCTCTCAAGTCCGGCCTGATATCCGCTGCGCATGGACTGGATGACCGTGAGCAGCACGACACCAAACCCGAAGAAGGTCGAGAGGATTGCGCCTATGGCGGCGTCCTCGGGAAGCCGCGTGCGGGTGGAAAGCCAGTGGACGACGAAGACCCCCAGCCCTGCCGACGCAGCAGAGCCGAGCAGCAGGCCCGCCAGATTACGGCCGGTGCCGCCCAGCAGCACCATGACAATGAAGGCAACGCAGATACCGGGCAGGGTCGAATGCGCCAAAGCATCGCTCACCAGCGCCCGCTTGCGCAGAAAGAGGAACGTGCCGCAACTGCCGGCCGCAGCCCCCAGCAGCGCCGCGCCGATCGCAACCAGCGAGGCGTTATACCCGGACTGAAACAGCAAAGCCTTCAGAAACGCGTCCCACATGGTCACACCGCCGTCCGCAGCCGGTTGATGTGTGCCGTCGCCAGGCGTCCGCCATAGGTGAGCTGGAGATTTTCCGGCGTGAACGCGGTCTCCAGTGGGCCTTCGGCAATCTTGCGGACATTGATGAAAAGGACGCGGTCGAAATAGTCCGGTACGGTGGACAGATCGTGGTGCACGCAGATGACCGTGCGACCCTCCGCCTGAAGCGACTTCAGCACGCCGATGATGGCCTTTTCCGTCGCCGCATCCACACCGGCGAGCGGCTCATCGAGGAGATAGAGGTCAGCCGATTGCGCCAGCGCGCGGGCCAGAAACACGCGCTGCTGCTGGCCGCCAGATAGCTGGCCGATCTGCCGGGCGGCGTAATCAGCCATTCCGACACGGTCGAGACAGGCCATCGCCTTTTCCCAGTGCTGCGGGCGGACGCGCCCGAACATGCCAAGCTCCCGGTACATGCCCATCAGGACGACATCGATCACGCGGGTCGGGAAATCCCAGTCCACGGACGCGCGCTGGGGAACGTAGGCAAGCCTGTGCATCTGCCGGGAAAGCGGCTCACCGAAGGCCCTCACCTCGCCTGCGCTGCGGGGAACGATTCCCAGGCTCGACTTCATCAGCGTCGACTTGCCGGCACCGTTCGGCCCGATGATTGCCGTCATCGAGCCGACGGGCACCTGGGCACCGATATCAATCAGCACCGGCCTCTCCCCATAGGTTACCGACAGACCGGAAATTTCGAGCGCACAGTCACTGGGTCGCAGATTCTGGTCGACGCAATAATTTTGTCCAAAAGCAAGCTGATCCATTCACGTGTCTCATTCTGTTGCGGCCCGCCAGCAGAAGAACGGCAACCACTGCGGCCGGGGTCGGAACCGTTACAAGTTCAGTGACAAGAGCCCTCGCATGCCCCGCTCCGGCGCCTCGCCGCCGAGAGCATTCGCGATGGTCGTCACGTTGTGGTCAATCATGCCGATATAGGTGCCTTCGTAGGTTCCCTCGGGCCCCATCGCATCGGAGAACAGATGCCCGCCAATGTGAACCTTGTGGTTTCGGGCCGCAGCTCCCTCGATCAGGGCCTTGATGTTGCGATCCGACACCGAGGATTCCACGAAGATAGCGGAAATATCCCGCTCGACCAGGAGCGAAACAAGATCCGCAACGCGCGTGAGGCCGGCCTCGCTCTGGGTCGATATGCCCTGCACACCCATAACTTCGTAACCGTAGGCGCGGCCGAAATAGCTGAAGGCATCGTGGGACGTGACCAGGGTCCTGGAGGACTCGGGAACCGACGACAGCACCGCCTTCGAGTAATCGTGGAGCTCGCGGATCTCTGCGATGTGGGCACTGGCGTTTGCCCTGAAGTCGATCTCGAGTTGCGGCACGATGCTGATCAAGGCATCGCGCACCGCTTCCACCACAATGATCCAGAGCTCGGGGTCCATCCAGACATGCGGATCAAACTGATTCTTGTACTCGTCATGGGCGATCAGCCGGTCGGACGGGATGGACTCTGCGACGGCAACGACGCGGCGCTCTTCCGCCAGGGTATCCAGAAACTCCTCCATCTGCGCTTCAAGATAGAGGCCGTGGTAAAGCGTCAGGTCCGCCCGTGTCATGGCCAGAATGTCGGACCGCGTCTGCCGGTAACTGTGAGGATCCACACCGGGGCCCATCAGGGCCGTCACGTTCACGAACTCCCCGCCCACTGTTCGGGCGGCGTCCGCAATCATTCCCGTTGTCGCAACAACCTTGAGAGGTCCATCCGAAGCCCGCGCAGGCACCGCGGCCGCGATCACCGAGCCACCGAGGCCCAGGAGAACAGATCGCCTGGTCAAATCCTTCATGCGTTCCCTTCCAAAGGTGTTCACACAATTCCCCACAATGACAAACCTTTCATTCCTATAATGCAATTGCAACTCATTTGCAACTAGCTGCGCTTCAGCTGCTCCTGTGCGATGTGCCGAGCAGCCCGGCCACCTCAGCCAGAGAAGCGCCACGATCAGTTGAATCACAAAATTAATTATAATTCATTATAAAGATAACAGTAAACAAAACCGCAACAGAGATGTGTTGTAACGTTAAATCAAATAAATTTCATCGCCTTTTGTCACAAAATCACCAATAACTAACGAATAATGTAAACCCATAGTTGCTTTGATTTACATCACCAAGCAATTTATTCCTTGGCGCGTGAAGCTTCTTGTCACAAGCCAAGATTTTTCAATCACTGGCAACTCCCTCGCCAGTTGCATTCTTGACCTCGATTTTCAGCACCTGTCACTTGAGCGGGTGGAACCGGTTTCCGGCTCCACCCTCTTTTTCAACGGAACCGGGCAGGTCAGTGCCGGAGAGCCTCGCCACGAACAGGATTCGCAACCGGCTCGCGGCCGAACACGATCACCGCAAACATCACGATGCCCGCCAAGACGATCAGGGAACTCACCGCGACCACAGGCTCCAGCGACGCGTAGCCACGATAGAGCAGGTAAAGGGACACGGTCATGAGCGCCACGCCGGTTGCATAGGTCATGTACTGAATGCCGGCGAAGCGGCTTTCGGCCTTGGCGGGGTTCAGCGCGTAATATCCGCCGAACAGCGCCATCGTGACCCAGCCGAGAAGGTTGGTGTGCGCGTGCGGGCCAATGACATTGTGCTGGCCGGACATGGCCATGTGCAGTCCCATCGCCACGCCGAGCAGCAGAAATACGATTGCAGTCCGGAAATACAGGTGCGCGATATTCGGCATCGGGTCCTCCTCGTGTTGCACCGGTGACTTGCCCAGAAAGAGGAGCGCCGGAAAGCGCCCGGTCTGCCGCAGATCCGTCCATGCGCCAACAGGCTCAGGCCGGACGCGCACCGTCCGGAACAAGCCTTTGCCAACCATGGTTTTCGTCGGGGAAAGCCGGAATTCCCGGCGATACGGGCGGCGTCACCTCCTACGCCGCAGTCTCCGTCCTTCTGATCGCGGCGGAAGATACGCCCGTTCCATGAACATGACAATGTTCCCGCACGGAGACAACGGCCCGAACGGATCGTCCATAGGGCGTAGCCGGCCCAACCATTTTGGCTGAGGGCGGGAGGTGACGGCAGAAAGGTTCTGTGTTATGAGCGCGCCACGAAGAAACTCTTTGTGCGCCCTCAGAGCCAGAATGGCGCGCGTTCGAGTTCGTGTTTGGCCGCATTGTGCGAGACCGAGTGGATTAGCACTTGTCTGCAGAATGTACTATGTGGGCGTGAGAGACGCCCCAAACGCTGTTTGTGCATCAGATGACCCTGACGATTGATACGCTGAACCCAGAAAGCCGTCCGCGGCCGAGCCAGACCGCCGTCGAGAAGAAGTCGCTGATCGGCCTCACCCGTGAAGAGCTAGCCGCGGAGCTGGCCGCCATCGGCGTGCCCGAACGGCAGATCGGCATGCGCGTGCGCCAGCTGTGGCACTGGCTTTATGTGCGCGGCATCTCGAGTTTCGCCCAGATGTCGAATGTCTCCAAGGACCTGCGGGCCAAGCTAGAGGAACATTACTCGATCACGCGGCCGGAGATCGTCGAGGAGCTGATTTCCACGGACGGCACCCGCAAGTGGCTGCTGCGCTTTCCGGCGCGCGGCGCCGGCCGGCCGGTCGAGGTGGAGACGGTCTACATTCCCGACGAAGGACGCGGCACGCTTTGCATTTCGAGCCAGGTCGGCTGCACGCTCACCTGCTCGTTCTGCCATACCGGCACGCAGCGCATGGTGCGCAACCTGACGGCGGGCGAAATCCTCGAACAGCTGCTCATGGCGCGCGACCGGCTGGGCGATTTCCCCGATGCGGACACACCCGACGGCGCGATCGTCCCGGCCGAGGGCCGCAAGGTCACGAACATCGTGATGATGGGCATGGGCGAGCCACTCTACAATTTCGAGAACGTGAAGAAGGCCCTGCTCATCGCCTCCGACGGCGACGGCCTGTCGCTGTCCAAGCGGCGCATCACCCTGTCCACCTCCGGCGTGGTCCCCGAAATCTACCGGACCGGCAAAGAGATCGGCGTAATGCTCGCGATCTCGCTGCACGCGGTGCGCGACGAGCTGCGCAACGAACTGGTGCCCATCAACAAGAAGTATCCGCTGGCCGAGCTGATGGAGGCTTGCCGCAACTACCCGGGGCTTTCCAACGCCAAGCGCATCACCTTCGAGTACGTGATGCTCAAGGGCGTGAACGACTCGCTGGATGATGCGCGCGAGCTGGTACGGCTGCTCAAGGGCATTCCGGCCAAGATCAACCTCATTCCGTTCAACCCGTGGCCGGGCAGCAAGTATGAGTGTTCGGACTGGGAGCAGATCGAGAAGTTCGCGGACTTCATTAACCGCGCGGGCTATGCCTCGCCGATCCGCACGCCGCGCGGACGCGACATTCTCGCCGCCTGCGGCCAGCTAAAGTCGCAGTCGGAGCGCATGCGCAAGTCCGACCGCCTGCAGCTCGAAGCGATGATGATCGCGGGACACGGCGAGTAAGGACGGGCAAGAGCCGCAACAACCTATAGGGCCGGGCAGGAACACCCGGCCTTATTGCTATCGGGGTTCAGGACGGAGAGCTTACCCCTTTTCAGGCCCCTATCTGTGCGCCAGGAGTTTCTCCAGGATTTCCGCGACCGGGTCCAGAGCAGGGAGCTGCCACGATCCGGGTCTACGGTCAGGGACGCGGCCGGCAGGCGGGACGCGAGCGTCCGGCCAAAATCGGGCGAATGGACAGGGCTCGTATCCAGCGCTCCGTACCAGAGGTCCACGGGCGTGGCGATTTCCTCCAGTGCGAACGGCCATTCGTTGAGCGCAATGACGAGGTCGCGCGCGTAGCCGGCGGCTCCCTGCGCGAAGCCTTCCTGGAGCGAGGTCCGATACTGCGGGGCAAAATCCGGAGATTCATAGATCTCCCTGTCGCACGGCGCGCTCATGTCGCGGATCAGGGTCCAGAGAAACTCGTCCGTGGCCATGCGCGCCATCTGTGCCTCGAACCCGCCCGGATCAGTGCGGGCAGCGTCCACCATTCCGGCGACCTGTTCAGGCAAGAGGGATCTGATAGCCGGATGGCCCAGGTCGTTCTGGGCTGAGACAAGCGCGACGGCTTTCACAAGGCCCCTTGCGGCAAGCGCAAGGGCGAAGGGTCCTCCCTGCGAAAAGCCTACCGCGCCAGGATCGGCAAGCCCAAGTTTGGCGATCAGGGTTTCGACATCCGAAGCCCAGCTAGAGAGAGACTTTTCCGGATCATGTGAAGAACGGCCGAGCCCGGGGCGGTCGATGGCAATCAGCCGGACGCCGAGACTATCGAGGTGCTCCACGCCGAAGCCCAGGGAGCCGCTCATTCCGGCGCCGGTACAGAAGAGGACGGGCGCGCCATGCTCAGGGCCCCATTCGGACCGCGCCAGCTGCCGGCCGTCCGGCAGAACCAGGTGGCTCTTCCTCGGCGACTCCGTCATGCGTGCCTCATCTTGCCTGCGTCGTCAGGATCTTGACCGCAAATGCAGAGAATACGCCCGCGAAGAGATAGTCCACAACCCTCGTCACCACCTGGCTGCGACGCAGGAGGCTCGCCAGACTGTCAGCCACAAGGATCATGGCGACGGTGAACGGCAACGCCTCCACGATGAACATCATGCCGAGAAAGAAGAGCTGCCCCGGGGCATTCGGATCGCCGGGGGTCACGAACTGCGGCAGGAAGGTCATGAAGAAGAGGATGATCTTCGGGTTCAGCAGGTTGATGCCAAGGCCCGTGGCCCAGTTCTTCGCAAAGGATGCGGGCGCTGTCTGGCTGGAATCGGGGTTGAAAGCCGAGCCGTGGCGGACGGCCTGTATGGCAAGCCACACGAGGTAGCCGGCGCCGCCGATCTTCAGAGTCCAGAAGGCCGTGGGAGATGCGACGAGCAGAGCCGACAGGCCCACCGCGACCAGCGTCGTGTGGATCACGATGCCGGTCATGGCGCCGCTCATGCAGGCAATTCCTGCCCATTTGCCCTGCGACAGGGCGCGCCCGAGGAACAGGGTCATGTCGGGTCCGGGCGTGATCGTGATGATGAAGGTCGCGATGGCAAACTGGACAATCGTGCTGAAGTCAGGAACGAAAGACATCAAATCCCCCGGAACATGCGGCTCAGGCGCAGCGGTCTGTCTTTAGATCATTTCCGGTTTGCGCGGAATGCGAAATTCGCGCCACCCGTTTTCCTGCCTGCACTGGCTTCCCACGTGTTTCCATGCCGCGCGCGGAAACCTTCACCGGGTGCGGGCGGCGGGCCGGGCTCGAGCCACCCCAGTCGCTCATCCAGCCTGGCGCCGGGAGCGCAGATCCTCCACGTCGATGACGCCGTGTTCGAGCCGGCCTGCATAAAGCGCATCTCGGTGATCGGCCACCCAGGCCAGGATTTCGGCCACCGCGTCGAACAGTTCCTCCGGAACGGGCTGATAGAGATCCACGTCGGCATAGAGGGATCGGGCAAGCTCCACACTGCGGAAGATGGGGACGCCGGCTTCCTCCGCCTGGCCGATCATGTGATAGGCCTCCTTGTTGCGCCCCTTTGCGGTGACCACCGGGACGGGCACCTTTTCCGGCGAATAGTAGATGGCTACGGCGAGATGGGTCGGGTTGATGACGATGGCGGTGGCCTTGCGCGCCGCCTGCCCGCGGTCCTCCATCGCCAGCTCCTGCGCAAGTTGCCGGCGCTTGCTCTTGATATGGGGATCACCCTCCATCTCCTTGAACTCGCGCTTCACCTCCTCGCGCGTCATCATCAAGCTGCGGATATGGGCCCGTCTCTGGTAGACGAGATCGGCGACGGCAACCGCTCCAAATGCCAGGGCGGACCAGACGAGAACATGCGCGAGGGCCGAAAGGGCTATGCCCGTCTGGCAGAGCAGGCCGCAGAAAAGCGAGCTCATGAACGGGTTGATCGCCTCGCGGATGACCAGGAACAGCAGCAGCGACAAGAAGCAGATCTTGAGCACGGACTTCAACAGTTCCGTGAGCTGACGGCGCGAGAAGATGCGGCGGAGGCCGGTGGCCGGGTTGATGCGCTCCCCCTTGGGCTTGACGGCTTCGGCGGTGAACAGAGCCCCCACCTGCAGGAAGTTCGCGAGCAGCCCGGCAAGGACGGTTGCCGCCAGAACAGGAAACACCATGACGATCGCCAGCCAGGCCACCTCGTACAGCGCCGCCATCAGACGGTGGTCGGAAAAATCCGCCGCGTGGGCAGCCACCCCGTCGAACAGAAGTACAAGGCGGGAGTAGAAGGCGGACCACCCGAACCACAGCGTGCCTATGATGGCGAACAGCGAAATGGACGTTACCAGCTCCTGGCTGCGCGCAACCTGCCCCTTCTGGCGCGCGTCACGCAGGCGTTTCGGTGTCGGCTGTTCGGTCTTCTCCGACTGGCGGCTCATCGCGGCACACCCCCCGGGACGCCTGCGGAACCGCTGATGCCCAGGAGCTCAAAAAGTCCGGCGAAGGTGCCATCCATCTCCATCAGCGCGCCGGTGGCATAGGGCAGCAGCCGGGAGAAGTAGAACAGCAGAACCAGGACGGCCAGCGCGCTCTTGATCGGCATGGCGAGGATGAACACCTGCACCTGAGGCGCGAAGCGGCTTACCAGGGCGATTGCAAACTCAGCCAGAAACATCGGAGCCACGACAGGCATGCCGATGATCACGATGAGGCGCATGCCATTGTCGGCGATAGCCAGCATCAGCGGGGCAAAGGCCGCCGCGGGTTCGGGGATCGGGCTGCCGGCCGGCCAAAGCACGAAGGACAGGAACAACAGCATGACGATGTGGAGCACCGCCCCGGTGATGAACGTGTAGGTCAGGAACGCCTGGGAGAAGAGTATGCCGAAGGGCGTCGTCTCGTGGCCGTGCAGCGGGTCGACCGAACCGGCAAGGGCCGAACCTCGCTGGTTGTCTATGAAGGTGCCGGCGGACTGCACGGCCCAGTAGATCCAGCCCACCAGATATCCGAGCAGGATGCCGATCAGCGCTTCCTTGAGAAAGTGGAACGCATAGGAGACGACGGTGCCGTCGAAACTCCCGAGCGCCCCCAGGTTTATAGGCGCCGCGAAGGCCGCCAGCACAATCACCACCGTATTGCGAACCAGACGGGAAACCGCCTGCATGCCCATTACCTGCGACACGACGAAGAAGATGTAGATGCGCGGCAGCGTGAGTATCAGCGCCGTGAATTCGCGCTCGAAAAGGTCGAGATAGACACGGGCGATGGCGAGGAGTTCCTTCATATCATCGCCGGGAAATCGTTGAAGAGCTTCAGGGCGAAGTTGACGATCTCGGTGCCCAGCATGCCCGCCATCAGAGCGAGCGTCAGGCCGACGGCAATGAGCTTCACCGCGAAGGCCACCGTCTGTTCCTGCAACTGGGTGAGCGCCTGAAGCAGGCTCACCAGGATGCCGACCACCGAGGCGGCAATTATCGGCGGCAACGACAGGACCATGACCAGAAGCATGGCTTCGGTGAGCTGCTGGAGGGCGATGTCAGGCGACACGGGAACTGGCCTCACGCATAACTCTTCACCAGGCCCAGGATGAGACGCGACCAGCCATCGACCATGACGAAGAGAAACAGCTTGAACGGCAGCGAGATGGTCAGGGGGCTTACCATCATCATGCCCATGGCCAGCAGAATGTTGGAGACCACGAGATCAATGACGATGAACGGCAGGTAGAGAAGGAAGCCTATCTCGAACGCTTCCCTCAGCTGTGTCACCGTGAAGGACGGAAGCACCACGGCAAGGCTTTCCGTGTCGAGCGATGCCGACATGTCCTTCGGCCACAGCTCCCGCGCGGCCTCAAGGAAGAAGTGCTTCTCGCGTTCCGCCGCGTGTCGGGTCAGGAAGTCGACCATGGGCTTGCGGGCAGCCTCGTAGGCAGCGCGCAGCCCCTCGACCGTGTCCAACTGATAATGGCCGGCCGCGAGGATGTCATAGGTCTGCGCCACCACCGGAGCCATGATGTAGCCGACAGGATGATGGCCAGGGCGTTCAGCGCCATGTTGGGCGGAATGTTCTGGACACCGATGGCGTGACGGACAAGGAAGAAGACCACCGACAGCTTGACGAAGCTGGTGGCCACCACCGCAAGGAAGGGGAACAGCGCCGCCGCCGACATGATGACGATGAGATCAAGCGGATCAATCATGGACTGGCCTCAAACGCCCGGAATCATCACAGTGCCAGCCAGGTCACCCGGACGGCGATGCGGTCATCGATGCGAACGAGGTCGCCTGAGCCGATGACGTCACCGTTCGCCCGGATGGTGACTTCCATGCCGTCCGCCAGTTCCGGCGGGTCAAGCTCGACCAGCGCGCCCTCCCGCCAGTGCGCCAGTTCAGCGAGCGTGATGCTTCTGCGGCCGATCTCGAAGGTGAGCGTGCATCGCAGCTCCTGCAGCGATGCGCGCCGTCCTGTCTTGTCCCTGTCGTCGGGCATGGTTTGACCGTGGTGGCTCCAGAACCTGCCGCCCCCCGAGGTGACTTGCGGCAGCGGCTCGAGACTCGCGCAGCACCATCCTTCGTCGGTGGCGACAAGGGTGCAGAGCGTTTCGCCGACGCGCACGAGACATGTCCCAGCATCCTGGCGCGCCATGACGACGATGCTGCCGGGACCAACGGACGCCAACTGCCCATAGGTGACGATGAGCGTGCCAATAGTGAAATCAGCGGCGGCAGAAATGGCTGCCGAGAACGGAACGCCGGCAGCCCCCGGCCCAGTAAATGGCTTCAGCTTCAAGACACGAAGCAGGTCTCCCATGGAGATCCCGACGACAAGCCGGAATGGCCGGTTGCCCTCCCGGCCAACGGCGAGCTCGAGCCACTGGTCGTCGGGCGCCGGTCGGCCCGCGCATGCCTCAAGCGGTGCAGTATCGCCGACCGAAGGACTCCAGACGGCATCCGGTGCGAGCAGGCTCCAAACATGGGCAACCATGCCCTCGTAAAGGGCATCGCGCAGGCCAGACGGGAGCAGCTCCAGGTCCGACGGCGTGAGATCAGCGCTGCACAGGTCCGCGAACGGGAAGGCGCGGAAATGCACAAGGACCGGCCGCGCCAAACCCGATGCCCTGACGGGAGCGACCAACGCATCCGCCGCGGGGGCAGAGGTGGGCCGGAAAGTCAGTTCCTCGCCAGCCGGGCCAAGAGGAATGGGCTCACCGGTGAAGGAGATGACACTGTTCCAGCCGGAAGCAGTATCGGGTTCGAGGGACAGCAGCGGCGGTGTCCAGAGGGTCGTCATGCCTCCCCTTCCCGCTTACTCCGCTCACTCCGTACTCCGTCCATGGGGGCGGACGATCTCGGCCTCTCACCCAGCACCTCATGGATGCGGACGATCCGGGTGGGAAAGCGCTCATGGAGGCGCTGCGCGAGAACCTGCGTCGCGGCAAGATATTCCGCCGTCGCCTGCCCCTCGGAACGGGACAGAACGATGTCGAGCGCCATCGGCGACATGAACAATTCCACGCCGCGAAGTCCTTCCACCCCATCCGAGGCAAGCTGAATTGCAACGGTGGTGAAGCCATCCGCGGTCCTCGGCGCGGCCATCAGCGCCTGGTCGATCCGGGTTACAAGACCATCCACCCATTCCACCCTTTGGGCTCCGGAAAGCCCCGCATCGACCGGGGCATGCGCCGCGTGCGCGGCAGGCGCAACCTGCACTCCCCTGGGGTGGATGGAGACGAGAAGAGCCGGCTGGCTTTCTCCAGCGGCCAGTTCCTGCCCGCGCCCATGTTGCTTGACAGCCGGGTCAGGCCCATGCTTCCTACCGTGCTGCGCCTGGTGCAACCTGAGCGTAAACAGGCTGGCTGCGCCCTCCGACTGCGGCGGTCCGGCAACGGGCTTGTCCGGAACACGTTCCTGCATTCCCCCGGCCTTCTTGCGGATCTTCTGTCCTGTCGCCGGCGCGGATGCGTCCGGCCTTCGAACCTCTGCCGGCGGTTTCCCCCCGATACCCGTTATGCGCATCATGCGACTCGCTCCCGCTCCCTGATGCCAGTAACAATTTCCTCGACGGACGCCTCCGCCTGACGCTCGGCCTTCGCGCGAGCCGCTCGCTCGATTTCCAGAACAACATCGGCGAACTGCTCATCCTTCCTCGAACGTTCCATAAAGGATTGAAGCATCTCTCGATGCTCTTCCGTCAGGTCCGCCAGGTGGTCGGCGGCGTCATGGAGGTCTTCGACCTGTCGCTCGATGCGGCCATCGAGATCCGCAACCATCGCCGCAATGTCCTGCAGCCGATTGAGGTCGGTGATCTTCCCCATCACAGGCGCGTAGCAGGCGTCGACCTCCTCGCCGTAGCGGGACCGGAGAAGCAGCAAGGCTTCTTCCGCCTGACGGTGACGCTGTCCCGCGCGCTCAAGCTCCTGGCGCTTGCGCTGCAAGACAAGCCAGGCGGCCTGCCGCTTCACTTCCCTGAGGAAAAGAAGGGAGCGGAGAACCGAACTCATCCGGCCAGCCTCCTCAGCTTTTCGAGCGTCGACTCGAAGGTTTCGTTCTCGTCCATGTCCTGCTGCAGGAAGCGGTTGATCTCCGGCCGCTTCTCAAGCGCCAGGTCCAGGTCCG
>Ga0207866_1000175_pt1 | contig 106933 bp, 95 predicted proteins | sample HigsolmetaAR203D_FD_184835 | JGI IMG/M metagenome (GOLD analysis project Ga0207866, IMG submission 184835) | Ionic liquid and high solid enriched microbial communities from the Joint BioEnergy Institute, USA - AR20-3-D (SPAdes) (version 2) ...
CGACCCGTCCCCGCGCGGCACACGGCCGGCGCCGCAGGCGTGATCAGCGGCGGGAGGTGCGCATCGCCTTCACCACCGTGTAGCCCTCGCCGCCCGCCACGATCCGCCGGTACTCCTCCGACTCCATCGGGCACAGGGCGATCCGCCCCTCGCCGTCGAACAGCAGCCCGAACCCGTACCGCTTGGGCAGCGGCGAGGCGCGCAGGCACGCCCGGCTCCGGGAGAAGAACTCATCCCGCAGCGCGGCCAGCTCGTTCTCGCCCAGCTCGCCGAAGCCGGGCCGGCGGCGCACCCAGGTGAGGAACAGCACGTCCTCCTGCGTCAGCCGGTACGGCTCGGCGGCGAGCATCTCGTACTGCAGCGCGGCGACCGTCTTCTTCTCGCCGCTCGGCACGACGGAGGCGTCGACCGGGCAGTCGTCCGCCACGGCGATCAAGGTCCGGTAGTAGCCCATCGGCCGCTCCAGGCAGTCGGCTGGTGGTCGCTGGTCATCCTGCCGCGCGCTCGCCGGGCCGTACGGCCCGGCCCAGTGGCACCCCTGGGGGCGCGGCGCCGCTCCAGGCTAGACGGCGTTCCTGACAACCGCTGACAGGTATCCGGACGGCCGGGAACCCCGGCCCGGCAGGGGCCGCGACACCGGCGCATCTCATGACCGCCTCCTGTCCTGCCCCCTCCCATCCGGCGCGCCGCCGGGCTCGGCGCCGTGGGCTGCGTCTTCGCCGAGGCCGAGGCACCGCCCCTTTCGGCGCACGGAGCAGGGAGTTCCGCCGCGGACGGCACTGGGACAATGAAGGGCGTGACCACGGCGTACAGCGGTGGCGGTGACCCCGGCCGCACCATCGAGCTGCTCTGGGGGCTGCGCGACGCACCCCGGCGCGGCCCCAAGCCCCGGTTCTCGGTCGCCCAGATCACCCGGGCGGCGATCGACCTCGCCGACGGCGAGGGGCTCGCCGCGCTGTCCATGCGGCGCGTCGCCGAGCGGCTCGGCATCACCGCGATGTCGCTGTACACCTACATCCCCGGCAAGGCCGAGCTGCTCGACCTGATGATCGACACGGTCTGCGGCGAGATCGAGCGCCGCGAGCCGGCGAGCGACCACTGGCGTGACCGCCTCGAGGCGATCGCGCACGACAACCGCGCCCTCTACGAGCGCCACCCGTGGCTGGCCACCGTGTCCACCGCCCGGCCCCCGCTCGGCCCCGGGGTGATCGCCAAGTACGAGTACGAGCTGCGCGCCCTCGAGGGCCTGGGCCTCGACGACGTGGAGATGGACGCCGCGCTGACGTTCCTGCTCGGGTTCGTCGAGTCCTGCGCCCGCGCCGCGGCGAACGCGCGCGCCGCGCGGCGCGACTCGGGCACCGGCGACGGGGAGTGGTGGGCGTCCTACGGGCCGCTGCTCGCCAAGGTCGTCGACCCCGCCGCCTACCCGGTGGCGACCCGGGTGGGCACGGCGGCGGGCCTCGCCCACGGCGCGGCGTACGACCCCGACCACGCCTACCGGTTCGGGCTGCAGCGGGTTCTCGACGGCCTCGCCGCGCTGATCGAGTCCCGCGCGGGCGCGGGCCGGGGCGGCGTCAGCGGCAGCAGTCCTCGTCGTCCACCGGCGGCGCCGGCCGCCGGGGATGCTCGACCATGAGCCGGCGCGGGCCGACGCCCTCGGCGCCGAGCCGGTCCCCGGGGTTCGCCAGCTTGCACGCGCCCAGGCTCAGGCACCCGCACCCGATGCACTCGGTGAGCGTGTCGCGCAGCCGTACGAGCTGGTCGATGCGGTAGTCGAGCTCGGCACGCCACCGCTCCGACAGCCGCTTCCAGTCCCGGCGGGTCGGGGTGCGCCCGTCCGGCAGGTTCGCCAGCGCCTCCCGGATCGTGCTGAGCGGGATGCCCACCCGCTGGGACACCCGGATGAACGCCACCCGGCGCAGCGTGTCCCGGGGGTAGCGGCGCTGGTTGCCCGAGGTCCGCCTGCTGCTGATCAGCCCTTTGGACTCGTAGAAGCGCAGCGCGCTCACCGCGACGCCGCTGCGCTCGGCGAGCTGCCCGATGGTGAGTTCGTGAACCTTGTCACCTACCCGCATGGGTCCCTCTTTCGACCGGCTTGGGCCTTCACCTTAGTTGAGGGTGGGAGAGGGGGTGTTCGATGCGGGCTGGGGAGGTAGGGCACACCAACCGGCCGCCTTTACAGTGTAGATCACGACGTCCGTGGACGGACGCCGCGCGGGACGGCACCCTGACCCGGTGGGCCCGCCGCCCCCGCTCCGGCCCGCCGGGCGCCCGCCCCGTGTTTTCATGCCGCCACCCTCCGGGCGCATGCCCTCCTACCTGGGAAAGCCCGCATGATCGGTGCAGAATCGGTGAGCTCGGGACGGCGTGGCTGGAATAACCACCGATGAGAGTGAGTTAAAGTCGTGTGGCCGATGTGGTCTGAGTCCCCCGGGCCGCAACCATTGCCTTCACGGAATACCGTTCGGCTGGAGCCGTGTTGTGCCTTTCGCCGAGGAGGCGACCGCCACATCGGCCCCTTGGCGTCGTGCCCCCCGTGACAAAGGTCGCGGGGGGCACTTCGCTTCCGGGGGGTGCTGCGTGCGCGGCGGAGCCCCGCGGCCCCGCCGGGCACGGCCGTTAGGGTTGACTCGTCGGCCGAGATGGGGAGACACACGTGCTGTACCAGCTCACGAAGATCGTCACTGGACCGTTCCTGCACCTGCTGTGGCGTCCCCGCATCGAAGGGGCCGAGCACGTGCCCGCATCGGGCCCGGCGATCCTCGCCTCCAACCACCTGTCGATCGCCGACTCCACCTTCCTGCCGCTGATGCTGCCGCGGAAGGTCAGCTTCGTGGCCAAGGCCGAGTACTTCACCGGCAACCCGCTCACGGCCATGTACATGCGGGCCACCGGCCAGATCGCGGTCGACCGGGACAGCGCCTCGGCCGCCCGGTCGGTGCTCGAGGCCGCCGCCGAGCTGCTGCGCCGCGGCGAGCTGTTCGGCATCTATCCGGAGGGCACCCGCTCCCCCGACGGCCGGCTCTACAAGGGCAAGATCGGCGTCGCCTGGCTCGCGCTCACCACCGGCGCCCCGGTGCTGCCGGTCGCGATGATCGGCACCGACCGGGTGCTCCCCCCGGGCCGCACCATCCCGCGCCTCGGCCGCATCGGGGTGCGGATCGGCGAGCCGATGTACTTCACCGGCGACCCGAACGACGCCCGCACCCGCCGCGACGTCACCGACCAGGTGATGCGGGCGATCCAGAAGCTCTCCGGGCAGGAGTACGTGCCGATGTACGCGTCCAGCGTCAAGGCCCGCATGAAGGAGTAAGCCTGACTAATCTGCCCGGGTGCGAACAAACCGGCGATTCGGATCGTCGAATCTTCATATGTGGCGCCCGGACCCGCGCGGCCGGGCGCGGCTAGTCTGCTGACGACACCGAGACCGGGGGGATTCGCGTGGTTCGGGGCCGTACGATCGCGATCACGTCCGTCGCCGTGGTCCTCGTCGCCGGGGCGGGGGCGGGCGGCGCCTACTACCTGCTGCGGACGCGGGGGACGCCGCAGGAGACCGCGCAGGCGTTCGTGCAGGCGTGGAGCAGGGGCGACACCGCCGCGATGCGGTCCTGGCTCGCCGACCCGTCCGTGCCGTACGCGGCGGCCTACGAGCGGCTCGCCAAGGACCTGGGGGTGACCGCCACCGAGGTACGGCTCACCGGGGTGAGCGAGCCCCGCGACGACCGCGCCGACGCCGGCTACACCGCCACCCTAACCCTGCGCGACGGCGGCCGGTGGAGCTACCGGGGGTCGCTCCCCCTCGTCGTCAAGGACCGGCACTGGCGGGTCGACTGGTCCCCGCGCGCCGTGCACCCGGCGCTCGACGGCACCAACCGGCTGCGGCTGAGGACCGTCTGGCCCACGCGGGCGGCGATCACCGACGCCTCGGGCCGCCGCATCGACCAGAGCGACGCCGACGGTTCGATCCAGCAGATCGTCGGGTACGTCGATAAGGCCGACGCCAAGGAGGCCAAGCGGCTCGGCCCGCCGTACCGGGCGGGGGACCCGGTCGGCAAGGCGGGCCTGCAGGCCACCTTCCAGGAGCGCCTCGCCGGGCGGCCGAGCCTGGAGATCCAGGTGGTGGGCGGGGACGGCAAGGCCGCCCGCACGCTCGACACGATCAAGGGCAAGCCAGGCCAGCCGCTGCGCACCTCGCTCGACCTGACCGTCCAGCAGGCCGCGGTCAGGGCGGTGGAGGGGCTCGGCAAGCCCGCCTCCCTGGTGGCGATCCGGCCGTCGACCGGGGAGATCCTCGCGGTGGTGAACAACCGGGGCGGGTTCAACCGGGCGCTCGACGGCGCCTACCCGCCGGGCTCGACGTTCAAGACGATCACCGCCGCGGCGCTGCTCCACGAGGGCATCGACCCGTCCGAGCCGGTGACCTGCCCCAAGTACGTCACCGTGGGCGGCCTGAAGATCCGCAACTCCAACCACGAGGCGTTCGGCCGGGTGTCGTTCCTGGAGTCGTTCGCCCACTCGTGCAACACCACGTTCGCGCCGCTCGCGGCCGAGCGGCTCAGCGCGCGCAAGCTGCGCGAGGCGGCCGAGTGGTTCGGGTTCAACCAGACGCTGAAGATCGGCGTGCCGGCGGCGAAGGCGAGCATGCCGGAGGCGGCGAGCGACGCCGAGCTCGCCGCCGAGTCGTTCGGGCAGGCGAAGATCACCGCGAGCCCGCTGGTGATGGCCTCCGTCGCCGCGGCGGTCGCGGACGGCACCTGGCGGCCGCCCACCCTGGTGCCCGGGCGCGAGCAGATCGCCTCCCCGCGGCGGCTGCCGGACGGCGTGGCCGAGCGCCTGCGCACGATGATGGCCGCCGTGGTCACCAAGGGCACCGCGAAGAAGGCGGGCCTGCCCAAGGGCACGGCGGGCAAGACCGGCACCGCCGAGTACGGCACCGGCCCCGAGCTCGACAGCCACGCCTGGTTCATCGGCTTCCGGGGTGACGTCGCGTTCGCCGTCGTGGTGGAGGGCGGCGGCGGTGGCGGGAAGGTCGCCGCGCCCGTGGCCGCGCGGTTCCTGCGCGCCCTCGACACCCCGTGACGGCTCCCGGCCCGGCGTGGCGCGGTCAGAGCGCGAGGGCGGCGGCGTCGTGCCGGAAGGCCACGATGAGCAGGGCGGTGATCAGCGTGGCGATCAGCAGCCAGCTCACCAGGATGATGATCGTGGCGCGGCTCGGCCGACGGCGGGCGGCGCGACGGCGCGCGTTGAGCTCCCGGCGCTCGAGACGTTCGTTGAGAGATTCCAGCCGCGCAGCGAGTCGTGGATCGTCGTCACTGAGGTGACGCTCGATCTGTGCGAGCAATCGCTCCTCCTCCTGCGACCAGGCCATGCCGGACCTCCCGCAACGCAAGGTGTGTAGCGACGTTCTCCCCAAGCAGGAAGATCATTAGCCGTATCAAGACCGGCAATTTACGACCGGTTTTCGTGTTGCGGTCAATACCGAACGTGTGTTCTAATCAAGGCGTGCGCTGGGACAATTTGCGGCCGTCCGGCGCCGCCGAGCCGGGGCCGGCGCCCGCGCTGTTCCCCGAGGGGGCGGTGGCGCGGACCTTCGACGCTCCCGGGTTCCGGGGGATCACGTTCTACGAGGTCCGCGCCCGGTCGATCGTCAACCGGGTGCCCGCGGCCTCCCGGGTGCCGTTCGAGTACACGATCAACCCCTACCGGGGCTGCACCCACGCGTGCGTCTACTGCTTCGCCCGCAACTCCCACTCCTACCTCGACCTCGGCACCGGCCGCGACTTCGACTCCAAGATCATCGTCAAGGTGAACGCGGCCGAGCTCGCCCGCCGGGAGCTCGCCGCGCCGCGGCTGCGGAACGCCAACCCGCGCCCGGTGATCGCGATCGGCCCGAACGCCGACTGCTACCAGCGGGCCGAGGGCCGCTACCGGCTCATGCCCGGCATCCTGCGGGCCCTGATCGACGCGGCCCAGCCGTTCGGCATCCTCACCAAGGGCACGCTGATCCTGCGCGACATCGACCTGCTCGCCGCGGCCGCCGAGGTCACCCGGGTCGGGGTTGACGTGTCGGTCGGGTTCACCGACGAGCGCGCCTGGCGGCCGGTCGAGCCGGGCACGCCCTCGCCGCGCGCCCGCCTGGAGGTCTGCGCCAGGCTCAACGAGCGCGGCATCGGCTGCGGCGTGCTGATGGCGCCGATCCTCCCCTACCTCACCGACTCTCCGCGCGCCCTGGAGGCCGCGGTCCGGGAGATCGCCGAGGCCGGGGCCGTCCGGATCGTGCCGATCGTGCTCCATCTGCGGCCGGGGGCGCGTGAATGGTTCATGGCCTGGCTCTCCCGGGAGCACCCCCGGCTCGTCCCCCGCTACCTGGAGCTGTACGGCCGGGGCGCCTACGCGCCCAGGGCGTACCAGGAGCGCGTCGCCGACCAGGTGCGGCGGCTCGCCGAGCGGTACGGCATCGGCGCCGCGGCCGCGCGCGGCGGGGTGCGCACCGGCGGCCGGGCCGCCTCCCGCGCGGCCGCGCCGCCGCCGTCCGCGGTGCCGCCGGCCGAGCAGCTCACCCTGCTCTGAGTCAGAGAAATGCCGGGAATCACCTGATTCATGGTGAAATGCGACAATTGATGGCATCCCCGGGGTATCAATCGCTGCGCTGTCCAGGGGGGCGCACCACGCGCCCCGGCCATCCATGCACAGGGGGGAAAGCATGGGCGACCAGCGCAAGAAGGCGAAATTGTCGGGTAAGGCGAAGAAGGCCGCGATCAAGGCGTCCCGGGAGGCCAAGCAGGCCAAGAAGATGGCGAGACGGGCGGAGATGACACCGGAGCCCGATATCAATCGGGACTGACGCGAAATCCGGCGGCCGACACCGATTCGCGACGACCGAACGCGCGTCTATAGTGTGCCGGTGACCGCCTGATCACCAACGCGAGGGAGCCGATGCCCGCCTACGTGCGCTTCCCGACGATCTTCCGGGACCTCGTCGTGTTCGTGTCCGAGGATGATCTGTGGATGGTGCCCGTGGAGGGCGGCCGCGCCTGGCGGCTCACCGCGGGCGTCGCCGAGGCGGGCTACCCTCGGTTCTCCCCCGACGGGCGGCAGCTCGCGTTCGTCGGCCGCGAGGAGGGCCCCGACGAGGTCTACGTCATGCCCGCCGACGGGGGCCCCGCCCGCCGCGTCACCTACCAGGGCGCCCGGTGCACCGTCACCACCTGGGACGACGGCGGCTCGGTGATCTACGCCAGCGACGACGGCCAGCCGTTCACCGGCCGCAAGTGGCTGTACCGGATCAACCCCGACGACCCCGAGGACGTCCCGCACCGCCTGCCGTACGGCCCGGCGAACTCCATCTCCTACGGCCCCGGCGGCGGCGTCGTGCTGGGCCGCAACACCGCCGACCCGGCCCGCTGGAAGCGCTACCGCGGCGGCACCGTCGGCGACCTGTGGATCGACCGGAACGGCACCGGCGAGTTCACCCGCCTGATCTCCCTCGAGGGCAACCTCGCCTCCCCCTGCTGGGTCGGCGACCGCATCTACTTCCTGTCCGACCACGAGGGCATCGGCAACGTCTACTCCTGCACGCCCGAGGGCACGGACGTCCGCCGGCACACCGACCACGCCGACTACTACGCCCGCAACCTCGCCAGCGACGGCCGCCGCCTCGTCTACCACTGCGGCGCCGACCTGTACGTGCTCGACCCGGAGGAGGGCGAGGCCCGCCACGTCCCGGTACGGCTCGGCAGCTCCCCCACCCAGCGGCAGCGCCGGTTCGTGCCCGCCGAGCGGTTCCTCGACAGCGCCGCGCTCAACCACGACGGCAGCGGCCTCGCCATCACCACCCGCGGCAAGGCGTACTCGTTCGCCAACTGGGAAGGCCCGGTGCTGCAGCACGGCGAGCCCGACGGCGTCCGCTACCGGCTGCTCACCTGGCTCAACGACCGCAAGCGGCTGATCGCCGCCGCGGCCGACGAGTCCGACCGCGAGACCCTCGTGGTGCTCACCGCCGACGGCACCGCCGAGCCGGTCAAGCTCGCCCACCTCGACACCGGCCGGGCCACCAACCTCGCCGTCTCCCCCAAGGCCGACCGGATCGCGGTCACCAACCACCGCAACGAGCTGCTGCTGATCGACCTCACCGGCGAGGACCCCGCCCAGGCGACGATGAAGGTGGTCGACTCCAGCCGCTACGGCCGCATCGACGACCCGGCCTGGGCCCCGGACGGCTCGTGGCTCGCCTACACCTACCCGACCTCGGCGCAGATGACCGCGATCCGGCTCCACAAGGTCGCCACCGGCGAGACCTTCGACGCCACCCGCCCGGTGCTGCGCGACCGCCGCCCCGCCTTCGACCCGGGCGGCGACTACCTCTACTTCATCGGCGAGCGGGTGTTCAACCCGGTCTACGACTCGCTCCAGTTCGACCTCGGCTTCCCGCTCGGCACCCGGCCGTACGTGATCACGCTCCGGTCGGACGTGCCCGACCCGTTCGTGCCGCAGCCGCGCCCGCTGAAGGAGGCCGAGCAGGACGACAGGGGCAAGGAGCCCGGCGGGAGCGCCCAGGGCGAGAGCGCCGAGGGCGGCGAGGGCGGTGAGGGCGCGGCCGAGGCCAAGGGCGGCGACGGGCGGCAGGGCACGGACGAGTCCGGCGGCTCCGCCGAGGGCGGCGAGCAGGGCGAGGCCGAAAAGCCCCTGGAGATCGAGATCGAGGGCATCGAGCGCCGCGTCGCCGCGTTCCCCGTGCCCGAGGGCCGCTACGGCCGCATCGTCGGCATCAAGGGCAAGGCGATCTACTCGATCTACCCGGTGCAGGGCTCGCTCGGCGACGGCTTCTTCTCCGACTCCGACGGCCCGTCGGGCAGCCTGCGCGTCTACGACTTCGAGAAGCAGAAGCACGACCACTACATCGGCGGGGTGTCCGACTTCGCCCTCGGCCCGGACTTCGCCACCCTGCTGTACCGGTCCGACCGCAGGCTGCGGGTGATCAAGGCCGGGGAGACCCCGCCGGACGACGACACCCCGAGCCGCTCCAGCGGGTGGATCGACCTCGGCCGGGTGAAGGTGTCGGTCCGCCCGGACCTGGAGTGGCGGCAGATGTTCCGCGAGGCCTGGCGGCTGCAGAAGGAGCACTTCTGGACCGAGGACATGGCCGGCATCGACTGGGACGCCGTCTACGCCCGCTACCTGCCGCTGGTGGACCGCGTGAGCACCCGCAGCGAGTTCTCCGACCTGCTGTGGGAGCTGCACGGCGAGCTCGGCACCTCGCACGCCTACGAGATGGGCGGCGAGTACCGGCCCCGCCCGCACTACTGGCAGGGCAAGCTCGGGGTCGACTGGGAGTACCGCGACGGCGTCTACACGATCGGCCGCATCGTCGGCGGCGACCACTGGGACCCGGAGCGCACCTCGCCGCTCAACCGGCTCGGCGTGGACGTCCGCCCCGGCGACGCGGTGCTCGCCATCAACGGCCAGCCGGTCGGGCCCGGCAACAGCCCCGGCAAGCGCCTGGTCAACCTCGCCGGCCAGGAGGTCCAGCTCACGGTACGGCGCGGCGACGGCCCGCCGCGTACCGTCACCGTGCGGGCGATCTCCGACGAGCAGCCCGCCCGGTACCGCGACTGGGTGGAGGCGAACCGCGCCCACACCCACGAGCGCACCGGCGGCCGCGTCGGCTACATCCACATCCCGGACATGGGGCCGGAGGGCTTCGCCGAGTTCCACCGCGGGTTCCTCGCCGAGTTCGACCGCGAGGGCCTCATCGTGGACGTGCGGTTCAACGGCGGCGGACACGTGTCGGCGCTGCTGCTGCAGAAGCTCGCCCGGCGCCGCCTCGGCTACGACTACCCCCGCTGGGGCGTGCCCGAGCCGTACCCGCCGGAGTCGCCGCGCGGCCCGATGGTGGCGATCACCAACGAGTGGGCGGGCTCCGACGGCGACATCTTCAGCCACACCTTCAAGCTCCTCAAGCTCGGCCCGCTGGTCGGCAAGCGCACCTGGGGCGGCGTGATCGGCATCTGGCCGCGGCACCGGCTCGCCGACGGCACGGTGACCACCCAGCCGGAGTTCTCGTTCGCGTTCGACGACGTGGGCTGGCGGGTGGAGAACTACGGCACCGACCCCGACATCGAGGTGGACATCACGCCGCAGGACTACGCGCGGGGGATCGACACCCAGCTCGACCGGGCCATCGACGTCGCGCTGGAGCGGCTGGCGCAGACCCCGCCGCACACCCCCAACCCGGCCGACCGTCCCCGCCTGCAGATCCCCAAGCTTCCGCCGCGGCGATGAGCGACCGCCCGCCTCCCGGCCGTACGGCGCCGCCGGATCCGGTGGCGGCCGGGACGCGGCTCGCCGCGCCGCCGTACGTGCCGGAGGTACGGCTCCGCCTCGCCGACGAGGTGTTCGGGCTGTGGGGGCGCACCGGGGCCCTGCCGTACTGGGCGTTCGCCTGGGCGGGCGGGCTGGCGCTCGCCCGGCACGTGCTCGACCACCCCGCCCTGGTGGCGGGCCGCAGCGTGCTCGACCTCGCCTCCGGATCCGGGCCGGTGGCGATCGCCGCCGCCCGGGCGGGGGCCGCGTCGGTGCTCGCGGTCGACGTCGACCCGCTCGCCGGGGCGGCGATCACGGCCAACGCGGCGGCGAACGGCGTGGCGGTGAGCGTGCTCGTGGCGGACCTGCTCGACGCGCCGGGCGCGGGCCCGGCCGGGGCGGAGGCGGCCGAGGTGGTGCTCGCCGGCGACGTGTTCTACGAGCGGCCGATGGCCCGCCGGGTGCTGGGGTACCTCGAGCACGCCCGGCGGCGCGGGGCCGCGGTCGTCGTCGGCGATCCCGGACGCGCCTACCTGCCCCGGGACCGGTTCGTCCGGGTCGCCGTGCACGAGGTGCCCGGGTGCGGCCTGCTCGAGGCCGCGGACACCGTGCCGGTCACCGTCTGGAGCCTGCCCTGAGCCCTGGCGCGGCGCGTCAGGCGTCGGCGTAGGCGTGCAGCCGGTCGGCGAGCGCCCGCACCTCGGCCCGGAGCGCGTCCGGCTCGATGATCCGGAACGGGACGCCGAGCCCGGCGAGCAGGTGCGCCACGCCGTCCAGGCGCGCGGCCTGCGTGGTGAACAGCACGCTCTGCCCGTCCGGCGTCGCCGCGAGCGTGCCCGCCGACGGCGGGATGCGCCGCCGCGCCGCCTCCAGGCTCGTGGCGAGCACCACGCGCACCCGGTACGGCGTGCCCGCCGCGGCCGCGGCGAGGTCGCCCGGGCCCGCCGCGGCGTGGATGCGGTCCCGCAGGCCGGCCGGGAGCAGCCGCTCGATCTTGGTGAGCGCGCTGCGGGCGGCCGCCTCGCCCAGCGGCAGGCCGGCCCGCTGCCCGGCGATCAGGCCGAGCACCACGGCCGTGATCTCGTCCCCGCTGAGCATGAGCGGGGGCGGCCGGTGGCCGGGCACCAGCCGGTAGCCGCCGTGGCGGCCCCGCTCCGCCACCACCGGCACGCCCATCTGGACGAGCCGGGTCGCGTAGCGGCGTACGGTGCGCTCGTCCACCCGCAGGTGGACGGCGAGCTCGGGACCGGTCATCCCGGGATGTGCCTGGAGGAGCTCCAGCATCGCCAAGACCCGGGACACCGGGTGTTGCATGCATCGCTCCTTTTATCCGGACGGATCTTGTCCGGATAAACCCTACGGCCGTCGCGGAGTGGCGATGACCACGCGAGCGGCCCACCGGCCCGAACCCTGCCGCCAGGTGTCCCTCACCGCCGCAACACAAAGGGAACCGGACGCGTCTAACCGGCAGAAGATACAGCGCTAGCCGCGATCAGCCACATCAGGGATATCAGGCAGCATACGGGTAACTACTCTCCGTAATCGAGCGTAACGCATATCCGCCACGGAAGAGGGGCACGCGGGCCGACGGGGGCACCGCGGGCGGTCGCGGCCGCGGACGAGCGGAAAAAGGGGGCTCCGCACGATGGGGAATCGGGGGCGTAGGACGGTGGCCCGAGCGGCGGTCCGGGCGATCCAGGCGGTCCGGTCGGTGCTGTCGGCACTGCTCGGGCCGCTCCACCGGTTACGCATGCGCCGCACGCCTCCCCCGCACGCCGGCACCGTGCGCCTGCTGTTGCTGCACGCCTACGGCATGGGCGGCACGATCCGGACGGTGCTCAACCTCGCCGGTCACCTCGCCCGCGACCGCGAGGTGGAGGTGGTCAGCCTCATCCGCGAGCGGCCGCAGCCGTTCTTCCCGATCCCGCCGGGCGTGCGCGTCACGGTGCTCGACGACCGCCTCGCCCCGCGCGGCCCGGTCGCGCGCCTGCTGTCGCGGCTGCCGAGCCTGCTCATGCCCCGGCGCGAGAAGGCCCGCCACCGCTGCACGCTGTGGAGCGACCTGCTGCTCGTGCGCTACCTGCGCTCGCTGCGGTCCGGGGTGCTCATCACCACCCGCCCGGGCTTCAACCTCGCCTCCGCCCTGTTCACCCGGCCCGGCGTGATCCGCGTCGGCCAGGAGCACGTCACGCTCAGGTCGCACCACCCCGACCTGGTCCGGCGCATCCGGCGCCGCTACCGGCGGCTCGACGCGCTGGTCACGCTCACCCGCGCCGACCTGCAGCACTACCGGCGCGAGCTGGCGGGGGTCATGCCGCGCCGCCTGGTGCGCATCCCGAACGCGATCCCGCCGCTCGCCGGGGACGTGTCCCGGCTGGAGGAGAAGACCGTGATCGCCATCGGGCGCGTGGTCCGCGCCAAGGGCTTCGACCGGCTGGTGCAGGCCTGGCGGCACGTCGCCGCAGTCCACCCGGACTGGACGCTGCGGATCTTCGGCGCGGGCACGCCGAAGAACGAGGAGAGGCTGCGGGCGCAGATCGCCGAGGCCGGCCTGGAGGGCAAGGTCCTCTTCATGGGCAGCACCCCGGAGGTCGGCGTCGAGCTCGCCAAGTCGTCGATGTACGTGGTGAGCTCCCGCTACGAGGGCTTCGGCATGACGATCCTGGAGGCGATGAGCAAGGGCGTGCCGGTGGTGAGCTTCGACTGCCCGCACGGCCCCCGCGAGATCATCACCCACGAGCACGACGGCCTGCTGGTACGGCCCGGCACCCCGGACGCCCTCGCCGCGGCGATCCGCCGCCTCATCGAGGACGAGCCGCTGCGCCGGAGGCTCGGCCGCAACGCCCTGCGCACCGCGGAGGCATACCGGCCGGCGCGCATCGGCCCGCAGTGGGATGACCTCCTCGATGATCTGGCCGCTGCTCGTGGTGGGCGGGCGCGAGGAGAGGAACGGGTGCCCGAAGCGACTGCCTTTACTTTGTAGATCTCATGCGGCGAGCGGGCCGAGCTCGACCGGCTCGGCGATCACGTCGACGAGCGCACCGTTGCGCAGCACGGTGATGGGCAAGGGCCTGCCGATCGCGTCGGCGAACATGAGCCGCTGCAGGGCCTGGGCGTCCGCGACCGGCCTGCGGGCCGCGGTGAGCACCAGGTCCCCCGGCCGCAGCCCCGCCTTCGCCGCCGGCGAGCCCGGCACCACCTCCATCACCCGCAGCGCCCGCGGCTGCCCGAACCGCTCGCGCGCCCACTGCGGCAGCGGCGCCGGGGACGTCACCAGGCCCAGGTAGGCACGCCGTACCCGGCCGTCGCGCATGAGGGCGGCGACGATCGACCGGGTGGTGGAGTTGATCGGCACCGCGAGGCCGAGGCCCACGCCCGCCACGGCGGTGTTGATGCCCACCACCCGCCCCTCGGCGTCGGCGAGCGCGCCGCCGGAGTTGCCCGGGTTGAGCGCGGCGTCGGTCTGGATCACGTCCTCGATCAGCCGGACCGCCGACCCGCTGCGCACGGGCAGCGAACGGCCCAGCGCGGACACCACGCCCGCGGTGACCGACCCGGCGAGCCCGAGCGCGTTGCCGACGGCGACGACGAGCTGGCCCACGACGAGGCCGTCGCTGTCCCAGAGCCGCGCCGGGCCCGGTGTGGGGCCGTCGGCCCGGATCACCGCCAGGTCGGAGAGCGGGTCGGCGCCGACGACCGTGAACTCGGCCGAGGCGCCGTCGGAGAAAGCGAGCGTGCCCGACCGCGCCCGGCCGACCACGTGCGCGTTGGTGAGCAGGAAGCCGTCGCCGGTGAAGACCACCGCGGACCCGCTGCCCTGGCCGCGGACCCGGACCGCCGCCACCTTCGGGGTGAGCTCGGCGGCGACGGACGAGACGACCTGGGAGTACGCGTCCAACGCCATGGGAGATCCTCCGCGAATAAGTGCTTACAGCATTACATGTAATCGCGAGGGTCTCCGATCTCTTCCCCATCCCGCCCGGCTCCGGGCGCGTGGAGGTGTTCGGCGGCTCTCCCGGGCGGGCGGTACGGCGGGGCCCGCTCGGCGCGATGCCGCAGGAGGGCGGGCCGGCCTCCCGCGTCACCGTCCGCGAGCTGTGATCGCGGCCGCGGCACATGGCCGGGAACCGCCGTCCCTTCCGGGCGTTCGCCCGGCCGCCGCGGCCCGCCCGGCGCAGGAGGCGCTCCGTCCCGTGCCGGTGGCAGCGGGCCGGGCGGATGCCTATCCTGATCGTGTCCGTTCGTCGATGGCCCGGGCGCGCCGCAGAAAGCGCCCAGAAGATGACCGTTTCTCGCATCCCGGCGGAGGGCGTCCGCGCGGAGCGGTGAGCCGGCCCGCCATCCGGCTGCGCACCCCCAAGGACCTACGGGCCGAGCGCCGCCGTCGCCCGCCGCGCTGCCTGAACCACCTGTTCGCCGCGCCGTTGTGGCCGATGCACGGCGCCAACATCGGTACCCTGCTGCGCACCTGTGACGCCGTGGGGGCGTGCCTGGCGGTGCCGCGCCTGCCGTGGGTGCCGGCCGCGGTCGAACGCGGCAACACCCTGCGCAACCCGGGGTGCGTGCACTGGGTGCGCGACCCGTACGACTGGCTGGAGCGGCGACGCGCCGACGGTGTGCACATCCTCGGCGTGGAGCTGGCCGAGAACGCGACCCGGCTCGCCGACCTGCCGATGGCCCGGCGGCCGACCGTCGCCGTGCTGGGCCACGAGCGCGATGGCATCCCGCCCGAGGCGCTCGACCTCCTCGACGAGATGGTCGAGATCCCCATGATCGGCACGGGGGCGAGCCTCAACGTCGCGGTGGCCGGGTCCCTCGTGCTCTACAAGCTCGCCGGCTTCGCCTGAGCACGGCCGGCCGCATGGGGGCGGCGGGCCCGGGGCATCGCCCGCGGGTATCGTGAGGTCCCGGACCGGGCGCCGCCGGGCGATTGACCGGACACGGCGGCGACGCGGAGCGCGCCGCCCCCCTGCCCCGGTCCTGTTCGTCGGGCGACAGCGCCGGGAGATGAGCCGTGCCGGAAAGCCATGCCGTACGCGGTGACGACACCACGCCCACCGGCGGCCGCCGGGCCACCCCGCCGGGGCCGCGCCGCCCGCCGGACGGTACGGCGTACGGTACGGCGGGCGTGATCGCCGCGGTGTCGGCCGGTGGCGCGATCGGCGCGATGGCCCGGCACGCCCTCACGCTCGCCTTCCCGGCCACCCCGGGTGCCTTCCCCCGGACGCTGTTCGCCGTCAACGTGGCGGGCTGCCTGCTCATCGGCGTGCTGATGACGGCGTTGGGCGAGGGCCGCGGGGCCCGCCCGCTGCTGCGGCCGTTCCTCGGCACCGGGGTGCTCGGCGGGTTCACCACGTTCTCGGCGTTCGTCTACGACGTCCGCCTGCTGCTCGACGCCGGGCGGCCGGGCATCGCCCTCGGCTACCTGGCGGCCACCCTCGCCGCCGGTCTGGCCGCCGTGGCGCTCGCCGTACGGGTGACCCGGCTGGTCCTCCGGCGCGGGAGGGCGGCGGGATGAGCGTGCTGCTGGTCGGGCTCGGCGCCGCGCTCGGCGCCCCGCTGCGCTACCTGGTCGACCGGGCGGTGCAGAAGCGGTTCCGCCCCGCCTTCCCGTGGGGCACCTTCATCGTGAACGTGGCCGGGTCGTTCCTGCTCGGGCTGCTCGCCGGGCTCGCCGCCGGGCCGGACATCATGGCGTACGCGGGCGCGGGCTTCTGCGGCGGGCTCACCACCTACTCGACGTTCGGCTACGAGACGCTGCGGCTCCTCGAGGCGGGGAGACGGTGGCGCGCGCTGCTGTACGTGGCCGGGAGCGTGTCCGCCGGGCTGGCCGCGGCCTGGGCCGGGCCGGCGCTCGGCGGCCTGTGGTGAGCTCGGGTACGGCGGGCCCGCGCGCCGCGGGCGGTACCGCGGCGCCCGGCACGCTCCCGGATCCCCTGAGGCGTGGGCATCCCCGGTGCCGGGCCGCGGCGGGTTGATGAATAAAGTGTCTCGAGTGAGTGTCGCGCTCGGACTGACCCGTCCCCTGCTCGTACGCACCGTTCCGGTCGCGGACCCCGGCGACCTCCTCGCGCGGCTCCCGCAGTCACCGGCGTTCGCCTGGATCCGGCACGGCGAGGGCCTGGTGGGGTGGGGCGAGGCGGTCCGCCTCGAGGTGCCGCCGGGGCAGGACGGCTTCGCCTGGGCACGTGCCAGGCTCGCGACGCTCTTCGCCGAGGCCCGCATCGAGGACGAGCTGCGCGTGCCCGGGTCCGGCCCGGTGGCGTTCGGCTCGTTCACCTTCGACCCGCGGCGGCCCGGCTCGGTGCTCGTCGTCCCCGAGGTGGTGCTCGCCAAGCGGAACGGCCTGGCCTGGCTCACCACGATCGGCGGGGGGAGCCCGAGCGCGGTGACGCCGCGCGTCGACCCCGGCCGGATCCGCTACGAGGACGGCAGCCTCACCGCCGCCGAGTGGGGCGAGCGGGTGGCCCAGGCCGTGGCGCGCATCCGGTCCGGGCGGCTGGAGAAGGTGGTGCTCGCCCGCGACCTGGTCGCGCGGGCCGACCGCCTGATCGACGTGCGGGTGCTGCTCGACCGGCTGGCCCGCCGCTACCCCGACTGCTACACGTTCTCCTGCGACGGCCTGGTCGGCTCCACCCCGGAGCTGCTGGTCCGGCACACCGGCAGCCGCATCGAGTCGCTCGTGCTCGCCGGCACCACCCAGCGCGGCGCCGACGCGGCGGATGACGCGGCCCGCGGCGCGGCGCTGTTCGCCTCGCGCAAGGACCGGCACGAGCACGCCTGCGCGGTGGCCTCGGTGCGCGAGGCGCTCGCCCCGCTGTGCTCGTGGCTGCAGGTGCCCGAGGAGCCCGAGCTGCTCGTGCTGCCGAACGTCCAGCACCTGGCGAGCCCGATCACCGGCCGCCTCGCCGACGGCGCCTCGGTGCTCGACGTGGTCGCGGCGATGCACCCCACCGCGGCGGTCGGCGGCACCCCGACCGGCACCGCGCTGGAGCTGATCCGCGAGATCGAGGGCATGGACCGCGGCCGGTACGCGGGCCCGGTGGGCTGGATCGACGCGCGCGGCGACGGCGAGTGGGGCATCGCGCTGCGCTGCGCCGCCGTCTCGGGGAACCGGGCGCGCCTGTTCGCCGGCTGCGGCATCATGGGCGACTCCGACCCGGAGGCCGAGCTCGCCGAGGCCCAGGCCAAGTTCCGCGCCATGCGGTACGCCCTCGAGGGCGACGCCGCCGAGGCGGGCACCCCCGGCGAGCCGGACGGCGCCGCGACCGCCGTCTGACCCCGGACGTTCTCACCCGGCCGCCGGCGGGCCGTCCCGCCGCGCCTGGGCGAGCACCGCCCCCACGACGATGTCGTCCTGCTCGGGTGGTACGGCGCGCAGGTCGAGCAGCAGGCGCCCGCCGGCGAGGCGGCCGACCACCGGCGGGGCGCCGGTGCGCAGCGGTGCGGCGAGGTGGCCGGGCAGGCTGACCGCCGCGCTCGGCAGGGTCACCCCGGGCGCTCCCCCGCCGCCGACCGTCGCCTCGGACGGCACGGCGCGGGCGTCGACACCGGCCGCGGCGAGCGTGCGGGCGACGGCGCGGGCGCGGGCGAGCAGGTCGCCCACGCGGGCGTGCAGGGCCGCGGAGGTGGGGGTGGCGGGGCCGCGCAGGGTGGCCTCGACGGCGGCGAGGGTGAGCTTGTCCACCCGCAGCGCCCGGGCGAGCGGGTGCCGCCGGCAGCGTTCGACCAGGTCGCGGCGGCCGAGCAGCAGCCCGGCCTGCGGGCCGCCGAGCAGCTTGTCGCCGCTCGCGGTCACCAGGTCGGCCCCGGCGCGCAGCGTGGTGGCGGCGTCCGGCTCGCCGGGCAGCAGCGGCTCGGGGGCGAGCAGGCCGGACCCGATGTCGACGACCACGGGCACGCCGATCCCGGCGAGCTCGGCGACGTCCACCGCGCCGGTGAAGCCCTCGATCCGGAAGTTGGAGGGGTGCACCTTGAGCACGAACCCGGTGTCCGGGCCGATCGCGTCGGCGTAGTCGGCGAGCCGGGTGCGGTTGGTGGTGCCCACCTCGCGCAGCCGCGCGCCGGTGGACCGTAGCAGCTCGGGGATGCGGAAGCCGTCCCCGATCTCCACCATCTCGCCGCGGCTGAGCACGATCTCCCGCCCGGCCGCGAGCGCCGTGGCGGCGAGGACGAGCGCGGCGGCGTTGTTGTTCACCAGGTGCACGGCCTCGGCCTGCGGCACCGCGGCGGCGAGCGCCGCCAGCGCGCTCCTCCCCCGCCGCGCCCGCGCGCCCGTGGCGAGGTCGAACTCGACGTCCGTGGGCCCGGCGGCCGCGGTGATCGCCGCCACGGCCGCGGCCGACAGCGGCGCCCGGCCCAGGTTGGTGTGGAGCAGCACCCCGGTGGCGTTGACGACCGGCCGCAGCCCGGCGGGGTGCTCGGGCAGCGCGGCCACCGCCGCGTCGGCGACCTGCTCGGGCCGGATCTCCCCCCGCCTGGCCCGTTCCTGCGCCTCGCCGACGGCCTGCTTCACCAGGGCGCGGCCGAGCCGCCGCACCGCCCCGGCGAGCCGCGGGTCGGCGAGGAGCGTGTCGGTGCGCGGCACGCGCCTGCGCGGATCCATGACCGGCCCTCTACCCCGGTGGCGCGCCGGCCGTACCCGGCCGTGTTCCCCGATTTGAGAGTCGAAGCGGATCGACCTGCGGAGATTTCCCAAGATCGCGGGAAAAGTCTCACTGGGAAGTTCAATGAGACGATTGAGGTGGCATCCGGCCGGAGCCGTCAGCGTCCCATCGACGAGGGGAGTTTCCGGTGCCACGTCCGCTGCCCGTCCGCTGCGTCCACGTCACCCGCGTCCGCACGCTCACCCCGCACATGCGGCGGATCACCTTCGGCGGTGACGACCTCGCCGACCTCGTCTGCGACGGCCCCGACCAGCAGGTCAAGCTCTGCTTCCCCAGGCCCGGCCAGGTACGGCCCCGCCTGCCCGAGCCCGGCCCCGAGGGCGACCCGGCCCGCTGGTACGCGGCCTACACCGCGATCCCGGAGGCCGAGCGGCCGTGGATGCGCAGCTACACCATCCGGAACCACGACCCGCGGGCGGGCACGATCGACGTGGACTTCGTGCTGCACGACGGCGGCGACGCCGGGCCGGCGACCCGGTGGGCACGGTCGGCCGGGCCCGGCGACGTGCTCGGCATGTTCGGCCCGTCGGCGGACTTCGCGCGGCCGGTACCGCTCGCCGCCTCCATCGCGGCCGCCGACTGGCTGCTGCTCGCCGGGGACGAGAGCGCGCTCCCGGCGATCGGCACCCTGGTGGAGGCGCTGCCGCCCGGCCACCGCGCGGTGGCGTTCATCGAGGTGCGCGACGCGGCCGAGGAGCAGCCGCTGCACACCCGCGGCGAGCTGACCGTGCACTGGCTGCACCGCGGCGACGCCCCGGCCGGCCGTACCGACCTGCTGGTGAGGGCGGTGCGCGCCGCCCGCCTGCCGGAGGGGCGGATGTTCGCGTGGCTCGTCGGGGAGGCGGGCGCGGTGCGGGCGCTGCGCCGCCACCTGGCCGGCGAGCGGGGCGTGCCCAAGCGGGCGATCGACTTCTCCGGGTACTGGCGGGTGCGGCTCACCCAGGACGACGCCCCCACCGAGGCGGACCTGGCCGACGCCGCCGAGCTGCTCGCCCGCGCCCGGGAGCTCGCCGCGGGCGGCGCGTGACCGGTCCGGCGTGACCGGCGGCGCGCGGTCAGGCGGGCGGGGCCGGGGTGCCCGGGCTCGGCGCGGGCACCCGGGGGTCGGGGGCCCGCAGCCCGCGCACCCCCGGGGCGAGCAGGGCGGCGAAGGTGACCAGCACGATGAGCACGGCGCAGCCGATCAGCGAGGGCCGGACCCCGGCGAGCTCGGCCACCGGCCCGGCGATCATGAGCCCGACCGGCCCGAGCATGAGCGAGCCGAGCGCGTCGTAGGAGGCGACCCGGGACAGGGACTCCGGCGGGACCTCCCGCTGCATCGTGGTCGCCCACAGCACGCCGAACACGTCGAAGCAGACGCCGGTCAGGAACGCGCCGGCGACCGCCGACCACAGCGGCGCGCCCACCCCGAGAAGCAGGCTCGGCACGGCCGCGGAGAAGGTGAGCAGCACGCCCACGAGGATCGGCCGCCGCGGCCGGACCCGCATCGCCAGCAGCACGCCGACGACCATGCCGAACGCCTGGGCGGCGAGGACCGCCGACCAGGCGGGGGCGCCGCCCAGCTCGTCCCGCGCGAGCAGCGGCCCGAGCACCCCGTGGGCGGCCTGCAGCGCCAGCACCACGATCGAGAACTGGGCCACCACCACCCACAGCCACTGCCGGGAGAAGAACTCGTGCCAGCCCGCCTTGAGGTCGGCGAGCATGGACGAGCCGCCGCCGCGGCCGTGCCCGCGCAGGCTGCGGCCGAGCAGCGCGGCGAGCACGGCGGCGATCGCGAACGTGGCCCCGCTCGCCGCCAGCGCCCATCCGGCGCCGAGCAGCGCCACCGCGGCGCCGCTGAGCACGGTGCCGGCGACCCGGGCGGAGTTCTGCCCGAGCCCGAGCAGGGCGTTGGCGGTCTGCAGCCGCTCCGGCGGCACCACGTCGGGGATGATCCCGGTGAGCGCCGGGTAGAGGAGCGCGCTCGCGGTGCCCGAGACGGCGCAGAGCGCGATCAGCAGCGGCAGCGGCGTGTGGCCGGTGAGCATGGCGGCGGCGAGCCCGGCGTAGGCGAGGGCGTTCGCGGTCTCGGACACGGCGATCACCCGGTGCCGGGGCAGCCGGTCGGCGACCACGCCGCCGACGAGCATGAACCCCACCATCGGCAGCGCCTCGGCGGTGAGCACCGCCGACAGGGTGGTGGCGGTGGACCCGGGCAGGCCGAGCACCCCGAAGGCGATCGCGACGGGGCCGAAGGCCACGCCGAGCATCGACAGGGTCCGGGCGACCAGCAGCAGCGTGAACGGCCGGTCACGGAGAAGGCTGAGATCCTGCCGGACACCGCTGCTGGACACGGACGCTCCCCCGGTGGTTTGAGACTCGAAGAGTGGAACGTCCCATTCTCCCGCCCCGCGTCCGGTGATCTCACCTGGTTTTCCGCGGGGTTGTGCGGCGGGGAGCGGCCCGGGGCACGGCTCAGCGCAGCGGCAGGTCGGCCACGCCCACGGTGCCCTCGGCGGCGTGGCCCGCGGCGAGGCGGCGCTCCATCAGCCGCATGTACGGCTCAAGCAGCTCGCTGCCGCCCTGTCGCCGCGCACCTGCGCGAGCTGGAGGCCGACGGGATCGTGCGCCGCGAGGTGTACGACGAGGTGCCGCCGCGCGTGGAGTACTCGCTCACCCCGGCCGGGGAGGCGCTCAACGAGGCGCTCGCACCGCTCGGCGCCTGGGGCCGCAGGTACGTGCTCGGCGACGCCGCGGGCGCCCACTGAGGAACGCCCGTTGAGCGAAGGGTGTGGGCCCGGCGCCCGCCCCGCGCCGGTGCCAGAAAAGGGAGCCCCACCCGTCGTCTGGTTGTGCCGCACCGTGGGTGCGGACGGCGCGGGGGCGGGCACCGGACGTCTCGTGCCGGGCCGTGGCGTGTCGCATGCCCGTGGCCGCCGGGCCCGCCGGCGCCTAGAGGTCGGCGCCGGTGGGCAGCGGGGGTTCGGCCGCGATGCGGGCGGCCTCCTCGTCGGTGAACAGCCGGGAGCGCAGCAGGAACCGCACGCCCTCGGGGGCCTCGAGCGAGAACCCGCTGCCCCGGCCGGGCACCACGTCCACCGTCAGGTGGGTGTGCGACCAGTACCGGTACTGGTCGGCGCTGATCCAGAACGGGGTGCCGCAGGCGACGGTGCCGAGCAGCACGTCCGACGCGCCGACCCGGAACTCCCCCCGCGGGTAGCACATCGGCGCGCTGCCGTCGCAGCAGCCGCCGGACTGGTGGAACATGACCGGGCCGTGCCGCTCGATGAGGCGGGCGAGCAGGCGCTCGGCCTCCGGGGTGAGCCGCACCCGCTCCACGCGGCCCCCGGGGACCTCCCCTCCTGCGCCTGCGGCGCCCGCCGGGGCCGGCTCGGCCCCGGCGCGCTCCGGTGCGGTCATCAGAAGAAGCCCAGCTTCCGCGGCGAGTAGCTGACCAGGAGGTTCTTCGTCTGCTGGTAGTGCTCGAGCATCATCTTGTGGGTCTCGCGGCCGATGCCGGACTTCTTGTAGCCGCCGAACGCGGCGTGGGCCGGGTAGGCGTGGTAGCAGTTGGTCCACACGCGGCCCGCCTTGATCTCGCGGCCGAGCCGGTAGGCGGTGGTGCCGTCGCGGGTCCACACGCCGGCGCCCAGGCCGTACATCGTGTCGTTGGCGATCTTGATGGCCTCCTCGACGGAGTCGTAGGTGGTCACCGACACGACCGGGCCGAAGATCTCCTCCTGGAAGATCCGCATGTCGTTGGTGCCGCGGAAGATGGTGGGCTGGATGTAGTAGCCGCCCTCCAGGCCGGGCACGGTGCGCGGGCCGCCGCCGGTGAGGACCTCGGCGCCCTCCTTCTTGCCGATGTCGATGTAGGAGAGGATCTTCTCGTACTGGTCGTTGCTCGCCTGGGCGCCGATCATGGTCTCCGGGTCGAGCGGGTTGCCGCTCTTGATCGCCTCGGTGCGGGCGATGCAGCGGGAGATGAACTCGTCGTAGATGGACGAGTGGATGAGCGCCCGGGACGGGCAGGTGCACACCTCGCCCTGGTTGAGGGCGAACATCACGAAGCCCTCGACCGCCTTGTCGAGGAAGTCGTCGTCGGCGGCCATGACGTCGGGCAGGAAGATGTTCGGGCTCTTGCCGCCGAGCTCGAGGGTGACCGGCACGATGTTCTCGCTGGCGTACTGCATGATGAGCCGGCCGGTGGTGGTCTCGCCGGTGAACGCGACCTTCGCCACCCGCGGGCTGGAGGCGAGCGGCTTGCCGGCCTCGACGCCGAAGCCGTTGACCACGTTGACCACGCCGGGCGGGAGCAGGTCGGCGATGAGCTCGATCACCAGCAGGATGCTCGCCGGGGTCTGCTCGGCCGGCTTGATCACCACGCAGTTGCCGGCGGCGAGCGCGGGGGCGAGCTTCCAGGCGGCCATGAGGATGGGGAAGTTCCACGGGATGATCTGGGCGACCACGCCGAGCGGCTCGTGGAAGTGGTACGCCACGGTGTCGGCGTCGATCTCGCTGATCGCGCCCTCCTGGGCCCGGATCGCGCCGGCGAAGTAGCGGAAGTGGTCGATGGCGAGCGGCAGGTCGGCGGCGAGCGTCTCGCGCACCGGCTTGCCGTTCTCCCAGGTCTCGGCGACCGCGAGCTTCTCGAGGTTCTCCTCGAGCCGGTCGGCGATCTTGTTGAGGATGTTGGCCCGTTCGGTGGCCGAGGTACGGCCCCAGCGGTCGGCGGCGTTGTGCGCGGCGTCGAGGGCGAGATCGATGTCGGCGGCGGTGGACCGGGCCACCTGGCAGAACACCTTGCCGTCCACCGGCGAGGGGTTGTCGAAGTAGCGTCCCTCGACCGGGGCCACCCACTCGCCGCCGATGAAGTTGTCGTACCGCTTGGCGAAGCTGACGATGCTGCCGTCCTCACCCGGCTTGACGTAGACCACGTTGCCTCCTCGCGGGTTGGCCACCCGCCCGGTGGCCGACTCCCTGATGTGTTGCACGTCACCCTGCGCCCGCGAGGTTGCCGGAAGGTATCCGCCCCGGCACACCCCGCCACAGGGCATGCCGGGGCGCGGCGTGGGGTACGGCGAACCGGCTCCTGTCCCTCACGGCTCAGGAGGGCCGTGGCGGTACGGCCGGAGCACGGTTCGCCGCGCCCTCCACAACCACATCCCGCACTAATGCGGCATTTTCCAATAAGCCAGGCAATTTACGAACAGCCCACATATCAGATAAAAACCGATGGGGTATTGCGTCGACGGCCTGGTTTCGGGCAACAATAAAGCGGTGCCTTTGGCGCATTCCCGGACCAGAGGCACCCCGCAAAAAAGGTGAGGGGTGCCCCGGCGGTATTCGAACCGCGGCACCCACTTCAGGAGTGTGGGAGCAGAAGGATCACCGTATGGGTGCTGAGCCGCAGGAGTGTCCCCTGCACCTCGTTGTCGCTACACGATCGCCTCTCGCACGTCCCCCGCGGACGGCGATCGCCGCGGCGCACCGCCACCGCCCCCAAGAGACCAAGGCTCCCCTTCCCAGCCCTGCGGGTGATCTCCGGTAGGAATCCGATCACCCGCAAGGATCACGGCGCGCAATCCCAACGGCGCGGTCGCCGCGGCGAACAAAGCCGCCTTCCGCCGCGCGTCCCCGGCATCTTCGTTTCCATGCTCGCCCAGAACTCCCCCGGTCCGAATTTCCGGGATCCACCGACGGGTGGAAACCAGAAACGATATCGCCACCCGTGGAAAGGATTGAAGGTAAGACCGTGCGCAGTAGAACCCTTTCCTCCTTGGCACTGGCGTGCGCCATGATCGTGACGCCCGCCGTGGCCGCCACCCCCGCCGCCGCCTCGGCCGCGCCCAGCTACCGCGCCTGCTACGACGGGACGTGCAACTTCACGTTCCGGAGGCCCGTGAGCTTCCGCGTCTCGGCGAGGCTCTTCGGATTCTCCAGGGTGTACGTCTCCAAGCAACACGTCGGCTACTTCGACAAGGACATGGTCGTGGTGCGCGCGGGGAACTCGACGGTTTACCTGGGCGAGGGCGGCAGCGGCTGGATCCGCGCCAACCGCAAGAAGAAGCTGTCGTTCCGCGTACCGGCCATCACCAGCAAGGGCGCCACCATCCGCTTCGGGTGACGGCGTCCTGACGACCCGGCGGCCGGAGGCACGGCCGCCGGGGTCGCGGCGCTCCACCCGCTTCAGGAGAGCGCGGCCCGGATGCGGGCGGCGGCGATGCCGCGGCGGCCGTCGTCCGGGGGCAGCAGCCGGTGGGCGTGCTCGTGGACCGCCACGTCGTAGGGGTGGGCCGTGCCGTACCGGAGGGCGAGGCCGGGGTCGGACGAGGCGAGCACCGCCTCGCGTACCGCGACCTCGAGGTAGGTGCGCCACTCGACGATGCCCGGCACGTCGGACTCGGGCAGCAGCGGCCCGGTGTACGCCTCGACCGCCGCGGCGGTGTCCCCGGCGTCGAGCGCGGCGAGCACGTTCCGGGCGTCGCAGTCGATCGGCTCGGTGAGCTGGTAGCGGCGCTGCGCGAGCGCGCCGCCGAGGGCGCGGCGAAGGTGGGAGACCTGGGCCTTGAGCGTGGCCGCGGTGACCGGCCGGTCGCCGAACAACGCGGCCTGCAGCCGCTCCGGCGAGAACCCCTCGGGCTCGAGCGCGAGCAGGGTGAGGATCTCCAGCTGGCGCGGGCGCAGCCGCAGCGGCACCCCGCCCCGCCAGGCCCGGGCCTCGCCGAGGCAGGTGAGCCGCAGGCCGGCGGGTCCGGGACGCGGAGCGTCGAGCCCAAGGGTGGCGAGCCGGGACTCGATCGCCGAGACCAGGGTGCGCACCGTGGACATGGCGAGCGGGTTGGAACGATCCCAGGTGCTCGACAGGTCGAGCACGCCGAGGATGCGGCCGCCCGGGGAGCGGATCGGCGCCGAGTAGCACACCCAGCCGTGCAGCGCGGCGACCAGGTGCTCGGCGGAGAACACCTTCGCCGGCCGCCCGCGCAGCGCCAGGGACAGCGCGTTGGTGCCCATGCCCGTCTCGTCCCACCGGCCGCCGGGCGCGAAGTTCACCCGCTCGGCCCGGCGCCGCATCACCCGGCCGCCGCAGGTCCACAGGATCGTGCCGGACTCGTCGGTGACCGCGGCGATGAACCCGGCGTCGTCGGCGATCGCGCGCAGCTCGTCGGCGAGCTCGAGGACCGGGCGGCGCAGCGGGGACTCCCGCCAGCGGGCCGAGACGTCGTCCTCGACCGGGGCGCTGTCGCGTGCGGGATCGACCAGCGGCAGGGACCGGCTCCAGGAGGCCACGATCTCGTCGCGGAGCAGCCGGTCCGGGCCGCCGCCGGAGGGCGGCAGACGTCGCGCCGGCACGTGGCGGGACCATTCGTGTTCCAGCTCGGCGCGCCGCCTGCGAAGGGCGTCGAGACCGATCATGTGCCCCTCTCCGTCGTCCGCCCGGTGGTGTCCACCGGCGGACGTCACCGGCGGTTTGCGGGTGATAATGCCGCACATACGCCGTAGGCGCACCTACCCGATCGGACAGGTGCCATGGCCCAATTTGACGGTTTTACGACTAGCCCGAGGAGGTCTACCGTCGAGAGGGCAGCTAATGGACAACTCCTCGCAATGCGTTGGTAACAAAAGGCACCGCCTTCCGGTAACGTGCCATCACCGATGGGGACGGCCCCATCGCAGCACAGGGGGGTTCCTTTGCGGCCTGTTCTGGACGGCCCCGCGGCGGCCGAAGTGGACCATGGCTGGGCGTCCCCCGGCATCCGGGACGCCTCCCTCGAGCTGACCGGCCCGCAGCGTGTGGTGCCCGTCGGCGCGCGCGAGCCGGCGAACCTCGCGAAGTTCCACGCACCCGAGATCGTGTTCGGTCCCGGGTCCCTCGCCGAGCTGGGCCACTGCGCGCTGCGCGTGGGAGCCCGGCGCCCGTTCCTGGTGACCGACCCGGGCCTGATCGAGGCGGGCTGGCTCGACGAGGCGCTCGGCCACCTGAGCGCGGTCGGGCTGCGGCCGGTGGTGTGGCACGAGATCACCCCCAACCCCAAGGACCACGAGATCGAGGCCGCGTACGGCGAGTACGCCGACAGCGGCGCCGACGTGATCATCGGGCTGGGCGGCGGGTCGTGCATCGACGCGGCCAAGGGCGTGGCGATCCTGTCCGGCAACGGCGGGTGCATCCTCGGCTACGAGGGCGTGGACAAGGTGGTGAACCCGATCCCGCCCACGGTGATGGTGCCCTCCACCTCGGGCACGGGCGCCGACGTGTCGCAGTTCGCGGTCGTCACCGACACCGCGAAACACATCAAGATCACCATCATCAGCCGGACGCTGGTGCCGGAGATCTCGATCATCGACCCCCGGCTGCTCATCACCATGCCGGACTGGCTCACCGCCTCCACCGGGCTCGACGCGCTCACCCACGCGATCGAGTCGTTCGTGTCCCGCGCGCACAACCCGCTCACCGACAACCACGCGCTGCACGCCGTACGCCTGATCACCGAGCACCTGCGGCACTCGGTGGAGCGGCCGCGGCTCGCCGGGCCGCGGCTGGGCATGGCGCAGGGCGCGCTCGAGGCCGGGGTGGCGTTCACCAACGCGATCCTCGGCGCCACGCACGCGATGAGCCACCAGGTCGGCGGGCTGCTCGACGCCCCGCACGGGCTGATCAACGGGGTGCTGCTCCCGCACGTGATCCGGTTCAACGCGGCCGCCGACCCCACCCGGTTCGTACCGCTCGCCGAGGCGGCCGGCATCCGGGACGCCTGGCGCATGCCCCCGGCCGAGGTCGCCGACATGCTCGCCGACCGGGTGCGCGCGCTCGCCGACGCGGTCGGCGTGCCGCGCGGGCTGTCCGCGCTCGGGGTGACCGAGCAGGACGTTTCCCGGCTGGCCGACACCACGATGCGGGACGCCTGCCTGACCACCAACCCGCGCGACGCGACCCGGGACGACATCGAGGCGCTGTTCCGCGCGGCCCTGTAGACCGGTTCCGGAGACCACCGATCGGAGCCCGATGCGACACCGTGAAGCCGCCCCCCTGAGAACGGCCCCAGCGAGAACGGCACCCTTCGGCATGAGCGAGCGAGCCGACCCACCCCGCCCCTCGGGCGCACGCGCCGGGACGGGCACGACCGCCCGTGTACGGCACGCCCCGCCGCCCGGCCCGGAAGGCACCCGATGACGTCACCCGCCCTGGAGCCTCCCGCCCGCCCGACCGACCTCGGCGCGCTCACCGGCGTACGGTCCGGCAAACGCTCCTTCTACCCCGCCTACGTCCGCTCGATGGAACGCCTGGAGCGGGCCGTCGAGGCGCTCGACCGGATCTCCCAGGCGCTGGTGCGCTCCTCCGAGGGGCCGCGGGCACTGGTCGAGGCCGTGGTGCACGCCGCCGCCGACCACCTGCACGCCCGCTGGCTGCTGCTCGCCGTCGCCGACGGCACCCTCCCCGCGGTACGGCCCCGCTTCCTGCTGCGCGACGGCGACCGGCTCATCGACGACGAGGCGCTGCTGCCCGCCGAGGCCCGCGAGCACCTGGCCGTGGTGCGCGACCGGCCCTGGGAGGTGGGCCGCGCGCACACCGGCGACGGCTGGGTGCGCGCCCCGATGTTCCTCGACGGCGAGCCGGTCGGCGGCATCGTGGCCCGCCCCGGGCCCGGGCTGGAGGTGGCCGCCACCGACCTGGCGATCCTGCGCGTGCTCGCCAACCAGGCCGCCGTGGCGCTGTACAACTCGTTCCTGTACGAGTCGGCCAGGCGGCTGCGCGGCCGTACCGAGCGGCTCACCGAGGCCGCCGCACGCCAGGCACGCGACCTGGCCGCGCGCAACGCCGAGCTCGCCGAGGCCCAGCGGCGGCTGGTCGACGCGATGCACCGCCAGGCGCTCGACGACGAACGGCACCGCATCGCCCGCGAGCTGCACGACACCGTCGCCCAGCACGTGCTGTCCGCCGGGATGACGATCGAGGTGTGCCGGGCCGACCTGGAGCGCATGGGCCCCGAAGCCCAGGAGGTGGCCCGCCGGCTCGCGCCCGCCAAGGACCTGACCCGGATCGCCGTGGAACGGCTGCGCGGCGCCATCTACGCGCTGCACAACACCTCCGACGAGCCGGCCGGGCCGCTGCCGGAGATGCTGCGCCGGCTGTCCACGGTGCACCTGAAGACCGATCTCACCGTCGAGGTGGTGGTGCGCGGGCGGCAGGTCCCGCTGCCCGCCGAGGCCGAGCGGTCGCTGCTGCGGCTCGTCGGCGAGGCCCTGTTCAACACCGCCGCGCACGCGCGCGCCACCCGGGCCCGGGTGCTGCTGGTCTACCGGCCGGACGCGGTCACGGTGACCGTGAGCGACGACGGGGACGGCGACCCCGCCGCGGTACGGCGGCTGCTGCGCCTGGCGCAGACCACCGACCTGGCCGGGCGGCACCGAGGACTCGTCAACATGCAGACCCGCGCCGAGCAGCTCGGCGGGACGCTGGCGATCCGCCGCTCCCGGCTGGGCGGCATCGCGGTGCGGGTGCGCATACCGCTGCCGATACAGGGCCGAGATCGAAACGGAGTGGCACCGAATGACCGGGGGTAAGGCGACGGCGGCGCGGGCGGCCGCGGAGGCTCCGGCGGCCGTACCGGGGCAGGTGACGCACGAGCCGGGGCCGGACGGCGTGACGAGCATCGTCCTCGTCGACGACCACGCGATCGTGCGGCAGGGGCTGCGCGCGATCCTCGACCGCGAGCCCGACCTGCGGGTGGTCGGGGAGGCGAGCACGCGTGAGGAGGCCCTGGCGGTGGTACGCCGCACCATGCCGGCCATCGTGCTGCTCGACCTGAAGCTGTCCACCGGCGCCGACACCGAGGGCCTGGAGCTGTGCGGCATCCTCACCGAGCGGTACCCCTCGGTCGGCGTGCTCGTGCTCACCACGTTCCTCGACGACGCGCTGGTGATGGAGGCGATCCAGCGCGGCGCGCGCGGCTACGTGGTCAAGGACGTCGACACCACCGAGCTGGTCAACTCGATCCGGGCGGTGGCGCGCAACCAGAGCGCGTTCGACCCGCGCTCGGCCGCGGCGATGGTCCGCTCGCTGCGGGTGCGGACCCGCCGGCCGGAGCTGACCGACCGGGAGCGGAACGTGCTGCGGCTGATCGCCCGCGGCCTGAGCAACCGTGACATCGGCCGCGAGCTGTTCATCTCCGAGACCACGGTCAAGTTCCACGTGCGCAACATCATGCGCAAGCTCGAGGTCGCCAGCCGCGCCGAGGCGGTCTACGAGGCCAGCAAGAACGGCGTCATCTGACCGCGCGGGTACGGCGGGCCGCGCGGCGGCAACGCTCAGCCGGACGGCCCTGCCGTACCCGCCCTCGGCCGTGACCGGCAGGGGCACCCGGGCATGACCGCCGAGCAGGCCGTACGGCCGGGCGCGGACGGCAGCGCCCCGGCCGCGCGGCCCGCGTTCAGCGGCCGGTGGTCTCGGCCGCCAGGCGGTGGGCCATGCGCTCCAGCCCGGACAGGTCCGCCACCACCTGGACCCGGTCGCACATCTCGGCGTACCCCGGCAGGTCGCAGGCGCCCAGCCGCCACGAGTAGCGCGGCTCCGGGGTGAGCCAGATCGTGCGGCGCACCCGCCGGGTGATCTCCTCGAAGGTGGCGAACTCCGGGTCGTTGCCGTTGCCCCGCCCGTCGCCGAGCACGAGCAGCGTGGTGCGCCGGTCGAGCGCCCCCGAGTGCTCCGACAGGAGCGTACGGAACGTACGCCCGTAGTCGGAGGTGCCGTCCACGTCCAGCAGGCCGCCCGCGGGCAGCCCGTCGAACACCAGCCCGAGGGCGCGCTCCAGCGGGTGCTCGGCGAACAGCTCGGTGATCTCCACCGGCTCGTCGACGAACGCGAACGACCGCACCTGGCCGAACAGCGTCTGCATGCCGTGCACCAGGTGGAGGGTGAACCGGGCGGTGGCCCGCACCGACAGCGACACGTCCGCGAGCACGAGCAGCCGGGGCCGGTCCTCGCTCCGGCTGACCGTGATCGGCCGGAACGGCACGCCGTCGTAGCGCATGTTGTGCCGCATGGTCCGCGCCGGGTGTACCCTGCCGCGCCGGTTGGGGTGCCTGCGGTGGGTGAGCGCGCCGTCGAGGGTGCGGGCGAGGCGGCGCAGCGACTCCTCCATGCGCCGCCGCTCCGGCTCGTCGACCCGCTCCACCCGGCCGGGCCCGGGCGGGCCGGGCTTCTCGATCGCCAGCCCGGACAGCTCGGCGAGCCGTTCCAGGTGCCGTTTGAGCAGCTCGGACAGGTTCTCCACGAACCCGTCGACCCGCTCCCCGACCGGCCCGTCGTCCACATCGGCGGACCGGTCGGGCGGGGCGTGGTGGTCCTGGGCGACGCTCAGCTCGATCCCGTCCCGCCGCCCGGCCTCGGGGGCGAGCCGGCCGGGCACCCCGGCGTTGTGCAGCCGGTCGGTGGTGAGCTGTACGGCGGAGCGGTCCCCGCCCGCGATCCCGCCGCCCTCGGAGAGCACGATCTCCTCGGTCATCCCGGCGAGGTCGATCTTGTTGGCCTCCTGGTGGAGGTTGTACCGCTGGGCGAGGTCCTGCGGGTCGAAGAAGTCGCGGATGTCGGCGGGCTTGCCGTGGCTGTGGCCCTGCTGCGGCGTCTGCGACGGCTCCTCCGAGACGGTGAACCCGGTCGTCTCGCCGAGGTCGGCCAGGTCGTCGTGCGCGTGCCCGTGCTCCTCGTCGCCGCCCCCGAAGGCCACGCGCCGGAGCGCGAAGAACGCGTCGTACAGCTCGGTGAAGATCTCGTCGTCGCGCCGGTCCTTGACCAACGTGACCCGCAGGGCCTCGCGCAGCGCGTCCCGGCCGGCGAGCAGGCCGGGCTGCGCGGCGGCGCGCATCGCGTCGGCGGCCTCGGACACCGACACCCGCATCCCGGCGAGCCGCAGCAGCCGGACGAAGCGGTGCAGGCTGCTTTCCACGTGCCCGCTCCCGCTACCGGTTCCGGCGCCCGATGGCGGCGAACGCGCGCCGTGCCTGGCCGCCGCCCGCGTCCGTCCGCGGCTTGATGCCCTGCCCGCGGCCGCCGTAGTAGTTCTCGCCGTGCCGCCCGGGCCGGTCCTTCGCCTCCCGTACGGCGGCGCCGTCGACGTCGTCGTCCACGTCGAGGACGTCGGCGCCGTGGTGCCCGCCCCCGTGGTCGTGGGCGTGATCGTGCCCGTGGCCGTGACCGTGGCCGTGACCATGGCCATGGCCGTGTCCGTGACCGTGGCCGTGCCCGTGGGCCGCCTCCTCGAGCACGTTCCGGTTGGGGTCGACGAGCCGGGGCAGCGCCTCGAGCGCGAGGCCGATGTCGCGCTCGTACTTGAGCACCACGTTCACCGTGTCGGCGAGCACCTCGGCCGACAGCTCCCGCACCCCGAGCACGGCGAGCGTGCGCGCCCAGTCCACGGTCTCGGAGATGCTCGGGTGCTTGCGCAGCCGCAGCCCGCGCAGCTCGCGCACGATGCGCACCAGCTCCCGGGCGGTCGCCTCGGCCAGCCCGGTCCGCTTGCCCATCACGATCTCCAGCTCGCGTTCGGCGTCCGGGTAGTCGAGGAACAGGTAAAGGCAGCGGCGCTTGAGCGCGGCCGACAGGTCGCGGGTGTTGTTCGAGGTGAGGATCACGTACGGCGGGGTCTTGGCGGTGTAGGTGCCGATCTCCGGGACCGACACCTGCTGCTCGGCGAGGCATTCGAGCAGCACCGCCTCCAGCGCCTCGTCGGCGCGGTCCACCTCGTCGATGAGCAGCAGCACCGGCTCCTCGCTCCGGATCGCCTCGAGCAGCGGCCGGGGAGCGAGGAAGCGGTCGGAGAAGAACACGCTGTCCTGCGCGCCGATGCGCTCCACCGCGGTGGCGAGGTCGGGTGCGTCCGCGATGATCTCGCCGATCTTGTCGCGCAGCAGCTGGGTGTACAGCAGCTGCTTGCCGTAGTCCCACTCGTACAGCGCCTTGCTCTCGTCCTGGCCCTCGTAGCACTGCAGGCGCAGCAGCCTGCGCCCGGTGGCCTTGGCGAGCGCCTTGGCGAGCTCGGTCTTGCCCACGCCGGCGGGCCCCTCGAGCAGCACGGGCCGGTTGAGCCGCGCAAGCAGGAACACGGCCGTGGCGAGCCTGCGGTCGGCGATGTAGCCCTGCTCGGCGAGCCGCTCGGCGACGTCCTCGACGGACGCGAACTCGGCGGTGCTGACGTTCTCGGACACGCTTCCTCCGGGTGGTACGGCCGGCGTGGACAGGGTGCGGGAAGGGGTGGGGCGCCGCCGGGCGCGCCCCGGGATGGAACCCGCCGGGGTCCGGGCGGAAGGGGACGCCCGGACCCCGGCGGGTGCGAGCCGGCCGGCCCTGGGCGGGACGGTGCGCCGGTCGGGCCGGCCGATGGGTCACCGGTCAGGTGGCCGGATGGCCCGCCGCCCGGGGGAGACCGCGGCCCGGGCGGCGGGTACGACGGGACGGGTCAGCTGAGCAGGTCGTCCAGGTCGCCGTGGAAGCAGTGCTCGACGACCGGCCGCACCGTCTCGAAGGTGCACTCCTTCGGGTTGCCCGGGGTGCAGGCGTCGCCGAGCACGTGGTTGGTGACGCGGTCGATGTCGGCGTCGTCGCCGCGGATCACCGGCGAGTTCTCGTAGAACTTCGTGGGGCCCTTGCCGAGCCGGTTCTTGCTGTAGGTGTCCTGCTTGACGTCGACGAAGCGCTCGGGGATGCCCACGTCGCGCAGCAGCCGGATCGCCGCGGCCAGGGCCGCCTCGGCCGCCTTCACCTTGGTCATGCCGTGGGTGTCGATGCCCATCGCCTCGGCGATGTCGGCGAACCGCTCGTACATCACCGGCATGTTGAACGCCCACACGCGCGGCAGCGCGATCGCGTTGTTGAGGCCGTGGTGGGTGTCGTAGAAGGCGCTGACCGCGTGCGAGATCGAGTGGATGATGCCGAGGCCGCCGGAGTTGAACGCCTGGGCGGCGATGTACTGGGCGTACATCATGCCCTCGCGGGCGGCGAGGTCCTGCCCGTTCCACACCGCGGTGCGCAGGTGCTGGGCGGTGAGCCGGATCGCGTGCAGCGCGTTGCCGAGGGACGGCTGGAAGTTCAGCCGCGACACGTACGGCTCGGAGGCGTGCGCGAGCACGTCGAAGCCGCACTGCGCGGTGTAGTCCATCGGGCAGTCGTAGTACAGCGTCGGGTCGTCGATGGCGAGGGTGGCGATGCAGCTCTCGTCGAACGCGACGTACTTGTGCGGGTTCTCCGGGTCGGTGGTGGTGTCGGTGATGACGTACGCCCACGAGGTCTCCGACCCGGTGCCGGCCGTGGTGGACACCGCGATGTGCGGCGGGTTCTTGGGGTTCTCGCTCTTGTTGAAACCTTCGAATTCATTGATATTGCGGCCGTCGTGCGCGATCGACACCCGCGCGCCCTTACAGGCGTCGTGCGAGGAACCGCCGCCGATGGAGACGAACGAGTCGCACTTGTGCTCCTGGTAGAGCGCGACCGCCTCCATCACGTTGTAGTCCTTGGGGTTGGACTCGACCTTGTCGTACACCACGACCTCGAGGCCGTGGTACTTCATCGACTCGACGATCCGGTGCACGATGTCGGTGCCGCGCAGGCCCGAGGTCATGACCAGCGTCCTGCGGAAGCCGAGCTTCTTGGCCTCCGGCCCGATCAGCTCGTGGGCACCCGGCCCCATGAGGGCCCGCGGGAACGGGTGGAACTCCTTGATCGGGAACGGCCTGATGAGTTCTTCGACCTTCATGTTTCGTCCTCTCTGAGCAGAGACGCGCCCAGGCGACGGGGCCGCGGAGAGCCCCGCTCGTGCCGCTGTCGGCACCGGATGCCGCGACCGTAAAGTGACCTCCGTCACGCCCGGAAGATCCCGAAGGCCGATCCCGTACCGTGGGTGACCTTTTCGGTACGGCAGGCGAGGTGGGCACCTACCCGATCGGTCAGGCCCGCCCCCGGCCTACGAGGCGGCGATTCCGGCCGTACCTCCACGCCATGCGACGTCGCCCAAAACCCACTCGGCCGTTGGGAAACGGTTCGCGCTCGGGTTCCTCGTGGGGAGCCATACCACGACCGGCAGACCGCATGAGCGGTCGACCTACCACGACCTTGGGTTTCGCTGCGATCCGCAGAACCGCCGCTGATGATGTGCGGTTACCGAAGGCGGCCCGGTTGTCCGATCTGGAATATCGTGCCCGAGTCACCGGTTCAGCCCGCCACGGGTATCCCAGGTCACGCGAAACGTGACGACCACTCTCACATCCGTTCACATCGCCAATCACTGCCGCATTCCACCCAGCCGGGCAGTGGCATCCATCGCCAGGGGCGATTAAATGTGCACGGGTCGGGACAAGAGAACTCTGAGATCATTTATAAAGCCTGCTACCCGGAAGGATCGAGAATGAAAAATTACAACGGTAATTTAACCGCACTCGAGGACACCCTCTACGACCTACCGACCAAAGGGAAGTCCGAATATCAAAAGGTGCCGGCGAGCGCAGAGCAATTCGACGCCGCCAAGAAGGCCGCGGATAAGGCCGGTGTCACACTGGACAGCCAGCAAGTCCGCGAAAATTATGCGGAGGCGTGGAGGGCCTACCGGGAAGGCGAGATACAGGAACAGCCACAATGGGATGAATTCGCCAAACAGATCGACAAGGAGCTCGCCGACGGCGACTACTTCTACATCGAATACCTAGATCCCGAGGAGCCCTCCGATTCCCCGGCATCCCGCAGGACCGCGACCAGACGGATCGTGATCAACACGAAAGCGCCAAGGTAAAGCACTGGCCGCCATGATTTCGTTTATGCCGAAATATGTGCAGTGGGATTTCGTGGAGTCGGCAAAGGTACATCTCTGCAGCAAACCGCAAGAACGCGTCAAGTACGACAAGATCGTGGTGTACTTCAGCGAGCCATCCGCAGATGCCCCCAACAAGGCGCGCGATATGATCGCCGAATTCTTCCGGCAGGCCCTCGGCGAAGAGGAGCTGGTCGACGAGTTCGCGCCCTTCTACGAAGTCATCGGAAAAGGTATTGCCTGGGGCGAGGAGCGGGCAGACAAAGGCAGCTTCAGCGAGGCGCGAATACGGTGCATCGCGGAGGTCGTCCACGAAAACCAGTGCTTCAACGGCTTCGATGAGTTCATCGCCGCAGTGAAGAAGAAGTTCAGCCGGTCAGGAATCAACCCGAATCAGCCACATCTCTACCTGGCGGACTCCACATCATGAGCGCCGGTCCATCACGGCCTCACGCCTGTCACGACGGTGTCTCAGGACACCGGGTCCCGGCCCGACCGGCCGGAGCGCCGAGGACCATGCCAGCCGGATCTCCCCGAACGCTCGCGCTGCGGCACCACGATGTAGCGCGGGTCGGCGGCGGAGGCGCGTCCCGCGCGCAGGACGGCGACCCGGGTGCAGATCGCTCCGAAGGTGAGCGCGAGCGCGGAGGCGGCGGTGAGCACGCGGTGCCGTCCGGCGAGCGGGGCGAGCGCCCCGCCGGCGGCGGCGAGCAGGCGGGCAGTACGCAGCAGCCTCCCGGCGCTGCCGGTGGTGTACGGCTCGGCGACCATGCCGAGCCGGTGGGTGATGGCGTGCTCGGCGGCGAGCTCGATCGCCGCGCCCGCGGTGGCGATCGCGCGGGCGGGTCCGGCCTCGGCGCGGGGCACGGTGAGCAAGGCGAGCGCCCCGGCCCCGGCGAGCGCACTGCCTGCGAAGAGGAACGGCAGCTCGCGGCGGGCCTCGTGCCAGGCGGGTATGGCGGTGTCGCTCACCAGTACGGCGGTGTAGGTGGCCATGAGCGGGCCGGTGACGGCGGCGGCGACTCCCGCCAGATCCCCGGCGGCCGGGAGCAGGCCGGTGACGGCCGATCCGGCGGCGGCCGCGGTGAGCCCGCCCTGTAGGGCAAGGATCCACGAGCCGAGGCTCATCGGGGAGGTGGGCTTGATCACCCGGAGCATGTTGAGGAAGCGTTCGGGCCGTCCCAGCTCGGCGACGAGCAGCGCCGACCCGGCGGCGCCGGACAGTGCGGCGATGATCCGCGTGGCGAGCGCGAGGCGGTGCCGCCCGGTCGCGCGGGCCGCGGCGGCGAGGGTCGAGGACGCGCCGGACACGCCGCCGAGGTAGAGGTAGAGCGGCATGTGCGGCTCGTGCCAGACCGGGCGCTTGAGTATCGGCTGGCCGTGGTAGGAGCGGAACTCGGCCTCGGGCACCGTCGCATGTTCCGCCGACCGCCGCCGTCCGCCGCGTCCCGGCCGGGCCTCCACAGCCGGGTCGGCCGCGTGGCCGGGCAGGTCGCCTCGTGGTGGACGTCGCATCGCGATCACCGCCTGCCCAGGACGGCGAGGGTGGTGACGGTGGCGAGGGTGGCCGCGGCGGCCGCGGCCCAGCGCCACATCTGGGGCAGGTCGCGGGTGGGGACCACGGGGTCGGGTGGCAGGCCGTACACCTCGGGCTCGTCGAGCAGGAGGAAGAACGCGCCCGCGCCGCCGATGCCGTCGCCGGGGTCCGCGCCGTACAGGCGCGCGTTGGACCGGCCCTCGCGGTGCAGGCGGTCGAGGCGGGCCTCGGCGCGTTCGCGCAGCTCGTCGAGCGGGCCGAACTGGATCGAGTCGGTGGGGCAGGCCTTGGCGCAGGCGGGTTCCAGGCCCCCGCGCAGCCGGTCGTAGCAGAGGGTGCACTTGAAGGCGCGGCCGTCGCCCTCGCGGCGGTCGATCACGCCGAACGGGCAGGCCGGCACGCAGTACCCGCAGCCGTTGCACACGTCGGCCTGCACCACGACCGTGCCGAACTCGGTGCGGAACAGCGCCCCGGTGGGGCAGACGTCGAGGCAGCCGGCCTCGGTGCAGTGCTTGCACACGTCCGAGGCCATCAGCCAGCCGTCGAGGCCGTCGCCGGTCACCGGCCGGTCGGGCTCGATGAACGCCACGTGCCGCCAGGTGCTCGCGCCGAGCGCGCCGGTGTTGTCGTACGAGGTGGCGCGGAACACGAACCCGTCGTCGGGCACCTGGTTCCACTCCTTGCAGGCGACCTCGCACGCCTTGCAGCCGATGCACACGCTGGTGTCGGTGAAGAACCCCATCCGCTCAGCCATCGCCGTCCTCCCGGTAGCGCCGCACCAGCTCGCGCAGGGCCGGGCCGGTCGGGCGGCGGCCCGGGATGATGTCGCAGGTGGCGGCCTTGCTCTCCTGGATGTAGACGTTCGGGTCGAGCGCGAGCGGCAGCAGGTCGTTGGCGACGTCGCCGGTGACGAGCCCGTCGCCGCCCCAGCCCCAGTGGTACGGCAGGCCGACCTGGTGGACGAGCCGCCCCTCGATGCGCAGCGGCCGCATGCGCCCGGTGACCAGCACCCGGGCCTCGATCGCGGTGCGCGAGGTGACGATCGTCGCCCACCCGCCGTTGACCAGGCCGCGCTCGGCGGCGAGCTCCGGCGACACCTCGCAGAACAGCTCGGGCTGCAGCTCGGCGAGGTACGGCAGGGGCCGGCTCATGCCGCCCGCGGTGTGGTGCTCGGTGAGCCGGTAGGTGGTGAGCACGTACGGGAACCGGGGCGAGCGCGGCGGGTTGTACGGCGAGTCGGGCCGCACGTAGACGACCCGGGCCGGGTTGGCCTGCACGCCGTACAGCGGGTTGGTCACCGGGGACTCGTGCGGTTCGTAGTGGGTGGGCAGCGGCCCGTCGGCGAGCCCGAACGGGGCGTACAGCCAGCCCTTGCCGTCGGCCTGCATGATGAACGGGTCGGTGCCGGAGAGCGCCTGCTCGGCGCGGGCGCCCGGCGGCGGACGGTGGCCGGGCGGCTTGTCCGGCTCGCAGTCGGGCACGTCGCGGCCGGTCCAGCGGCCCGCGGCCGCATCCCACCAGACCAGGGCCTTGGCCGGGCTCCACGGGCGGCCTTCGGGGTCGGCGGAGGCCCGGTTGTAGAGGATGCGCCGGTTGGCGGGCCAGGCCCAGCCCCAGCCGGGGGCGATCCACGGGTCGTCGCCGCCGCGCGGCTCGCGGCGCGCGGGCCGGTTGACCTCCCCGGCGTAGCAGCCGCAGTAGATCCAGCAGCCGCACCGGGTGGAGCCGTCGTCGCGCAGCTCGGTGTACGAGGACAGGGCGCGGCCTTCGGGGCCGATGCCGCCGATCTCGCGCAGCACGGCCGCGGCGGACGGCTCGGCGTGCGGGCCCTCCTCCGGGTAGTCCCAGGCGAGCTCGCGCACCGGCCGGTCGATCTCGTCGTCCGTCATCCGGGCCTTGACACGCTTGCCGAGGTGGTAGAAGAACCACAGGTCGCTGCGGCAGTCGCCGGGCGGGTCGACGGCCTTCTCCCGCCACTGCAGCAGCCGCTGGGTGTTGGTGAAGGTGCCCTCCTTCTCCACGTGGCTCGCGGCGGGCAGGAAGAACACCTCGGTGCCGATCTCCTCGGTGCGCATCTCGCCGGTGGCGATCTCGGGGCCGTCCTTCCAGAACGTGGCGGTCTCCACGAGGGTCAGGTCGCGGACGACGAGCCAGTCGAGGTTGGCCAGGCCGAACCGCTGGGCGCGGCCGCCGGAGGAGCCGACCGCCGGGTTCTCGCCGATCACGAAGTAGCCCTTGACCGTGCCGTCGATCTGGCCGAGCACGGTGGCGTAGTGGCCGTGGTCGCCGGTGAGCCGCGGCAGGTACCCGAAGCAGTAGTCGTTGTCCGCCGTGGCGTGCTCCCCCCACCAGGCCTTGAGCAGGCTCACCAGGTAGGCGCGTTTGCGGCCCCAGAACCCGGTGTCGGGCCCGGCGCTCGCCAGGTACGTGTCCAGATCCTCGTGCCGCCCGGCGTGCGGCATCGGCAGGTAGCCGGGGAGGATGTTGAACAGCGTCGGGATGTCGGTCGAGCCCTGGATGCTCGCGTGCCCGCGCAGCGCGAGGATGCCCCCGCCCGGGCGGCCGATGTTGCCGAGCAGCAGCTGCAGGATCGCGGCGGCGCGGATGAACTGGGCGCCGGTGGTGTGCTGGGTCCAGCCCACCGAGTACACCCAGGCGGTGGTGCGGTCCCGTCCGGAGCAGGCGACGATCGCCTCGGCCAGCCGGGCGAACTCCGCCCGCGGGATGCCGCAGGCCCGCTCCACCAGCTCGGGTGTGTAGCGGGCGAAGTGCCGCTTGAGCACCTGGAACACGCACCGCGGATGGGTCAGCGTCGGATCGACGGCCGCCGCCGCGTCGGCCGCGGCACCGCCCGAGCCGTACGTCTCCGCCTCGGCCGTCTCGGCGTGCTCGCGCCCGCGCCCGGCCCCGGAGGCCCCGCCCGCCTCGCCCGGCGGCGGCGCGTCCGCCCGGTGCGCGTACGCCCAGCTCGCCGGGTCATAGGTACGGCCGGCCGGGTCGAACCCGGAGAACAGCCCGTCGAGGTCCTCGGTGTCGCGGAAGTCCTCCGACACCAGGTGGGCGGCGTTGGTGTAGTTGAGCACGTACTCGCGGAACTCGTGCCCGCCGGACAGCACGTGGTTGATGAGCGCGCCGAGCAGCACGATGTCGGTGCCCGCCCGGATCGGCAGGTGGGCGTCGGCCATCGCGCTGGTGCGGGTGTAGCGCGGGTCGATGTGGAACACCGTGGCGCCGCGCGCCTTCGCCTCCATCACCCACTGGAAGCCGACCGGGTGGCATTCGGCCATGTTCGACCCCTGGATGACGATGCAGTCGGCGTTGGCGAGGTCCTGCTGGAACGTGGTCGCGCCGCCGCGCCCGAAGCTGGTCCCCAGACCGGGGACGGTGGCGGAGTGTCATATGCGGGCCTGGTTCTCGATCTGGATCGCGCCGAGGGCGGTGTACAGCTTCTTCATCAGGTAGTTCTCTTCGTTGTCCAGCGTCGCCCCGCCCAGGCTCGCGATGCCGGGCGTGCGCCGCAGGACCCGTCCCTCGGCGTCGGTCTCCTGCCAGGTCCGCCGCCGGGTCGCCACCACCCGGTCGGCGATCATGTCCATCGCGGTCTCGAGGTCGAGGGTCTCCCACTCGGTCCCGTACGGCCTGCGGTACAGCACCGTGGTGCGCCTGCTCGGCCGGGTGACGAGCTGGCGGCTCGCCGCGCCCTTCGGGCAGAGCCGGCCGCGGGAGATCGGCGAGCCGGGGTCGCCCTCGATCTGGGTGACGCGCCCGTCCTTGACGTACACGAGCTGGCCGCAGCCCACCGCGCAGTACGGGCAGATGGACCGGGCGACGTGGTCGGCGTCCTCGGTGCGCGGGCGCAGCGCGTCGGTGTGCGCCGAACGGGCCGCCTCCGCCCGCGGGTCCTGGCCGAGGAGCTGCCGCAGCACCGGCCAGCGGCGGATGCGGGCGCCCGGCCGTCCGCCGCGGCCGGGGCCGGGGGGTCGCTCGCGTCGGCTCATGGGCGCTCCCCTGCCCCGGAGGCCGATCCATTCACCCCGACTGCGCCGGATTCATGTCCGGACATTACGATTTCGCTGGCCTGATCGCATTCCCCCTGACCGCCCGAGGAACACGATGACCTCCGGACTCGAGTTCGACCTCGACCGGTCGAGCCCCGTGCCGCTCTACTTCCAGGTGGCCGAGCAGATCTCCGAGGCGATACGGCGCGGCGATCTCGCTCCGGGCGCCCGGCTCGACAACGAGATCCGGCTCGCCGACCGGCTGGGTCTGTCGCGGCCCACGGTGCGCCAGGCGATCCAGTACCTGGTGGACAAGGGCCTGCTGGTGCGCAAGCGCGGCGTCGGCACCCAGGTGGTGCACGGCCAGGTCAGGCGCCCGGTCGAGCTCACCGGCCTGCACGACGACCTGCGCCGGGCCGGGCGGGAGCCGTCCACCCGGGTGCTGGAGATCACCACGGTTCCCGCGGACGAGCGGACCGCGGCCACCCTCGGCGTCCCGCCCGGGACCGAGGTGGTGCGCATGGAGCGGCTGCGGTACGCCCGCGGGGAGCCGATCGCCCTGCTGCGCAACTGGCTGCCCGCCGACCTGGTGCCGCTCACCGCCGAGTCGCTGCAGCGGCGCGGCCTGTACGAGCTGCTGCGCGCGGCCGGGGTGCGGCTGCGGGTGGCAAACCAGCGGGTCGGCGCCCGGGCCGCCACCCCCGCCGAGGCGCGGCTGCTGGAGGACCGCCGCGGCGCCCCGCTGATCACCATGGAACGCACCACGTACGACGACCGGGGCCGGGCGGTGGAGCACGGCTCGCACGTGTGCCGCGCCTCGCACTACTCGCTCGAGGTCACGCTCATCGAGCGCTGACCCCTGGCCGTCAGAGCGCGGCGCGGACCGCCGCCTGGGCCGCGTCGCGCAGCGCGGCGTGCACGGCCGCGTTCTGCGCCCGGTCGGTGCGGGCCTCCACGATGCGCAGCCCCTGGCCCCGGATCGCCTTGGGCAGGTCCTCGATCGACGCCAGCGGCGTGTACGGCGTGCCGGTCGCGGCGGCGAGGTACCCGATGTCCACCCCGTGCGGGGTGCCGAAGACCCGCTCGAACGGGCCGGTGAGCGCGGCCTGCGGCAGCAGCGAGAAGATGCCGCCGCCGTCGTTGTTCACCACGACCAGGCACAGGTCGGGCCGGGGCTCGCGCGGCCCGAGGATGAGCCCGTTCTGGTCGTGCAGCAGCGACAGGTCGCCGAGCAGGGCGTACCCGGGGCCGTCGTGGGCGATCGCCGCGCCGATCGCGGTGGACACCAGGCCGTCGATGCCCGAGGCGCCGCGGTTCGCCATCACCCGCAGCCCGCGGCGGGGCCGCATCACCTGGTCGAGGTCGCGCACCGGCATCGAGGAGCCGCAGAACAGCAGCGAGCCGTTCGGCAGGCTCGCGGCGAGGTCCCGGGCGAGGCGGGGCTCGGTGAGCCCGCCGGCGTCGAGCACCCGGTCGATCGCGTCCCGCGCGACCGCCTCGGCGCGCCGCCAGGAGCGCAGCCAGCCGTCGCCGCCGGCCGCCACCGGGATCTCCACCGCCTGGGCGACCTGGGTCGCGGAGCGGGTGGGGTCGGGCCAGCGGGACAGGTCGGGCGCGACCACGATGTGCTCCTCGGCCCGCTTGAGCCAGGACAGCAGCGGCCGGGACAGGCCGGGGCGGCCGAGCGTGACCACCACGTCGGGCCGGTGCGCCTCGGCGAACTCGGGCATGCCGAGCAGGAAGTGGTAGGTGGAGATCGCGTGGTCGCCGTACCGGCCGCCGCCGTGCGGCTCGGACAGCACCGGCCAGCCCGCCATGCCGGCCGCGGCCACGTACCGGCGCACGTTCGTCGCGCCGTCGCCGACCACGAGCACGCCGCGCCGGGTCGCGGGCACGTGCAGCGCCGCGGACGGCGGGTACCTGCGCACCCGCACCCACGGGCCGGTGGCGTCGCCCTCGAGGGACTCGCACCAGTTCGTGTCGCCGTCGGGGATGAGCGGCTCGCGGAACGCGAGGTTGAGGTGGACCGGTCCCGGGTCGGCGGGGCCGAGGGCGCGCTGGAACGCGCGGGCGGCGAGCGACCGCCAGTACGCCACCTGGCCGGGGCGCTCCTCGGGCACCCCCACCTCGGCGAACCAGCGTACGGCCGAGCCGTACAGCTTGATCTGGTCGATCGTCTGGTTGGCGCCGGTGTCGCGCAGCTCCGGCGGGCGGTCCGCGGTGAGCAGCAGCAGCGGCACGTTGCTGTGGTGCGCCTCGATCACCGCCGGGTGCAGGTTCGCCGCGGCCGTGCCCGAGGTGCAGATCACCGCGACCGGGCGCTCGGAGCGCCGGGCGAGGCCGAGGGCGAGGAAGCCCGCGGACCGCTCGTCGATGCGCACGTGCATGCGCACCCGCGCGTCCTGGTGCGCGGCGAGCGCGAGCGGCGCCGAGCGGGACCCGGGGGCGAGCACCACGTCGGTCAGCCCGCACCGGGCGAGCTCGTCGATCAGGACGGTGGCGAGTGCGGTGGCCGGGTTCACCCGCCCTCCCCGACCCTGCGGGCCGGCCGGAGGGCGACTCCTGGCGGACAGGGAGAAATCCGGCCCACGCTGGTTTTCCCCTCGCCCACGTGACCCTCCTTCGCCGATCGGCCCCTGCGCTCCCTTGCGCGCGGCCCGGCCCGGGGCGGCGCCCCGGCGTGCGCCGTTTCGCGTGCTTATGGCCGCGCCCGCTGGCACTAACCTTACGACCGTGTCGACCCGTCCCGTGCACGCCCTCCTACTGCCTGCGGGGGCGGAGCTGTTCGAGGCGGTCCGGCGGGCGCTGAGCGGCGAGGGCCCGGCCGTGCTGCCGCTCTCCCCCGACCTCCCGGCCCCGGCGCTGCGCTCCGCCCTCGAGACGCTGCGGCCCACCCATCTCGTCACCCCCGACGGGGTACGGCCCTGCCCGGACGGCGTGCCCGCGGACGAGGAGACCGCGGTGATCATCGCCACCTCCGGGTCGACCGGCCGGCCCAAGGGCGTGGAGCTCACCGCGGCGGCGCTGCGCGCCTCGGCCACCGCCTCGCTGCGCCGTATCGGCGCGCGTCCCGGCGACCGGTGGCTGTGCTGCGTGCCGGTGTCCCACATCTCCGGCATGCAGGTGCTGGTGCGCTCCCTGGAGTGCGGCACCGACCCGGTCATCCACCCCCGGTTCTCCGCCGCGGACGTGCTCGAGGCGCTCGCCGCGGGCGGCGTCCAGCACCTGTCGCTCGTCCCCACCCAGCTGCGCCGCCTGCTCGACGCGGCCGCGGACCGCGGCGGCCTGCCCGCGTTCCGCACCATCCTGCTCGGCGGCGCGGCCGCGTCCTCCCGGCTCCTCGATGAGTTCACCGGCCTCGCCGCGCCGGGGGCGCGCGTGGTCACCACGTACGGCATGAGCGAGACGTGCGGCGGGTGCGTGTACGACGGCGAGCCCCTTTACAAAGTAGATCTGAAGGTGGGGGGCGACGGGCGGATCCGCATCCGCGGGCCGGTGCTGTTCGCCGGCTACCGGCTGCGCCCCGAGCTGACCGCCCGCTGCCTGGAGGACGGCTGGTTCGTCACCTCCGACATCGGCGAGCTCGACGGCGGACGGCTGCGCGTGCTCGGCCGCGCCGACGACGTCATCATCACCGGAGGCCAGAAGGTGGTGGCGGGCGCGCTGGCCGCCCTGCTCGCCGAGCACCCGGCGATCGCCGACGTGGCCGTGGTGGGCCGGCCCGACCCCGAGTGGGGCGAGCGGGTGGTCGCCGTGGCGGTGCCCGCCGACCCGGCCGCGCCCCCGACCCTGGAGGAGATCCGCGCGTACTGCAAGCGGCGCCTGCCCGCCTACGCCGCCCCGCGCGCCCTCGAGCTGGTGCCCGCCCTCCCCCAGCTCCCCAACGGCAAGCCCGACCTCGCCGCGCTGCGCCGCGGCGCCCTCCCCGGGCCGGCCGGGGCCGCACCCCGGCAGGACCAGGCCGAACGCTGAGGCTCTCTTTACGAGCGAGCGGGCATGATAACGCCGCGGTGCGACGCCCGGCCGGCCCCACGGCGAGCGCACGGGCCGAGCGCGCGCCGCGAGGGGCGGGACGTTCCGACCGGCGGCGGGGAACTGGACCACGTGCCGCCACGTCACACCGATTGGACGAACCCAGGGGAGGACGCGCCGATGAAACCGACCAGCAGGATGTGGATCTCCGCCGGCCTCACCGGCCTCATCCTCGCCGGAGGCGCGTCGATCGCGGTCGCGGCCTCCGCCGCGCGCATCGACCGGGCGCAGCCCCAGCCGGCGGCCGAGACCGGGCACGACGACCGGCCGGCCGGGCCGTCCTCCGCCACCCCGTCGCCCGGCCCGGCCAAGCGGGAGCGCCCCGCCGGGTCCGGCTCCACGACGACGGCGAGAGACTCCGTGGTCTCCCGCGTGATCACCGCCGATCCGGAGGCCGTGCTGCAGTACTGGACCGACGAGCGCATCCGCGAGGCCGGTCCGGCCCCCATGCCGGTGGTCGTCGTCGACCCGACCCAGTAGCCGATCGGCGGACACGACCCGGCGGCGGTCGGCGGGTCGATGGAGCAGGCCGGCTCGGCGGGACGGGCCGGCCGGATGTCAGGGCGCCCGACGGGTGCACGGCCGGCGGCCGTGCCTCCTCCGGCGCCCATTCCCCGTTTGGGCGGATGCGGCGGAGAAGGCCGGTGCATGGGGCGGATGGGCCGGTACGGCCAAGCGAAGCCGATCAATGCGACAAATCGCACTAACCCCTCTCTTGGCGCAGTCGGGAACAATCTGCGCCGGAGGGCGTTATTAACACTGGTGCCGCGAACACCGAGCCCTTGCAGTCACCCCACCCGATCACCCACCACGACGGCTCCGAGACCCGGAGGAGGTGTCCTCATGCCCCGATCTGCCGCGGCGACCTCGACCGGGCGTGCGACCGGCCCGACGACCCTCGGCGAACTCCTCGATCGCGGGCGAGCCCAGGGTCACCTTTCGCTGTCGGAGCTACGCGACGCGTTCACCCGGGCCGGAATCGACTCCGCCCAGGCCCGCTCCATACTACGCGAACTCGCCGAGGCGGGCGTCCGCCTCGCCACCGAGACCGAGAACACCGGCGCGGAGGCGCCAGAGATGACCGCCAACACCACCACGACCAGCAGGACCAGGACCACCGCCCGCCGTACCAAGGGCGCGGCGAAGTCCGCCACGACCACGCGGACCGGCGCGAAGTCCGCGGCGTCGGCGGGCGGCGCCGCCGTGCTCGCCGGCCACGCCAAGGCCGCGGGCGGCGGCCGGGGCAAGGCCCGCGCCGAGCGCGTCGCCGCCGTCGACGAGCGGTGGGCGCCGGGCGAGGCCGAGCTCGACGTCCTGGCCGACGACCTCGAGGCCGCCGGCGAGGTGGCCGCCGTCGACGTACCGGCCGGCGCCGTGACGGAGGAGACCGTCACGGACGCGGGCGTGGCCGACGACGACGTGGTGGCCGAGGACATGGCGGAGGACGCGGCCGACGACACGGCCGACGACGCCGGTGACGCCGAGGACCTCGACGACGACACCTCGGTCATGGGCGACTCGGTGCACACGTACCTGAAGTCGATCGGCCGCCGCACCCTGCTCACCGCCGAGCAGGAGGTCGATCTCGCCAAGCGCATCGAGGCCGGCCTGTACGCCGAGTACAAGCTGGAGAACGAGCCCGGCCTGTCCGAGGAGGACCGCGCGGACCTGGAGTGGATCGCCGAGGACGGCCGCCGCGCCAAGGACCACATGCTCGAGGCGAACCTGCGCCTGGTGGTCTCGGTGGCGAAGAAGTACACCGACCGCGGCATGTCCCTGCTCGACGTGGTGCAGGAGGGCAACCTCGGCCTGATCCGCGCCGTGGAGAAGTTCGACTACACCAAGGGCTACAAGTTCTCCACGTACGCGATGTGGTGGATCCGGCAGGCGATCCAGCGCGGCTTCGCGGACTCGGCGCGCACCATCCGGCTGCCCGTGCACGTGCTGGAGATGCTGTCCAAGCTGTCCCGCGTCGAGCGTGACATGCACCAGCAGCTCGGCCGCGAGCCCACGCCCGAGGAGCTCGCCGCGGTGCTCGACAAGACCCCCGACCAGATCGAGGAGCTGCTGCGCACCAGCCGGCAGCCGATCAGCCTCGACTCCACGATCGGGGAGGACGGCGAGACCCGGATCGGCGACCTCATCGAGGACGTCGACTCCCCCGAGGCCTCCGAGGTGGTGGACCGGCAGCTGCTCGCCGCCCAGCTCCGCGAGGTGCTCGACAACCTGTCCCCGCGCGAGGCCAAGATCATGTCGCTGCGGTTCGGCCTGCTCGACGGCAAGCCGCACACCCTCGACGAGATCGGCAAGCGGCTCGGCCTCACCCGGGAGCGCATCCGCCAGCTCGAGAAGGAGTCCCTGTCGAAGCTGCGCCACCCGAGCAACACCCGCCCGCTGCTCGACTGGGCGAGCTGAGCTTGAAAAGCACACCGCCCCGCCCGGGCCGTACCCGGGCGGGGCGGACTCGTCCGTGGGGACCGTCTCCGGTCAGGCCGCCTTGGACGGGACCCGGCGCGGCAGGCGCGGGATCCCGGTGAGGCGGTGCCGCTCGCGCCAGGTGCGCAGGCGGTCGACCTCCGCGGTCCACTTCGCGCCCGCGGGCGTGGCCTTGGCCTTGCGCCGCCGGATGCGGTCGTCGTACGCCTTGGCGCCGAAGGTGGCGCGCTGGGCGGCCTCGGCCGCGCGCAGCGCCTCGGTGAGCGCCCGGTCAAGGGCGACGGCCGCGGCGTGCAGCTCCTCCAGGGGCCGCCGCTCCGCCTGCGCCCGGAGGAACTCCTCCTCGGCGCGCGCGACCTTCTCCAGCAGCTCCCCGTAGCCCTTCCCGACCTCCTGGTCGGCGTGGTAGCGGACCTCCGCCTCCCGGCTCACCCGCGGTCGGAAAAACGCCATCGTCAGCCCTTCCTCACCTGTCGTTCTCGCCCCTCGGCGACGTCGTCGAAAGGTAGCGTACGCCGTCCGGAAAGCGGCCGTGTCATCCGGGCCTTCCCGGCCCCGGGCGGCCGCCCGGCGCGGCGCCCTTTACAAAGTAAGCCATGGGCGGGAGACTGGGCGCCATGCCGGCGAAACGCCCACCGATCCCGCTGTCCCGCGAGCGCATCATCGAGGCCGCGCTGCACATCGCCGACGGCCAGGGGCTGCGCCGCCTCACCATGCGGCGGCTCGGCGACGCCCTCCAGGTCGAGGCGATGGCGATCTACCACCACATTCCCGGGGGCAAGGAGGCGCTGCTCGACGCCCTCGCCGAGCACGTCACCACGGTCACCGTCGACGCCGGCGCGGGCGGTGACTGGCGGGAGCTCGCCCGCGCCTGGGCCCGGGCCTGCCGGGCCGCGCTGCTCGCCCACCCCGGCGTGCTCGCGCTCGCGATGACGCGGCCGCCGCGCGGCCGGGCCGCCGCGGCGCTGCGGGAGCACATCGACCGGCTCGGCGACGCGGGCCTGCCCGCCCCCGCCGAGGCGCTGCGCACGCTCCGCGCGTACGTGATGGGGAGCGTGGCGATCGAGGTGCAGCGCTCGGGCTGGAACGGCGAGGCGGTGGAGTCCTCCGACGAGGCGGTGGCCGCGTTCGAGCGCGGCCTCGACGCCGTCATCGCCGGCCTGGCCGCGGGCCTCGCCCCCGGCGCCGCCTCCCCCGGCACGGCCACCCCGGTGTGAGGCCCGGCAGGGCCATGCCGGCATGATCCCCGAACCACCCGAAAGGATCATGCGAAACCGGCGTGCGGCCGTGGCCGCTGATCTAGACTGTGCCCCACTCGCGGCCCGGAACGAGGGCGCCCGGCGCGGGCCGGTGTGATCGCGCACGTCCGGAAGTGGACGTAACCGTTCGTTTATCGGTCCGGCGGCGTGTCGAGCCCGCTCCGTTATCCTGCGCAAGGCACCCTTGTGGTTTAGACCACAGTGCGGTGACCCCGCGTTTGGGGCGGTCAACGACCCACCCACCGGCGACACGGAACCGTCCAAAGGGACTATGTCGCCGCGAAGGTGGACGCCCCACACTGGGAATTGTCAATGTGTGGTACGCCACATTCACCACGGGAAGAGAAGACGGAGGCACGCGCTATGTGCCCGCATGAGCCGCCCTGTCCGCCCGCGGACGCAGCGGACCGCGAGGCAGCACGCACCATCGCCGCCCACCCCGAGCAGGGCTGGAGCCTGCTGTGCAACGGGGTCGTCCTGTTCGAGGACACCGGCGAGCTGCTACCGAACGGCACGATCATCGCACCACACCGGCCGACCGACCTCGCGGTGAACGCCGCCTGACACCACCGAGGCCGACCGCCGGCGGGCCACCCCGCCTGCCGGGCGTTCACCGGGGGACACCACCGGGGGGAGACACGACCGGGGGAACCACCGGGGGGCATCTGCACGACGGCGTGCGAGACGAAGGGCACGCGAATCGGGGGCACCCACACGAGGCGGGCCGGAGCGACGCGGCCATGGACACGCGTCCCCGCCTCCCGGGCCTCGCATCGGGGCCCGGTCACCCGTGATCACCGGCCGCGACGCGGCCTGCCGCGGTGACCCCCGCCAGCCCGTCCACCCATTCGGCGACGATCTCGCCCACGCGCACCGGGTTCCGGGTCAGCTCGTGCCCTTCGCCGGGCAGCACCACCACGCGCGCGGCGTCGGCCGCGTCCGGGACCCCGAACGGATCGCGGTCCCCGTTGACGACGAGCACGTCCACGCCCGCATCGCGCAGCTCCGCGGCCCGCGACCGCTCCGGGCGGCCCGGCGGGTGCAGCGGGAACGCCAGCGCGACCACGCCGACCGCGCCCGCCGCGCGAGCCGTACGGCAGGCGACCCGCGCCCCGTTGCTGCGGCCGCCCTGCACCAGCGGCAGCCCCGGATAGCGGTCGCGCAGCGCGGCGACCACGTCCAGCCACGCCTCGTCCTGCCGTGCCGCGGATCCGGGGGCGCGCGCCCCCGCGACCCGGAACGGCTGCACGACCCGCGCCACCGTGCCGCCGATCGCCCGCACCGCGTCCCGCACCGCGAGCAGGTCGGCCGACTCCACTCCCCCGCCCGCCCCGTGGGTGAGCACGAACAGCAGCCGCGCCTCGGCCGCCTCGTCGATCTCCACCCGGGCGGGCCCGCGCGCGGTCGTGATCTCCAGGCCGTGGACCTCCACGGGCCGCAAGGTTATCGCCCCGGTTCCGGCCGCGCCACGACCGGGGGTGGCGATCTAGATTGGAGGCGTGGCAGACGACCGCCTCTCCCGTGATGATCTGCGCGCCGTGATCGACGCCCGGCGCGAACTCGGCCCCGAGTACGAACCGGCCCTGGTGGAGTCGTTCCTCGACAAGCTCGAGGACGGCATCGCCGCGAAGGTGCGCGCGGAGGTCGACGCGCGCGTGCCCGAGCGGCAGCAGGCCAGAGGACGCAGCGACCCGTCCCTGACGATGGCCATGGGCTCGCTCGCCCTCGGCATCCCGCTCACCGGCATCGCGGCCGGCAACGGGGGCCTGACCGGCCTGCTCATCGCCTGGGGCGGCATCGTCGCGGTCAACGCGGTGCACGCCCTGAACCGGCGGCGCCGCGACCGGCGCTGACCCGGCCCCCGGCCACCCGCCGGGGCCGCTCAGGCGAGGCCGCGGTCCCGGCGCAGCCGTACCTGGTAGGCGAGGCGCTCGTCCTCGTGCTCCAGGCCGTACCGCCAGACCTGTTCGGCGTCCTCGTCGCGGCCGCGCAGTGGCAGCGTGCGGGCGAGCAGCTCGATGGCGAGGGCGTCGGTCTCCGGGTCGGAGCCCTCCTCGATCGCCCCGGCGAACTCGCCGCAGGCCATGTCGAGGTGGGCGATGCCGAGCAGCACGCGCAGCCGGGGCGCGTCGGCCACGTCCGGTACCTCCAGCGCCTCCAGCAGCACGTCGGCGGCCTCCCCCGGCGCGCCCTCCTCCAGCAGCAGCTCGGCGAGCTGCTGGGCGGCGCGCGAGGCGGCCTTCGGGTCACCGGTGGCGAGCGCGGCGCGCAGGTGCTCCTCGGCCTCCTTGCCGTCCCCCTCGTGTACGGCGAGGCGGGCGAGCGCGAGGTGCGCCATCGGCAGGTAGGCGGGGTTGCCCACGCCGATCACGGCCTGCCACGCCGCCCGCGCCTGCTCCCACTGGCCGTCGCGCTCGAACCCGCGGGCGAGGTGGCAGGCGCCCTGCGCGGCGTACTCGGGGTGGCCGCTGGCGAGCGCGGCCCGCGCGGCCTCCCGGGCGCGCTCGTGCTCGCCGCGCTCGTCGAGCACCACGGCGAGCCCCACCGCCGCCTGGGCGTGGTCGGGGTCGTCGCGCCGCGCGGCCATCCGGGCCAGGATCTCCTCGGCGCCGGCGAGGTCGCCGGCCTCCGCGAGCCGCCGGGCCTCGTCCAGCGACTCCCGCGGGCGCAGCTCCTGGGCCGTCATCGAGGTCTCCCCTCCGCAAACGATCTCCAGGATCTTAACGGCGCCCGCGTCCGCCCGCCCGGCACACGCCGATATTCCTCACGATTCACGCGAACCGTGCCGGGCGGGCGGGTCCGGGTCAGTCCTCGAACGCCTGCGGCGGCGGGCAGGCGCACACCAGGTTGCGGTCGCCGTACGCCTGGTCGATGCGGCCCACCGGCGGCCAGTACTTGTCCCGGCGCAGCCGCGCCACCGGGTAGACGGCCTCGGCCCGGCTGTAGGGGTGCTTCCAGTCGTCGGCGGCGACCGCCTCGGCGGTGTGCGGCGCGTTGCGCAGCGGGTTGTCGGTGCGGTCGTAGGCGCCGGAGGCGACGCGGTCGATCTCCTCCCGGATCGCGATCATGGCCTCGCAGAACCGGTCGAGCTCGGCGAGGTCCTCGCTCTCGGTCGGCTCGATCATGAGCGTGCCGGACACCGGGAAGGACATGGTCGGCGCGTGGAAGCCGTAGTCGATCAGCCGCTTGGCCACGTCCTCGACTGTGACGCCGGTCTGCCGCGTGATCTTCCGCAGGTCGATGATGCACTCGTGCGCGACCAGCCCGTTGCGGCCGGTGTAGAGCACCGGGTAGTACGGGGCGAGCCGCCGGGCGATGTAGTTCGCCGACAGGATCGCCTGCTCGGTGGCCCGGCGCAGGCCCTCGGCGCCCATCATCCGCAGGTAGGCCCAGGAGATCGGCAGGATCGACGCCGAGCCGTACGGCGCGGCCGACACCGGGCCGGGCCCGTCGGCGGCGAGCGGGTCGCCGGGCAGGTACGGGGCGAGGTGGGCGCGCACCGCGACCGGGCCGACGCCGGGGCCGCCGCCGCCGTGCGGGATGCAGAAGGTCTTGTGCAGGTTGAGGTGGGAGACGTCGGCGCCGAACTCGCCGGGCCGGGCGAGCCCGACCAGCGCGTTGAGGTTCGCCCCGTCCACGTACACCTGGCCGCCGGCCTCGTGCACCCGGGCGCAGATCTCGCCGATCGTCTCCTCGAACACGCCGTGGGTGGACGGGTAGGTCGCCATGATCGCGGCGAGCCGGTCGCCGTGCTCGGCGATCTTCTTGGCGAGGTCGCCGAGGTCGACGTTCCCGCGCTCGTCGCAGGCGACCACCACCACGCGCATCCCGGCCATCACCGCGCTCGCGGCGTTCGTGCCGTGCGCGGAGGCGGGGATGAGGCACACGTCGCGGTGCCCCTCGCCGTTGGCGCGGTGGTAGGCGCGGATCGCGAGCAGCCCGGCGAGCTCGCCCTGCGATCCGGCGTTCGGCTGCAGCGACACCGCCGCGTAGCCGGTGATCTCGGCGAGCCACCCCTCCAGCTGGGCGATCAGCTCCAGGTAGCCGGCCGCCTGGTCGCGCGGGGCGAACGGGTGGATGTCGGCGAACTCCGGCCAGGTGATCGGCTCCATCTCGGTGGTGGCGTTGAGCTTCATCGTGCAGGAGCCGAGCGGGATCATCGACCGGTCGAGCGCGACGTCCCGGTCCTGCAGCCGCCGCAGGTAGCGCAGCATCGCGGTCTCGGACCGGTGCTCGTGGAACACCGGGTGGGTCAGGTACGGCGTGCGCCGCAGCAGGTTCTGCGGCAGCGCGTCCCCGGCCTCGCGGTCGACCGCGTCCACCTCGGGCACGGCCGCGCCGTCCGGGACGCCGGCGGCCTCGGCGAACGCGGCCCAGACCGCCGCGAGGTGGCCGGCCGTGGTGGTCTCGTCGCAGGTGACGCCGACGTGGTCGGCGTCGGCGCGGCGCAGGTTGACGCCGCGGCCGAGGGCGGCGGCGACCACGGCGTCGGCCCGGCCGGGCACGTGGGCGAGCACGGTGTCGAAGAAGTGCTCGTGCACCAGCCGCACTCCGAGGCGGCGCAGCCCCTCGGCGAGCACCGCGGCGTGCCGGTGGGTGCGCCGCGCGATGCGCCGCAGCCCGTCGGGTCCGTGGTAGACGGCGTACATGCTCGCCACCACGGCGAGCAGCACCTGGGCGGTGCAGATGTTGCTCGTCGCCTTCTCCCGGCGGATGTGCTGCTCGCGGGTCTGCAGGGCGAGCCGGTAGGCGGTACGGCCGGCCGCGTCGACCGACACCCCGACCAGGCGGCCGGGCAGCTGCCGCTGCAGGCCGTCCCGCACCGCCATGTAGGCCGCGTGCGGGCCGCCGAAGCCGAGCGGGACGCCGAACCGCTGGGTGGTGCCCACGGCGATGTCCGCGCCGAGCTCGCCGGGGGCCTCCAGCAGGGTGAGCGCGAGCAGGTCGGCCGCGACGACGACGAGCGCGCCCCGCTCCCTGGCCTGGGCGGCGATGCGCGGCAGGTCGGGGATCGCCCCGCCCGCCCCGGGGTACTGCACGAGCACCCCGAAGACCTCGCCCTCGGGCAGGCCGCCGGTGAGGTCGGCCTCGCGCAGCTCGATGCCGAGGGGTTCGGCCCGGGTGCGCAGCACCGCCTTGGTCTGCGGCAGGGCGTCGGCGTCCACCAGGAACGCGCCGCCGTGCCGGGCGGCCCGGCGGGCGAGGGTCATCGCCTCGGCCGCGGCGGTCGCCTCGTCGAGCAGGGAGGCGTTGGCGATCGGCAACCCGGTGAGGTCGGCGACCATGGTCTGGAAGTTGAGCAGCGCCTCCAGCCGGCCCTGGGAGATCTCCGGCTGGTAGGGGGTGTAGGCGGTGTACCAGCCGGGGTTCTCCAGCACGTTGCGGCGGATCACCGCGGGGGTGATCGTGCCGTGGTAGCCGAGGCCGATCATCGAGGTGAGCACCCGGTTGCGGGAGGCGATCCTCCGCAGCTCGGCGATCGCCTCGGTCTCGGAGACCGCGGGCGGCAGCCGCAGCGGCGTGGCCGTGCGGATCGCCGCGGGCACGGCCGCCTCGAGCAGCTCGGCGAGCGAGGCGTACCCGACCGTGCGGAGCATGCGCTCGCGCTCGGCGTCGTCAGGGCCGATGTGCCGGGTGGCGAACGGCGGTGCGGCGAGTTCGGCAAGCGGTGACCGATCGGTCATCGAGGCCTCCTGAGCGGGTCGGATCCGCGCCCTCGGCCGCCGTGGACCGGGCGCGTGCGGGTTTCCGTTCCCCCTCTGTCATCGGCACCTGAGAGCTTCATCCCCCATGGGTCGGGGATTTGCACCTTCGGTGAGGCGCGCCCGGTGGGGCGCACCCGCTTTCCAGAGTCGCCTCGCTCACGCGGTACGGCTGCCTGAGAGTTTCCGGGGACGTTGCTCCTTCGGCGCCGCGGCCCGGGGCCGCGGTCTCTCCCGCGTGAGGTCGCCGGCCGTCGGATGTCGGTATGCGGTTGTGGGAGCCGATCGTGCGCGACGGGTGGCGCCGTGCCCGCGGTTCCGCGCCCGAGGTTACCCGGTGCGGCGTACCCGCCTGCGCCGGGCCAGCTCGTCGTCGGGGTGGTCGTCCCGCTGCGCGGGGTCGGCCACCGCACGTTCCCCGGGCAGCTCGGCCAGCGTGCCCTCCACCTCGCGCCAGATCCGGCCGAGGGCGATGCCGAACACGCCCTGGCCGCCCTGCAGCAGGTCGATCACCTCGTCCGGCGAGGTGCACTCGTAGACGCTGGCTCCGTCGCTCATCAGCGTGATCTGGGCCAGGTCGGCCACCCCCCGGGTGCGCAGGTGCTGTACGGCGGTGCGGATCTGCTGCAGCGACACCCCGGTGTCGAGGAGGCGCTTGACCACCTTGAGCACGATGATGTCGCGGAAGCTGTACAGCCGCTGCGAGCCCGACCCGTTGGCCGCCCGGATGCTCGGCTGCACCAGCTCGGTGCGGGCCCAGTAGTCGAGCTGCCGGTAGGTGATCCCGGCCGCGGCGCAGGCGACCGGACCGCGGTAGCCCATGTCTTCGGGCAGCGCCGAGGGCCGCTCGTCGAACAGCAGACCCTGCTCGCCCGCGCGCTCCCGCGCCGATTCGCGCTGCGCCGGATCGGGCCGGCCGGCCGTCTTGTTCTCGCCGCTGCTGACCGCCACGCGGACCTCCGGCTTTCTCTCATCCCACGGTCTGATCTGGGGGTTCGTGAGCGACAACCGTGGTTTCACATGCACCGTAGGACCGTGACCATCCGCAGTCAACGATCCCGCTCGGCGCGTCGTGAAGCGTAAATACCCGAAATGACCAATCCACCCGGGTGGCTTTCGCGGTGGTTCCCCCCGTTCCGCGGCCGCTCGCCGGACTCGCCGCCGGGCACGCCGGAACCCCGCGCCACACCGATCGCCCGGCCGCCCCGCCCAGGGCATGCCGGGACCCGACCGCGGCTCGCCGCCCCCTGCCGGCGGGCCGTACCGTCCGGACTCAGCCGGCCCGGCCGAAGTCCTCGGGGGTGACCGTGTCGAGGAACGCGCGGAACTTCTCCACCTCGTCCTCCTGGTCGTCGGGGATGGTGACCCCCGCCTCCCGCACGACCTCCTCGGCCGCGTAGATGGTGGCCCCCGTGCGCAGAGCGAGCGCGATCGAGTCGCTCGGTCGCGCGCTCACCTCCACGCCGTTGGAGAACACCAGATCCGCGAAGAAGATGCCGTCACGCAACGCCACGATGTTCACCGTGCTCAGCCGCACGCCGAGCGCCTCGAGCACGTCCTTGAACAGGTCGTGGGTGAGCGGCCGCGGCGGCGGCTCCTCCGCCTGGGCGAGCGCGATGGCCGTCGCCTCGGTCATCCCGATCCAGATCGGCAGGTACCGATCCCCGTGCGCCTCCTTCAGCAGCACGATCGGCTGGTTCGAGGGCATCTCGACGCGAACGCCCACAACCTCCATCTGCAACACTGGCGACTCCACACTCCCTGGCCGCTCAGCACCTCTCGCTTGCGTCGCGGGAAGCCTTCGCTGGCGGCATTGCCGGTTCGCTCAGCACGCCTGCTTCGCGTTCCTTTCCCGCGGCGGACCTTCGCCGCAATTCAACCTAACACCCTCTGGGGCGATAGTGCCCCGAAGGTTGACTTACCTTCCGAGAACGCCTCGAACCCCCACACGGAGCAAAGCCGTGTGCAGGTCGAGCAGCAGCCCGGCGAGCTCGCGGGCGGACTCGTCGGCCTGGGCGGCGGCGCCGGGTTTACGACGGCGCAGCAGCGGCGCGATCGCCTGCTCGATGAGGGCCACCTGGCGGTCGGCCGCGGCGCGGATCACCCGCAGGTGCCGGGGCTGGATGCCGAACCTGGCGAGCTCCCCGGCGGCGCGCGCGATGCGCAGCGCCTCGGCGTCGTACCGGCGGCCCTTCGGGGCGAGCAGGCCGAAGGACTCCAGTTCGTCGAGGGTGTCGCCGTCGATGCCCGCCGACCGGAGCAGCTCGTCGCGGCTGAGCCGTACCGGGACCGGCGGCGGCTGGTCGTCCAGCGGCCGGGGCCGCTGGAACTGGAAGGTGCCCTGCTCGGCGTCCTCCAGGTGGTTCTTGATCACCCGGAGGGGCAGGTAGCGGTCGCGCTGCGCGGTGAGGATGTAGCGCAGCCGCTCCACGTCGGCGTGGGTGAACTTGCGGTAGCCGGACGGGGTGCGCTGCGGCTCGATGAGCCCCTCGGCCTCCAGGAAACGGATCTTGGAGACGGTGATGTCGGGGAACTCGCCCTGCAGCAGGGCGAGCACCTCCCCGATGCTCATGTACGCCCGTGCGGCCGCCTCACCCATGGGCGTTACGCCCCTTGCTGTCCGCTCGTGAGGAAGACGAGGCGGAACTTACCGATCTGCACCTCGTCCCCGCCCTTCAGGGGATGCTCCTCGATGCGCTCCCGGTTGACGTAGGTGCCGTTGAGGCTGCCCACGTCGCGCACGGTGAACTGGCCGCCGCGCCGGTAGAACTCGGCGTGCCGGCGGGACACGGTGACGTCGTCGAGGAAGATGTCGCTCTCCGGGTGGCGGCCGGCCGTGACGAGGTCGCTGTCGAGGAGGAACCTGCTGCCGGCGTTCGGGCCGCGGAGCACGACGAGGAGCGAGGTGCCCGGCCGCAGCCCCTCGAGGGCCGACCGATCGGGCATGAGCGACTGCCCGGTGGCCTCCGCGTCCAGCGCTTCGATGCCCGCGATGGAGATCGTCGAGGTGGTGTCGCCGGGAGACTCACCGCGCAGGGCGAGAGGCGACCCGCATCTCGAACAGAAACGGGCATCCCCGGGGTTGGCATGACCGCACTGCGTGCAGTAGACGCTGGGCATCGATCGGCTCGGCCTCCTACCGCGAAGTCGCGGCTACGGTGCTGTGGGCGCGCCTCGCTTCTTCGCTTCTCAAGACTTCCTCAGACTGCGAATGCCGCAACCTACGCTGATGAGGCGCAAAGGTCAAGACGGAGTGCGGAACGACCCTTGCGACGGCCCCAAAGGTACCGCCGGAAAGGGCGGGCGGTCCATGCCGCCGCGCCGCGCACATGATCCTCCCGGCGGCCGGCACGACCGCGGGAGAGCCGAGCGCGCCGGTCGTCGATGACCCTCCGGCGCCGCCCGCCGCAGGAGACCAAGCGTTCACAGCGCTCCTCGTCCGTCGTCCGCATCCGCACCACTTTCATTGATCTTATGACACGGCGGGCGCGTGCAGTATGGGGAACCGGGCGGGTGAATTTCACCACTCGCCGCGGGCCGCGCCGCCCGGCCGCCCGCGCGGCACGCGCGCAATTCCACGCCCCAATTTACCGGCGGTTTCCGGCGGAGGTCAGGAGGATCCGGCGGCCTGCTCGACCACGGCGGCCCAGCGGTCCAGCAGGGTCTGGGCGGCGTCCACGTCGTCGGCCTCGGCCCACAGGTGGGTGACCGCCTCGGCCGGGTCGGGCAGCACCAGGGCCCAGCTTCCGTCCTCCTCCACCACCCGGACCCCGTCGGTGGTGTCGAGGGTGCGGCCCTCGGCGGCCTCCACCACCGAGCGCATCACCGCGCCCTTCGCCGCCCACGGGGTGGGCACGGTACGGCGCAGCAGCTTCGCCTCGGGGATGCGGGCGTCGATCTGGCTGAGCGACAGCCGGGTGCGCGCCACCAGCCCGAGCAGGCGGAGGAAGGCCGCGAAGCCGTCCACGGTGGGGGCGAACTCCGGCACGATGAACCCGCCCCGGCCGTCCCCCGCGAAGATCAGCGCGGGGTCGGCGGAGGCGGCCGAGGTGAGCGCGTCAAGCGCGGTGGAGGTCCACCGCACCTGCACGCCATGGAAGCGGCACACCTGCTCGGCGACCCGGGTGGTGGTGACCGGGAGGGCGACCGTGCCGCCGCGCCGCTCGGCGGCGACGAGGTCGAGCACCACGAGCAGCGCCCGCTCGTCGCTGACCAGCTGGCCCATCTCGTCCACGAGCAGGATGCGCTCGCCCACCTGGTCGAAGCGGACGCCGAACGCTGCCCGGGAGGAGCCGACGAGCTCGGCGAGGCGCTGCAGGTGGCGCCGCCGCTGGGCGAGGGTCTCGGTGGGCGCGGTGTCGTCGAGCCGGTTGTTGACGGTGAGCACCTCCACGCCCACCCGGCCGAGCAGGGCGGGCAGCACGAGCGAGGCGGTGCCGCCCGCGCAGTCCACCACGACCTTCATCCCGGCCTCGCGCACCCCGCTCATGTCCACGCACCGCACCAGCGCGTCGACGTACTTGTCCACCGCGCGCGGCGGGAACCGCAGCTCGGCGATCTCGCCGGGGAACGCGCGCCGGTACTCCTGGCGGGAGAAGATCCGCTCCAGCTTGCGCTGGGCGGCCCGGGACAGGTCGGCGCCGTTGCCGTCGAGGAACACGATGTCCACGCTCTGCGGGTCGCCGGGCGTGGTGCGCAGCGCCACCCCGCCCGCGACGTTCTCGGCGGCGGTGTGGAACCGGGTCACCGGGAGCGGGGCGGCCTCCAGGTCGAGCACGTTGATCGCGCCGGCGGTGAGCGCGCCGATCACCGCCCGCTTCAGGGCGCGGGCCGCCCGGGAGGTGTCCCGGGAGGTGACCACGGTGTCGCCCTTCTTGAGCATGGAGGCGTACGCGGTGGCGAGCCGTACGCAGTGCTCGGGGGTGATCTCGACGTTGACCAGGCCGGAGACGCCGCGCGGGCCGAACAGGTTGCGGCGGCCGCGGGACTCCCAGATCACGCTGGTGTTGACCACCGCGCCGGCCTCGATCGTCTTGAACGGGTAGATCTTCACCCCGGAGGAGACGTACGCCTCGGCCTCGACCACGCACTCGTCGCCGACGACCGCGCTCTCCTCGATCCGGGCCGAGCTCATCACGTCGGTGTTCTTGCCGATCACGCAGCCGCGCAGGGTGGCGCCCGGGCCGATGTAGACGTTGTCGTGGATCACCGCGCGGTGCACCAGCGCACCGCCCTTCACCACGACGTTGCTGCCGAGCACGGTGTACTCGCGCAGCTCGGCCCCGGCCTCGACCTTGGCGTAGTCGCCGACGTAGAGCGGGCCCTTGAGGATCGCCTCGGGGTCGATCGAGGCGCCCTCGGCCACCCACACCCCCGGGGACAGCTCGAACGCGTCGAACTCCAGGCGCACCCGGCCGGACAGCGCGTCGGCCTGGGCCCGCAGGTAGCTCTCGTGGGTGCCGACGTCCTCCCAGTAGCCGTCGGCGACGTACCCGTACAGCGGGGCGCCGCGCGCCAGCAGGCGGGGGAAGACGTCGGCGGACCAGTCGACCGGCCGGTCGGTGGCCACCTCGTCGAGCACCTCCGGCTCCATCACGTAGATGCCGGTGTTGACGGTGTCCGAGAACACCTGGCCCCAGGTGGGCTTCTCCAGGAAACGCTGCACCCGGCCCTGCTCGTCGACGATGATGATCCCGAACTCCAGCGGGTTGGGCACGCGCTTGAGGCCGATGGTGACCAGCGCGCCGTTCTCCCGGTGGAACCGGATCATGTCGGTGAGGTCGATGTCGGTGAGCGCGTCGCCGGAGATGACGAGGAAGCGGTCGTCGCGGAGCCGGTCGGCGGCGTTCCGCACGCTCCCGGCGGTGCCGAGCGGCATCTCCTCGGTGGCGTAGTGGAGGCTCATGCCGAGCTCCTCGCCGTCGCCGAAGTAGTTGCGGATCAGCGCGGCGAGGAACTGCACGGTGACGACCGTCTCGGTGAGGCCGTGGCGGCGCAGCAGCCGCAGCACGTGCTCCATGATGGGGCGGTTGATCACGGGCAGCAGCGGCTTGGGCTGGTTGGCGGTCATCGGCCGCAGCCGCGTCCCCTCACCGCCCGCCATCACGACGGCCTTCAACGGGTCACCCTCCGGTGGTCTGCACCTCGCCGCGCCCGCGGCCGCGCCGCTCGCCGCCCGCGTCCGCATACGCCGCGATGAGCCGGCGTACCTGTACGACATACAACACCCCGGCCCACCAATACAGACCTGTTCCCCAGATGGCGAAGGCCCAGCCGAGCACCCGGGCGGGCTCGGCGTACCAGCCGTCGTGGCCGGCGAGGAACAGCAGCGGGAAGGCGTACAGCAGGCTCGCGGTGCCCGCCTTGCCGACGAAGTGCACCGGCAGCGCCGGGCCGTACCCGAGCCTGCGCAGCACCGGGGGGATCCACAGCAGGAAGGCGTCGCGCGCCACCACGGCGGCCGCGAGCCACCACGGGATGATCCCGCGCAGGGTGAGGCCGGCGAGGGTGGCGAGGATGTAGAGCCGGTCGGCGAGCGGGTCGAGCAGCCGGCCGATCCTGCTCACCTGGTTCCAGGCGCGGGCGAGACGGCCGTCGAGCCAGTCGGACAGGCCGGCGAGGATGAGCACGAGCACCGCCCACACGTCCGCCTGCGGCCCGAGGACCAGCCACAGGAACAGGGGGACGCCGAGCAGGCGGAGCAGGCTCAGCACGTTCGGGATCGTCCACACTCGGTCTTCCGCGCCAGTCACAGCTCGACCCTATAAGGTCCGCTCCGGCGCGCCCGCGCAGGTGAAGGGCGCCGCCGGCGGAGACCCGGGCCCCGGGCGGTCCCGCCGCGGAGGGGCGGCGAAACGGACAGCGATAAAGATCTGCTCGCAAATAAGCACAGCAATGCGCGCGGAGCGGCGATCGACGCAAAGGACGGCAGGGCGACCAGAACAGTTATCTGCGGGAACCAATCCGAAATCGGCGCCGATCCCCCTACCGTACGGCCATGGCGTCGGAAGCAGCCTTCTTCCTCGGACAGTTCCTCCGCTCCCCCGTCACCACGGGCGCGATCATGCCGAGCTCGCGGTACCTGGCGGCGGCGGTGGCCACGCCGATCCCGGAGCGCGGCGATCCGGTCGTGGTCGAGCTGGGGCCCGGCACCGGCCCGTTCACCGCGGAGATCCGGCGCCGGCTGGGCGGGCGCGGGCGGCACATCGCCGTGGAGATCAACCCACGGCTCGCCCGCCGCCTGGCGGAGCGGCATCCGCAGGTCGAGCTCGTGGTGGACGACGCGGCGCGGCTGCCGCACCTGCTCGCCGAGCGCGGGGTTCCGTCCGCGGACGTGATCGTCAGCGGGCTGCCGTGGGCGTCGTTCACCGCGGGGGTGCAGGCCCGGCTGCTCGACGCCGTGCTGCGCGCGATGCGGCCGGACGGGGCGTTCACCACCTTCTCCTACGCGCACGCCCGCCCGCTCGCCCCGGCGATCCGGTTCCGGCACCGGCTGCACGCCGCGTTCGAGGAGGTCGTGCCGGGCCGTACCATCTGGCGGAACCTGCCCCCGGCGTTCGTCTACCACGCCCGCCGGCCCCGGGCGGCGCCGGTGACCTGAGCCCGGCGCGCGGGGCTATGCGGCGGCCTCGACGAGGGCCGCGAACAGGCCCAGGTCGCCGCCGCGCTCGGGGTGCCACTGCACGCCGACGGCGAACCGGTGCCCCCGCAGCTCGATGCCCTCGACGATCCGGTCGTCGGCCCAGGCCACGGCGAGCACGTCGGCGCCGAGCCGGTTGATCGCCTGGTGGTGCCGGAACGCGATCTCGGCGCGGTCGCCGTACACCTTGCCGAGCCTGCTCGACACGCTCACCGTGAGCGCGTGCGGCGCCGCGGCGGCGTGCCGGTCGTGCCCCACCGTGTCGGGCAGCCAGCGGATGAGGGAGCCGCCCTGGGCCACGTTGAGCACGTGCATGCCGCGGTCGATGGCGAGGATGGGCAGGCCGGCCTCGACGGCGGCGCGGCACAGCGCGAGCTCGAAGAAGTCCCGGTGCGGCCGCGGCTCGGGGACGCGGTCGTCCCTGGCCTCGCCGTAGGTGGCCGGGTCGACCTCGACGCCGCCGGCGAGGACGATGCCGTCGAGCCCGCGCAGGTAGTCGTCGATTCCCCCGGTGCCGAGCGGGGGGAGGATCACCGGCGCGCCCCCGGTCTTCTCCACGGCCTGCGCGTACGCGGGCGGGGACAGCACCGCCTCGCGGACCCAGGTGCCCCAGCGGGCGGCTTCGAGGTAGGCGGTGACACCGATGAGCGGTCGAGGCATGGGGTCTCCCAGTGGTTCACGCGCGGAACGCCACCCGGTTCTCGGCTCCGGCACGGCGCCTGCCGGGCAACGCACCCATCATGGCGCACACCTTTTCCCAAATGTCACTCTTCTCGCGCTTTTTCCCAGCCCTTTCCCTCGGTTCCCGGCGGGCCGCCGCCCCGGCCGTTCCCCGAGGCCGGGTACGGCCAGGCCGGGAGCGCCCCGGGCCCGTTCCCGGCCCGCGCCGGCCCGCCCGGCCGCCGCGGCACGCCGCACCGCCACCCGAACATGAAACAAGAAAATTAGTCGCCTTTCTTTGTCAGGACGCGTCCCGGTAGCGGAGAGTTCATTCGCGGAATCAGATCCCCCACTACCGGACGCAGAAATTCACCCCGTTTCCCCCTGGTGCGTGCCGCGGCGTTCGGAAACGTGAAAGACTCGCCTCCAGGCGACCGGACGTGCCGGGATGTGAGAGATGTCCGTGATTCAGGCCGCCGGAAATGCACAGGGATCGGATATTCCCGATCGTGGGGGTCGTGGTGTGAAATGCCGCTGCAGCCACATCTGTTGAAGGAGAGCTTCGCGTACCTCGAACCCGTGGCGGACAAGGCCATGGCCTATCTCTACGGCCGCCTTTTCGCGGCGAGACCACAGCTTCGCGGCATGTTTCCCCCGGCCATGGACGTCCAGCGCGACCGGATGTTCCAGGCGCTCGCCCGGATCGTGCGCAGCGCCGACAGCCCCGAGGAGCTCGCCTCCTACCTGGCCGGGCTCGGCCGCGGGCACCGGCTGTACGGCGTGCTCCCCGAGCACTACGCGGCGATGGGCGAGGCGCTGCTCGCCACGCTGCGGCGGTTCGCCGCCGAGGCCTGGTCGCCCGAGGTCGAGGCGGCCTGGACGGCGGCGTTCGACCTGGTGGCGAAGCGGATGATCGAGGCGGCGGACGCCGGGCCGGACGACCCGCCCGCCTGGTGGCTCGCCGAGGTGATCGGCCACGAGCGCCGCACCCGGGACATCGCGGTGCTCACGCTGCGCCCGGAGCGCCCGCTCGCCTTCCGGCCCGGCCAGTACGTGAACGTGCAGAGCGCGCGCTGGCCGCGGGTGTGGCGCAGCTACTCGATCGCGAACGCGCCCCGCCCGGACAACACGATCCGGCTGCACGTGCGGGCGCTGCCCGGCGGCTGGGTGTCCACCGCGCTCGTCGCGCACACCCGGGTCGGCGACACGATCATGCTCGGCCCGCCGATGGGCGCGATGGGCCCGCCCGAGGGGGACCGCGCCGTGCTCGCCGTGGCGGGCGGCACCGGGCTCGCCCCGCTCAAGGCGATCATCGAGCACCTCGCGGACAGCGGCCGCGCCCCGGAGATCCTGCTGCTGCACGGGGCGCGCACCGCGGCCGAGCTGTACGACCTGGCCGACCTGTCCAAGCTGGCGGGCCGCTGCCGGCGGCTGCGGGTGGTGCCGGTGGCCGAGGAGCCCGGGTACACCGGCGCCCGGGGCCGGCTGCCCGACGTCGTGGCGCGGCTGGACCGGATCGCCGACCACGAGGCGTTCGTGTGCGGCCCGGCCCGCATGGTCGACCTCACCGTGCAGCGGCTCCGCCAGGCCGGCGTGCCGCCGTCGCGGATCCACCGCGACGTCGTCGTACCCGCATAGCCCCGGCCCGCGTGGCACGCCGGCACGCCCCGCCGCCCCGGCCCCCGCGGCCGGGGCGGCGCGGGGGCCGTTAGAGTGGCGGAGCGTGAGCAACGGGGTGGCAGCACGGGGAGGCGACGCGGTGAGCGCCGTGACGAACGCCGAGGAGATCGACGGCATCCGGTTCCGCAGCGACATGACGGTCGAACTGGTCAAGCACGCCGCCTCCGACGCGGACGTGATCTGGGCGGCTCGGGTCTCGACCAAGGGCGAGAGCTCGCTGGAGGAGCTCGAGCGCGACCCGGAGCGGTCGAAGGGGCTCATCCGGTTCCTCATGCGGGACCGGCACGGCACGCCGTTCGAGCACTCCTCGATGACCTTCTACGTGCGGGCGCCGATCTTCGTGTTCCGCGAGTTCATGCGGCACCGCACGTTCAGCTACAACGAGGAGTCCGGCCGCTACCGCAAGCTCCAGCCGGAGTTCTACGTGCCCGCGCCCGACCGCAAGCTGGTCCAGGTGGGCAAGCCGGGCAAGTACGAGTTCGTCGAGGGCACCGAGGAGCAGTACCGGCTCGTCGTCGAGGCGACCAAGCGCAGCTGCCGCCAGGCGTACGCGGCGTACCTGGAGATGCTCGAGGCGGGCGTCGCCCGCGAGGTGGCGCGCGGCGTGCTCCCGGTGAACCTCTACTCCTCGATGTACGCGACCTGCAACGCCCGGGCGCTCATGCACTTCCTGTCGCTGCGCACCCGGCGTGAGGGCTCGGCGTTCCCCTCCTTCCCGCAGCGGGAGATCGAGATGGTCGCCGAGCGGATGGAGGCGCTGTGGGCGCGGCTGATGCCGATCACCTACGAGGCGTTCCAGGCGGCGGGGAGGGTCGCCCCCTGACGCCCGGGCGGGCCGCGCCACCGCCTTTACAAAGTAGATCCGGTACGGCGGGCGGCGCGGCGGCCTACAGCCGGTAGAGGCGGCGGGCGTTGCCGGAGCCGATCATGTGGATGATCCGGGCGGCGTCCGCCGGGCTCCACTCGCCCCGGTCGAGCCGGGCCGCGGCGGCGCGGGCGAGGCCGCGGCGGTGGAACACCGCGGCCAGGTGGCACATCTCCGCCACGCCCCGGCACGCCGAGCCGAACAGCACCTTGTGGAACGGGGCGAGCTCGAGCACCTCGCCGATGATCGCGGCCGACCCGGCGCCGGCGTGCGCGAGCGTGGGCCCGACGTCCACGTGGACGTGCGGGAGCACCGCGGCGAGGTGGGCGGCGTGCCGGTGGTACGGGTAGCAGCCGACGAGGATCACCGGCACCCCGGCGGGCCGCACCGCGCGCAGGAACCCGGTCAGCGGCGCGGGGTCGGTGCCGCCCGGGTCGGCCTCCGGGTCGCCGTGGCCGGTGACGATCTGCAGCGGCAGGCCGCGGTCGCGGGCGACGTCCACCGCGGTCCACAGCAGGTGCGCCACGAGCACCGGGTCGGCGAGCGGCGTCTTGGGGTCGGCGAGGCGGCGGCCCGCGGCGGCGATCACGGCCGCCCGGGCCGGCCGGTCCGGGCCGAGGTCGTGGCCGTGGCGGCAGGCGGAGACCGTCTTCAGGCCGACCGCGCGGGCCGACCGCGTGGCGAGCTCGTCGAACAGCCGCCCCAGGTACTCCACGGCCGCCGGGCCCTCCTCGGCGACCGCGCGCTCGACCTCCTCGACGCGCACGATCTCGTCCGCGGCGGCCCCGCCGTACCGGCCCATCTCGGCGAGCGAGAGCATCTCCGGCCCGGCCTCGGCGGTGTCGACGAGGAACGCCACCACCCCGGCCGCGGACAGCAGCCGCCGGTTCACCTCGGCCGCGCCCAGCTCGGCGCGGGCGGCGAGGTAGACGGCCGGGCTCACGTGCGGCTCCAGGCCGAGCACCGGCCCGCACCAGCGGCGGATCGCCATCCCGGCCGGGCTGTCGAAGTGCGTGGTGCCGGGCGGCGCGGGCGCGCCGGACCGGCTGATCAGCGGCTCGAACTGGGCGCGCACCAGGTCGTCGCGCCGGACCGGGTGGCTGTGGTGGTCGAACAGCGGCGCGAGCAGCGCCTCGCGGACGGTCTCCGGCAGCCGTTCCGCGACCACGTCGTCCGCGGTCAATCCCCCACCTCGCCCTTCCGCCCGTCTCGGCGCGCGGCGGTCGCGCGCCGGTCGCCGGTGCGGAGCGCGGCCGCGCCGGCCCGGTCCGCCGCACGGCCGGTGCGGGCGCGCCCCACGCCGCGAGAGGGGTCGCCGCGCGGGGGCGCGCCCGCTCGAGGTGCTCCGCCTCGGTCCCTCGGGACGACGACTCTACGGGCCCGCCGGGGCGCCGGCGTCCGGGTTGGACGGGTCTTTACGCTGCCCGCCCCGCCCGCCGCAGGTCCCGCCGGCCGCCACCGCACCGGCCGGCGGGCGCGGGGTCAGGCGCGGGCGAGCCGCAGCACGTTGGCGATGATCTTCGCCCCGGCGCCGCCCTTGGTGGTGAGGATCGACTCGGGGTGGAACTGCACGGCGAAGCGCCGGTTCGCCGGGTCCTCGATCGCCATCACCGCCTCGTCCGGGGTGATCGCGGTCACCGCGAAGCCCTTCACGCCGGGCCGCTTGGCGTGCAGCGAGTGGTAGCGGGCCGCGATGAACTCCTCCGGCAGGCCGTCGAGCAGCACCCCGCCGCCGAGCCGGCGCACCAGGCCCCGCTTGCCGTGCTCGGGCTCGGGCAGCAGCTCCAGCGTGCCGCCCGCGTGCTCGACCATCGCCTGCAGGCCGAGGCAGACGCCGAACACCGGCAACCCGCGGCCGTAGACCACGTCGAGCAGCGCCGAGGTGCCGAAGTCGGACGGCCAGCCGGGGCCGGGCGAGAGCACCACGAGGCCCGGGTCGATCTCGTCGATCATCTCGGCCGGGAAGCCGTGCCGCAGCGTGGTCACGTCGGCGCCCTGCTGCCGGAAGTAGTCGGCGAGCGTGTTGACGAAGGAGTCCTCGTAGTCGACGAGCAGCACCTTCATGCCGTCGCCGGGGCGCTCGGCCACGGTGGCGGCCGCGGCCTCCTGGGCCGCGTCGGCGCGGCGGCCGCGCTCGACCGCGGCAAGGGCGCCGAGCAGGGCGCTCGCCTTCAGCTCGGTCTCCCGCTCCTCGGCGGCCGGGTCGGAGTCGTACAGCAGCGTCGCGCCCGCCCGCACCGTGGCGACGCCGCCGCGGATCTGCGCGGTGCGCAGGGTGAGGCCGGTGTTCATCGAGCCGTCGAAGCCGATGTAGCCGACCGCGCCGCCGTACCAGCGGCGGGGGGTGGGCTCGTGGTCCTCGATGAACTGCATCGCCCAGTTCTTCGGCGCGCCGGTGACGGTGACCGCCCACATGTGGGTGAGGAACGCGTCGAGCGCGTCGAACTCGGGGCGCAGCCGCCCCTCGATGTGGTCGACGGTGTGGATGAGCCGCGAGTACATCTCGATCTGGCGGCGGCCGATCACCCGGACCGTGCCCGGCACGCAGATGCGGGACTTGTCGTTGCGGTCGACGTCGGTGCACATGGTCAGCTCGGACTCCTCCTTGACCGAGCTGAGCAGGGTGCGGATCGCGTCGGCGTCCTCGACCGGGTTGGCGCCGCGGGCGATCGTGCCGGAGATCGGGCAGGTCTCCACCCGGTCGCCCTGGACCCGCACGTACATCTCGGGCGAGGCGCCGACCAGGTGCTCGCCGTCGCCGAGGTTGAACAGGAACTCGTACGGCGCGGGGTTGCTGGTGCGCAGGCCGCGGTAGAACGCGGTCGGGTCGGCGCAGGGGGCGTGGAAGACCTGGCCGGGCACGACCTCGAACAGGTCGCCGCGCTTGAACCGCTCCTTGGCCTCCTCGACGACCTTGGCGTACTCCCCCTTCCGCGGGTTCGGCGGGATCTCGTCCGGCACCGGGGGCAGCGGGATCGTCTCGCCGGTGCGCTCCAGGCCGCGCGTGGAGACCCCGTCCACGGTGAACTCGTAGCGGTACTCCTTGCTGGTCTCCCGCTTGCGGTCGATCACCATGATCCGGTCGGGCAGGTGCAGCACGAGGTCGCGCTGGTCGGCGGGCCGCTCCCGGGCGAGCCGTACCGGCTCGAACTGGAAGGCGAGGTCGTAGCCGAACGCGCCGTACAGGCCGAGGTGGGCGTCCGGGCCGGCGAACGCCGCGATCACCTCGCGGATCGCGGTGAACACCGTCGGGCGGCGGCTGCGCATCTCCTCGGGGAGGATGTCCTCGCTCTCCGGGATGTACACCTCGACGTGGTCCTCGGTCGGCTCACCGGTGGGCTTGCCCGCGTTGAGCAGGCAGGAGGTCACCACCGGGAGCACCACCCGGCCGCGGTCGTTGAGCGCCCGCGCGCCGATCCGGCGGCCCCGCGCGACGATCTCCAGGCAGGGATCGACGTACGCCAGGTGCCACCGGCTGTACCGGCCGGGGTACTCCATGCCGGAGGAGAGCACTCCGCCGCGCCGCTCCCCCAGGGTGTCGACGACCTCCTCGAGGACCGACTCCGGCACGTCGCGGACCTCTACCTCGACGCCGACTCCACCCGCGGTGGTATATCCGCTCGTCTCCATTCCGTCACCCCTGCGTCGTCTCGGTGATCGGCTGACGCCTGGATGGCGGACACGAAAAAGGGCCGCCCGTCCAGGCGGCCGTCTGGCTCATGTGGATGCGAAACCAACGCCGCCTAGAAGCGGCGCCACCACTGCCGGTACGGATGGTTTCGCATGGCCTGCATGCTAGCGAGCGGGGGCGCACGCGGCAACACGGGACACACCCGCGCCTCAGCGGCGTCCAGCGCCCGGAACCCGTCGCGCGCCGGGATGACCGCCGGAGGAGTCAAGCACGCCGAAAATACTCTTTTGAGCATTTAGACCAATTTCGTACGGCGATGCCCGCGTTTCCGGGCATGCCGGAACCGCCGGAATGCGCGCGAGTGCGGACCGAGCTCTGATCGGCCGCTGAACCTCCCCCGACCGGCCGCTGACCCCGCGCGGGGGAAGAACAACGGTGCCGGTCCGGCCCGGGACCGTTGCGCGACGCGGACCGGGCCAGCACGGCGCGCGGAGACCGGCCACCACGGCGGCCACCGGCCCCGGCGGTCCGGCCGGTCGCCCGTTACGACCGGTATATCATCTGTCACAACAGGTATACCAGCGAATGGCAAACGGTCGCCGACGGGGAGGGCCCATGCCAGGGGCGGCGCACCGGGTCATCGTCAGACGCGACCTGCCGGTGCCCATGCGGGACGGTGTGACGCTGCTCGCCGACCGCTACATCCCGGCCGGGGTGGTCCGGCCGCCCACGATCCTCATCCGCTCGCCGTACGGCAGGCGCGGCGCGATCGGCCTCGCCTACGGATGGGCGTTCGCCCGGCGCGGCTTCCAGGTGGTGCTGCAGAGCTGCCGGGGCACGTTCGGCTCCGGCGGCGAGCCCGACCCGCTCGACGAGCACGAGGACGGCATGGCCACGGTGGAGTGGCTGCGCTCGCGGCCGTGGTACGGCGGGCGGTTCGCGATGTACGGGCCGAGCTACCTCGGCTACACCCAGTGGGCGGTGGCGCCGTACGCCCGCGACCTCGCCGCGATGGCCGTGCAGGTCGCCGCCTCGCAGTTCCGCGACGCCGCCTACGTGGGCGGGTCGTTCGCGCTGGAGTCGTCGCTGATCTGGACCACGCTCGCCGCCGGGCTCGGCGGGCCGCTGGGCCGGGCGCGGGCGCTGCTCGCCCCGCACCGCACCCGGCGGGCGGTGCGCACCGGGCGGCCGGTGAGCGAGCTCGACCTGCTGTGCGCGGGGCGGCCGCTGCCGTTCTTCCGCCAGCTGCTCACCCACCACGCCGACCCGTCGGCGCCGTACTGGCGCAAACGGGACTTCTCCCCCCACGTGGGCGAGGTCGAGGCGGCGGTGACCATGCTCGCCGGGTGGTACGACGTGTTCCTGCCCTGGCAGATCAAGGACTACCTGGCGCTGCGGGCGGCCGGGCGGCGGCCGTACCTCACCATCGGGCCCTGGTACCACCTCGACGTGCGGCACTGGCCGGTGGCGTACGCCGAGGGCGTCGCCTGGTTCCGCGCCCACCTGCTCGGCGACGCCTCCGGCCTGCGCGCCAACCCGGTGCGGCTGTACGTCACCGGCGCGGGCGAGTGGCAGGACCACCCCGACTGGCCGGTGCCCGGCATGCGGCCGGCCCGCTGGCACCTGCAGCCGAACTTCGCCCTCGCCGAGGCGAACCCGGCCGACTCGGCGCCGGACCGGTTCCGGTATGACCCGCGCTCGCCCACCCCGGTGATCGGCGGCCCGGTGCTCGTCGGCAACTCCGAGCCGCGGGACAACCGGCCGCTCGAGGCCCGGCCGGACGTGCTCGTCTACACCTCCCCCGTGCTCACCGCGGACGTGGAGGCGATCGGCCCGGTGACCGCCGAGGTGTTCGTACGGCCCAGCCGGGAGCACGCCGACGTGGTGGTGCGGGTGTGCGACGTGCACCCCGACGGGCGGTCGCTCAACGTGTGCGAGGGGGTGCGGCGGCTCGCGCCCGGGGTGGCCCCGCCGGACGCGGACGGGGTGCGCCGGGTGCAGGTGGAGCTGTGGCCGATCGGGCACCGGTTCCGCCGCGGGCACCGGATCCGGGTGCACGTGGCGGGCGGGGCCTACCCGCGCATCGCCCGCAACACCGGGACCGGCGAGCCGCTGCTGCGCGACAACGGCGCCATGGTCCCCACCGAGCTGGAGGTCTTCCACGACCCGCGCCGGCCGTCGGCGATCATCCTCCCCGTGGTGCCGCGTTGAGCCCCGCCCGGGTGCCGGAGGCGGGCGCGCGGCGGAAGGTTTCACCCCGGTTCCTCGCCCCGAGCAATGACGATTTGTGATGCCGGCTCGGGGATCTGTCCTGACCGGCGACTTTCGGGCGATGCACCGGAAGGGCTTACCTTTTTCCTTCTTGGGTGGATTAGGATTGGTGCCCTGCCGTATTTTTCGACGCACATCACGATGGGGACGAGGTGACCGGCCCGGATAATCAGCGGTGGGCGGGAAACCTGCCTCCCGACACGTCCGACTTAATCGGACGCGACGGTGAGCTGACCGAAATAACCCGGCTCCTGGCCGGCGCCCGGCTGGTGACGCTGACCGGAATGCGGGGAATCGGAAAAACCTGCATTGCCCGTGCCGCCGCGGCGCGGGTGCGCCGGCACTTCGCGCACGGCGCCTGGTTCGTCGAGATCTGCGGCCAGACCGACCCGGAGCTGCTGCCCCACGTGGTGCTGCGCCCGCTCCGCGCCCAGGACCAGTCGGCCCGGCCCGCCGAGGAGGCGCTCGCCGACTACCTCGCGGACAAGCGGATGCTGATCGTGCTCGACCTGCTCGACGCGACCGGCGAGCTCACCGGCGCCTGCGCCACGCTGGTGGGGAACCTGCTGCGGGCCGCGCCGTACCTGCACGTGCTCGTCACCGCGCCCGCGCCGCTCGGCGTGCCCGGCGAGCAGGTCCGGCCGGTGCCGCCGCTCGACCTGCCCGCGCCCGGCGCCGACCCCCGCCGGGCCGCGGCGATGCGGCTGCTGCTCGCGCGCGCCCGCGCCGCCGCGGGCGTCCCCGACCCGGACGAGGCGGGCGGCGGGGCCGAGGGCACGTACGGCGCGCCCGACGGCCGGTGGGACCCGGGCGACCTCGCCGAGCTGTGCCGCATGCTCGGCGGCATCCCGCTCGCCATCGAGCTGGCGGCCGCCCGGCTCGCCGGCCTGTCCGCGAAGGTCGCGGTGGACGGGCTCGGCGGCTGGATCGCGCGGCACGAGGACTCCCCGGGTGTGATCACCCCGGAGGGGCGGCTGCGCGCCGTGATCGACTGGACCCACGAGCTGTGCGAGCCGGCCGAGCGGCGGCTGTGGGCCGAGCTGTCGGTGTTCTCCGGGTGCTTCGACGCGCAGGCGGCCGAGTACGTGCACCGCGGCGGCGGGGCGCGGGCGGACGCGCCGGCGCCGCTCGACGGGCTGGTCCGGGCCGGGCTCGTGGTGCGCGAGCGGCACATCGACGCCGACGAGCCGCGCTTCCGCATCCCGGCCGCGGTCGCCGCGCACGGGCGGGAGCGGCTGCGCGAGCACGGCGAGGAGTCGATCGTGCGGGAGCGGCACCGGGACTTCTACCTGCGCCGGGCCCGCGACGGCGAGGTGGCCTGGGCGGGCCGCGCCCAGTTCGAGTGGTACCGGCGGCTCGTCCACGACCTGCCCAACCTCCGCGTGGCGCTCCGCTACTGCCTGCGCCGCCCGGCCGAGCACGAGCAGGGCCTGCTGATGGCCTGCTCGCTGTGGTACCTGTGGCTCGCCGCCGGGCTCGCCCGGGAGGGCCGCCACTACCTGGAGCGGTTCCTGAAGGTGGCGACCGCCCCGTCGGCGACCCGCACCAAGGCGCTGTGGGTGTGCGCGGCCGTCGCCGCGACCCAGGGCGACCTGGAGCAGGCGCGGCGGCACGCCCACGCGTGTGTGTCCCGGGCCGAGCACGAGCGCGACCTCGCCGCCGCCGGGTACGGCAGGCACGTGCTGGGCACGGTCGCCATGCTCGAGCACGACGACCAGACCGCGATCAACCGGTTGACCGAGGCGATCGGGTGGCACCGCGCCACCGGCGAGCTCACCCCCGGGCTGCTCGTCGGCCTGCCGCAGCTCGCGGTCGTCTACGACCGCACCGGCGAGCGGCAGCAGGCCAGGGACCTGCTCAACGAGGCGATCACCGTCTGCAACGAGGCCGGTGAGCTGTGGGCGCGGAGCATCGCGGTGCATGTGCTGGGCGTGGTGGACTACGGGGCCGGGGATCTCGACGCGGCCTGGGCGCACGCCCGCGACGCGCTGCGCACCAAGCGGGTGTTCGGCGACGTGACCGGCATCGCGATGTGCCTGGAGCTGCTCGCCTGGGTGTCGGCGAAGCGGGGCGACGCGGTGCGGGCCGCCCGCCTGCTCGGGGCGGCGCAGGAGAACTGGAGCCTGTACGGCCTGGCCCACGCCGGCCACGTCGGCGACATGCCGCAGCACCACGAGTGCGAGCGGATCACGCGCCAGGCCCTCGGCGAGGCCGCCTACGCGGACGCGTTCGAGGAGGGCAGAGGGCTCGACCTGAGCGACGCGATCGCCTACGCGCTGGGCGAGGCCGTCCCCGGGATGCCCGGCCGCAAGGGCCGGCACCGCACCCCGCGCCCGGCCGGGCCGGCTCCGGCCTGACGCGGGGAAATACCGGTGAAATTCACGTTTCGGCTGCCTTGTGAGGGCATGTCGATAGACATGCCTGCAAGGAGGTGGCATGGAGGTGATCATCACGGTGCGGCTTCCCCGGGACGCCGCGAGCGTTCCGGTGATCAGGGGTATCCTCAACGCGGCGCTCCGGGTGATCGGAGTCGACCCGCAGGTTCGTGACGACATCCAGCTCATGCTCGCCGAGGCCTGCACGAACGTGGTGCTGCACGCGCGGGCCGCCGACGAGTACGACGTGACCGCGCGGGTCTGCGAGGACCTGTGCGTGCTCAAGGTGACCGACCAGGGCGGCGGCCTCATCGACGAGGCGGCCCCGATGGCCGCCGGTCTCGCCGAGACCGGGCGCGGCCTGAAGATCATGGAGGACCTGGCGGACGCCATGCTCGTGGCGAATTTCCCGGAGAGAGGGCTGAGCGTCCATTTGGAAAAGGTCCTGCAGTTCGCCCCGGACGCGCTCGGGGAAAGGCTGCAAGTGGCATCGGCGAATGGGGCGAACACGCACCTGAGACGGTGATTCGTGCACGGCGGGAGGAAACCTGGGGAACGGGGTCGGCACCGCAGGGAAACCCCGGGTGGCCGGGGTGACCAGGGGAGTTTCCGGCCCGTACGGCGAGGCGCCGCGGTGACGGTGGGCGGGCGTACGGCACCCGGCCGGGACGGGCGGCGCGCGTCGCGCCGTCGCGTACACGCCGGGGACCGCGGGCCGCACGGGCGGGGAGATCAGACGGGCAGGGGAGCCGTGACCGTGGTGTCGTTCGCCGAGGAGCCGGTCATCGTGTCGAGGCGGCGCAGGATCACGCCCTCCCGGAGCGCCCACGGGCACAGCTCCAGCTCGGGCAGCTCGAACAGGTCCATGGCGGCCTCCGCGACGATCGCCCCGGCGAGGAGCTGCGGGGCGCGGGCCGCCGACACGCCGGGCAGCCGGGCGCGCTCGGCCGCGGGCATGCGCGCCAGCCGCGCGGTCCACTCGCGCAGGTCGTCCCGGCGCAGCACCCGCTTGACGTAGGGCCCTTCGGCGGAGGGCGCGGCCCCGGCGATCCGGGCGAGCTGGCGGAACGTCTTGGAGGTGGCCACCGCGTGGTCCGGCCCGCCGTACCGCAGGATGCCGCCCGCCACCCGGCCGATCTCGGCGCGGACGTACCGCCGCAGCCGCCGCACCTCCTCCTCCGGCGGCGGGTCGGCGGTGAAGCGGGTGCGGGTGAGCCGCCCGGCGCCGAGCGGCAGCGAGACGGCGGCGTCCGGGTCCTCGTCGATTCCGGTGGCGAGCTCGAGCGAGCCGCCGCCGATGTCCACCACGAGCAGCCGCCCGGAGGACCAGCCGAACCAGCGGCGCACCGCGAGGAAGGTGAGCCGCGCCTCGGCCTCCCCCGGCAGCACCGGGATCTCCAGCCCGGTCCCGGCGGCGATGCGCGCGAGCACCTCCGGCCCGTTGGCGGCGTCCCGCACCGCCGAGGTGGCGAAGGCGAGCAGCTCCTCCACGCCCTTGTCCTCGGCGACGCGCAGCCCGTGCTCGATCGCCTCGCGCAGCCGCCGCTCGCCCTCGGCCGACAGCCGCTCGCCGTCCTCCATGTGCTCGGCGAGCCGCAGCTCGGCCTTGTGCGAGTACACGGCCAGCGGGCGGGCGCCCGGGTGGGCGTCGACCACCAGCAGGTGGACCGTGTTGGAGCCCACGTCGAGTACGCCAAGTCTCATACGCGCAACGTACTACCCGCGCGCCCGCCGCCGATGTCCCCGGGCGGGGCGCGCCGCCTAACCCCCGGCGACGGCGATCAGGACCCCGACCGCCACGAAGATCAGGCCGAACGCCGCGAAGAGGACGCCGTGCAGGCCGCCCCTCCCCAGCAGCCGGTCGACGCGCGCTTTGCGGGGGTCGGCCGGGTCGTAGAGCACGTACACCGCCTCGCCGACGGAGCCCACCGGCGGATGGGAGCTGAAGACCGACTTCGCCTCGACCGGCGTCCCGTCGAGCGTGGTGAACGCGACCACCGGATGGTAGAGCGGGCTGGAACCGCCGCCCGAGGCCATGCTCAGCCCCACGATGCGGCCGGGCACCCGTACCGCCCGCCGCCGGAACCGCCGGGCGTTGACCACGATCCACGTCCCGGCGATCACGAACGCGAGCCCGGCGAGGCCGAAGATGAGAGCGGTCTGATACGGCTCAGGCACACCTGCTCACTCCCGATGGCGTGGCGGCGGGCACCGCCGTGCCGCGGCACGGCGGCCACGGCGGGAGGCGGGCGCCCGCCGCGGGTCATCCGTCCTGCGGTCCGCCGACGCGGGCCGCCGTCAGGGCCGGCCCCAGACCTCCTCGGCGGTCTCGACGATGAGGCGGAGCTTGGCGACCTGCTGCTCGTGGGTGAGGGCGTTGCCCTCGGCCGTGGAGGAGAAGCCGCACTGGCCGGAGAGCGCGAGCTGGTCGATGTCGATGTACTTGCTCGCCTCCTCGATGCGGCGCTTGAGCACGTCCTTCGACTCCAGCTCGCCGCGCTTGGTGGTGACCAGGCCGAGCACCACCATCTTGCCCTTGGGCACGAACCGCAGCGGCTCGAAGCCGCCGGAGCGCTCGTCGTCGTACTCGAGGAAGAAGCCGTCGACGTTGAGCTCGTTGAACAGCGCCTCGGCCACGAAGTCGTAGCCGCCGGAGGCGGCCCAGGACGAGCGGAAGTTGCCGCGGCACATGTGGGTGGTGATCGTCATGCCCTCGGGCTTGTTCGCGACCGCGGCGTTGATCTGCTTGATGTAGCGCAGGTGGAGGTGCTCGGCGTCCTCGCCGCGCTCGGCGATCTGGGCCCGCTGCGCGGGGTCGTTGAGGTACGCGAGGCTGGTGTCGTCGAACTGCAGGTAGGTGCAGCCGAGCTCGCCGAGCCGCCGCACCTGCTCGGCGTAGACCGCGGCGAGGTCGGACCAGAACTCCTCGATGTCCGGATAGACGGACCGGTCGATGGCGGCGGGCCCGCCACGGTAGTGGACCATGTTCGGCGAGGGGATGGTGAGCTTGGGGGTCGCGGTGGTCACCTGCTCGGCGAGGAAGGTGAAGTGGTCCCCGAAGATCGTCTCCTTCAGGTGGAGCCGCTCGCCGACGTGCAGCGCGGCCGGGGTGAACTCGATCACGCCCTGCTCGTTGCGGAACCGCACCTTGATGGTGCCGGGCGCCTTGCTGATGCCGCCGATGCGGTAGATGAAGTCCATGTGCCAGGAGTCGCGGCGGAATTCGCCGTCGGTGGCCGACTGCAGCCCGACCTCCTCCTGCATCCGCACCACGTCCCGGATCGCCTCGTCCTCGACCCGGCGCAGCTCCTGGGCGTCGATGCGGCCCGCGGCGAAGTCCTCCCTCGCCTTCAGCAGGGCGGGCGGGCGGAGCAGGCTCCCCACGTGATCGGCGCGGAACGGCGGCCTAGTGCGCATGCGGCTTTTCTCCTCGTCGTTCGCTAATCCACAAATCGGGTCGAACGAGGAGCCTAGAAGATTTACCGCCGCGCCGCGAGGGTGGAGATCACCGGCGTTCGCGTCACCTCGAATCCGGCCACGCGGGCGATCGCGGCAAAACGCACCGCGTCCCGTACGGCGGCGCCACCCGGGTCGTTGTTGAAATACACGTAGCAGTCCTGGTCACGTGGCCGCACGCCCGTTTCGCCGGAGCCGGCGGCGCCGAGCCGGTCCACCCAGGAGCGCAGCGCGGCGTCGCCGTACGAGGGCCACGGCCGCGCCCGCCCCTCGTGAAAGCGCACATAGGTCCATCCGGCGGTGCGCCACAGCGGGGTGAGCGGGCGGCCGAGCCGGTCCGACCAGCACAGCGCGGCCCCGTGGGCGGCGAGGATGTCGCGGATCTCGTCGGTCCACCAGGAGTCGTGGCGCGGCTCCACGGCCACCCGGGCCCGGCCGCGGAAGCAGGCGAGGCAGGCCGCCAGCCGGTCCGGGTCGGCCCGCAGGGTGGGCGGGAGCTGCAGCAGGATCGGGCCGAGCCGGTCCCCCAGGCCCTCGGCGGCGTCGAGGAGCAGCCGTACCGGGCCTTCGGGGTCCTTGAGCCGTTTGATGTGCGTGAGAAAGCGGCTCGCCTTAACCGCCATGACGAAGTCCGGCGGGGTGCGCTCGCGCCAGCTGCGGAAGGTCTCGTGGCCGGGCAGGCGGTAGAAGGCGTTGTTGTTCTCCACGGTGGCGAACGCCTCGGCGTAGTGTTCCAGCCACCGTCGTTGCGGCAGGCCGGGCGGGTAGAGCACGCCCCGCCAGTCGGCGTACTGCCATCCCGAGGTCCCCACATGCATCGGCATGGCCGACGCCCTACCCGCGAAGCGCGGGCTCTGTCAGGTCCCGGGCGCGGGGTTCGCGGTGTGGGCGACGAGGCGGACCGGGCAGCAGGCGGAGCGGGCGAGCTCCAGCGCGGGGCACCGGTGCAGGCGGCGCGCCCAGCCGCCGCGGCGGCGGGTCCCGACGTACACGGCCGAGGCGCGGCTCGCCATGGCGATCTCCGCCAGCGCGTCGGCCGGGCGCCCGTTGGCCACCAGGAACTCCCAGTTGAGGCCGCGCGGCTCGGCCACCTGGACGCAGTGCAGCCAGGCCTCCAGCTCCAGCGCGTCCCGCCACTCGCTCACCACGGCCGTGGCGTAGGGGGCCATGAGCACCATCATCTCGGCGAGCATCGGCTCGGCGCGGACGTGCACGCACAGCAGCCGGGCCTGGGTGTCGACCGCGTCGCCGGCGGCCTCGGTCAGCGCCGCCAGCCCGGAGGACGTGCCGTCGACGCCCACCACGACGATGCCGTTCGCATGGGCGCTGTCCGTGTCACCGCTGATCGGCCGCGGCTTGGAAATCATCCCTATCACGTCCCATGTCGCGCATGCGGGGAAAAATGCATAGCATGCTATATTTCACTCTTCATAGTACGCTGTGGAGTTCGGGAGGGGAATGGGCATGCCGGTCGCGGACCCGAATTCCACCCCGGACGGGGCGGGTACCACGATCGATTCCACTCTTCCCGTGAATTCCCCCGCGGCGCAAGGGGACTCACCGGAGAATCACCGGTCACCCGGCTCCGATCCGGCCGGGCGGCCGGACACCGCGTTCGATATGGAGACGGACACCGCGCCGTTCGTCGCCGCGGTGATCGACATCGTCCGCGCGGCACGCCGTACCGGCTCGGCGGGCCGCGGCCTCAACGGCCAGGGCATCTCGCTCTCCCAGCTCGTCGTGCTCACCGCGGTCGGTACGGCGGGCAGCCGCGGCGTCTCGGCGATCGCCGAGGAGGCCGGGCTCGCCCAGCCGAGCGTGACCCGCACCCTCGACACCCTGCACCGCCGCGGCCTGGTGCGCCGGGACCGGCATCCGGGCGACGGCCGCAGCACCCGGGTGGCGCTCACCGAGGAGGGCGCGCGGCTGGTCGGCGGCAAGGCGGCGGAGGTCCACACCCGGCTCGCCGAGATCTGGCACGATGTGCCGCCCGAGGCCCGCGGCCACGTGCTCGCCTTCCTGTCCCGCCTCGCCAAGGTCGTGGAGACGCTGGGCTGACCCGGCGCGCGGTCGATGGCGGCGGGCCTCGCGTGATGAGGCGCTTCGACCGGTAAGGAGTGTCCTGTGCGGATCGTCGTCCTGTCCGACACGCACGCGCCGCGCCGCTGGAAGGCGTGCCCGCCCCGGGTGGCGGAGTGGCTGCGCGAGGCGGATCTCATCCTGCACGCGGGCGACGTGTGCACGGCCGGCGTGCTCGACGAGCTCGCCGCCTACGCGCCGGTGCGGGCCGTGCTCGGCAACAACGACGGCCCGGACGTGGCCGCCTGGGGCGCGCCGGTCACCGACGAGTTCGAGGCCGAGGGCGTGCGCATCGCCATGATCCACGACGCCGGGCCCGCGGCGGGGCGCACCGCCCGCATGCGGCGCCGGTTCCCCGAGGCCGACCTGGTGGTCTTCGGGCACTCGCACATCCCGCTCGACGAGACCGGCGACGGCGTACGGATCTTCAACCCGGGCTCGCCCACCGACCGCCGCCGGCAGCCGCACGGCACCATCGGGGTGCTGCGCGTCGAGGCCGGCCGCCCGATAGAGGCGAAGATCATCCCGGTAACCTGACCGACGCCCCTTCTCCCCCTCCGGGTCATCTGGTTGGGTGGTATCCGGAGATTTGTTTCGTTCTCCCCCATCGGGTGTGCCGTGCGGCGGATCGGGCGGGAGGGGGAGCGCGACGAACAGGGGGAGGAACAATGCTGGAGCTGGTCGGCGCCGTCGCCTCCCTTGGGGTGACGCTCGTCCTGGTGCTGGGCGCCATGCTCGTGGTCTCGGTGGTGATGCTGTCGTTCATGGCGGCCCTCATCGCGGGCACCTACCTCACCCCGTCGGCGATCCGCCGCCGGCTCCTCCGGCTGCGCCGGCTCGTGCCCGAGCCGCGGGGCCTCCCCGGCGGTGGCCTCGTCCAGGGAGACGACGCCGGAGGCGGCACGGCGTCCGGCCGCCCCGCGGCCCCCGCCACCGGCCGGTCCTCCGCCCGCACCCCCGCGGTCCCCGCGCCCGCGCGCGGCGCCGCAGGCCACATTCCCGGGCGTACCGTCACGGGTACCGCGTACCGCCCCGGCACCGCCGGTACGGCCGCCGCGGCGCGGCCGGCGACCGCCCCGGCGGCGTCCGGCCGGGACCCGGACCGGTTCGCCGGGGCCGGAGTCGGGCCGCTGCCCAGGCGGCAGCCCAAGCGGCCGCCCGCGCCGGCGCCGGAGCCCGCGCCGGAGGCCCGGCGGGAGCGGGCCGTCCCCCGCCCCGGCGCCCCGGACGACGCCGAGCGCCCCGCGGCCTGACCCGCGCCGCCGTCCCACGGCGTCAGGCGAGCACGCGCAGCACCGCGGCGAGCTCGGCGGGGACGGCGCCGGCGGGCAGGCGGCCGACCGTCGCCTCCACGAACATCTGCGGGCTGAGCAGCACCTCGTGCCCGGCGCCGCGCACCAGCACCCCGCCGTCCGAGGACTCCACGCGGACCGCGGCGCCCCGCTCGGCGAGCGCGAACATCCCCACCCGGGTCCGCCAGTGCAGCCGCGCCTCGCGCTCCTCCTCGGCGACCGGCGCCCCCACGTCGTCGGCGTGCGTGGCGTACTCGGAGTCGTAGTGGAAGGTCTGCAACCCCACCGGGTACGGCCCGACCGAGGTGGGCAGCAGGGCGTCCCGCCCGAGCTCGCGCATGCGCCGCCGGGTCTCGGCGTTCTTCTCCCGCCACTCGGCCAGCACCTGCTCGACGGGCAGGCCGCGCCGCCGCCGTACGCACCAGTCGTTGAACGCGTCGTACCCGCCGGTGACGCCCTCCCGCTCCAGGCGGGCGAACAGCTCCTCCAGCTCGTCGTCGAGGCAGGCGTGGTTGTACAGCTCCTCCCCCGCCAGGTGGGCGAGCACGTCCCGCACCGACCAGCCCCGGCACCGGGAGGGGCGGGCCCAGCCCTCCTCGTCGAGGGTGGCGAAGTACGCGTCGAGCCGGGCCGCCTCGGTGTCGAAGATGGCGAAGGGGTCGAGGTCGGCCAGCGTCCTGCCGGATGCGTCCCTCATGACCCGTCCGCTACCCGGCGGCACCCCGCTCACGCCACCGGCGCGGCCGGGCGGCTCCGGCTCAGGCCCCGGCCTCCTGCCCGGCCCCGCGCCGCCGCGGCTCGCGGCCGGGCGGCTGGGCGGGCCGCGGGTAGGAGGGCGCGGGCGGGATCGGCCGCCGCACCTCGCGCGGGCCGAGGATGAACCGCTCGCCGTGGTGCCCGATCTCGTACGGCTCGCCCTCGACCAGCTCGTAGAGCGCCTCCCGCGGGGTCACCGTCACCCGGATGAGCCGCCCGCGGTAGCGCACCCGGAAGGCCAGCCGGGTGATCGCCGACGGCAGCCGGGGCGCGAAGTCGAGCCGCCCCCGGCGGGCCCGCATGCCGCCGAAGCCCTGCACCGCGGCGATCCAGCCTCCCGCGAGCGAGGCCATGTGCAGCCCGTCGCGGGTGTTGCGGTGCAGGTCGTGCAGGTCGGTGAGCGCGGCCTCGCCGAGGTAGTCGTGGGCGAGCTCGAGGTGCCCGCACTCGGCCGCGATCACCGCCTGGGTGCCCGCGGACAGCGAGGAGTCGCGCACGGTGATCGGCTCGTAGTAGGCGAAGTTCCGCACCTTCTGCTCGAAGGTGAACGCCTCCCCGCACACGTGCATGGCGAGCACGAGGTCGGCCTGCTTCACCACCTGCTTGCGGTACAGGTCGAAGTAGGGGAAGTTCAGCAGCAGCGGGTACTGGTCGGGCTTGGTCTGCTCGAAGTCCCACACCGCGTGGTCGGTGAACCCCTCGCTCTGCGGGTGCACCTGCCGCAGCTCGTCGTAGGGGATGTACATCGAGTCGGCGGCCTGCCGCCACGACTCGATCTCGGCCGGGGTGACGTCGAGGTCGGCCGCGACGTCGGGGTGCCGCTCGGCCACGTCCGCGGCCCCGCGCAGGTTCCGCTGCGCCATGAGGTTGGTGTAGACGTTGTTGTCCGCCAGCGCGCTGTACTCGTCCGGGCCGGTGACGCCGTCGATGCGGAACCGCCCCTGGGCGTCGTAGTGGCCGAGGCCGCGCCACATCCGGGCGGTCTGCACCAGCAGCTCCAGCCCGGTCTCCCGCTCGAACCGCACGTCCTCGGTGGCGTCCACGTAGCGGAGCACCGCGTCTGCGATGTCCGCGCCGATGTGGAACGCGGCGGTGCCCGCCGGCCAGTAGCCGGAGCACTCCTGGCCGCGGATGGTACGCCACGGGAAGGCCGCCCCGGGCAGCCCGAGCTGGCGGGCGCGCTCGGCGGCGAGCGGCAGCGTCATCTGCCGCCAGCGCAGCACGTCGGCCGCCGCGGACGGCCGGGTGTAGGTGAGCACGGGCAGCACGAACGACTCGGTGTCCCAGAAGGTGTGGCCGTCGTAGCCGGTGCCGGTGAGGCCCTTGGCGGCGATCGGGCGGCGCTCGGCGCGCGCCCCGGCCTGCAGGATGTGGAACAGGCCGAACCGCACCGCCTGCTGCACCTCGTCGTCGCCCTCGATCTCGACGTCGGCCCCGGCCCAGAACTCGTCGAGGAACGCCCGCTGCTCGGCGAGCAGGCCCTCCCAGCCGGTGCGCTTCGCCCCGGCGAGGGCGGCCACCACCTGGTCGTGCAGGGCGGGCCGGGACCGCTGGCTCGACCAGCCGTAGGCGACGAACTTCACCACGCGCAGCCGCTCCCCCGGCCGCAGCACGCAGGCGATGGTGACCCGGCCCACGTCCTCGGTGCTCTCCACCTCGACGGCGGTGGATGCGGGGCTGTCGATCACGTGGTCCATGCCGGCGGCGACGCGCAGCCCGCTCACCTTGGTGCGGTGCACCATGATCACGCCGGACCGGCGGGCCACGTGCTCCTCGCAGACCAGCGGCGACTCCAGGGCGGCGGCGACGCGCGGGTCCTTGCCGGGCTGGGGCAGCGACTCGTTCGCCACCAGCGCGGACTGCACCACGAGCCGCAGCGGCTTGCCGATCGGCTCGACCTCGTAGCAGATCGCGGCCACGGCGCGCTGGGTGAGCGAGACCAGCCGGGTGGAGCGCACCCGCACCGTGTCGTCCGCCGGCGAGGTCCAGGTCATGTCCCGGAACAGGGTGCCGGCGCGCATGTCGAGCACCCGCTCGTGCGAGTGGAGCGTGCCGTACCGCACGTCGAGCGGCTCGTCGTCGACGAGCAGGCGGATCAGCTTGCCGTTGGTGACGTTGATGATGGTCTGCCCGGACTCGGGGTAACCGTAGCCCGCCTCCGCGTACGGCAACGGCCGGATCTCGTAGACCGAGTTGAGGTAGGTGCCGGGCAGGCCGTGCGGGTCGCCCTCGTCGAGGTTGCCGCGCAGGCCGATGTGCCCGTTGGAGAGCGCGAACACCGACTCGCTCTGGGCGAGCGTGTTGAGGTCGAGCTCGGTCTCCCGCACGCACCACGGCTCCACCGTGAACGGCGCCCCCGGGTGCCGCCGGACCTCCCCCCGGCCGGCCGCCTCCCCGGACCGTTCCGTGTCGCTCGACGCGGTGTCGGACACGGTGTCCTTCGCCCAGCCGTCGCCCACCGATCCTCCCCCTCCGCCGGGGCACCGGACCCGCCGGCCCTGGAGTGGTCTCCCCTTCCACGGCCTACTGTGCCAGGTCCGGTGCCCGGTCGCGGCGGTTCTCCCGACTCGCGTGCTTCTCCCGCGCACGGGTGCGGTGCCCCGTGGCGGTACCCGGGCCCGCGGCCGCGCGGGCCCGGGACGACGGCCGGGACGGTCAGTCGTCGTAGCGGATCAGGCCGCGGATGTTCTTGCCCTCCATCATGTCCGCGTAGCCCTGGTTGATCTCCTCGAGCGTGTAGGTCCGGGTGATCATCTCGTCGAGCAGGATGTCGCCCTTGCGGTACAGCTCGAGCAGCCTGGGGATGTCCGCGCGCGGGTTGGCGCCGCCGAACAGGCCGCCGCGCAGCTGCTTCTGGAAGAAGGTGAGGTCGTGCAGCTTGAGGCTGACCTCGGTGTCGTAGTGCGGGGCGACGGCGGTGACCACGGCCCGGCCGTTCTTGGCGACCAGCGACATGAGCGGGCCGATGAGCGAGCCGCGGGCCACGCCGACGGTGAGGATGGCGACGTCGGCGAGCTGGCCGCGGGTGAGCTCGACGAGCGGCTCGAGGGCCGCCTCCATGCTCTCGGCGACGTGGGTGGCGCCGAGCTTGAGGGCCATCTCCCGCTTCCACGGCACCGGGTCGATCGCCATGATGTACTTCGCCCCGGCGTGCCGCGCGCCCTGCAGCGCGGCCGCGCCGATGCCGCCGATGCCGACCACGACCACGGTGTCGCCGGGCCGCGTCTCGCCCAGGTAGACCGCCGAGCCCCAGCCGGTGGTGACGCCGCAGCCGACCAGCGCCGCCTTGTCCAGCGGGATGTCGTCGTCGATCTTCACCACGGACGACTCGTGCACCACGCAGTACGGGCTGAAGGTGCCGAGGATGCACATGGTGCTGACGTCCTGGCCCCGGGCGTGGATGCGGAAGCCGCCGCCGATCTCCTCGCCGATCATCAGGTAGGCGCCGAGGTCGCACAGGTTCGAGTGGCCGGTCGCGCACCACCGGCAGCGGCCGCACGCGGGCACGAACATCAGCACCACGTGGTCGCCCGGCTTCACCGTGGTGACCGCGCTCCCGACCTCCTCGACCACGCCGGCGCCCTCGTGCCCGCCGACCATGGGCAGCCGCACCTGCAGGTCACCGGTGCGCACGTGGTCGTCACTGTGGCACAGGCCGCTGGCGGCGAGCTTCACCCGCACCTCGTGCGGGCCCGGATCGTCGAGCTCGACCTCCTCGACGCTCCAGTCCGAGCCGTACTCCCACAGCACCGCTGCCTTGGTCTTCATGCTCATCCCTCCGGCTTCGTGCGCAAGCGCCTCAGCGGGCATGCCGGACCGCGCCGCGGCCCGGCCGTAGGCGAACCGCGTTCGGTTCACGGTGCCCGCCATCATCGCCGCTCCGATCACCGGCGGACAAGAGGCAAATCACCAAACGGGAAACATTCCAGAAACAAGACTCCAATCCCGACTTTTCTCTGCGAAAGGCTCGGTTGTGAAACCCGGCCTCAGAGGGCGGACGCGACCACCTCGCGCGCCTCCTGCTGCACCCGGGCGAGGTGGTCCGGGCCGAGGAACGACTCGGCGTAGATCTTGTAGACGTCCTCGGTGCCGGAGGGGCGGGCGGCGAACCAGGCGTTCTCGGTGCACACCTTGATGCCGCCGATCGGGGCGCCGTTGCCCGGGGCCGTGGTGAGCACCGCGGTGATCGGCTCCCCGGCGAGCGTGCCGGCCGTGACGTCCGCCGCGGACAGCCGCGCCAGCCGGGCCTTCTCCTCCCGGGTGGCGGGCGCGTCGACGCGGGCGTACGCGGGCTCGCCGTGCCGTTCGGTCAGCCGCCGGTACAGGGCGCTCGGCGACTCGCCGGTGACCGCGATGATCTCCGCGGCGAGCAGCGCGAGCAGGATGCCGTCCTTGTCGGTGGTCCACACCGAGCCGTCGCGGCGCAGGAACGAGGCCCCGGCGCTCTCCTCCCCGCCGAACCCGAGCGAGCCGTCGAGCAGGCCGGACACGAACCACTTGAACCCGACGGGCACCTCGACCAGCCGCCGCCCGAGCTCGGCCGCGACCCGGTCGATCATGCCGCTGCTCACCAGCGTCTTGCCGACCGCGGCGCCCGCCGGCCACTGCGGCCGGTGGGTGAACAGGTACGAGATCGCCACGGCGAGGAAGTGGTTGGGGTTCATCAGCCCGCCGTCGGGGGTGACGATGCCGTGCCGGTCGGCGTCGGCGTCGTTGCCGGTCGCCACCTGGTAGGCCTCCCGGCCGGCGATGAGCGAGGCCATCGCGTACGGCGAGGAGCAGTCCATGCGGATCCGGCCGTCCCAGTCGAGGGTCATGAACCGCCAGGTCGGGTCGACCTCGGGGTTGATCACGGTGAGGTCGAGCCGGTGGCGCTCGGCGATCTCCCCCCAGTAGCGCACGCTCGCCCCGCCGAGCGGGTCGGCGCCGATGCGCACCCCGGCGGCGCGGATCGCGTCGAGGTCGAGCGCCGCGGGCAGGTCGTCGACGTACGCGCCGAGGAAGTCGTAGACGCCGGTGGTGTCGGCCTTGAGCGCCCGCTCGTACGGCATGCGGCGGACCTCCTTCAGGCCGCCCGCGATCAGCTCGTTGGCCCGGTTCTGGATCCAGGAGGTGGCGTCGGTGTCGGCCGGCCCGCCGGTGGGCGGGTTGTACTTGAACCCGCCGTCGGTGGGCGGGTTGTGCGACGGCGTCACCACCACGCCGTCGGCGAGGCCCTCGGTGCGGCCCCGGTTGTGGGTGAGGATCGCGTGGGACAGCGCGGGGGTGGGCGTGTAGCCGCCCGCGGCGTCGATGAGCACGGTGACCCCGTTGGCGGCGAACACCTCCAGTGCGGTGGCCCGCGCGGGCTCGGACAGCGCGTGGGTGTCCGCGCCGAGGAAGAGCGGGCCGGTCACCCCCTGCATCGCGCGGTACTCGCAGATCGCCTGGCTGGTGGCGAGGATGTGGTCCTCGTTGAAGGAGGCGGCGAGCGACGAGCCCCGGTGCCCGGAGGTGCCGAACGCCACCCGCTGCTCGGGTACGGCGGGATCGGGATGCAGGGTGAAGTAGGCGGTGACGAGACGGGCCACGTCCACCAGGTCCGCGGACTGGGCAGGCCGTCCGGCACGCTCGTGCGCCATCGAAACTCCTCCACGCCGGTTTCGGGGGTCCTCCGCGCCGGGTCGCGGTGGCGGAGGATCGGGCTGGACAGCTGTGCAAGCACCGTAGCGGGTCGCGGCGGGGCCGGGCAGCCGGGCCGCGCTCTGGCTTCCTTCCCCGGTGTGGGGTGATCCACTCGCCCGGGTTCGCGAGCGACCTCACCGACCTTTGAAGTTCATACCTCTCTATTACCTTTGTCGCTTTTATCGTTGGACGACCGGCGCACGGCGGCCGCGGCCCGCCACACCCGCGGGCACCCGGAGACCGGGCCGGGCGCATCGACACCCCTCCCCCATCGCCGCAGGCCGCGGGCGGTCGGGCCCGCGCTCGGCACGAAAATTTGCGTTGCCTGGTAACAGCTCTACAACAGGGCGTTGACCTTGCGGAAACGCGACTGTAGCGTCAGCGGCGACATCAGAAACTATCGGAATACTTCCGAAAGTTTCAGAGAGGCGGACTTCGGGCCCTATCCGTCCCCCAACCACATAGAGAGCCTCACCCGCGAGGAACCGTCCGGCACCCCGGAGCACAGCCCGGAGTCCCTGCCGGCTCCTCGATGGGCACGTGAGGAAGGAGAATGCGATGAGGTGGCGTCGGCGCGGTATCGCGCTGTTGGCGGCGGCCTCGATGCTGGTGCTCACCGGCTGTGGCGGCGACAGCGGTGACTCCGGCGGCGGGCAGTCGTCCGGCGGTCAGGTGACCATCGACTTCTGGCACATCGGCACCCAGGAGCCGTTCCGGTCGCTCCGGGTGAAGCAGGCCAAGGAGTTCGAACAGGCCCACCCGAACGTGAAGATCAACGTTCAGGCCATCGAGAACGACGCCTTCAAGTCGAAGATGACCACGGTCTCCCAGACGGGTGACCTGCCGGACATCTTCCACAGCTGGGGCGGCGGCGTGCTCAAGCAGCAGATCGACGCCGGCCTGGTGAAGGACATCACCAACGACATCTCCTCCTGGTCCGACACCCTGACCCGCAGCTCGCTGGTGCCGTACACCTTCGACGACAAGATCTACGGCGTGCCGTTCAGCGCGGGCATGGTGGGCTTCTGGTACAACAAGAAGCTCTTTGCGGAGGCCGGCATCGAGAAGCCCCCGGCCACCTGGTCGGAGCTCCTCGACGCGGTCAAGAAGCTCAAGGCCAAGAACATCACGCCGATCGCCCTCGCCGGCGCCGAGTCCTGGACCGGCCACTTCTACTGGGCGTACCTGGTGCTGCGGATCGGCGGCCTCGAGGCGCTGAAGCAGGCCCAGGAGACCCGCGACTTCAGCGGCGACGCCTTCGTCCAGGCGGGCCAGAAGCTGAAGGAGCTCGTCGAGCTGGAGCCGTTCCAGAAGGGCTTCCTCGCGGCCAAGTACAACACCCCCGACGGCCAGGCCGCCACGGTGGGTAACGGCAAGGCCGCGATGGAGCTGATGGGCCAGTGGGCGCCGAGCGTCCAGAAGGAGACGTCCGGCAAGGGCCTCGGTGAGGACCTCGGGTTCTTCCCGTTCCCGGCGGTCGACGACGCTCCGAACGGTGACGCGAACGCGAACATCGCGTTCGGCGGCGCCGACGGCTACGCGGTCGCGGCGGACGCCCCGCCGGAGGCGATCGAGTTCCTCAAGTCCATCTCCACCCTCGAGTCGCAGAAGGAGCTCGCCGCCCAGGGCGTGATCCAGCCGGTGGTGAAGGGCGCCGAGGAGGCCCTCGAGGACCCGAACCTCCGCCAGCTCGGCGAGGTCCTGGCGAGCGCGTCCGGCTTCCAGCTCTACCTCGACCAGGCCTTCCCGCCGGAGGTCGGCAACCAGGTGAACGACAGCGTGGCCGCGCTGATCGCGGGTAAGGCGACGCCCGAGGAGGTCGCGCAGGCCATCACCAAGACGGCGAAGGAAGCCGAGTAACCCGCGTGGTCGGAATCCGCAGAGGGGCGGGCGGGCGCCAGGACACCCGCCCGCTCCCCGCAGAAGAACACCCGCAGCGGTCGGCGTCCCCCTCCACGGGGGGCGCCGACCTCCGGTCGGAACGTCGCCGCCGACGGGCGGGAATGTGGCTGACCATCGTCCTGTTCCTGCTCCCGGGCCTGGTCCTGTTCGGGCTGCTGGTCCTGCTGCCGATCCTGATCGCCGGCTACCTCAGCTTCTTCAAGTGGAACGGCCTGGGCGGCCTGCCCGAGCCGGGCAGCGATCGGTTCATCGGGCTGCAGAACTTCGAGCGCCTGCTCAGCGACGAGATCTTCATGGGCGATCTGCGCCACATGGTGATCCTGATCGTCCTGTCGCTGCTGATCCAGCTGCCCCTGTCGCTCGGCCTCGCCCTGCTGCTCAACCAGAAGATGCGCGGCCGGGCGATCTACCGGACCATCTTCTTCGCGCCCTACGTGCTCTCCGAGGTGATCACCGGTGTGCTGTTCACCATGGTGTTCTCTCCTGAGCACGGGCTCGTCAACAGCCTGCTCACCGCGATCGGGCTGGAGGGCGCGGCCGCGGAGTGGCTCGCCGACCCGGACACGGTGCTCTACTCGCTGTTCGCGGTCATCACCTGGAAGTACTTCGGCTTCCACATGATCCTCTACCTGGCGGGCCGGCAGGGCATCCCGAACGAGCTGCTCGAGGCCGCCGCGATCGACGGCGCGAACGCCTGGCGGCAGTTCTGGCACGTGACACTGCCGCTGCTCGGGCCGACGATCCGGATGAGCGTCTTCCTGTCCATCATCGGCACCATCCAGCTCTTCGACCTGGTGTGGGTGCTCACCCGCGGCGGCCCGGTGCACGCCTCGGAGACGATGGCGGTCACCATGTACATCTTCGGCTTCGAGCGCAACCAGTTCGGTTACGCCAGCGCGATCAGCGTGGCCATGTTCCTCATCAGCCTCGTCTTCGCGCTGGGCTACCAGCGCTGGGTGATGAGGCGGGACACCGAAGGAGCGATCACCACGATGCGAGACCAGCGATGAGCGCCGCGACTCACGCCCGGCCGGCGGGCCCCGGCAGGAGGAAGCTGATCCGGTCGACCGTCCTGCACGCCACGGTCATCGCGCTCGGCGCCTTCATCGTGGTGCCGATCGTCTACGGCGTCCTGGGCGGGTTCAAGGACACCGGCCAGCTGTCCACCAACCCCTTCGGGCTGCCCGACCCGTGGAACTTCCAGAACTACGCCGACATCCTCAAGTCGTCGTTCTTCTGGCGTCCGCTGCTCAACAGCACGTTCATCGCGATCGCCACGGCGCTGCTCGTGGTCGCGGTCTCGGCGATGGCGGCGTTCATCTTCGCCCGCTTCGCCTTCCGCGGCCGGGAGCTGCTGTTCACCCTGTTCGCGACCGGGCTGATGTTCCCGTTCGCGGTGGCGATCCTGCCGCTGTTCGTGCTGCTGCGGATGCTCGGGCTGCTCGACAACCCGCTCGGCGTCATCCTGCCGCAGGCCGCGTTCGGCATGCCGATGACGATCATCATCCTGCGGACGTTCTTCCGGTCGATCCCCCGTGAGGTGGAGGAGGCGGCCACGCTCGACGGGTGCAGCGCCTTCGGCTTCTTCTGGCGCATCCTGCTGCCGATGGCGCGCCCGGCGATCGCCACGGTCTCCGTGATCGCGATCGTGACGAGCTGGAACAACTTCTTCCTGCCGCTGGTCGTGTTCAACGACGTCGACTGGTGGACGATCCCGCTCGGTGTGCAGCAGTTCAACGGTCAGTACACCGAGGACACCGCCCGCGTGCTGGCCTACGTGGTGCTGGCGATGGTCCCGGCGCTCGCGTTCTACTCGATCGCCGAGCGCCAGCTCATCGGCGGTCTGACCGCAGGCGCCACCAAGGGCTGACGACAGCCGGCGGGCGGGCCCCGCGCCGGGCCCGCCCGCCGCACCGCTTAGGCGAGCCCGTCCCGAGAGTGGAAGCCCCTCGACCATGAGCAAACCCCGACAGGCGGCGCACACTCCGCCCTGGGCGCGGCGGACCGAGAAGGTGTCCGTCGTCGTCGCCCGGGAGATCGTGCGCGACATCGTCCGGCAGCGCCTGGCGCCGGGCAGCACGCTGGAGCCCGAGGGCGCGATGCTCCGGCGGTACCGGGTCGCCCGCGCCTCCCTCCGCGAGGCGCTGCGCATCCTGGAGACCCACGGGCTCATCCGGATCAAGCCCGGGCCGGGCGGCGGCCCGGTCGTGGCCGAGGTCGACAGCGGCGACTTCGGCCGCATGGCGAGCATGTTCTTCCAGGCCCTCGGCGTGCGGATCGCCGAGCTCGTGGACACCCGGCTGGTCCTCGAGCCGCTGCTCACCCGGCTCGCGGCCGAGCGGCGCGACCCCGAGTGGGACAACCGGCTGCGCGCGGCGGTGCAGGCCGGGTTCGACGCCTCCGACGCCGACGAGTGGGCCCGGGCCGCCCAGGGCTTCCACTCCCTCATCCTCTCCATGGCGGGCAACCGGCCGCTCAACCTCATGGCGCTCGCGGTGCGGGACATCCTCGCCGACCGGCTCGCCGGCCTCGTCTACGCCGACCTCAACCGGGAGGAGACGCGGCGGGTGCACGCGGCGATCGCCGAGGCGATCCTCGCGGGCGACGCCGACAAGGCCGAGCGCCTCATGCGCGAGCACATGCACGACTACGCCGACACGGTCGCGGTGCACTCCGGGCTGCTCGCCGAGACCGTCGACTGGCGCTGACCGCCCGCCCGGCGGCCGGTACGGCTCCGCGGCCTTCGACCGCCCACTACGCTCCTGGCATGCCCACCCGCCGGCTTGAGATCGACACGACCCTCCCCGGCCCCCGGCTGCTCGGGGCCGAAATTTTCGTGGTCTTCGCGGTGTCGCTCGGCGCCTCCGCGCTGTTCTCCCTGATCCGGCTGATCGGCGCGCTCACCGCGCCGCGCGCCCTGCAGGGGCAGCAGGCCGTACTCGTCGGCTCGCGCGCGCCCGGGCGGCCCTGGCTCGACCTCGCCCTGCAGCTCGCGGACATCGCGGTCTCGGTGGCGCCGGTGGCGCTCGTCGCCTACCTGCTCGCCCGCTCCGGCGAGTCGCTGCGCACGATCGGCGTGGATCTGCGCGAGCCGGGCCGCGACCTGCTCCGCGGGGCGGGACTCGCCGCGCTCGTCGGCGGCACCGGGCTCGCCTTCTACCTCGCGGTGTGGGCCGCGGGGGTGAACCTCACCGTGGTGCCGGGCGCCCTCCCCGACGTGTGGTGGCGTGTCCCCGTGCTGCTGCTCGCCGCCGCGCAGAACGGCGTGCTCGAAGAGGTGATCGTCTGCGGCTACCTGCTGCACCGCCTCGGCCAGCTCGGCTGGAGCCCGGTGCGCTCGGTGGCGGTCTCCTCGGTGATCCGCGGCTCGTACCACCTCTACCAGGGGTTCGGCGGCTTCATCGGGAACGTGGTGATGGGGCTGCTGTTCGGCTCGCTCTACCTGCGGTGGCGGCGCGCGATGCCGCTCGTGGTGGCGCACACGCTGATCGACGCGGTGGCCTTCGTCGGCTACGCCCTGCTGCGCGGCAAGGTGAGCTGGCTTCCCTGACGAAAATCGGCCCGCCCGGCCTTTTTCACCTCACTGTCTTCATCGATTTCGAGCCATTCGTTTTCAGCCCAAACGGGTCCCAGTTGGCCATGGGAGCGCTCCCAGTAATGCGCACGCGCTGGGCTTCCAGCCGGCCGGGTCGGCCGAGGCCGCCTTCTCGTGAGCCTCAGGCCCGGCGGCCCGGCCCGACCGGCACGGGCCCGAGCCGCACGTGACGCGGGGTGGGAGGCCGCCCGGCCTGCCATCCGGCGTGCCGCTGGGGCCGTGGGTTGCGCGCGGACCGGCGGTGTGGCGGCCCGGCTCACTCGCTCTCGGCGCCGTCGGGCTCCCAGCGCAGCAGGTCCCCCGGCTGGCACTCGAGCACCTCGCAGAGCTTGGCGAGCGTGGTGAAGCGCACCGCCTTGGCCCGGCCGTTCTTGAGCACCGCGAGGTTGGCGGGGGTGATGCCGACGCGTTCCGCGAGTTCCCCCACGGACATCTTCCGCCTGGCCAGCATCACGTCGATGTCGACGACGATCGGCATCGGTCAGATCACCCCGTCCAGCTCGGCCCTCATCCGCTCGGCCTCGACGTCGAGCGCGATCGCCTGGGCGAGCAGCATCCGGAGCACGAACACGACGAGCGCGATCCCCAGCGGTCCCACGGAGACCCCGCAGACGAGCAGGACGATGCCGGGTGCCACGGCGTCCTCCGGGACCCGGTGGTTGGCGCTCGCCAGGAAGGCCGCGAGGGCGAGCACCAGGACGGCGGCCGCCACGAACGCTCCGATCACGATGTGCACGTACCGGAACGCGGCGGCGGAGAACACGGTGCCGCGCCGCACCATCGTCACCAGCCTCCACACGCAGACGATGACGACCTCGGCCGCCACGAGGCCCAGGAAGAAGATCAGGACGATCGGGATACGCAGGTACGCCAGTTCCGGTGGGAGTTCCTCCAGATCGGCGGCGAGGAGCGGCACGATCATCGCCTGCACGAACGCCGAACCGGCGAGCAGCGTCCCGAGCACGACGCGCAGCGCCAGCACCGCCAGCTGTCCCATCTCTCCTCCTATCGTGAGTCGATAGGAACCTATCGTTTTTCGATAGGTCGAGCAAGGGCCGTTCTCCGGTATCCCTCCCGCGCCCGGGTCGTGGTCGGCCCGCTCCGGAATCTCGGCGCGGCAGGTGAGTTCGCCTCGCCGGGGGGCAGTCGAAGGGCGCACGGCAACGATGGGCGCCCCCGCGCGGCACGGCCGGGCCCGCGACGGGCCGTGCCGGGGGCTTCGGGCGCGAATCCGGGGGAGGGTCCGCACATGGACACCAAGCGGTGGAGCATGGAGATCGAGATAACCGAGGAAGGGAACGAGACGTTCGCACGCGCGGTGCTGTTCAGCCGGGACAAGGAGCATCTGATCGGCGTGGGCCAGGCCCGCCGGAACCCGGCCGACCCGATGGTCCACGAGATCGGCGACGAGCTCGCCGTCGCCCGCGCGCTCGCCGACCTGGCGAGCAAGCTGCTGACCGCCGCGTCGTCCGACGTCGCGAAGGCGACGGGCTCGCGCGAGCCCGTCCACCTGTCCCTCGTCTGACCCCGTCCCGGGCCGCCGGCCGCAGCGGCCGCCGGGCGGCGGCCCGGGGACGGCCGTCCCACGGGTTTCCCGTACCGGCCGCCGCCGCAGGCCGTACGCTTCGGCGGTGACGCGATCGAGGGTGCGGGGAGGCGATGCGATGGAGGACCACGGCGACGTGCTGCCCGGCACGGCCCCGGCGGGGCCCGCGTCGGCGGAGGCCGCCGGTACGGCACGGCGCGGCGCGGACGGCCGCATCGAGCGGGAGCTGCACGCGGCCGGCGCGGAGTGGGTGGCCGGCGTGGACGAGGTGGGCCGCGGGGCCTGGGCCGGGCCGGTGGTGGTGTGCGCCGCGCTCGCGATGCCGGGCCCGCCGGCGCCGCCCGAGCTGCCGGGGCGGGGCGGGCGGCCGATCCGGCTCACCGACTCCAAGCTGCTCACCGCGGCGCACCGGGCCGCGTTCGCCGAGGTCCTGCCGGGCTGGCTCGCCGGGTACGCGATCGGCGAGTCGGGGCCGGAGGAGATCGACGAGGTGGGGATGACCGAGGCGCTGCGCCGGGCCGCGCACCGCGCGCTCGAGGCCCTGCCGTACCGGCCCGACGCGGTCATCCTCGACGGCCGCCACGACTTCCTCGGCGCGCCCTGGCGGGTGCGGTGCGTGGTGGGGGCGGACCGGCGGTCGGTGACCGTGGCCGCGGCCTCGGTGCTCGCCAAGGTGCACCGGGACCGGCTCATGGCCGGCCTCGCCCCCGAGCACCCCGCCTTCGGCTTCGACGCCAACGCCGGCTACCCCTCCCCCGAGCACCGCCGCGCCCTGGAGGAGCTGGGCCCCACCCCGCACCACCGGCTGTCCTGGTCCTACCTCGACGACCTGCCGCGCTGGCGGCACCTGCGGAAACGCCGCGATCCCCTCGCCGACTCCGGGCAGCTCACGCTGCTGTGAGCGCGCGGGTGAGCCCGCGGCCTGGCCGGGCAGCACGAAGGAACAGCCCGGGGCGGGCCCGCGGCCCCGCCGGGCGCCCGGCGGCCGGAAGGGGGTCGATGACGATGACCATGGAGCGGGAAGCGGAAGGCACGCCCGAGTGCGTGCCGCGGGTGGCGCGGAGGCCGGCATGGTGACCTCGCGCGCCCCGGCGCAACCGGTCGTGGTCGGGGTCGACGACACCCCGCACGCCCTGGTCGCCGCCGCGTGGGCGGGACAGGAGGCGGTCGTGCACCGGGCGCCGCTGCGCGTGGTGCACGCGGTCGCCCGGTTCTCCATCGGCCTCGTCCGGCCGGACGCGGACGGCGCGGCGGAGGCCCTGCTGCGTGAGGCCGCCCTGCGCGCCCGGGCCGGACTGCCCCGCCTCGAGGTGACCACCGAGGTGGCGCCGGGCCCGGCCGAGGACGCGCTGTGCGAGCACGCCGCGGAGGCGCGGCTCCTCGTCGTGGGCGGCCGCCGCCTGGGGCCGCTCGCCCGGCTGGTGCTCGGCTCGGTGAGCCGGTACCTGGTCACGCACGCGCCCTGCCCGGTCGTGGTGGTCGGGGCGTACCCGAACCCGCCGCACGGCCGGGTCGTGGTGGGGGTGAGCGGCGAGCCCGGCCAGGATCGGGTGCTCGACTTCGCGTTCGCCGAGGCGTCCGCCCGCCGCTGCCCGCTGCTCGCCGTACACGCCTGGTCCCATCCGGTGTCGCGGGCGCCCGGCGACATGCTGCCGCTGCTGTACGACGTCGAGAAGGTCGGCCAGGAGGAGGCGCGGCTGCTCGCCGAGGCGATCGCGGGCCGCGCCGAGCGGTTCTGCGACGTGACGGTCGAGGAGCGGTGCCTGCGGCACGGCGCCGCCGGGGCGCTGCTCGACGCCTCCACCGACGCGGACCTGGTGGTGGTCGGCATGCGCGCGGGCCGGATCATCGGCAACATCCTGGGCTCCACGGCGCACGCGGTGCTGCGGCACTCGCGCTGCCCGGTGGCGGTCGTCCGGCACTGAGCCCGGCGCCGACCCCCGGTACGGCCGGCGGATCAGGCGACGGCCTCGCCCCGGGGCGCCCACCCGGCCAGGTCGATGAACGGCTCGGCGAAGTGCGCGGGGGCGATCACGCCGCCGCGGGAGCGCACGCGCTCGAGCACCTCGATCCGGGTGCGTACGGCCTGCTCGGGATCGTCGTCGTAGAGGTAGGTCACCGTCGGGTTGGCGAGCTGCACCGGGTGGTGGAGCAGGTCGGCGGTGATGGTGAGGTCGCCGACCTCCACGATCTGGTGGCCGGGGGTGTGCCCGGGGGCGAGGTGCACCCGTACGCCGGGGATCACCTCCGCCGAGCCGTCGACGATCTGCAGGTGGGCGGCGAGGGGGCGGAGCAGGGCGTCGCGGGCCTGGTCGTCGGCGGCGTCGGCCTCGGCGCGTTGCACCAGGAGGCGGGCGTTGGGGAAGGCGGGGCCGTGCTCGCCGAGCGCGCCGCCGTAGTGGTCGCTGTGCAGGTGGGTGAGCACGACCACGTCGATGTCCCCCGGCGCGACGCCGATCTCGGCGAGCCGGGCGGGCAGGGCGCCGGGCACCGGCGCCCACCGGGCCGCGGGCGAGCGGTGGCCCCCGACGCCGGCGTCCACGAGCACGAGGCGGCCGTGCGCGCGCAGCAGGTGCACGTGGAAGTGGAGGATCCACTCGGTGGTGGACAGTCCCGTCCAGTCGTCCGGGCGCGCGTTGCGGAAGGTCTCCTCGACGGGGCGGCGGAGCGGTTCGCCCATCGCCCCGACCGCGTCGCAGATCGGGATGACGTCGACCCCGGCCACCACCCGGGTCTCGCAGTGGTCCATCGCGCCATTCTCCCACAGGCGAAAGCGACACAAAACGCGAAACAGGGTGCAGCTCTCCTAAATTCCACATTCACCTACATTCAGGGCAACATGAATTAATTTCCTGATTTCGCCAAAGTGAGTATTTATGCGCTGACGGCAGAAAATCCGGATATCTAGGTGTCCATTCCTCTATCTCCGGAACGGGGTGTTCACCGGAACCCCACTACCGTGGGGCGGGTCTTCCCACGAGGAGCGGATCGCGCTGCCGTCGCACGCCGTTTCGCCGGGCGACGGGATTTCGGCGACGTGGTCCCGGCCCGGCGAAACGGCGCCGCGGCCCGGCGGCGGGCGCCGGCGCGCCCGGTGACCCGCGCCGATTCGCTCCGCCCGTCCCCTCGCGCGGACGGGTGCCGTTTCACCCCGGCCAGCCGGCCGGGGCCACCGACAACGTCGAGAACTGGAGAGATCCCATGGCCGGCCTGGACGCCTCGCTCAAGGAGATGATGGCGATCGACGGCGCGATCGGCGCCGCCGTCGTGGACTACAACAGCGGCATGGCGCTCGGCTTCCTCGGCGGCGACAAGGACCTCGACCTGCAGGTCGCCGCCGCCGGCAACACCGAGGTGGTCAAGGCGAAGCTGCGCACCATGGACTCGCTGCGGCTCACCGACCACATCGAGGACATCCTGATCACGCTCGGCACCCAGTATCACGTGATCCGCCCGGTGTCCGGCCGCAGCGGCCAGGGCCTGTTCCTCTACGTCGCCCTCGACCGCAACCGCGCCAACCTCGCCCTCGCCCGCCACCGCCTCAAGCAGATCGAGGAGCGGCTGGAGATCTGACCGGCGCCCGCGCGGTACGGCCCGCCCGGCTCACCGGCCGGGCCGCGCCGGCGCCGCCGCGGTCCGCCCGCCCGCGAGCAGCTCGGCGAGGTGCAGCGCGCGCACCCCGGCGAGCTGGGAGATCTGGGTGCGGCAGGAGAACCCGTCGGCGAGCACGACGGCGTCCTCCCCCGCCTCGCGGATCGCGGGCAGCAGCTGCGTCTCGGCGATCGCGACCGAGACCTCGTAGTGGCCGCGCTCCATCCCGAAGTTGCCCGCCAGGCCGCAGCAGCCGCCCACCGCGCGCACCGTCGCGCCCGCGCGGGCGAGCAGCGCCCGGTCGGCCTCCCAGCCGAGCACCGCGTGGTGGTGGCAGTGCGGCTGGGCCACGACGGTGAGCCCGCTCAGGTCGGGCGGCGTCCAGCCGGGCAGCCCGGACAGGAACTCGGCGAGCGTCGCCACCGGGGGGATCGGCGTGTCGAGCAGCTCGGCGGCGTCGGAGCGGAGCACGGCCGCGCACGACGGCTCGAGCGCGACGATCGGCACCTGGTCGCGCGCGTACGGCGCGAGCGCGGCGACGGCCCGGCCGAGGATACGGCGGGCGGCGTCGAGCTGGCCGGTGGAGATCCAGGTCAGCCCGCAGCAGACCGGCCGGTCGAGCACCCGTACCGCGAAGCCCGCGCCGGCGAGCACCCGGATCGCGGCGTGCGCCACGTCCGGCGCGAAGTGGTCGGTGAACGAGTCCACCCACAGCAGCACCGGCGGCCCGTCCCCGGCCACGGCCCCGCCCCGGCGGCCGCGCGCCCGGCGCAGCGAGCGGCGGAACGGCCGCTCGGCGAAGCGGGGCAGCGGGCGGTGCGGGTCGATGCCGCCGAGCCGCCGCACGGCCGCCGCCACCGGCCCGATCCCGAGCAGCCGGTTGACCGCGCGCGGCGCGAGCGCGGCGAGCCGGGACCAGCGGGGCAGCCACCCCATGCTGTAGTGGCCGAGCGGGCGGAGCCGGCCCCGGTAGCTCTGGTGGAGCACCTCGGCCTTGTAGGTGGCCATGTCCACCCCGGTCGGGCAGTCCGCGGCGCAGCCCTTGCACGCCAGGCACAGGTCGAGCACCTCGCGCACCTCCGGGGCGCGCAGCCCGCCGGGCAGCGCCCCGTTGATCGCCTCCTGCAGCACGCGGGCCCGGCCCCGGGTGGTGTCCTTCTCGTCCCGGGTCGCCACGTACGAGGGGCACATCACCTGCCCGGCCCCCGGGGCGGGGATCCGGCACTTGCCGACGCCGGTGCAGCGGTGCACGGCCGCGGCGAGGTCGCCGCCGTCGTGCCGGTACCGGAACGCGACGGGGTGGCGCACCACGGGCGGCGGGCTGAGCCGCAGGTCGCGGTCGAGCGGGGCGGGCCGTACGATCACGCCGGGGTTGAGCACGTCGCCGGGGTCGAACGCGGCCTTCACCGCGGCGAACAGGTCGATCGCCTCGGCCGAGTACATCAGCGGCAGCAGCTCGCCGCGGGCCCGCCCGTCCCCGTGCTCCCCCGACATCGAGCCGCCGTGCGCGGCCACCAGCCGGGCCGCGTCCAGCAGGAACGCGCGGAACGCCTGCGGCCCGTCCGGGCGGTGGAACGGGAAGTCGATGCGTACGTGCAGGCAGCCGTCGCCGAAGTGCCCGTACGGCACGCCGGACAGGCCGTGCTGGTCGAGCAGCTCGTCGAACTCGCGCAGGTAGCCGCCGAGCCGCTCGGGCGGCACGGCCGCGTCCTCCCAGCCGGCGTGCGCGGGCCTGCCCTCGAAGCTGCGGGCGGCGAGCCCGGCCCCGTCCTCCCGGATCCGCCAGATCGCGGCGGCCTGCCCGGGGTCGTCGAGCACGAGCGACTCCAGGGCGCCCACGCCGCGCACCGCCTCGGCCGCCGCCTTCGCCTCCTGCGGGGTGGCGCCGCCGAACTCGACGAGCAGCCAGCCCTCGCCGCGCGGCAGCGGCGGCACCGCGGAGCCGCCCCGCCGGGTGCGCACCACGCCGACCAGGCGCGCGTCGATGCCCTCGATCGCGATCGGCCGGTACGCGAGCAGCGCGGGCACCGCGTCCGCGGCCGACGGCATGTCCGGGTAGCCGAGCACGAGCAGCACCCGGTGCGCGGGCGCCTCGACCAGCCGCACCCGCGCCTCGAGCAGCACGCCCCAGGTGCCCTCGCTCCCCACGAACGCCCGCGCCGGGGCGAACCGCTCCGGCAGCAGGTGCTCGAGCGCGTACCCCGAGATCTGCCGGGGGAACCGGCCGAACTCGGTGCGGGCCACCGCGAGGCCGCGTGCCATCACCCGCCGCACCTCGGCGAGCGTGCCCTCCGCCGCGGCCCCGTCGTCCCCGGCCTCGCACAGCACCAGGTGCTCGCCGTTCCCGGCGAGCACGTCGAGCTCGACCACGTTGTCCGAGGTGCGGCCGTAGGCGAGCGCGCGGGACCCGCACGCGTTGTTGCCGATCATCCCGCCGATCGTGCACCGGGCGTGGGTGGACGGGTCCGGCCCGAACCGCAGGCCGTACGGCGCGGCCGCGCGCTGCAGCGTGCCGAGCACCGCGCCGGGCTCCACCACCGCGGTCCGGGTCTCCGGGTCCACCGACCGCACCGCGTTCATGTGCCGGGAGAAGTCGAGCACGAGCCCGGGCCCGACCGCGTTGCCCGCGATCGAGGTGCCCGCGCCGCGGGCGGTGAGCGGCACCCCGGCCTCCCGGCACACCCGGAGCGCGGCCGCGACCTCCTCCGCGTCGCGGGGGAAGGCGACGGCGGCGGGCGGCACCCGGTACAGGGACGCGTCGGAGGAGTACTCGGCCCGGCGGCGGGCCGAGACGTCGACCTCGCGGACGCCGGCCGCGCGCAGCGCCCGTGCCAGTTCCTCGGGGGTCAGCGCGATCCCTCCCCCGTGCCGGCGGGGGCCGCGGGATGCGCCGCGGCGGCGTCCCGGCGTCCGGCGCCGCGCGGTGCACAGGGGTAGCGGCAAGTCACGGGTCCAATTCTGCACGTGGCGTCCGCGTGGACCGGACGCGGCCTCCGCGTATCGACCTTCGGGGCATGTTGCCGTGACTGTGACATAAGGGGCGTAGGGTGGTGCCGCGGATCAGCCCTCCTGATCGGCGCCGGATCGCGCCGTACGGGCCGCACCCGTCGCTTTTCAGATTGAGAGGTGCTGAATCCCACTACAGTGAACCCTGCGGCGAAAGCCCTGAAAGAGGGTCATATACCCCAATTCATACGCTACGATCCACCCGTTTCCCCGGTATAGGTCCTGTTGGATGGCACAACGCGTGGCTCTGGAGGCCTCGTGAGACTTACTCGCTACGTCATCGGCGTCCTGGTCTGCACCCTGGTGGCGGCCGCAGGGTGTAGCGGCGACTCGGACGAGGCGCCCGCCGCCGATCTCGAGAAGACGCAGCTCACCGTCGGCACGATGGCGGTCGTGGACGCCGCGCCGCTGGAGATCGCGGTACGTCGCGGCCTGTTCAAGGCCGAGGGCCTCGACGTCAAGCTCAAGACGGTCTCCGGTGCCGCGGAGGCGATGCCGCAGCTGAAGAACGGCCAGCTCGACATCAGCCTCGGCGCGTACATCCCCTTCATCAACGCGGTCGGCAGCGGCGAGTACGACCTGAAGATCGTGGCGGAGGGCTCCCGAAGCGCGCCGGGCACCCACACGATCATGGTGCCGCCGAACAGCCCGATCCGCACCCCGGCGGACCTGAAGGGGAAGAAGATCGGGGTCAACACCAAGTACAGCGCCGCCTCCATGGTCGTGCGTGCCGCGGCCAAGGTGCACGGCGTGACCCTGAGCGAGGAGAAGAACTTCGTCCAGATCCCGCCGCCGGAGTTCCAGAACGCGCTCATGACCGGCAAGGTCCACGCGATCCAGGCGATCGAGCCGTTCACCACGATCATCGCGCAGGCGACCGGGGCGCAGATCATCTACGACACCTCGCAGGGGGCGACCCGCGAGTTCCCGATCGCCGGGTACGCCGCGACGACCGAGTGGACGAAGAAGTACCCCAAGACCCTCGCGGCCTTCCAGCGCGCGCTCGCCAAGGGGCATGACCTCGCCAACGACCGGGCGATCGTCGCCGAGACGATCCCGCAGTACACGACGATCAAGCCCGACCTCGCCCGTGCCGTGAGCCTGAGCATCTACTCGAGCCCGGTGAACCCGACCCGAATCCAGCGCATCCTCGACAACATGCGCGAGTTCGACCTGATGCAGGGCAACGTCAAGCTCGAGCAGATCCTGGTCGACGGGGCCAAGTCCAAGTAGGACCGCACGGGCGGCGGCGCGCCCGCCGCCCGCCGGGGCCGCCGGCACGGACGCCGCGGCAGGGGTCAGCGACCGCGTTCGGCCGCTGTGCTCCCCGCCGCGGCGTCCGTGCTTCCCGCCCCGGGGATCTCGCGGGTGTCGCGGAGTTCCACGTACGGCTCGGCGTCCGGCGGATGGCCCCGCGCGATCCGCCGCGCCCGCTCCAGCTCGGCGTTGAACTCGGCGCCGAGCAGGATCGCCATGTTGCCGATCCACAGCCAGACGAGGAAGATGATCACGGCGGCGAGGCTGCCGTAGATCTTGTTGTACGAGCCGAAGTTCGCCACGTAGAGCGCGAACAGCGCCGAGGCGGCGAGCCACAGCAGCAGGGCGAGCAGCCCGCCGGGATTGATCCACCTGAAGCGCCGCCGCGCGTTCGGCGCCGCCCAGTACAGCAGCGCGAGCAGCAGGCTGACCGCCAGCAGGATCACCGGCCACTTGGCGAGGTCCCAGACCGCCACGGCCTGCGGGCCGAGCCCGAGCAGCTCCCCGGCGAACCGGGCCACCGGACCGGAGATCACCACGACGACCGCGAGCAGGGCGAGCAGCACGAGCGTCACCAGGGTGATCCCGAGCCGCAGCGGCATGATCTTCCAGATCGGCCGCCCCTCGGGCACGTCCCAGATGACGTTCGACGCGCGTATGAACGCCGCCACGTAGCGCGACGCCGACCAGACCGCGGCGGCGAAGCCGCCGAGGGCGACGAGGCCCGCCCCGAGCCGGGCGCCCTGCAGCTCGGTGAGCGCGCCGACGAGCACCTGCCGTACCTCGCCGGGCACGAGCGCGCCGACCTCGTTGATCACCGACTGGGACAGCGACTCGCCGCCGAGCCCGACGAGGGACACCACCACGAGGATCCCGGGGAACAGCGACAGCACCGAGTAGTAGGTGAGCGCCGCCGCCCAGTCCGGCAGGTTGTCCTCCTTGAACTCCCGCATGGTGCGCCGGGCGGCCGCCCGCCACCGGCCGACCCGCGAGGCCGGGCGCGGGGGTTGCGCGTCCCCGCCGGTCGTCACCCCGGCCTCACCGGCCCCTGCGGCCTGCCGGAACCCTCTCACGCGTCCTCCGCACCGCGACCTCGGTGCGGGTCGCGCCGGTACGGCCCGCCGTGTGGCTGTGCCTGACGAGGTCCTTGCGCGCGCCCTGCGCGGCGAGCCGGCGGGTGACCGCCTTGACGAGGCCGTACACCGCGCCCTGGGCCCCGGCGGCGAGCAGTACCTCGCGCCAGCCCCGGTCGAGGTCGCGGGCGTCCGGCGCGTGCTCCTCGCCGCGGCTCTTGGTCCAGAGGCGGTTGAACAGCTTCACCGCCACCATGCCGCCGAGCAGACTCACCACGAGCGACAGCATCCGGTACAGCATGGTCACAGCCACCCCCCTCGACGGCGGCCGCCCACGGCGCGGACGCCGCCCTGGACGAGACGGCCGGGGGTGATGCGGCGGGCGCGACGCGGGGTGAAGATCCCATGCCCCGACCGTATATGGAGCCCCGGGGCGATGCGGTGGGCGCCGCTCAGCACGCCTCGTTGCCTGCCCATGCCCGGGAGCACGCCCGACGGGAGCATGCCGCGACCGGTCCGGACGTCCAGCCCGGGGGCGATACGACGGGTGCCGCCCAACATGCCCGACCTGCGCAGCCGGCGGCCCATACCCGGCGAGAACAGGCCACGCCCCGACCGCACGTGCAGCCCGGGCGCGATACGCCGCGTCCCCCTCGGCATGCCCCGCCGCCTGCCCATGCCCGGGAGCACGCCCGGCGAGAGCATGCCGCGACCGGTCCGGACGTCCAGCCCGGGGGCGATACGACGGGTGCCGCCCAACATGCCCGACCTGCGCAGCCGGCGGCCCATACCCGGCGAGAACAGGCCACGCCCCGACCGCACGTGCAGCCCGGGCGCGATACGCCGCGTCCCCCTCGGCATGCCCCGCCGCCTGCCCATGCCCGGGAGCACGCCGCGGCCGGTGTGCACCTCCAGGCCGGGGGCGATGTGCCGGGTGCCGCCGATCAGGTACCGGGTGGTGGTGCCGAAGCGGCCGCGCGTGCCGCGGGCGAGGCCCTCGGCGAGCCCCACGCCGCGCCGCGCCATCGTGCCGGTCGCCCCGGTCTGCCGGCCGTACAGCAGCAGCCCCAGCAGCGCGAGCCCGGCGCCCACGGCGACGATCATGCCGCCGCGGCGTGCGGCGCGTTCGTGCTCGGCGATCTGCGCGCCCCGGCTCGTGACGCGGCGGATCCTCGCCTTGCCGATGCGCCCCGCCCGGCCCTCCGCCGGGTGCAGCAGGTGCTGCGCCCGGGTGGCGGCGGTGCTCATCACGCTCTGCGCGACGCCCTTCGCCTGCGCCCTGACGTCGGTCTTGGCGGCGAGCGCGGCCACGGTCTCCCCGAGCTCGTGGCGGGTGCGCTCGATCTCCTCACGCAGGCTCTCCGGCGAGTCGTCGTACCTGTGTTCGATCTCCTCGGCGGTGCCGGTGACCGGCGTGTCCGGGACGGACGCCGTCCGGTCCTCGGTGGCGGCGGCGCCGGTCCCCGTGCCGCGGTTGGTTCCGCGCGTCGTCATCGGTGTGCCCTTTCCTTGATCTCCCGGATGTCCTGCAGCGCGCTGTCGAGCGCCTGCCGGGGCACGGGCGGCCCGGCCTGGCCGACCCGCCTGCGGCCGGCGAGGGCGAGCACGGCGGCCACCACCAGCAGGGCGACGCCCACGATGAGCGCCGCGAGCCACACGGGGACGGCGAGCGCGAGCGCGGCGATCACCGCGGTGACGATGGCCGCCGCACCGAGCAGCGCCACCACCCCCGCGCCGCCGAACAGGCCCGCGCCGACCCCGGCCTGTTTCCCCTTCTCCTTCATCTCGACCGCGGCGAGCCGGAGCTCCGCGCGGATCAGGCCGGACATCTGCTCCGTCGCCTGCCGGACCAGGTCGCCGACGCCCTGCTCGGATGCCCGCGGCGTCGTCTCCACCCGGCCATCCGCGGCCGGTCGTGTCGTCGTCATCGCCGTTCATCCCCTTCCACGGGCTCGCCGTTCGTCCTGCCACCCCGGCGGGCGGGCGGTACGGCCCGGCCCGCACCGCGGGTGAGGTGATTACCCGTTCCCTCAGGCACCGGCCTAAACGCCGGTGCGGCGGCCGGCGCGAACCCGGGCGCATTCCGTTTCCGCCACCCCGGCCGAAAACTCGGCAAAAGTACACAAATGAGGACATGTCGGATTAGGCGGGCAATGCAATGATTGCCACGAATGCCGACCGGGAGGAGGCGACCGTGAAGCTGCCTCCGGACGACGACGTCATCGCGGCCCTGCGCGCGGGTGACGAGGCGACGTTCGCGACGCTGCTCGACACCTGGTCGCAGGGCATGCTGCGGGTGGCGCGGGCGTATGTGTCCACGCCGGAGATCGCCGAGGAGGTGGTCCAGGACACCTGGCTCGCCGTGCTCGGCGCGATCGGCGACTTCGAGGGCCGCTCCTCGCTGAAGACCTGGATCTTCCGCATCCTCGTCAACACGGCGCGGAAGCGCGGCGCCCGCGAGAGCCGTACCGTGCCGTGGAGCAGCGTGTTCGTGCCCGAGCAGGCGGCCGGGGAGCCGCCCGTGGCGCGGCGGGAGGCGCCCGGCCGGGACGGCGGGCCGGTCGCGGACGCGCCGGAGGGCGAGGTGCTCGCCTCCGAGGCGCGCGAGCAGATCTGGCTGGCGCTCGCCGGCCTGCCGCTGCGGCAGCGCAGCGTGCTCGTGCTCCGCGACGTCGAGGGCTGCACCGCGGAGGAGGTGTGCGAGATCCTGGAGATCTCCCCCGCCAACCAGCGGGTGCTGCTGCACCGGGCCCGCATGGCGGTGCGCAGGCGGCTGGCGGGCTACTTCGAGGCGGTCCGGCCCTCGGCGTGACGGACGGCCGGGCATGGCGGCGAGAGGGCGGCCGGCGGGATGACGCGGATCGGCTGCGCCGGCCCGGCCGGGCTCGTCCCCCGCCTCCTCCCGTCTTCCCCACCGATCGGTCCGGGTTCGGGAGATCTCCGCGCCCCACCGTAACGGCACGGCGTGTCACCGGTCTGTATCCGCGAGACCGGTCCGCGAGACCGATGCGGGCGGAAAGGGGCGCCGATGACGCCGATGACGCAGCCGGTGACCGATGCCGGGGTGGTCCGCGACGCCGCCGACGTGGCGGAGTTCGCCCGGGCCTGCCTGTCGCCCGCGGGCGGCGACCGGGTCGGCGTCGAGCTGGAGTTCCTCGTGTTCGACCGCGCCGATCCGCGCCGCCATGTGCCGATCGCGCACGTCCGCGCGGCGCTCGCCGACCGGCTGCCGGGCGGCAGCCGGGTGAGCTTCGAGCCCGGCGGCCAGCTCGAGCTGTCGTCCCCGCCCGCCGCGCTGCCGGACGCGATCGCCGGGCTCGGCGCGGACGTGGCCGCGGCCGCCGAGGCGCTCGAGCGGCGGGGCCTCGTGCTCGCCGGGGTGGGGATCGACCCGGTGCGGCCGCCGCTGCGGCAGCTGCGGCTGCCCCGCTACGAGGCGATGGCCGCGTACTTCGCCGCCTGCTCCCCCGGCTCGGCCGCCGGGCGGCTGATGATGTGCTCGACCGCGTCGGTCCAGGTCAACGTCGATCTCGGTGCGCGCCCCGAGGCCCGGTGGGCGCGGGCGCACGCGCTCGGCCCGGTGCTCGCCGCGGCGTTCGCGAACTCGCCGCTGCGGCTCGGCCGGCCGTGCGGCTGGATGTCCGCCCGGCAGCGGGTGTGGGAGCGCCTCGACCGCACCCGCACCGCCCCCGTGGCCGGGGCGGCGGACGGCCCGCCGGACGGCACCGCGAACGGCGCCGCCGCCCCGGCCCGCGACTGGGCCCACTACCTGCTCGACGCCCGCCTCATGGTGGCCCGGGACGCGGACGGGCGGCTGCGCCCGGTGTGCGACGGCACCACCTTCCGCGACCGGCTCGCCGCCCCCGGGCCGCCGCCCACCGCCGCGGATCT
>Ga0207866_1000183_pt1 | contig 102700 bp, 89 predicted proteins | sample HigsolmetaAR203D_FD_184835 | JGI IMG/M metagenome (GOLD analysis project Ga0207866, IMG submission 184835) | Ionic liquid and high solid enriched microbial communities from the Joint BioEnergy Institute, USA - AR20-3-D (SPAdes) (version 2) ...
CAGGCCGAGGATGACCTCGTCGCTGCCGACCTGCTCGCGCACGCGCGCGATCTGGTCCTCGATGATGTTGGCCGCGGTCCACAGCGTGCGGCAGCCGCAGATGTCCACCACGAAGCGGCGCAGCAGCTGCGTGCCCTGCTTCGTGTGCGTGACCTCGGGGTGGAACTGCACGCCGTACCAGCGCTTCTCCGCGTTCGCCATGGCGGCGACCGGGATGCGCTCGGTGATGGCGGTGACGGCAAAACCCGGCGGTACCCGCGAGACGTGGTCGCCGTGGCTCATCCACACGTCGAGCCGGTGCGCGCCCGGGTGGTCGGTGAGCCCGGCGAACAGCGCGTCGGCCCTGACCACTTCCACCTCGGCGTGGCCGAACTCGCGCTGGTCGGCGGCCTCGGTGGCGCCGCCCAGCTGCACGGCCATGGTCTGCATGCCGTAGCAGATGCCGAGCACCGGCACGCCGGCGTCGAACACCTCGCGCGGCGCGCGCGGCGAGCCTTCGACCGTGGTGGATTCGGGGCCACCGGAGAGGATGATGCCCTTCGCGCCGAAGGCGGCGATCTCCGCCGGGTCGTGGTCCCAGGCCCAGATCTCGCAGTACACGCCGATCTCGCGGATGCGGCGGGCGATCAGCTGGGTGTACTGCGCGCCGAAGTCGAGGATGAGGAGCTTGTCGCTGTGGATGTCGGTCATCGGCAGCCGCCGCTCGGCGTTCCTGTCGGGTTCTGGGGGCTGGTCGCCGTCCGTGGCCGGGTGCGCGCCGGGTGCGGCGCCCCGGCCGGGACGCCGCCACGCGGGACGCTCATCCGAGCCGGTAGTTCGGCGGTTCCTTGGTGATCTGCACGTCGTGCACGTGGCTCTCGCGCTGGCCGGCGCCGGTGATCTTCACGAACTGCGGCTTCCTGCGCATTTCCTCGATCGTGGCGCAGCCGACGTAGCCCATGGTCGCGCGCAGGCCACCGGCCAGCTGGTGGACCACGTTCGCCAGCGGGCCACGGTATGGCACGCGGCCCTCGATGCCCTCGGGCACGAGCTTGTCGGCGTCGCTGGCATCCTGGAAGTAGCGGTCCTTGGACCCCTTCTCCATCGCGCCGAGCGAGCCCATGCCGCGGTAGCTCTTGTAGCTGCGGCCCTGGAACAGCTCGATCTCGCCCGGGCTTTCCTCGGTACCCGCGAACAGGCCGCCGATCATCACCGCGGACGCGCCGGCGGCGATGGCCTTGCCGATGTCACCGGAGTAGCGGATGCCGCCGTCGGCGATCAGCGGGATGCGGTCCTGCAGTGCGCTGGCCACCATGTCGATGGCGGTGACCTGCGGCACGCCCACGCCGGCGACGATGCGGGTGGTGCAGATCGAGCCGGGGCCCACGCCCACCTTCACCGCGTCGGCGCCGGCGTCCATCAGCGCCAGCGCGGCGTCGCCGGTGACGATGTTGCCGCCGATCACCTGCACCTTCGGGAAACGCTTCTTCACCCAGGCCACGCGCTCGATCACGCCCTGCGAGTGGCCGTGCGCGGTGTCCACCACGATCACGTCCACGCCGGCCTCGACCAGCAGCTCGACGCGGCGCTCGGTGTCGCCACCCACGCCGACCGCGGCGCCGACCAGGAGCTGGCCGTCGCCGTCATAGGCGGCATTGGGGTTGTCGGACTTCTTCTGGATGTCCTTGACCGTGATCAGGCCGCGCAGCTCGAAGTCGTCGTTGACCACGAGCACCTTCTCGATGCGGTGCCTGTGGAGCAGGTTGATGACTTCCTCGTCGCTGGCGCCCTCCTTCACCGTGACCAGCTTTTCCTTGCGGGTCATGATGTTCTTCACCGGGTCGTCGAGCTTCTTCTCGAAGCGCATGTCGCGCCCGGTGACGATGCCGACGAGCTTGCCGTCCTCCACCACCGGCACGCCCGAGATCCGGCGCTCGCGGGTGAGCCGGAGCACCTCGCCGATCGTGGTCGTCGGGCTGACGGTGAACGGCTCGCGGATCACGCCGGCCTCGAAGTTCTTCACCTGGCGGACTTCGTCGGCCTGGCGCTCGGCGCTCATGTTCTTGTGGATGATGCCGATGCCGCCGAGCTGGGCCATGGCGATGGCCAGCCGCGCCTCGGTCACGGTGTCCATCGCCGCCGAGACGATCGGCAGGTTCAGGCGCAGCGAGCGGGTGAGGTTGGTGGCGAGGGAGACGTCCTTGGGCAGGACGGTGGAATGCGCGGGGACGAGCGAGACGTCGTCGTAGGTCAGTGCTTCACCCTGGATGCGGAGCATCGGCGGTCCCGGTGAGGTGGGGAAGCACGCAATTGTACCCGGGGACGGGCCATCCCGGGTGCGCGGGGGCCGTGCGCACAAGGCACAGGCAGGTCCCCTTTGCCCGTCAGCACCGGGACGCCTTCCCCGCTTGCAGAGGCAGGCGCAGGAGCGGCAGTCCATATGCTGCCGGCGTTTCACCCCCCACCCCAACCCTCCCCCGCACGCGGGGGAGGGAGAAAAAAGCGTCCCCGCCTGCGGAGGAGCAGGCCACCTGCCCCACCCGCCCGTGGGGAGTGGGCCGTGTTCCTCCCCCCGCCCGTGGGGGGAGTGGGCCGTGTTCCTCCCCCCGCTTGCGGGGGGAGGTGCAGGAGGGGGGCAAAGCCTGTATCGGGGCGATGGGCGCGCGTGATGGATTGCCCCACCCAAACCCTCCCCCCTGCATGCGGGGGAGGAAGTCGGTGGCCCGGCGCAGCGCGCCAGGCGTTCGGACGGTCGCGCGGCAATGTCGCGATCGTCCTTGTCACCCGTAAACGGGCCGAAGCCGGGAGCGGGCAGTCCATGCGCTGCGGCGTTTCATCCCCCCACCCCAACCCTCCCCCGCATGCAGGGGAGGGAGTCCTCGCACTCGCCCCGATTGACCTTGATGGCCAGCCCTCCCCCGCACGCGGGGGAGGAAGAAAAAAGCGCCCCGCCTACGGAGGAGCAGGCCACCTGCCCCACCCGCCCGTGGGGAGTGGGCCGTGTTCCTCCCCCCGCTTGCGGGGGGAGGTGCAGGAGGGGGGCGGCGGGAACTCCGGGCCGGGCGGGTTCAGCCCCGCCGCTCGGCCGCCTCGGCGGCCTCGATGGTGTTCTGCATCAGGGTGGCCACGGTCATCGGCCCCACCCCGCCCGGCACCGGGGTGATCCAGCTGGCGCGCTCGGCGGCCTTCTCGAACTGCACGTCGCCGGTCAGGCGGCCGTCCTCCAGCCGGTTGATGCCCACGTCGATGACGACCGCGCCCGGCTTGACCCATTCGCCGGGGATCAGGCCCGGCTTGCCGACCGCCACCACCAGGATGTCGGCCTCGCCCACGTGCCGCTGCAGCACCTCGCGCGGGGTGAAGCGGTGGCAGCAGGTCACCGTGCAGCCGGCGATCAGCAGCTCCAGCGCCATCGGCCGGCCGACGTGGTTGCTGACGCCGACGATGGTGGCGCTGCGCCCGCGCACCGGCTGGTCGGTGTAAGCCAGCAGCGTGGTGATGCCGCGCGGGGTGCACGGCCGCAGCCCGAACTGGCGCAGCGCGAGGTGGCCGACGTTCTCCGGGTGGAAGCCGTCCACGTCCTTGCGCGGGTCGATGCGGTGAATCAGCCGGCTGGCGTCCGGGATGCCCGGCAGTGGCAGTTGCACCAGGATGCCGTGGACCTCGGGATCGGCGTTGAGCCGGTCGATCAGGTCGAGCAGCTCGGCCTCGGTGGTGCCCGCGGGCAGGTCGAAGTCGAAGGAGCGGATGCCCACCTTCTCCGCCGCGCGGCGCTTGTTGCGGACGTAGGCCTGCGAGGCCGGGTCGTTGCCCACCAGCACCACGGCCAGGCCCGGCCGTGGCAGGCCTGCGGCCACGCGCGCGTCCACGCGCAGGCGGAGCTGGTCCAGCAGGGCATCGGCAATGCGCTTGCCGTCGAGGATCCGTGCGGTCATCGGTGCGGAGGGAGGCGAAGGCGGGCCGGATATTGTCTCACGCCGCCGCCCGTATCATGGCCCTCCCCCGCATCCGGAGGTGCCTTGCCATGTCCCTGTCCGAGTCCGACCTGCTGCACATCGAGGCCGCGGTGTTCCGCCGCCTGCGCCGGCACCTGGTCGAGGAACGCCCGGACGTGCAGAACATCGACCTGATGATCCTCGCCGGCTTCTGCCGCAACTGCCTGGCCGACTGGTACCGCGAGGCGGCGGCCGAACGCGGCATCGAGCTGTCGAAGGACGAGGCCCGCGAGCGGATCTACGGCGAGCCCTTCGCCGGGTGGAAGGCGAAGCACCAGAAGGAAGCCACGCCCGAGCAGCTGGCGGCCTTCGAGGCCGCGCGCCGCGGTCACTGACCACCGTCGGCCGGCGGTTCCGGGGCCGCGGGCGGCTGCTCCCGGGGACAGCGCGGCACGCCGGAGCCGACCACACACAGCACGCAGCAGCCCTGCGGCCGCGGTGGCGCGGTCGTGGCCGGCGGCCACCACGCCGGCGGCGGCGCCAGCGAGGCCAGTTCCTGCTGCGGACGCAGCTGCAGCAGCACCGCCCAGTCCTGGCGGTTGGCGTTGCAGCCGGCCGGGGTGTCGGGCGTGCATTCCGGGCTGTCCTGCCCGCGCAGCGGCAGGCCGGCGAAGCGGCCCGTGGCATCGAGCCGCAACAGGCGCATGGTGACCCCGTCGAACACGTTGCCACCGACGAGGTACGCCAGCCCGTCGCCGTCCGGGTTCGTGGCCACCACCACGTCGCAGTGCATCGCCAGCCCGCCGCCGTTGCCGCCGGCCAGCTGCGCCATCACGCCTTCGAAGCCGTACACGCGCGACGGCACCCGCACGTAGCACAGCAGGTCGCCGCGCGCAGGCCTGGCCGCCAGCGGGTGCAGCACGCGGTAGGCGCTGCCGGACGGGTCGCGGTAGGCGCGGCGCACGTAGTCGAGGTGGCTGCCCGAACCGTCATACCCGGGCACCTGCGCGCGCCGCATCACCCAGGAGACGAACGCCGCCGACCACGGTGTGTCCACCACGAAGGCGCGGCACGAGGCCGGCGCCGAACCCGGCACGACCACCTCGCACATGCCCGCCGCCGGCGTGCGGCCGAGCAGGCCGCTGCCGCGCCAGTAGTCGAGCACGCGGGCCCAGGCGGGCTGGCCGTTGGCCAGCAGCGCGTTTTCGGCCTCGCGCACGCGCGAGGCGGCGATGCGGCCGTCGGCGTCGATGAACGGCCGGAACCAGAGCTGGTGTTCCTCGCAGGCCGCCGCGGCGATCCGCGTGGCCACGTCCGGCGCATCCGCCGCGGCGCGCAGCAGCGGACAGGGATCGGCGGCACGCGCCGGAGGCGCCAGTGCCGGGAGGACGGCCAGGGCCAGTGCAATGGCCAGTGCAATCGCGAACCGCCTTGCCATGCAGCGCATCCGCTGTGGGCCCGGTGGCGACTGTAGCCCAACCGCCGCCCCGGCACACGGCGCGGCTCAGCCGCCGGCGCAGAACGCGGCGTAGTCGATGTAGCCCGGGAACGGCCTGCCCGGCGCGCAGACCGGGCAGTCGGGATCGGGGCGCAGCCGGGTCTCGCGGAAGCGCATGGACAGCGCATCGAAGTGCAGGACGCGGCCGACCAGCGGGTCGCCCAGGCCAAGCAGCAGCTTCAGCGCCTCGGTCGCCTGCAGCATGCCGATCACGCCCGGCAGCACGCCGAGCACGCCGACCTCGCTGCAATTGGGCGCATCCTCCGGCGCCGGCGGCTCCGGGAACAGGCAGCGGTAGCACGGCGCCACGCCGCGCTGGCGGCCCGCGTCGAACACGCCCACCTGCCCTTCGAACCGGTGCACGGCGCCGTACACCAGCGGCTTGTGCAGCTTCACGCAGGCGTCGTTGAGCAGGTAGCGCACCGGGAAGTTGTCGCCGCCGTCGACCACGACGTCCACGTCCGCCATCAGCCGCTCGATGTTCTCCGAGGTCACGCGCTCGGCCACCGGCTGGACCTCGACGCGCGGGTTCAGCGCCGACAGCCGCGTCGCCGCCGACTCGACCTTGGGCATGCCCACGTCGGCGTCCACGTGCAGGATCTGGCGCTGCAGGTTGCTGCGGTCCACCGCGTCGTCGTCGGCGATGCGCAACTGGCCGATGCCCGCGGCGGCGAGGTAGAACGCCACCGGCGAGCCGAGGCCGCCTGCGCCGACCAGCAGGACGGTTGCCGCCTCCAGCCTGCGCTGCCCCTTCGCGCCGATTTCGGGCAGGCGCAGGTGGCGCGAGTAGCGCTCGTGGAAATCGTGGTCCACGTTCGGCTCGGGTTTTGTGAACGGCAGCCCTTCCGCCAGCCACATCGCCGAGCCGCCGCGCACCGACGCCACCCGCGAGTAGCCCAGCCGCTGCAGGCACTCCGCGGCAAGGCGCGAACGCCCGCCGCTCTGGCAGATCAGCAGGATCTCCGCGTCGCGGTCCGGCAGGAAGCGGTGCGGCGCTTCCTCCAGCTCCGCGCGCGCGACGCCGATCGCGCCCTCGGCCATGCCGAGTTCGCGCTCGTGGTCCTCGCGCACGTCGACCAGAAGCGCGCCCTGCCGCATGCGCTGGCTCGCTTCACGCGGGGAGATTTCTCGGATCGTCATGGCAACGATTATCGCGCGCGGGCCGTGAAGTGGAACGCGCAACGGGTGGCACGATCAATACCCGCCGATGCGCATTCAGGGATGTGATCGGGAAGATGCGAACGTGTTCGCACCGCGCATGCCGCACGGGGCGCCTGGACCGAAGTCCCCCGCAGGCCGCGCGTGTCCGTTGCGGTTGCAACCATCCCTCGCGTCCGGCGCGGACGGCTGGCGCCGGGCGGGATTGTCGCGTCAGCCCGGCAAGCCGAAGCAGTGGAAGGAAGGTGGCGGAGAGAGTGGGATTCGAACCCACGGCAGGCTTGCGCCTGCGGCAGTTTTCAAGACTGCTGCCTTAAACCACTCGGCCATCTCTCCGCATGCAGTTGCCGGCGTCAGCGCATTGTGGCACGGGGCGCGGCGTCGCCGGCATGTCCGCGATGGGCGGCGATGTCGGCCGGCGCCTTGATGTCCTTGCCGCAATGCCGGCAGTTGAGGCTCGACTCCTCGATCAGCGGCGGCAGCTTCTCGGCCAGGAAGTCGATGAAGACGCGCACCGCCGGGAGCAGGCCGCGGCGCGAGGCGAACACGGCATGGGCGATGCCCTGCGGCAGGCGCCAGTCGGGCAGCACCACCTCCAGCTCGCCGCTGCGCACGGCGTCGGCGCACATGGTCTCGGGCAGCATGGTGATGCCCAGTCCCTGCTTCACCAGCGCCATCAGCATGGTGAAGTCGAAGCCGGCCACGCGCGGCTTGAGTTCCACCCGGCGGACCTCGCCGTTGGGGCCCTGCAGTTCCCAGCGCTGGCGGGCCTCGTCCTCGCCCATGCTCAGCGTGGTGTGGGACTCCAGGTCCTCCGGCACCTTCGGCCGGCCGGCGCGGTCGAGGTACTTCGGGCTCGCGACCAGCAGTTCCTGGATCTGGCCGAAGCTGCGCATCACCAGGCTGCCGTCGTCGTCGAGCTTCGAGCGCACGCGGATGGCGACGTCGAAGCCCTCGTTGATCACGTCCACGCGGCGGTTGCTGACGTGCAGCTGCACGCGCACCTGCGGGTACCTGGCCAGGAACTCCGGCAGGATCTTCGGCAGCAGCTGCTGGGCCAGGCCCACCGGCACGCTGGCCTTGACCAGGCCACGCGGCTCGGCGCTCAGGCGGTCCACCACCTCGCGGGCGGCGGCCGCCTCGGCCAGCATGGACTGCGCATGGCGGTACACGCTCTGGCCGACGTCGGTCACCGCGAAGCGGCGCGTGGAACGCTGCAGCAGGCGCACGCCGAGGTCGTTCTCGAGCTGGCTGATCCGGCGGCTCAGGCGCGATTTCGGGATGCCCAGGGCACGCTCGGCAGCGGCGAAACCGCCGTGCTCCACGACCATGGCGAAGTAGTAGAGGTCGTTGAGGTCCTGCACGGGAATACCCCGTATCTGGAACGATGAGTGATATTTAAGCAGCTTTATTCCGGTTTCGCAACAATCCATGCTGTGCCCCGTCTCCTCACCCCATCGGGAGCCCAGTCATGAAACTGCTTCGCATCGATTCCAGCATCCTGGGGACCAACTCGGTCACCCGGCAACTGACCGACGCCATCATCGCACGCTGGCAGGCCAGTGTGCCCAGCCTCCAGGTCGAAAGCCGCGACCTGGAGCGCGATCCGATCGGCCACATCCACTCCGGGACCGTCGCTGGCACCGACGATCTGGAACGTGCCCGGGACGAGGCCGTGCTGCAGCAGTTCCTCGACGCCGACGTCGTGGTCGTCGGGGCACCGATGTACAACTTCGGCATCCCCTCCTCGCTGAAGGCGTGGATCGACCGGATCGCGGTCCGGGGCCGGACCTTCCGCTACACCGCCGAGGGTCCCGAAGGCCTGGCCGGGGGCAAGCGCGTGATCATCGTGGCCGCTGCCGGTGGCCTGCACGACGGCCAGCCCTCGGACTTCGTGGAACCGTACCTGCGGTTCATGTTCCGTTTCCTCGGCATCACCGACATCGAGGTGCTGCGCGCGGACGGCATCGGCCTGTCGCCGGAACACCGCGAGGCGTCCATCACCCGGGCGCTGGGCTCGCTGCCCAAGCCGCTGCACGAGGCGGCCTGAAGCCGCGCGGGGTGGATGCACCGCGGCCGCTGACCATTGCGTAGCGGCACCCCTCCCCCCGCTTGCGGGGGGAGGCGCAGGAGGGGGGCAATCCATGCGCTGCGGAACTTCATCCCCCCCCCCCCCCCCCCCCCCCCCCCCCCCCCGCTTGCGGGGGAGGCGCAGGAGGGGGGCAATCCATGCGCAGTGGAACTTCATCCCCCCACCCCGGCCCTCCCCCGTGAACGGGGGAGGGAGAGGCAAGCCCTCCCCCCGCTTGCGGGGGGAGGCGCAGGAGGGGGCAATCCATGCGCTGCAGAACTTCATCCCCCCACCCCGGCCCTCCCCCGCGAACGGGGGAGGGAGAGGCAAGCCCTCCCCCCGCTTGCGGGGGGAGGGAGTGAGCCTACGAGGGATGGAGTGATGGATCCGGCCCGGCGCAGCGCGCCGGCGTTCGGACGGTCCGCGCGGCAATGCCACGCAAGCGGATCGTCCCCGCTCCACGCGTAGAGAGACACGCGTGGAGAGAAAAGCCGCTTCCCTGCCCGCTCAGGCGATGCGTTCGGCACCGCCCATGTACGGACGCAGCACCTCGGGCACGGTGATCGAGCCGTCGGCGTTCTGGTAGTTCTCCATCACCGCGATCAGCGCACGGCCGACCGCGACGCCGGAGCCGTTGAGCGTGTGCACCAGCTCCGGCTTGCCGGTCTCCGGGTTGCGCCAGCGCGCCAGCATGCGGCGGGCCTGGAAGTCGCCGCAGTTGGAGCACGAGGAGATTTCGCGGTAGGTGTTCTGCGACGGCAGCCAGACCTCGAGGTCATAGGTCTTGCGCGCGGAAAAGCCCATGTCGCCCGAGCACAGCAGCACGCGGCGGTACGGCAGGCCGAGCTTCTCCAGCACGGCCTCGGCGCAGCGGGTCATGCGCTCGAGTTCTGCGTCGCTGTCCCCGGGGCGGGTGATCGAGACCAGCTCGACCTTCTCGAACTGGTGCTGGCGGATCATGCCACGCACGTCGCGGCCGCCGCTGCCGGCCTCGGAGCGGAAGCACAGCGAGTGCGCGGTCATGCGCAGCGGCAGTCGCTCGGCCTCGACGATCGATTCGCGCACGATGTTGGTCAACGGGACCTCGGCCGTGGGGATCAGGTAGCGCGCATCGTCGCCGAACGGCGTGCGGAACAGGTCCTCCTCGAACTTCGGCAGCTGGCCGGTGCCGCGCAGGGTGTCGGCATTGACCAGCAGCGGCACGTTGGTCTCCTCGTAGCCGTGTTCGCCGGTGTGCAGGTCGAGCATGAACTGGGCCAGCGCGCGGTGCAGGCGCGCCAGCTGGCCGCGCAGGATGGTGAAGCGGGCGCCCGACAGCCTGGCCGCGGTCTCGGCGTCCAGCCAGCCATGGCGCGCGCCCAGCTCGACATGGTCCTTCACTTCGAAGTCGAACACGCGCGGCGTGCCCCAGCGGTGCTGCTCGACGTTGCCGCTTTCGTCGGCGCCGGCCGGCACGGAAGCGTCGGGCAGGTTCGGCACGCCCAGCGCGATGGCCTCGATCTCGGCGCGGATCGCGTCCAGCCGCTCCTCGCTGGCCTTGAGCTCGTCGCCGATGCCGGACACCTCGGCCTTCATCCGCTCGGCATCCTCGCGCGCCTTCGCGGCGCCGGCGGCGTCGCCCTGCTTCTCCAGGCGCGCGGCGGTGCCCATCAGCTGGCCGATCTCCCGGCTGCGGGTGTTGCGCAGGTTCTGCAGCTCCTGGGTGCGCACCTGGATCTGCTTGCGCTCTGCCTCCAGCGACTGCAACTGCTCCACGGGCAGCTCGAACCCGCGCAGCTCGCGCAGGCGGGCGGCGGTGTCGGCAAGATGCTGGCGCAGGAGGACCGGATCGAGCATGAAGGACACTTCCCAGGTGGACGTATCCTGTCATTATCGCCCGGGAACGGCCCTTCCTGCCGCGTTGCCGCGCGCTTCGCGGGCGCTGTGCCAGAATCGGGCGGATTCCAGGACTGGTGCGCCGATGACCGAAGCCTCTCCCACTTTCCTCGACAGGCTCCGCCGCTGGCTGCCGCGCGGGCGTGGCTGGTGGCTGGTTGGCGGGGCGTTCCTGGCCGGGCTGCTGCTGTTCCTCGTGGTCTGGCTCGGCAGGCGCGACGAATTCGAGTTCTACCGCGCCCCGGGGGGGCCGCGCGCCCAGGACGGACAGGTGTTCGAGCCGCTGCCGGTCCCGCAGACCGACGCAGGCAGGCCGGCCAGCGGCCTGGACGACAAGCCCGCACCGCCACCGGAACAGTCGGCGCGGATCGAGGAACCGCCGCGGCCAGCGCCGTCCCCGCAGCAACCGTCGCAACAGGCGCCCGGCGGCACGCCCCAGGGCCCGGCCACGGCGGCCTACGACACCCCGCCGCGCCCGCTGCACGCGCCGGCACCGCAATATCCGTCCGCTGCGCTGCGCGCGGGGATCGAGGGCGAGGTGGTGATCCGGATCGAGGTCGGGGCCGACGGCGTGCCGGGCTCGCTCGAGATCGTGCGCGGCAGCCGCAACCGCGACCTCGACCGCGCCGCCCTGCGCGCGGTCCGGCAGTGGCGCTTCCAGCCGGCGATGCGCGGCGGCACGCCGGTGCCAGCCACCGTCCAGCAGACCATCACGTTCACCCTGCCCGACTGAGGCATTTGGGCGGCCACCCGCGCTGCCCTCGCGGCACCCGGGTGGCGGCGCCATGGCCGTGGCCCTGCCGCCACCTCCGGCACTCGCCCCGGCCGCGTTTTCCGGCAAGGACTACGCGCCTGTGGCAACAGTACCCAACGATCCCGCATGCGCACACCCGTATCAGGACCGATCCCGTTCCTTGTCCTTGCCCTGTCCGCGGCGGCGTTCCCCGCGCTTGCCGCGGAGCCGTACCGGGTCACGCCGTCCGACCTGCACCTGGAGTACCTGCGCCCTGCGCGCCTGAGCTACCTGGTGTACATGCACGGCGGCCCCGGCACCGGCGTCAGGCGCGCCGTGCTGTCCAGCTTCGAGGTGGCGCAGGAGACCGTGGACGGCAGGCCGGCCTGGGTCATCACCCACCACTGGGAGGATGCCGACGGCACGATGCACACCGCGCGCACCGTGCATGCCGCCACCGACGTCGCCACCCTCTCGCAGGAATCCACCTGGGTGCGCTCCGGCAAGCGCATGTCCTCCAGCGTCGTCCCCGCCGAAGGCAGGGGCATCGCCTAGGGCGAATGGCCGGACACCGCCCGCGAGCGCCTGGAGGCCGGCTTCCAGGCCATGCAGGACGGCTGGTGGATGAACTGGCACAGCGACCTGACCCTGCTGCCGCTGCTGCCCTACGAGAAGGGCGGCACCCTGCGCATCCGCCTGTTCGACGTGGGCATGCCCGCGCCGATGGACGTGGACTACACCGTGCTCGGCGAACGCACCCTCGTGGGCGGCGACGGCCGCACGTACGACTGCTGGCTGGTGGAAACCGACAGCGGCAGTCCCGGCACCGGCGCCTTCCAGCGCTTCTGGATCGACAAGGCCAGCCGCGTGGTGGTCAAGGAGGAGGACACCTTCAACGGCCAGTACCGCAGCAAGTACCTGCTGGCGGTACCCGCGGAAGTCGAGTTCCCGCTGTCGCCTCCGGCGAACGGCACGCAGGGGTGAGGCGTGGCCTCAGGCGGCGTCCTCCAGCCCGAAACCGGCGCTTTTCGCCAGCGCGTCGAATCCCGGGAAGGACGTGGCCACGTTGGCCACGTCGCGGATCCGCACCTCGCCGGCCGCGCGCTGCGCGGCCACCGCGAAGGCCATGGCGATGCGGTGGTCGGAATGGCTTTCGATGGTGCCGCCGCCGAGTGGCCCCGGGTGGATGGTGGCGCCGTCCGGGGTCTCGTCCACGCGCAGGCCCAGGGTGCGCAGGCCGGTGGCCATCGCCGCCAGCCGGTCTGATTCCTTGACCCGCAGCTCGGCCGCGCCGCGCACCACGGTCGGGCCTTCCGCGCAGGCCGCGGCCACGAACAGCGCGGGGAACTCGTCGATCATGTCCGGCACCAGCTCCACCGGCACCTCGATGCCGCGCAGCGGCGCGTGCCGCACCACCAGGTCGGCCACCGGCTCGCCACCGTGCTCGCCCGCGTTCTCCTCGCGGATGTCCGCGCCCATCATGCGCAGCGCCTGCAGCAGGCCGGTGCGGCGCGGGTTCAGGCCCACCTGGCGCAGGCGCAGTTCCGAGCCGGGCACGATGCTGGCGGCCACCAGGAAGAACGCCGCCGAGGAGAAGTCCGCCGGCACCGCCACGTCGGTGGCGCGCAGGCGCTGGCCGCCACGCAGGCGGGCGAAGCCCGGCGAGAACTCGATGTCCACGCCGAACGCGGAAAGCATGCGCTCGGTGTAGTCGCGGGTCGGGTGCGGCTCGGTCACCGAGGTGGTGCCCTGCGCGTACAGGCCGGCCAGCAGGATGGCCGACTTCACCTGCGCGCTGGCCACCGGCAGCACGTAGTCGATGCCGCGCAGCACCTGGCCGCCGTGGATGCGCAGCGGCGGCGTGCCGTCCGGTCCGGTCTCGATCCTCGCGCCCATCCGCGCCAGCGGCCCGGTGACCCGGCGCATCGGCCGGCGCGAGAGCGATCCGTCGCCCACCAGCACGCTGTCGAACGGCTGCGCGGCCAGCAGCCCGGCCAGCAGGCGCATGCCGGTGCCGGCGTTGCCGCAATCCAGCGGGCCGTCGGCGGGCTTCAGGCCGTCCACGCCCACCCCGTGCACGATCCGGCGCGAGGGCGAAGGCGTCTCGATGCGTACGCCCAGGCGCGCGAAGATCGCCGCGGTAGCGCGGGTGTCCTCGCCTTCCAGGAAACCGTCGATGGTGGACGTGCCGTCGGCCAGCGAGGCGAACATCACCGCCCGGTGCGAGACCGACTTGTCGCCCGGGATGTCGAACGTGCCATGCAGCGGCCCGCCGGCGGTGGCGGTCCAGTCACGCCGCGCGCTCATGCCCGCACCCCGTCCAAGACCTGCAGCAGCCGCGCGTTCCCGCGCTCGTCGCCGACGGTGATGCGCAGGCACTCCGGCAGGCCGTAGCCGCCCATCGGCCGCACCACCACGCCGACCTCGAGCAGCCTGCGCTCGACCGCGTCCGTTCCCGGCCCGAACTCGACCAGCAGGAAATTGGTCTGCGACGGGTACACGAACAGGCCGCGCCGGCGCAGTTCCTCCGCGAGCCGGGCGCGGCGCTCCGCATTGAGGCGCACGCCCTCGGCGAGGTGTTCGTCGTCGGCCAGGGAAGCTTCGGCGGCTGCCAGCGCCGCCATGTTGACGTTGAAGCTCTCGCGCAGGCGCTCCATCACCGCGACGAAGCCCGGGTGCGCCACCGCGTAGCCGACGCGCAGGCCGGCGAGCGCATGCGCCTTGCTGAAGGTGCGGGTGACCACGAGGTTCGGATGCGAGGGCAGCAGTTCCAGCGCCGAGGCGTAGTCCGGCGCGTCCACGAACTCGGCATAGGCCTCGTCCACCACCACGATCACCCCGCGCGGCACGCGCGCCATGAACGCGCGGAAGGCATCGGCGCCGTACCAGGTGCCGGTCGGGTTGTTGGGGTTGGCCAGGTAGACCAGCCGGGTGCCGGGCGTGATCGCGGCGGCGATCGCGTCGAGGTCGTGCCCGCGCGGCATGGCGTGCTCGCGCGGCAGCGCCGGCGCCTGCACCAGCGGCGCGCCCGTGGCCATCGCCGCGATCGCGTACACCGCGAAGCCGTATTGCGACATCACGATGCCGGCGTCCGGCCCGGCGAAGGCCTGGCCGAACTGCATCAGCAGCTCGTGCGAGCCGTTGCCGAGCAGGATGGCGCCGGTGCCGACGCCGTGCCTCGCCGCCAGCGCGCGCCTGAGGTCGCCGCCGAGCGGGTCCGGGTAGCGGTGCAGCTCGCCGAGCACGGCCGCGACCGCCTCCCTGGCGCGCGGGCTGGGCCCATGCGGATTCTCGTTCGAGCCCAGTTCGACCAGCAGCCGCCCGGCGAAGCGGCGGCGCAGCGCCACCAGGTCATGGCCCGGGTCATAGGCCTTCAGCCCGCGGATCGCGGGCTGTGCCAGTTCCAGGAAGAACCGTTCGTCCACGGCGGCCCCGGGCGTGTCCTGCATCCGCGCGTTCACGGCACCGCCACCGGGTAGGAGCCGAGCACGCGCACCTCGCCGGCGAAGTCGTCGATCTCGGCCAGCGCGTCCTTCAGCGGCGACTCGTCGACGTGGCCCTCGACGTCGATGAAGAACGCGTACTGCCACAGCTTGCCGTGCGCCGGGCGCGACTCGATCCGGTTCATGCTGATCCGGCGGCGCGCCAGCGGCTCGAGGATGCGGTACAGCGCGCCGGGCTGGTCGCGGATGAACACCATCAGCGAGGTGCGGTCATGCCCGGACGGCGGGAACAGCCCGCGCCCGATCACCAGGAAGCGCGTGGTGTTGTCGCTGCGGTCCTCGATCGGGCCGGCGACGATCCTCATGCCGTACACGTGCGCGGCGTTCTCGCCCGCGATCGCCGCGGCGTCGTCGGCCAGCCTGGCGCGGCGCACGCCCTCGGCGTTGCTGGACACGGCCTCCTTGCGCACGCCGGGCAGGTTCTGGCGCAGCCAGTTCTTGCACTGCGCCAGCGACATGCCGTGGCCATACACGCGCTCGATGTCCTCGATCCGGCCGGTGCGGGACATCAGGTACTGGTGCACGCGCAGCTCCACCTCGCCGCAGATCTTCAGCGGCGAGGTCAGGAACATGTCGAGGGTGGACTGGATCGTGCCCTGCCCCGAGTTCTCGACCGGCACCACGCCGAAGTCGGCGTTGCCGGCGGCGACTTCGTCGAACACCTCCTCGATGCTGGCCAGCGGCAGGCCCTTGGCCGAGTGGCCGAAGTGCTTGTGCACGGCCTGCTGCGAGAACGTGCCCTCGGGGCCGAGGTAGCCGACCTTGAGCGGCTCCTGCTGGGCCAGGCACGCCGACATGATCTCGCGGAACAGGCGCACCAGCACCTCGTCGGACAGCGGCCCGTCGTTGCGGTCCACCACCTTGCGCAGCACCTGCGCCTCGCGCTCGGGGCGGTAGTAGTCCACCGCCGCGGCGAGCCTGCCCTTGGCCCTGCCGACCTGGCGCGCCCATTGCGCGCGCTCGGCGATCAGCGCCTGGATCTGGCGGTCGATGCCGTCGATCCGCTCGCGCAGCGCGTCGAGGCCGGGCTTGCCGCCCGGCCCCACCGGCGCGCCCGGCACGATGCCCGGCGCCGGTTCCTTCGCCGGCTTCCCGGCCCCGCCACGCGCCGGGGCCCGCTTCCCGGCGGCCCTCTTCGTGGCTTTCCTCGCGGGCTTCGCCGCCGCCTTCCCTGCGGCACGTTCCGCCGCGCCGGCACTGCCGGCGGCGGGCTTCGTCGTACGCCTAGCCATGTCGTTTCTGGAACTCCCGCATGAAATCCACCAGCGCCTGCACACCTTCCACCGGCATCGCGTTGTAGATCGACGCACGCATGCCACCGAGCACGCGATGGCCCTTCAGTCCGATCAGTCCCGCTTCGCGCGCCTCGGCCAGGAAGGGCCCGTCGAGCCGCCCGTCGTGCAGGAAGAACGGCACGTTCATGCGCGAGCGCACCGCCGGGTCCACGTCGTTGCGGTAGAAGCCGCCGGACGAGTCGATCGCCTCGTACAGCATCCTCGACTTGATGTCGCTGCGGCGGTCGAACTCGGCGGTGCCGCCCTGCCCGATCATCCAGCGCACGGTCAGGCCGAGCATGTACCAGTTCCACGTCGGCGGCGTGTTGAGCATCGACTCGTTCCCGAGCTGCGCGCGGTAGTCGAAGATCCTGGCGCGCGGGTGGCCGGCGCGCTCGAGCAGGTCGCGGCGCACGATCACCACGCTGATGCCGACCGGACCGAGGTTCTTCTGCGCGCCGGCGTAGATCAGGCCGTACTTCGAAATGTCGATCGGACCGGAGGCGATGCTGGAGCTGAAGTCCGCGAACAGGGGCACGTCGCCGGTGTCCGGCGGCACCTGGCCCCACGACGGGCGGAACTCCACGCCGTGGATGGTCTCGTTGGCGGTGATATGGACATAGGCCGCGTCCTTCGACAGCCGCCAGGAATCACGTGGCGGGATGGAGCGGAAGCCGTCGGCCTCGCTGCTGGCGGCGATGTTCACCTCCACCGTGGCAAGCTGCTGGAGCGCGGTGCGTCCCCAGTGGCCGGTGACCACGTAGTCCACCTTCTGCCCGGGCGAGGCGAAGTTGAGCGCGATCAGCGCCTGCTGCGTGGTGGCGCCGCCGGTGGTGAACAGCACGGCGTAGTCGTCCGGGACCGCCAGCAGGGTGCGCAGGTCGGCCTCGGCCTGGCGCGCGACCTCGAGGAATTCGGGCCCGCGATGGCTGATCTCGACGATCGAGGCGCCTGCGTCGCGCCATTCGAGCATGTCCGCCTGCGCCTGGCGCAGGACCTCCTCCGGGATGGCGGCGGGACCGGGGCTGAAGTTGTAAGCGCGGGCCATGTTTTCCGTTCGCGGGGGCGGGAATCCGTAGTATGCCGCACCGCAACACTTCCGGATGCAACTTTCCCGGCCTGCGCGGCTCTATCCTTCGTGGACGACGGAGGCAGCCATGGCTCTGCGCGACGCGTTGCGGATTCCCGAGGCGGAAGTTACCGATGAAACGGTCTGGCGCGAGCGCAGGCGCGTGCTGGCGATGCTCGCATCCTCGCCGGCGCTCGCGCTCGCCGGCTGTTCCGGGGCCGAACCGCCCCCGCCACCTTCCGGAACGGTGGCGGCCGCTCCCGCCGGCGACGCGTTCCGCACCACCGAACCGCTGACCCGCTACGAGGACGTCACCGGCTACAACAACTTCTACGAGTTCGGCAGCGGCAAGCAGGATCCGTCGCGCGCGCCGGGGACGCTGCGCACCTCGCCGTGGACGGTGGAAGTGTCCGGCGAATGCGAACACCCGGGCACGATCGCGCTGGAGGACCTGCTCAAGGGCCTCACCGCGGAAGAACGCATCTACCGCCTGCGCTGCGTGGAGGGCTGGTCGATGGTGATCCCGTGGCTGGGCGTGCCGCTCGCGGCGGTGCTGCGGCGGTTCGGCCCGACCTCGCGGGCGAAGTACGTGGCCTTCACCACCCTCGCCGACCCGGAGCAGATGCCGGGCGTCCGCCGCGGGATCCTCGACTGGCCCTACCGCGAGGGCCTGCGCATCGACGAGGCGATGCACCCGCTCGCGTTCCTGGCCACCGGCGTGTACGGCAGGCCGCTGCCACAGCAGAACGGCGCGCCGCTGCGGCTGGTGGTGCCGTGGAAATACGGCTTCAAGAGCATCAAGTCCATCGTAGCCATCCGCTTCACCGGACGCATGCCGGAAACCACCTGGAACAGGCTCCAGCCGCGGGAGTACGGCTTCTTCGCCAACGTCAACCCGGACGTGGACCACCCGCGCTGGAGCCAGAAGACCGAGCGCCGCATCGCCGGCAGCGGCAGCCGGCTGGTCGCCGGGCGCATCCCGACCCGCCCGTTCAACGGCTACGCGGAACTGGTCGCACCGATGTACGCGGGCATGGACCTGCGGCGCTGGTACTGAACCGCGGATGGGCCGGGACGGACGACTGCTGGCCACCGCGCGGGTACTGGCCCACGCCCTGGCCCTGGCGCCACTCGCGCTGCTGGCCCGGCGGATGTGGCTCGTACAGTCCGGCACGGACCTCGACGCGCTCGGCGCCGATCCCGTCGCCGGAATCGAACACTTCCTCGGGCTGTGGGCCCTGCGCTTCCTGCTGGCCACGCTCGCGGTCACGCCATTGCGTCAGCTGTCCGGGCTCGCCGCGCTGCTGCGCTTCCGGCGCATGCTGGGGCTGTACGCGTTCGCCTATGCCTCGCTGCACCTGGCCGCGTATCTCGTGCTGGACCTGCGCGGGTACTGGGCGCTGGTGTTCGGGGAGATCGTGAAGCGGCCCTACCTCACCGCAGGCTTCGCCGCCTGGCTGCTGCTGGTGCCGCTGGCAGCCACTTCCACCAGTGGCTGGATGCGCCGGCTCGGCCGCCGCTGGGGCCGGCTGCACCGTCTGGTGTACGCCGTGGCCGTGCTGGCGGTGCTGCACTTCTGGTGGGTGGTGAAGGCCGACGTGCGCGAGCCGCTGGCGTACGCGGCGGTCCTGTCGCTGCTGCTTGGCTGGCGCCTGTGGAAACGGCTGGCCGTTCGCGCCCGCGCGGCCGGGGCCGCGCCGCGCCAGGCACCGTGATGCGGGCGGGGATGCGGGGCCCCGGGATCAGCCCGGACCGGACAGCAGCAGCGCCGCGAGCAGCCCCGCCAGCAGCAGCGCCGAAAGCAGCAGCACGACCGGCAGCCGCCACGGGGTGGCGCGGGACGGCATTTCGGCGACGCCCGCTTCTTCGGCCTCCGGTTCGCCGCCACCGGTACGGTCGGGCGGCACGCGCCGCGGCGCCTCGACCACGAAGCGGTGGTGGCCGTTGAACACGACCTGGTCGCCGGCGCTCAGGACCGCGTCGCGCACCGGCTCGCCGTTGACCAGGCTGCCCCCGGCCGATCCCAGGTCACGCAGGATCACGTGCTCGCCGGACAGCTCGAAGCGCGCATGGCGGTCGGCGAAGGCGGGATCATCGATGCGGATGTCCGCGGCCGGGCCGCTGCCGACCAGCTTCGGCCGCTCCAGGGTGAAACAGCGCCCGTGGTGGCGGCCGCCGATGCCACGCACGACGATCCGCGGGTCGTCCACCTGCCGGCCGGGGTCGGTCCACGGCGGCGGCGCCTCCGGCGGCTTCGCGCCCAGCAGGCGCGCCTCGATGCCGTCCACGAAGATGGCATCGCCCACCCGCAGCATGGCCATGCGCCGGATCGGGCGGCCGTTCACGTGCACGCTGGCGTTGCCCTCGACCGTCAGCCACATCCCGCGGCGATCCACGCAGAGCCGGACTCCGGCATCGGCCCCTTCGACCAGGTCGAGCACCTCGCCGCCACGGCGGACGAGGCCATAGACGCCGATCGACAATGGCCGGTCTTCTCCACTGCCGGGCAATCGGATGCGCGTTCCTTCCATGCGGCCGCAATCTAGCATGCCGGCTTGGTCCGCGACGGCCACGGGCGCACAATGGCCCCGTCCCCCACGCGATAGACCGCCATGTCAGGCATCGACATCCGCCACGCGCATTCCCTCCCCCTCGAGGCCGCACGCGCCACGGTGGAACAGGTCGCGCGCAAGCTGGCCGAACGCTTCGGGATCGAATACGCGTGGGACGGCGACACGCTTGGATTCCGGGGCCCGGGGGTGGACGGCAGGATCGCCCTGTCCCCCGACCAGCTCCGGGTGACCGCAAACCTCGGCTTTTTGATGTCGGCGCTGAAGGGCCCGATCGAGGCCGAGATCCGGCGGGTGCTGCGGGAAAGGTTCTGACCCACGGGGGCCGCAGGTCCCGCGCCCCCCGTGGCCGGCATGCCGGCGCCCGGCTTCGAAGCCGGGCGTGCCGGCGGGCCGCGATCATCCACCATCGGGACCCCACCGGAAAAGGAGGCAACCATGGCCACGTCCAGGAAAACCCGGCGCAAGCCGGCGCAGCCGGCGTCGGAAGGGCTGGCCGGCACGCTGAGCGAGACCGCCCAGCAGATCTGGCTGGCCGGGCTCGGCGCCCTTGGCCGTGCCCAGGCCGAAGGCACGCGCCTGTTCGAGACGCTGGTGAAGGAAGGGCTCGACTTCGAGAACACCGCGCGCCGCGCCACGGACAGGCAGGTCGGCGCCGTCCGCGAGGTGGTCGAGGCCAGCATCAGCCACGCCCGCGAACGCGCCACGGAGGCCTGGGACCAGGTCGAGAAACTGTTCGAGGAGCGCGTGCGGCGCGCGCTGGCCACGCTGGGCGTGCCGGGACGCGACGACATCCTCGAGCTGTCCCGCCGCATCGACGCCCTCGCCGCCGAGCTGCGTGGCCGCCCGGGTGGCTCCTCCGCAGGCACCCGCTCCGGCAGGGCGGGCACGGCGAAGACGAAGGCCGCGAACCGGTCCCCCGCGAAGAAGGCCGGGAAGGCACGCAGCCGGGCGGCCCGCGACTGAACGGCCCGGCGGCCGGGGGGCGGTGGCGCGCACCCATTGCGCGCCGGAACCGTGAAGCGCGCCACGCATGGGAGAACACGCATGGGAGAAACGGCATGCCCGGTTGTGCGGGCCCATCCGTTATCCTGTTGCGCCCCTACCGATCGGGTGATCGCGACACATGGGTTCGATTGCGAGCTGGCTCGTGGCCGTTGCCGCCATGGTGGTCATCGGCGCCGCCGGGACCGCGTATTACCTCACGTACCGCATGCGCCGCGACGAGACCATGGCCGGCATCAACGCGCTGTCGGGCGTGTCGTGGCGCGTGTTCGTGCGCATGGTGCTGGACGCGCTCGCGCGCCGTGGCTACCAGCAGGCGGCCGTGGACCAGGAGGAAGCGGCCGGCGACCGCGACATCGTCCTCGAGAAGGACGGCAAGCTCTGGCTGCTGTCATGCAAGCATGGCCGGGCCTACGTGCTCGGCCGGCCCGCGGTCAACCAGTTGGCCAACGACATCCTGCTGAAGAACGCCGCGGGCGGCTTCCTCGTCACCCAGGGCCGCATCAGCGAGGACGCGCGCGACATCGCCCCGGTGCAGGGCATCGAACTGCTCGACGGCCATGCGCTGTGGCCGGAACTGCGCGATTCCCTGCCGGCCGAACAGCTGGCCGCCATCCGCGGCAAGGCCGCCCAGCGCGCGCGCCAGGGCGTCCTGCTGTCGTGGCTGCTGGCGCTCGTCGCCGGCATCGCCGTTTTCCTGCTGCTACCGACGCCACGGGAAAAGGCGGAACCTTCCCCGACCGCCACGGCCGCCACCCCCGCCGCGCAGCCCCCCGCCACCACGGCCGGTCCGGCCGGCCAGGACAGCCAGGCCGGGGAGCAGGCGGCGGCCGGCGCGCCGAAGGCCCTGTCCATCGGGGAGCAGCGCGAGCAGCTGCGCAAGGCCGTCTCGACCCTGCCCGACGTGGACCGCGCCGTCTGGTCGAGCGAATCGACGCTGCAGGTCTTCCTGTCCGCGGTGAACGGCGACGCCTTCGAGCGCATCTGCCCGCTGGTCGAGCGCTTCGACGAGCTGGCCGCCTCGCGCATCCAGCTCACGCCGCCGCCCGGCAGCGACGCCCGCGTGCGCTTCCGGCAGTGCCGGCCATACTGACCGCGCCCTCCTGCCTTCCGCCCCCGCCCGCCACGCGCACCGCGCCGGGCGCACGGGCGATCCGCCGGCGTATTGACCCTCCCCGGGGGCCGTGCTGTCATGGGCCCGGCCACGGGAGGGGGCGATGTCCGACGAGCTGAAGCAGGCATTCGAGCAGGCGACGCGGGACGTGCAATCGCTCGCGGAACGACCGGACAACGACACGCTCCTGCGCCTGTACGCGCTCTACAAGCAGGCTACCGAGGGCGATGTCCACGGGGAAAAGCCGAGCTTCTTCGACGTGGTTGGCAACGCCAAGTACGAAGCCTGGAGCGCGCTGCGCGGCATGCCGCGCGAGGAGGCACAGCGGCGCTACGTCGAACTGGTCGGGAAACTGATGGCGGGGTGAACGGCTCCGCCCCCACCACGGGCCATGGCAAGGAACACCCGCCAGCGCATCCTCGACCGCTCGCTCGCGATGTTCAACGAGCGCGGCGAGCCGCGGGTGACCACCAACCACATCGCCGACGAGCTGGAGATCAGCCCGGGCAACCTGTACTACCACTTCCGCAACAAGGACGACATCATCGAGCAGCTGTTCGTGCGCTACGAACAGCGCATGGACGAGGCGCTCACCCCGCCGGACGACCGCCTGCCCGGCCTCGAGGACATCTGGATGCAATTGCACCGGGTGTTCGAGTGCATCTGGGACTACCGCTTCCTCTACCGCGACCTGCTCGAGATCCTCAGCCGCAACCGCCGCCTGCGCGTGCGTTTCGCGCGCATCCTCAGGCGCGCCGACGAACGCGCCCGCACGGTGATGCGCGGGCTGGCGCAGGCCGGTGTGATCCGCGCCTCCGCCGCCGAGATCGAGGCCGCCGCAACCAACCTGCTGGTGCTGGCGACCTTCTGGCTGAACTACGCCGCCATCCGCGGCGAACGGGACGAGCAGGCCGCGATCCGCGACGGCATCGTCCAGGTGATGATGCTGCTCGCTCCCTTCCTGCGCGACGGCGAGCGCGTCCACCTGCACCGCCTCGTGAGCGCGTATACCGGCTGACCTCCCTGCCCGGGAGAAGCCGTTCCCGCCACCGCCCCGCTCCGACCCCGCCCCCCGGGATCCGGCAGCTTCCGCCCGGCATGGTCCGCCGCCGCTTGTCTGCTGGCGGCCGTCCCCGTAGAATTTGCAGCCCGCATCGCTTCGATCCGCCGCACCGCGGCGCATCGGGCAACGCATCGGGCGGTTAGCTCAGCGGTAGAGCACTGCTTTCACACGGCAGGGGTCGTAGGTTCGAACCCTACACCGCCCACCAGACCCCGAAGCCCGGCCTGGCAAGGCCGGGCTTTTCCATTTCCCGGAACGGCGGATGGACCTGCCCGTGCCGGCCGCCCGCGGCGGCATCACGCCCCCCACGGGCGCGGGTCACCGCCGACGTGTCCTGCCCCGGACCGGACTCCGCACCCGCACGCTCCGGCGCCGGCCGCGTATCGGAACGCGGGGACGGCAACGCCCGCCCTGCGGAAGAAGAACTCCTGCCGTCCGATGACGCGGTACTCGACCACCAGCGCGCCTCCGACGTAACCGCGCCAGCGGCGCCGCCCGTGGTCGCTGTGGACACGCCAGCCCGGACGCGCCGCGTGGGAGATGATCGCCGCGTTGAATTCGCTTTCGGTGCATGGTTCGAGTTCGAGTGCCATGCCGCCATGCTGGCGATGGCGCGTCTCACGCGGGGAGACGCCCGGCGGGCGGCATCCACGGATGCCCCGCCCCGCCCCGCGCACTTCTCCCCTCGCGGCCGTGACGCGCATCCTTCCGCGCGCCAAGGACACCTGTCTCATCCCGTGAGCCTGCTCCCGTCCACGATGCGCCAGGCGCCGCCGCGCCGGGGAGACAGCGCATGCACGTTCCAGTCAGGGCACGTCCGGCCGGAACCGGCCGCTACGCGTATCCGGAACACCTGCGTCCGCAGATCGCGAACCTGCCGCGCGCGCCCGGCGCATACATGTTCCACGGCGACGGCGATGCCCTGCTCTACATCGGCAAGAGCGTGGACATCCGTTCGCGGGTCCTGGCCCACATGCGCACGCCCGACGAAGCATGCCTCCTGCGCCAGTCGCGCAGGATCACGTACACCCGCACCGCCGGCGACCTCGGCGCACGGCTGCTGGAAGCCCGGCTGGTCAAGCTGATGCAGCCGCTGTACAACCGGAAACTGCGGCGTACGCGGAACCTGTTCTCGATCCGCCTGCTGCCGGGCCGGCCCGTGGTCGTGTCATCGCGCGAACTGCGCTTCGCGGCCATACCCGGGCTGCACGGACTGTTTTCGAGCCGGACGGCGGCGCTGCGTGCGCTGCGCGCGGTCGCCGACGGGAACCGGCTGTGTTACGGCCTGCTCGGCATCGAGAAGGTTCCGCCGGGCCGGCCCTGCTTCCGGGCGACGATCGGCCGCTGCGCTGGCGCGTGCTGCGGGCGTGAATCCGTCGCGGAACACGGCATGCGGCTGGAAGCGGCGTTGCAGAAGATGCGCGTCGAAACCTGGCCGCATGGAGGCGCCATCGGCATCGTCGAGCGCGGCGCGGACATGGTCCAGATCCACGTCGTGCGCGACTGGCATTACCTGGGAAGCGCAGCGGGCATCGGTGAAGCGCGCATGCTCGACCGGGTGGCCGAAGGATTCGACGGCGACGGCTACCGCATCCTGGTCAAACCCGTCCTGTCCGGCACATACGAACTGCTGCCATTGTGAGCCTGCCCGCGGCGCATCCGCGCAGGCATTGCTCCCTCGATGAATGCGGGCCGGGGAGCAGGCATTGGCATATCCGGGCCGGATGCATGCAATGGTGATTCCCGTTGGATTCCGCCGATTTTCGCCGTTCATGCCGGGAAATATCGGATTTTCCCGGGAATACGGGCCTGATTGAACGTTATTTTCACGACCCGGAAGCTAAACTTGCGGTTCACCCGCATCCATGCGATTGAAATGCCACCGAGCAAGAACAGCAACATCTCCCTCCGCAAGCCCTCCCGCTCCAGCAGCAAGCAACAGGCCACGCTGACCCGCGAGCAGCTCGCCGCCGACCTCGAGGCCTTCCGCAAGGCGGGCGGCAAGATCGAGCGCCTGGGCAATACCAACACCTTCAAGAAGATCGGCTGACCGCAGTTTCCCGCGGTCCAGCGGCATGCCCGTCAACGCACCGGGAAGTCGAAGAACGTCCCGGGAGTGGGTTCCGGCTTGTAGGTGAAGTGCCACCACTCCATCGGATAGTTGGCGAAACCCTCGCGCGCCATCGCCTCGACCAGGCGCTCGCGGTTGCGCCGCTGCTCCGGCGTGATTCCCTCGTGCGCGGTATTGGCGCTCGGGTCGAAGAAGTCGAACGGCGTGCCCATGTCGAGTTCCGCGCAGTTGCCCCGGGCATCGCACGAAAGCAGCGTCAGGTCCACCGTCGCGCCACGGCTGTGGCCCGATCGGTCGGAAATGTAGCCGGGAATCAGCTTCGACTTGTCGATGCCCGGATGCCAGAGCTGGCGCGTGGCCGGGTCCTCCGGCTGCGCGGCCCAGCGCACGAAGTGCCGGACCGCGCGCATCGGCCGGTAGCAGTCGAACACCCGCAACCGCAGGCCTTCTTCGCGCAGGCGCGCTTCCACGCGCCCGAGCGCATCGGCCACCACCGCATGCAGGTAGCACTTGCCCGCCTCGTAGCCGTCCACCGGTCCACCGGTGAAATTGTCCGGGCCTGCGTAGCGGATGTCGGTGTCGAGCCCCTGGACCACCGTGGCGACATCGACCATGCCGGCCTCGGCGGCATCGCGTGCCGGCGAGACGTCGGGATCGGCATCCCCGGCACCCTGCCGGCAACCGCTGCCGAGCAGGACCAGCGCGGCCAATGCGGCCGCCCGCCATGACAGGCACTTCGTCACGGACATTCACCCACCTTCGTGAAGTCGAGGTCCTCGTAGTCGTAGCTGAAATCCGCGTCCGGGTCGGTCTTGGCCATGCGCAGGCGGCGCGCGCCAGCCGGACCGCTGAAGTCGAGCCAGGCCTCCACGTCCACGTCCTCGTCGCGCCAGTCCACCAGCAGGCGCCCGTCCGCGCGCATGACGTCGCCGTCGAGCTTGGGCGACTTCAACGAGCGGAAGCGCACGCCCCCGTCTTCCGGGCAGACCAGGACCTCGCCGAACCAGGGATCGCGCCAGCGGCCGAGGTCATCGCCAAGTTCCCCGGGAGATGCCGGTGCACGCGATGCGGGTTCCGCCCGCGCTGCCGGCGCGGGACCGGCTGACGCGACGCGCTCCCGCGCGAGCCATTCCGCGTAGTGGGCGACCGTGTGCCTGCGCGCGTTGCCCGGATCCGTGAACTGCTTGACCAGGACCTGGGGCAGCACGGTCCGCGCCTCCCCGGCCTCGCCATTGCTCAGGAACACGATGCCGGCGTTCTTCTCCGGCAGCAGCACCACGGCCGAGTACATGCCGGCCAGCGTGCCGGTATGCGAGACCTTCCAGGTCCCGTCCACGTCGGTCAACCGCCAGCCGTAGCCGTAGGCATGGAAATGGCTGCGGTCCCATTCGCGCATCTGGCGGGTGACCGGCATCGGCATGTGGGTCTTCCACAGCTCCTCGCGCTGCCTGCGCGACAGCCAGCGGCTGCCATCCTCGGCGAGGATGTCGCCATCCGGCTGCAGCCAGGCCCGCACCCATTTCAGCATGTCGTTGAGGCTGCAGCGGACGCCGCCGGCCGCCATCATCGGCACGTCGGGGATGACTTCCTCGTCGGCGCGGATCACAACGTTGCGCCCGCCGCTGCGCATGTGCGCCTGGGCGACGTTGCCGACCTCGTCGCGCCTCCACTCGCCCACCTGGCAGCGGTCCATGCCGAGCGGGGCGAAGACCTCGCGCCGCAGCAGCACGTCGTACGGCGCGCCGCCCGCGGCGGCGGCCACCTCGCCCGCGACGACGTACAGTGTGTTGTCGTAGGCATAGCGCGAGCGGAAGCTGTAGACGGGCTTCAGGTACCGCAGGCCGGCGATCACGTCCTGGCGCGTGAACAGGTTCGGCTCCGGCCAGAACATCAGGTCGCCTGCGCCCGCCCCCAACCCGCTGTTGTGGATCAGCAGGTCGCGCACCTGCATCTCGCGCGTGACCCAGTCGTCGTACATGCGGAAGTCCGGGAGGTACTTCACCACCGGATCGTCCCACTGCAGCCTGCCCTGGTCGACGAGCCGGGCCAGCAGAGCCGTGGTCATCGACTTGGTGTTCGAGGCCACCTTGAACAGGGTGCCGGCGTCCACGGCGCGACCGCCACCGGCCTCGAGCTCTCCCCTGGTCCGGGTGTAGACGACCTCTCCGTCCACGACGATGCCGACCGCCAGCCCCGGCAGCCCGTAGCGCTCGAACGCCTCGTCGAACGCGGCGTCCACGGCGCGCCGGTCCGGGCCGGCCACTCCCGTGGGGTCCGGTGCAGACGCGAACGCGCACGCCGACAGCGCCACCAGGAGCCATGAAAGGAAACAGCCTGCAAGCAGGCCGTTTCCATGACGCGACGTGCCACCAGCCATCACCAGAAGTCGTACCTGACAGCCAGCGTGTAGGCGCGGCCGCGCGGGTCGGCGACGCGCGGCTCCCAGCCGGCACCGCTCGCCCAGTCGTTCTTGTGGGCGGTGAACGGCGGATCCCGGTCAAGCAGGTTCTTGATGCCGAAGGTCAGCTCAAGCCTGTCGAACCCGGTGTAGCGCACGCTGTAGTTGTAGGTGATGTAGCGGTCGACGCGCGGGTTCCACTCCGGCGGGATGTAGTGGCCGGTCTCGACGCTGGTCGGCTTTTCGTCCATGTAGCCGTGGCGGTAGACCTGGGTCAGCGTATGCGACCAGTCACCCCTCGACCAGTTGAAGCCCAGGGTGTGCTTCCACTTCAGCGGGATGCTGTAGTAGCGGACGTACTGGCCGACCTTGTTCTCGCTGTACGGCATGAACTCCAGCAACTTCTCCTGGAAGTTGTCCAGGTAGCTGCCGTTGAAGTTCACGCGCCAGGTGCCGCCGGCCAGCTCGCCACGGAAGTTCATGTCGAGCTCGACGCCGCTCATCAGCGTGCCACCCGAGTTCACGAAGCGGCGGTCGATCAGGACGACGTCGCCATTCGCGTCGCGGATCCAGTTGTCGCGGAACAGGTCGTAGTAGTCACGCAGCACGTCCAGGTCGGGCGCGTTGCGGATGGTGCGGATGCGCTCGATCTCCCACCAGTCGAGGCTCATGTTGAACCAGTCGACCGGCGAGAACACCAGGCCGAAGCTCCTCTGGCGCGCTTCCTCCGGCTTCAGGTTCGGGTTGCCGCCGGTCAGGATGTTCGGGCGGATCATCTCGCAGCCCGGACGGGTCTCGTCGACCACGCCACCCGGGCACTTGCCCGGGTCGGCCACGTCGAGCGCGGTGTTCTGCAGCTCCTGGGTGCCGCTGAACAGCTTGCTGAACTCGGGCGCCTTGAAGCCCGTGCTGTAGGCGCCACGGAAGGCCAGCGAATCGATCGGCCGCCACTTGAACGACACCTTCGGGTTCGCGGTGCCGCCGAAGCCGTCGTACTCGTCGTAGCGGGCCGCCAGCGTCACCTCCAGCCTCTCGAGCAGCGGCAGGTAGATCTCGGTGAACACCGCCTTGATGTTGCGGGCGACCTGCGGCAGGGCGTTGGCGTCGTCGAACGGCGCGTTGAAGATCGCCGGGCGGCTCTCGGCGGCACGGCGGTCGCCGTTGAACTCGAACTCCTCGCGGCGCAGGTCCACGCCGAACGCCAGCTGCAGGTCGCCGCCCGGCAGGGGCGCGATGCTGCTGGAGAAGGTCGCGTCGAGGGCGGTCACGATGGAACGGCCACCGTAGAGCACCACGCCGCGGGCCGAGGCCGCCTCGAGCGCGGCGATCGCCTCCGGACGCTGCTCCTGGCCCGGCATCAGGAACGGGTTGAGCAGGCCGCTGCCAAGGACCTGCTGCAGGCCCTCGACGTAGTGGTAGCCGGAACCGAGCCTGGATTCGGACTCGCTGCTGGAACGGGACAGGCCCAGGCTGTAATCCCAGTTGCCGATCTGGCCCTCGAGCGCGGCCAGCACGCGGTAGGCCTTGGTGTTCGTCTGGATCTCGCGCGGGCCGCAGACCATGCAGCGCCAGCGGTAGGCGATGGGCGCGCCGTAGGTCAGCTGGTCGGCGCCGAAATAGGCCGCCATCGCGTTGTAGACCATGTCGTAGGTCTCACGCGTGAGGTCGTTGAGCGGGAACCAGGTCGAGGGATTGAAGACCGCCGTGGCACTCGAGCTGGACGAGATCTGGTTGGGCTCGAAGATGCGGTGCGCATCGACATCGGAACCCATCAGCTCGAAGTAGGCCTGGTGGCTGTCGCTGATCTTGAACGAGGCACGGCCGATGAACTGCACGCTCTCCTGCGGCTGCTGCATCACCGCGGCTGCCGGGTAGTCCCAGGCGCAGCCGTAGCGCGAGGCGACGTTGGTCGCGGTGGTCGCCCACAGCCGGTAGTCGTACGGCCCCATCATCTCGCCACCGGCCTCGCAACCCGGGCCTCCCGGCAGGTTGAGGATGTTCACGCCGTTGACGACCGCACCATCCGGCGCGACCAGGGAAGAACCGGTCAAGCTGCCGTCGAAGTTGAAGATCGTTGCGAACGGCGTGCCGCGGGTGTCGGGCGACAGGCCGCGCTCGGGCTGGAAGCCGTTGGAGAAGTCGCGCGCGTTGCCGCGCAGGATGTCATTCTTCTTGTAGGCGACCGTGGCGAACACGTTCCAGCGGTCGGTGTCGAGGTCGCCCTTGCCGAACAGGACGTTCGTGGAATAGATGTTGCCGCCCCCCTCCTCGGTCATGTCGACGAAGGCGTTGACCTGGAGGCCCTGGTAGTCGGTCTTGGTGATGAAGTTGATCACGCCGCCGATCGCGTCGGTGCCGTACACGGCCGAGGCGCCGTCGCGCAGCACCTCCACGCGCTCGATGGCGGCGAACGGGATCGAGTTCAGGTCCACCGCAGTGCCGCGCAGGCCGTGGGTCGCGACGCGGCGGCCATTGAGCAGGACCAGGGTCGCGTCCGAGCCCTGGCCACGCAGGTTGGCGCCGGACACGCCGTTCATGCCGCGCAGCTCGGCAGGTGCGATACCGCTGTTGGCGGCGAGGTTGTCCGAGCCGTTGCCGGCGATGTTCAGGTACATCAGCAGCTGTTCGGCGGAGGTGATGCCCTGCGCCTCGATCTGCTGGCGCTGGATCACGGTGACGGGAAGCGCAGCCTCCACGTCCGCGCGCTTGATGCGCGAACCGGTCACCTGCACGGTGTCGAGGGTCCTGGCCTGGTCGCCCGGCACGGCATCCTGCGCCCCCGCCACGCCGGCCAGGGCCATGGCAATCGCGCCGGAAAGCGCGGACAGGACGAACAGCGGTTTCTTGTTGCGTGGATGGACTGCGGTCATTCGGTTGTTCCCCCGGTAGGCAATCGACTGGCTGGTATCGGCTGGAGCCAGGGCCCCCCTTGCAACCCCGGGTGCCCTCGTGGCGCCTGACGCCCTACCCCTCTCTTCACCCCTGCTTAACATGCCCGTAACACGGATGTCAATTTTTTATTCCTGGCCAGTACTCCGGCGCTGAAGATTTATCGCTGGAGTCCTCCGTGGGCATCGGGTTCCGGCCGAAAAAAACGGCCGCTGGCGGCCCCGGCGTGCCGCCAGCGGCTGGCGGGCGGCCGGAAGGGCCGGCCCGCCTGTCCCGCAACCGTCAGAAGTTCCAGGTCACGACCAGCTGGGTATAACGCGGCGACTGCCAGCGGGTACCGGTACCCCACAGGCCGCGGACCACGCCGGGATTGGCCTCATAGCGCTGCCGGACGTTGATCACCTCGTCGCTGTTGAGCAGGTTGTACACCGACAGGCGCGCGCTGAGGTCGATGCCGTCCACCGGGAGCTTCCAGGTGACGTTCGCGCCCAGGTTGTAGGTCCAGGGCATGCGTCCGCCCGCTCCGCGGCCGACGAATTCGAACACACGCTCGTTCCACGCGCCGTTGCAGTTGGCCACGCAGTTCCAGAAGGTGCCGCCGCCGGACCCCTCGGACGTGAAGCTGGCGGCGCTGTTGCTGTCGTTCGGCCACATCACGCCGAAGCGGTTGATCGGGGCACCCGACATCGCCGTCAGCACCGCGCCGAACGACCAGATGTGGTTCAGCGCGTAGCTGCCACGGATCTTGATCTGGTGGCGATGGTCGTTGAACAGGGGGCCGTAGGCCTCGTTGTTGGCCGGATGGTCCCAGTGCTGGACCATGCCGGTCTCGCCGAAGTTGGTGTCGGAGTTGACCGGCCCCTCGTGGTTGCCCTCCAGCTTCGACCAGATGTAGGACGCATTGAAGGCCCACTTGCCGTCCCATGCGCGGTCGATCTGGAACTCGATGGCCTTGTAGGTCCGCTTGGGCTCGGCGTAGCCCACGACCTCGCCGCTGCCACCCTTGATGTAGCCGTCGCGCGAAGTGTCGATCGTGATCCAGCCCTCGGTCTCGCAGCCGATGGAAGCATCGCCCCAGATCGTCAGCGGCTTGCCCGGGTTGCCGATTGGCCACAGGTTGAAACCGACCGGGCCGCACGGGGTGTGGTTGATGCGGATGTCGTCAAGCGCGTTCTTCATGCGCCGGTAGGTCGCGTTCACGCCCCACGACCAGGCCTGGTTCAGCATCTGCTGGAAGCCGATGATGGCCTCGTCCTGGTACACCGCGTCGGGATCGGCATCGATCTGCTGGCGCAGGTCGTTGACGATGACGTTCATGCTGTCGTCCACCGGGCCGATCTGCTGGCCAAGGATGGGCTCGTAGTAGGTGCCGCCGGTCAACGGGTCGTTCGCGGCGCGCCAGCCTTCCAGGGCGTAGAAGGTGCGCTCGTCGATGCGGCCCTCGGCGAAGTTGGCGGTGATGTTGTTGGTCACCGGCAGGTAGTAGCGGCCGAGGTTGCCGAACAGCTTGGCGGTGCCGTCACCGCGCATGTCCCACGAGAAGCCGAAACGCGGCGAGACCAGGTTGTCGAGCTTGATGAAGGTGGTGCCCGCGGCGGTCTTGTTATGGAACTCGTCCACGCGGACGCCAAGGTTCAGCAGCAGGGTCGGCGTGACGTTCCAGTTGTCCTCGACGTACCAGGCGGTCGCCGTGGACTCGAACACGCCGCCCTCGCGCAGCTCGCGCGCCATGATGATGTCGGTCACCCCGGGCGGCAACGTCGCGCCGTTGTCGAGCTGCTCGCCCGCCCCCAGGCGGTAGGCGGTGTAGGTGCGGCCGTCGCCCGGATAGCGGTTGATCCGGTCGGTCGACATCACCTCGCGGTCCAGGCCGAAGCGGATGAAGTGGTCGCCCAGGGACCATTCGAAGTCGAGGCGACCCACCTCGCGCTCGTCGGTATGGTAGATGACGGAACTGCCGGTCGGGTGGCATCCGACCCGTGGAGACCCCATCGACTCGTACACCGAGCGGTAGCTGGAATCCACGAACACGCCGGAGCAGACGTCATCCACGGGCGAACGCGTGAACGAACTGCTCTTGTTCACGCCGGCCATCGCCTTGGCGGTGAAGTTCTGCCCGATGTGCACGGTGTAGGTCACCGACCCGCTGCGGCCGCCGCTCTCCAGGATCCGGGGGCCGGGATCCGCCTTCTCCCCGGTCTCCCAGTCGTAGTCATAGACGACCTGGTCGGTCTGGCTTTCGTCCGAGAACGCCAGCAGTTCGAGCAGCTGGTTGTCGGTGATGCGCCAGTCCAGCTTCGCGCCCCAGAAGCCGTCGCCGGTCTTGTTGTCGTAGAACAGGGTCCCCGAATCGTTGGTATTCACCGAATTCGTGTCGCGGTACTCGTACATCGCGAACAGGAACAGCCTGTCCTTGACCAGCGGGCCGGACGCCCAGACGTTGGTCTTGGTGAAGGTGCTGCGGTCGCGGCTGGCCCGGTAGAAGGCGTCAACCTGGGTGCCGTTGGAGTTCTGCGCGTGGAATTCGCGATCCTTGCGGGACGCCTTCCATGCCTCGGGCTCGAAGGTGACCTGGACGCCGCCCTCGAACCTGTTGCTGCCCGAGCGCGTGACCGCGTTGATCACGCCGCCGGTGGCGCGGCCGAACTCGACCGAGTAGCCACCGGTCTTGACCTGGTATTCCTGGAAGAACGCGAATGGCGCGGTGGAGAAACTCTGGCGGCGGTAGAAGTCGGTGACGTTGAGGCCGTTGATGTACACCGAGTTCTCGGCGACCGACGAGCCACCGAAGGAGATGCCGCCGAAGCTCGAATTGCCGGTGATCACGCCTGGCGCCAGCAGCGCGACCGAGGACAGGCTCTGCTCGACCGGCAGCCGCGCCCACTCCTCGCGGGTGATGTTGGTGGCCGACTCGGTCGAATGCACGTCGACGCGGTTGATGATGCGCGTACCGATCACCTGGATGGCATCCAGGTTGGCGACGCGTCCCTCCGCGCTCAGGTTGACGGTGGTCGTGCCGCCCACGGACACGTTCACTTCCACCGGCTCGCCGATCGGGCGGCCATCGCGCATGACGCTCAGGGTGTAGTCGCCGATTGGCAGCTGGGTGATGCGGTAGGCGCCGTCCCGGCCGACGGTCACCGTCCTCGTCGCACCGGTGGCCTCGTGGGTGATCACGATCTGGTCGCCGGCATTGGCCCGGCCGGCGATGGCGCCGGTGACGGCCTGCGCCATGGCCAGCGGGGCCGCGGCGGACAGGCACGCACCAAGTGCCACGCTTAGCGCGGCACGACGGAGTTTCGTGTGGCTGGCCTTCATTGCGGTTGTCTCCCCAGAGTGATGGTGGTGGTGATGGTCGGAACGGTCGCCGTACCCACGACAGCGGAAGCCGCACCATGCGGCGGCTGCGTGGAGATGGCGGGTGAAAGCATCCCCGTCGACGGGACGCCAGGAGAAGACGGCGGTAGTGGCCGGATGTCCGGCCGTTCGATCGCGCCATGCGCGTTCCCGGCATGACGCCGCGATCCGGCCCGTTGCGGCCGGAGCCTGGAACATGGCCTGCGGCAGAACGGATGCCGGCCGTTCGCCCTGCCGGCAGTCGGTTTCATTGCCTGCCCTCGAAAGCCCCTGTTCGCCACGGCGCTTTTCGTTCCTGGACGGGTCAGTCCCAAGGCTGTGTAACATGACCGCCGGAGGTCGTCAATAATTTATTCTTGACAATACAAACCATCGAATGATGTATTCCCAAGCAGGATTCACCGCCCGCGGCGCCGGGTGGGGAGGCAGGCCGATGAAACTTTCCAGATCCCCCGGTTTCCGGACCCTTGCCATCACGGCACTGCTGCTGGCCGCCGGCTCCGTCATCGCCCGTCCGGCCGCCGATCCCGCCATCCCCGGGGTCAGCGAGGCACAGCTTTCGGCCGATTACTGGATCGGGCGCACGGACGGGGCCGACCAGCCGATCCTCGACCAGGCCGGTGTTGCAGCGCAAAACGAAAAGATGGCGCAACTGGAGCCGTCGCTGTACGACCTGGAATCGCTGCCGGCGACGCTCGACCGCGCGCAGGTGCAGGCCTGGATCGAACAGGCTTCGCCGCGCCCGTCGCGGACGCTGTACGACGAAACCGGCAGGCAGGTCGCACGCCGGGAAATCGAGCGGCTGGCCGGGGCCCTCGATCTGCACCGGATCCCCGCCTCGCAGCCGGCGCGCTTCGGCATGGTGGTGCGCCGCACCGACGTGCGCACCTTCCCCACCCGCCTGCGCGTGTTCTCGTCGCCGGACGACCGCGACATCGACCGCTTCCAGGAAACCGCCCTGTTCCCGGGGACGCCCGTGGCCGTTGCCCACGAAAGCCGCGACCGGAACTGGCTGTTCGTGGTGAGTCACACCTACGCGGGCTGGGTCGAGCGCGACGCGGTGGCGTTCGGCGACCGGGACGAAATCCTGTCGTTCGGGAAGCGGGCCCCTTTCCTGGTCGTCACCGGCGCGAAGGTGTGGACCGTCTACGCACCCGGGGAACCGCGGGTGTCGGAAGTGCAGCTCGACATGGGCGTGCGCCTGCCACTGCTGCGCGTGCCTCCGGAAGACGGCATGGTCAACGGCCAGCATGCCTACTTCGGGCACGCGGTCGAGCTCCCGGTCCGCAACGCGGACGGCACCCTCGCCTTCAGGCCGGCGCTGGTGCCGCGCTCGGCCGACGTGTCCATCGGCCACCTGCCACTGACGCCCGCGAACATCCTGCGCCAGGCCTTCAAGTTCCTCGGCGAACGCTACGGCTGGGGCCATTCCTACAACGCGCGCGACTGCAGCGGCTTCGTCTCCGAGGTCTACCGCAGCATGGGCATCCTGCTGCCGCGCAACACCAGCGCGCAGTCGGTCAGCCCCGCGCTCGACCGCATCGCGCTGCCGCCGGAAATGCCGCACGCGGAGCGGCTGGCCCTGCTGGACGCGACACGGGTGGGCGATCTGATCTACATTCCCGGCCACGTGATGATGGTCATCGGGCACGAGGACGGGGAAACCTACGTGATCCACGACACCACCGGCACGGCCATGCAGGGCAGCGACGGGGAAGTGCGGCGGCTGGCGCTCAACGGCGTGGTGGTCACGCCGTTGCGCCGGATGCTGCAGGGCGCGGGACAGCCGGTCGTCGACCGGATCACCAGCATCCAGCGGATCCGCCCTTGAACCGTGCGGACGCCGCGCAAGGCAGGCAGGAACGATGAAGGGGGACACCATGCACGGAGTGCGTCCATGAAGATTACCGAAGTCCGGCTGGGCATGCTGCGTGTCCCGCTGAAGACGCCGTTCAAGACCGCGCTGCGCACCGTGGAGGCGGTCGAGGACATCGTCGTCACGGTCCACACCGACACCGGGCACGTCGGCTATGGCGAGGCGGCTGCGACGGCGGTGATCACGGGCGACACCCACGGCTCGATCATCGAGGCCATCGACAAGGTCATCGCACCACGCCTGATCGGGCAGGACATCACCAACCTCAACCGCATCACCCGCCTGATCCAGACCGCACTGGAGCGCAACACCAGCGCCAAGGCCGCGGTCGAGATCGCGATCTACGACCTGTGGGGCCAGCTCCACGGCGCCCCGCTCTACCAGATGCTCGGCGGCGGCGACCCGGTGGTCACGACCGACATCACGATCAGCGTGGACCACATCGACAAGATGGTCGCCGACTCCATCGCCGCGGTCGAGCGCGGCTACGACTCGCTCAAGATCAAGGTCGGCAAGGACATCGGCCTGGACATCGAGCGGGTCAAGGCCATCCACGCCGCGGTCGAGGGCCGTGCCCTGCTCCGCCTGGACGCCAACCAGGGCTGGACCGCGAAGCAGGCCGTCTACGCCATGCACGCGCTGGAGGACGCCGGGGTGCAGCTCGAGCTGCTCGAGCAGCCCGTCCCCGCCCGCGACATCGCCGGGCTCAAGTTCGTCACCGAACGCGTGCACACGCCGGTGATGGCCGACGAGAGCGTGTTCGGGCCGAGGGAGGTGATCGAGCTTATCCAGGAACGCGCCGCCGACATCATCAACATCAAGCTGATGAAGACCGGCGGCATTTCCAACGCCGTGCGCATCGCCGACATCGCCTCGCTGTACGGCGTGGAATGCATGATCGGCTGCATGATCGAGACCAGCATCAGCGTCGCCGCCGCCGTGCACCTGGCCGCGGCGAAGGCGGATGTCATCACCAAGGTGGACCTGGACGGCCCCTCGCTGTGCACGTTCAACCCGGTCGAGGGTGGTGTGACCTTCAACGAGTCCGAGATCTCCATCAGCGATGCGCCCGGGCTCGGCATCCGCGCCATCCACGGTTACGAGCCGCTGGCAACGTGAAGAAGAGAGGCCGCGCGATGTCCCCGCTGGTCAAGATCCGTTCCGAGCGCGACCGGATGTCGGCGATCGAGCGGCGCATCGCCGACTTCATCCTCGACAACGCCCACCTGCTGCGCGACTACTCCTCGCAGCAGCTCGCCAACGCCCTCGGCATCAGCCAGTCGAGCGTGGTCAAGTTCAGCCAGAAGCTCGGCTTCAAGGGATACCCGGACCTCAAATACTCGATCGGCGAGGCCATCGCCCGCAACGGCGACGACGGCAACGGCAACCACGGCAGCGAGGCCGGGGCCGGCGGCGAAACGACGCTCGCGGCCGAGCTGTGGGCGGCCAAGGCACGCGCCGAGGAGGAAACACGGCTGATCAACCCGCCCGAGCGGATCGAGGCCATCGCCCAGGTCCTGCTCGGGGCCGACAAGGTTTTCCTGGTCGGCATCGGGCCGGACAGCGTGCCGGCGCGCGGCTTCGCCATCCGCCTGTCGCTGCTGGGGATCCTGGCGGTCCACCACTTTGACCCTGTGCTGGTGCCGGCCGAGGTGTCCACATCCAATCCCTCCGACGTGCTCGTGCTGTTCTCCGAGCACGGGCAACTGGCCTCGTTCTGCTCGCTCGCCCGCCTGTTCCGCGAACGCGGTGGCAAGGTGGTCACGGTGACCCGCCATACCGCCAACCCGCTGCGCGCCCACGCCGACCTGCCGTTGCTGGTCTCGGCCCACGACGAGCGCGCGCACGTGGTGCCGGTGCTGTACCAGTCCGCGCTGCAGCACCTGCTCGACCAGATCTACCTGCTGGTGTGCCGCGACGAGGAACGGCTGCGCCGGCTCGAGGACAACCGGATGCAGGTCCGCCACCTGCTCGAAGGCTGACCGGAATGGCCCGCATCCCGATCGCGCATTCCCGCCGCCACACCATCCTCGACGCGCTCCTGCCGTTGCTCGCGCTGGTTCTGCTGGCGTCCGGCTGTGCGCACCGGCCCGCCCCCACGCAACGGCACCTGCCCTGGGACGACGCCCGGCAGCTGGTCCTGGTCACCAGTGACGGCTGGGACTCCCCGCTGGGACGCCTGCGACGCTACGAACGCGACGCCGGCGGCGCATGGCGCCAGGTCGGTGATGCCACCGAAGTGACGCTCGGCCGCAACGGTTCCGGATGGGGAATCGGCCTGCACCCGGACCAGGCCGGCGGTCCGCGCAAGCAGGAAGGCGATGGCCGCGCGCCTGCCGGTGTCTTCGCCATCGGCCCCGCCTTCGGCTACGAAGCCGGGGCACGGACCGGCCTGCCCTACCGGCAGATGGACGCGGACGACTGGTGCATCGACGTGCCCGGCTCGCCGCTGTACAACCACATCGTCAACGCGAAGGAAACCGGACGCGAGGCGGTCGAGGGCCCCACCGAACCGATGCGCCGCGACCTGCATGCGGACGGCGACATCCGCTACAGGCTCGGATTCGTGATCGGGCACAATCCGCAGGCCGTTGCCGGCAAGGGCAGCTGCATCTTCGCCCACCTGTGGCGCGCCCCGGGCGAGGCCACCGCGGGCTGTACCGCGATGGCCGAGCCTGCGATGCTGGAACTGCTGGCATGGCTGGACCCGGCCCGCAGGCCCGTGTTCGTGCTCCTGCCCGAAGCCGTGCACCGGCGGCTGGCCGCATCCTGGAACCTGCCGACACCCGACGCCGACTGATTCCGACCACGAGGCCCCATGTCCCATACCACCCGCATCCTGCTGGCCCTCGCTGCCGGCGCCCTGCTCGGCCTGCTGCTTTCGTTCATGGATCCCGGCCTCGCGGCCCGCGTCGCGGACGCGGTGCATCCCATAGGCCGTGTCTGGCTCAACGCCCTGCAGATGACGGTGGTGCCACTGGTGGCCGCGCTGGTGGTCATCGGGGTCAACTCGGCCAGCGACGCCGCCGCGTCCGGGCGCACCGCGCGCCGCGCCCTGGTCACGTTCGTGGTGCTGCTCGCGCTCACCTCCGCCTTCGCCGCGGTGGTCGCGCCCACCGCGCTGTCACTGCTGCCGCGCGACGAGTCGCTGGTCGCTTCCCTGCGCGCCGCGTTCTCGGGACCGGAACCGGATGCCGCCCCGGCCAGCGTCGGCGACTTCCTGGTCGCGATCATCCCGTCCAACGCCATCGCCGCGGCGGCCGCGGCGGCAATGCTGCCCACCGTGGTGTTCTCGCTGTTCTTCGGCTTCGCCCTCGCCCGGGTCGAGGCGGAACGGCGCCAGCGCATGCTGGAGCTGCTGCAGACGATCGTCGACGCCATGATCATCATCGTCCGCTGGGTGCTGTGGGCGGCACCGGTGGGCGTGTTCGCGCTGATGCTGGCGGTGTGCGCACGCGTGGGCGTGGACATCCTCACCGCGCTGGGCTGGTACATCGTGCTGCTGTGCTGCCTGCACCTGGGCGCCACCGCGCTGATGTACGTGGTGGTGGCGCTGGCCGGCAACGAGTCCGTGCGCCGCTTCGCCGCCGGCATCCTGCCCGCGCAGACCATTGCCCTGAGCACGCAATCCTCGCTGGCCTCGCTGCCGGCGATGCTCGAAAGCGCCCGTGGCCGCCTGGGCTACCCGCTCGCGGTGGCCTCGCTGGTGCTGCCGATGGCGGTGTCGCTGTTCCGCATCACCAGTCCGGTGCAGTACATGTGCGTGGCCGCGTTCATCGCCTGGATCTACGGCATCGACCTCGGCTTCGCCCAGCTCGCCGCCGGCGCCGCGCTGGCGACGGTGATCAGCATGGGCTCGGTCGGCCTGCCCGGGCAGGCCATCTTCATGACCACCAACCTGCCGGTGACCCAGGCCATGGGCCTGCCGACCGAGCCGCTGGGCATCCTGCTCGCGGTGGACACCGTGCCGGACATGTTCGCCACGCTCGGCAATGTCACCGGCGACCTGGCCGCGACCAGTGTCGTCACCCGGCAGTCGCGCGGCGATGCCGCGATCCCGGAGAACGGCACGGGCGGCGCCTGAGCAGGCGCCGGCGCCTCCGCCTCCCAACCGCACCCGGCCCTGCGTTCCGGGTGCCCGGATGATCCACGGACGCGGGAGCGGGGAAAACCCCTTCGCGGGGGGCGGGAAGGACGAAGCGGACCGCCGGCGAGAGCGGACTCGCGTCCCGGGTTTGCCCCACCCCGGCCCGTCCGGCACGGCGCGCCGGGCCGGAGGCCGGCGCCAGGAAGGCCGCTTCAGGCTAGTGCCACTTTCTTCCGCGCAGCCTCAGCACGCGCTCGGGAGGGTGGAAGCTGTCGCTGCGCGCATGCGGCCAGAAGTCGCGGAACACGCGGTGCCCGGGCATGCGGTCGAGCAGTTCGCCGGGCTCGAGGAAATGGTAGAGCGAGGCCAGCGAGCGCACCTCGGTCGGCGAGACCCGGCGCAGGATGTGTTCCGGCCCGAGCTGCGACGGATGTTCCAGTCCCGCCGCGCCGAGCAGGTCGCGCAGCGCCTTGAGCGTGTTCTGGTGGTAGTTGAACACCCGCGCCGCCTTGTCCTCCACGTCGAGCGCCTTCCAGCGCCGCGGGTCCTGGGTGGCGATGCCCGTCGGGCAGCGGTCGTTGTGGCAGCTGCGCGACTGGATGCAGCCCAGCGCGAACATGAAGGCACGCGCGGCGTTGCACCAGTCCGCGCCCATCGCGATCGTGCGCGCGATGTCGAAGGCGCCGGTGATCCTGCCGGCCGCGCCGATCCGGACCCGGTCGCGCAGGCCGATGCCGACCAGGGTGTTGTGGACCAGCATCAGGCCCTCGTGCATCGGCACGCCGACATGGTGGATGAACTCCGCCGGGGCCGCGCCGGTGCCACCCTCGGCGCCATCCACCACGATGAAGTCCGGCAGCAGCCCGGTCTCGAGCATGGCCCTGGCCACGCCAAACCATTCCCACGGGTGGCCGATGGCCAGCTTGAAGCCGACCGGCTTGCCGCCCGACAGCTCGCGCAGCCTGGCCACGAACTCGAGCAGACCGACCGGCGTCGAGAACGCCGAATGCGATGCCGGGGACACGCAGTCCACGCCCACCGCCACGCCACGCGCCCTTGCGATCTCCGGGCTGACCTTGGCCGCCGGGAGCACGCCGCCGTGGCCCGGCTTGGCGCCCTGCGACAGCTTGACCTCGATCATCTTCACCTGGGGGTCGCGCGCGCGCGCGGCGAACCTTTCGGGGTCGAAGTCGCCCCGTTCGTCGCGGCAGCCGAAGTAGCCAGAGCCGATCTCCCAGACCAGGTCGCCGCCGCGCTCGCGGTGGTACTCGGAGATCGAGCCCTCTCCGGTGTCATGGTAGAAGCGTCCCCGCTTCGCGCCCTCGTTGAGCGCGCGGATCGCGTTTGCGGACAACGCGCCGAAGCTCATCGCCGAGATGTTGAACACGCTGGCGTCGTACGGCTGCGTGGCCTGCGCGCCGATGGTCAACCGGAAGTCGTGCGTGGACGGGTGCGCCGGCTGCAGCGAGTGGTTGATCCACTCGTAGTCCACGCCATACGGATCGTGCTCGCTACCGAACGGCACCACGTCCATCGTGTTCTTGGCGCGCTGGTACACCAGCGCGCGCTGCTCGCGCGAGAACGGCACCTCGGCCAGGTCGTCCTCGATGAAGTACTGGCGGATCTCGGGCCGGATCGATTCGAAGCCGTAGCGGAAGTGCGCCAGGATCGGGTAGTTGCGGCGCAACGTGGCCCGCCGCTGGAGGATATCCACGGTACCGAGCACCGCCAGAGCGGCAAACGGCACGCCTGCCCAGAGCCACTGCGGCCGCGTCCACGCCAACGCCAACGACAGTGCGGTCATCACCACGCAGACGCCATAGACCAGGTAACGGCTCATCTTCCTCATCCGCAGATCGCACCGGGCTCCGGGCCGGCCCGCCGCATTGTAGGGGGCTTTCGCCCGCTCACCGCCGGCCTCCGGGCCCGGCCTTCTTCTCCCGGCACGGACGCTTCGTGTTGCAACCTGTCACAATGCGTCAACCGGCCCCACGTGGCCGCGACGCGGCAATCGGCTCGCCCCCGATGCGACAGGCACTTGCAGGACGCTCCGGAATGGCATGAAACATGCTTGCCTGCTTCCGGGCGTCTCGCCCGGGAGATTGCCATGGGGAAAACATGCATGCGGCCCGCCGCCTGGGCGGCGATGGCCTTGGCCGCGCTGGCCATGACCGGATGCGGCCATGACATTGAATCGGGCTACGACGACGGTTCCGGCTTCCGGGACGGGTTCATCGCGGGCTACGAACGCGCCTGCGGGCCGGCAAGCCCCGGACGCCCGGGAACGGCCACCGGGGCCGCCCGGAAGAACAGGCGGTACGTGACCGGCCTGGCCGCCGGGGAAAAGGCCTGCACGGGGGACACCCGGGAGGAGTTCGTCGCGCACCGCTGACGGGGCGACCGCGGACCAGCCCGTGCCTGCTCCGTCCCGCCGGGTGCCGGTACATCAATGGCGCGGCGCGTGCCTGCCGCCCTGCCCTGGCCCCGGATACGGAAAACGGGCCCCGCGGCCCGTTTCCCCACGCTGCATGGTGTTGCACCATCGCTGGTGCCCGGGGTGGGACTCGAACCCACATGGTGTTGCCACCGAGGGATTTTAAGTCCCTTGCGTCTACCGGTTTCGCCACCCGGGCGGCGGCCGGAAGGATGGAGGCCTGGGTCGGAATCGAACCGGCGTACGCGGATTTGCAGTCCGCTGCATAACCACTCTGCCACCAGGCCGGTGACCGTCGCTGGGGATCAAGGATAACTCCCGCGGCGGCTGTCAAACAAAACCCCGGCGGAGCCGGGGTTCTGGGTATCTGGAGCGGGAAACGAGACTCGAACTCGCGACCCCGACCTTGGCAAGGTCGTGCTCTACCAACTGAGCTATTCCCGCCTGGGACTGCGCATTTTACGGGCGGATCCGGACGTGTCAACACTCTGGCGCTCGCCTTCCATCAGGACCGGCCATGCCGCGTGCAGGTAGGCGAATCCCGACCACAGCGTCAGCAGCGCCGCCACCGCCAGCAGCCAGTCGCCGATCATGAAGATCGGCTCGCCCATCCATGGCGTCGGGCGCGGCGGCTTGTCCGGCGTGACCGAATACAGCAGGCACAGCAGCGCGATCATCTGCGCGACGGTCTTGATCTTGCCGATCGTCGCCACCTTCACCCGGGCGCGCTGGCCCAGCTCCGCCATCCACTCGCGCAGCGCCGACACGGCGATCTCGCGGCCCACGATCACGGCGGCCCAGAACGCCATCCACGGCGTCGGGTGGCCCTGGACGATCAGGAACAGCGCCACGGCGACCATCAGCTTGTCCGCGACCGGGTCGAGGAAGGCGCCGAACGGCGAGGACTGGTGGTAGCGGCGCGCGATCCATCCGTCCAGCCAGTCGGTGACCGAAGCCAGCGCGAACACCAGCGCGCTGGCGAAGTTGGTCCAGCGGTAAGGAAGGTAGAACACGACCACCAGAACCGGGATCAGCAGGATCCGCAGCAGGGTCAGCCAGGTCGGGATGGTCAGTTTCATGTCGCCTCTTCTTCCTGCGATCCCCCGTCCGGAACATCCAGCCCATGCAGGGTCGCATAGATTCTCGCCGCCAGCGCCCGGCTGATGCCTTCGACCTGGGCGATCTCCTCCTCGCCGGCGGCCTTCAGGCCCGCGAGCCCCCCGAAATGGCGCAGCAGGCTCGCGCGGCGCCGCGGCCCGATGCCGGGGATGTCCTCCAGCCGGCTGGTGGTACGTGCCTTCTGCCGGCGCCCGCGGTGGCCGGTGATGGCGAAGCGGTGCGCCTCGTCGCGCACCTGCTGGACCAGGTGCAGGGCGGGTGAATCCGGCCCGGGGCGCGCCTCGCGCCCGTCCGGCAGCAGCAGCGCCTCGTGCCCCGGCCGGCGCCCGGGCCCCTTGGCGACGCCGACCACGGCCACGCCGTCGATGCCGAGGTCGGCCAGCACCGCCTTCGCCTGCGCGACCTGCCCCGCCCCGCCGTCGATCAGCAGCACGTCCGGCAGCACGCCGTCCCCGGTGGCCGCGCGCCGGAAACGCCGTTCCAGCGCCTGGTGCATGGCCGCGTAGTCGTCGCCCGGCGTGATCCCGGTGATGTTGTAGCGCCGGTACTGCCCGCGGACCGCGCCTTCGGCGTCGAACACCACGCATGATGCGACCGTCGCCTCGCCCATGGTGTGGCTGATGTCGAAGCATTCGATCCGCTGCGGGGGCTCCTCCAGCCCCAGCAGTTCCTGCAGCGCCGCCAGCCGCAGCCGCTGCGTGGCCTGGCTGCCCGCCTCGCTGGCAAGCGCCAGCGCGGCGTTGCGCCTGGCCATCTCGAGGTAACGCGCGCGCTCGCCGCGGACGCTGGTCTTGATCGCGACCTTGCGCCCGGCGGCGACCGGGAATGCCTCCTGCAGCAGTTCCACGTCCTCGATCGCGCGGTCGAGCACGATCTCGCGCGGCGGCGGGTGCGCCGCGTAGTACTGGGACACGAACGCGGCCAGCACCTCGGCAGGATCCGTGGCGCCGTTGGTCTTCGGGAAGAACGCGCGGGTACCGAGGTTGCGGCCGTCGCGGAACACCAGCAGCAGGACGCAGGCCAGCGAGCCCTGCATCGCGCAGGCCAGCACGTCGAGGTCTGCCGCGTCGCCATCCACGTACTGGCGCGCCTGTACCGTGCGGATGTCCGCGATCAGGTCGCGCAACCGCGCGGCCTCCTCGAAGTCGAGCCGTGCGCTCGCCGCCTCCATCGCCTCGCCCAGCTCGCGGGTGAGCTCGTCGCTGCGCCCGTCGAGGAACAGCCCGGCGCGGCGTACGGACTCGGCGTACTCCTCCGCGCCCACCAGACCGACGCAGGGCGCCGTGCAGCGGCCGATCTGGTACTGCAGGCACGGCCGCGAACGGTTGCGGAACACGCTGTCCTCGCAGGTGCGCAGGCGGAACAGCTTCTGCATCACGTTCAGGGTCTCGCGTACCGCGCCAACGCTGGTGTACGGGCCGAAGTAGCGCCCCGGCACGCTGCGCGCCCCACGGTGCATGGCGATCCGCGGCCAGGCCTCCTGCGTCAGCAGCACGTAGGGATAGCTCTTGTCGTCGCGCAGCAGCACGTTGTAGCGCGGCTTGAGCGACTTGATCAGCTGGTTCTCCAGCAGCAGCGCCTCGGCCTCGGTACGGGTGACCGTGACCTCCATGCGCGCGACCTGGGCCAGCATCGCCCGGGTCCGCGGCGACTTCGGCGAGCTGTTGAAGTAGCTGGCCACGCGCTTGCGCAGCGCACCCGCCTTGCCGACGTAGAGCACGCTGCCGTCGGCGGCGTACATGCGGTAGACGCCGGGGGCCGTGCTCAGCCCGCGCGCGAAGGCCTTGCCGTCGAACCGGGGCGCTTCCACGGCGGATCGCCTGCCGTCGTCGCCTTGCCTGCCGGTCATTCGCCGATCGGGACGTGGCGTACGGTCCCCGTCCGGGTATCCAGTCTCAGCACCGCGTGGGCGTCGGTGTCCGCGATCCAGAGCACTCCGGCGCCGGCCACGATCCCGCCCGGTGCGTGCAGGCGCTGCTCCAGGGCGAAGGTCGCCAGGTCGCCGCCACCCAGGCGCAGGGTGCGCAGGCGGTCGTTGCCGCTGTCGGCGATCCACAGCACCGGCGACTCCGGGTCGAGCGCGATCGCCTGCGGCTGCTGCAGCCGCGCCTCGGTGCGCGGGCCGTCGGCGTTGCCGAAGTTCCAGGTGTCCTGTCCGACCAGCGTGGACACCTGCCCGGTGCGGGTGTTGACGCTGCGGATCGCCGAACCGGCGCCGTCGCAGACGTAGACCACCTGCTGCACCGCGGCCAGCGCCACGGGCTCGGCGAACGACGCCTGCGTACCGGTGCCGTCCGTCACGGCCAGCGCCCCCGAGCCGGCCACCAGGCTGATCGAGGGGGCGCCGAGGTCGAAGGCCCACAGCCGGTTGTCGCCGGCGGTGGCGATGTACATCTTCCCGCCGGCCAGGGCGATGGCGCGCGGCTGGTCGAGGGCGACGGCGCGCGGGTCCTGCACCGGCCCCTCCGCCGGCACGCCCGGGCGGCCCGCGCCGCACAGGGTGTCCACGTCGCCGCTGCGCAGCTCGATGCGGCGCACGGCATGGTTGCCCGCGTCCGCCACGTACAGCATGTTGTGTTGCACGCAGAGCGCGTGCGGGCGGTTGAAGGCCGCCAGCTCCATCGGGCCGTCGATGAAGCCCGGGCTGCCACTGCCGAACTGGCGCAGCACGCGCCCGGTCGTCTGGTCGCACTCGAGCACGCGATGGTGGCCGCTGTCGGCCACGTAGAGGAAATTGCCCGACAGCGCGAGGCCGCACGGGAAGCGCAGCGGCAGCGGCGGCTCCCCGACCCGGCGCAGCTCGATCGGATCCGGGTTCAGCGAGCGCGGCACCAGTTCCTCGATCAGCCCCGTCACCAGCGCATCGAGCTCGCGGATCGGGCCTTCGCCCACGACACGCTCGCGGATCCGCCCATCGCCGTCGATCAGCACGACCGTCGGCCAGGCCTCGATCCCGTAGTGCTGCCACATCGTCCAGTCGGGATCGTGCGCGAGCGGGAATCCGTACCTGTGGCGGGCCAGGCGCTTGGCGACCCGGCGCGGGTCGCGCTCATGGTCGAACCTGGGCACGCAGACCGCGACCACGTGCAGCCGGTCGGGATGGCGCGTGCGCAGGTGGGTCAGGTCGTTCAGGCGCTGCTGGCACCAGGCGGAACCCGGGTTGACGAACGCCAGCACGCAGACCTTGCCCCGCAGTTGCGCCATCCGCAGCGGCGAAAGCAGGTTCAGCCATTCGAGGCTGGGCGGGAATTCCGGGGCGATCGCGGCGTCCATCGTGTCCGGATTATGCGTCATCCGGCGTGGGCCTGGCTGGCGATGCGCTCCACGATGGCGCGCGCGGCGGCATCGACCTGGCGCCAGACCTCCTCGAACTGCGCCGGGCCGCCCGTGTACGGGTCCGCGATCACCGCGCCCTCGCCCTGCCCGGCCCATTCACGCAGCAGCGCGATGCCGCCCCGCCCCCCGGCCGGGGCCCGGGCCCGCACGTCGCGCAGGTTGGAGCGGTCGGCGCACAGCAGCCAGTCGAAGCGGTGGTAGTCGGCCGCCTGCAGCTGGCGGGCGCGGAGCATCGAGATGTCCACGCCGTGCCGCGCAGCGGTGGCGATGGCGCGGCGGTCCGGCGGCTCGCCCACGTGCCAGTCCCCGGTCCCGGCCGAATCCACCTCCACCAGATGCTCCAGGCCGGCCTCGGCGATGCGGAAGCGCAGCGCGCCCTCCGCCATGGGCGAGCGGCAGATGTTGCCGAGACAGACCACCAGCAGGCGCATGGGCTCAGACACCGCTCGCCAGCCTCGCCTCGGCACGCTCCAGGTCCTCCGGCGTGTCCACGCCCGGCGGGAACGGGACCGGGGTCCGCACCACGGCGATCCGGTACCCGGCTTCCAGCACCCGCAGTTGCTCCAGCGACTCCAGCCGCTCCAGCCGGCCCTGGGGCATCGCCGCGAAGCGCTTCAGGAAGCCGACGCGGTAGGCGTAGATGCCGATGTGGCGCAGGCAGGCACCCGGCGCCGGCTCGCGGCCGCCCGCTGCGAAGGCGTCGCGGTGCCACGGGACCGGGGCGCGGCTGAAGTACAGCGCGTCGCCACGCCCGTTGCACACGACCTTGACCGTGTTCGGGTCGAACAGCTGACGGCCGTCCACCGCCGGGTCTGCCAGTGTGGCCATCTCCGCGCCGCTTGCCACCAGCAGTTCCGCCACCGCGCGGATGCCGTCCGGCGGGGCGAAAGGTTCGTCGCCCTGCAGGTTCACCACCACCGTGTCGTCGTCCCAGCCGGCGATCGCGGCGCATTCGGCCAGCCGGTCGGTGCCCGAGGCATGTCCCCGGGAGGTCATCGCCACGCGCACGCCGTTGCCCTCGAGCGCGCGTGCGATGCGCTCGTCGTCGGCCGCCACCCAGACCTCGCGCGCGCCCGCGGCCAGCGCACGGCGCGCGACGTGCAATACCAGCGGCTCACCGCCGAGCAGGCGCAGGGGCTTGCCGGGCAGGCGCGACGCGTCATGGCGCGCGGGAATGGCGACAACGAAGCCGGATCGGTCCATCCGGCCCATTCTAAGCGGACGGGCATGCCGGGACGATGGCCCTGCGGCGGCCATGGCGCCTCACCGGTCCGGACCCGGCGCCCCCGGCAACGTGGACAGGCGATGCAGCAACGCCACCCAGAACGCCTCGGGCAGCCTGGCGTCGATGCCGACCTCGTAATGCCGGGAATCGGCGAACGCCGCGCACTTGACCGCGTCCTTCGACGTCATGAGCACAGGCAGGTCGCTGCCGAAACGCAGGTCTTCCGCGCTGTAGCGGTGGTGGTCGGGGAAGGCATGCGGCACCACCGCGATGCCAAGGCCGCGCAGCATCGAGAAGAACCGCTCGGGATCGCCGATGCCGGCGACCGCGTGCACCCGCTGCCCGGCGAACGCCGTAAGCGGCACCGGGCGCCCGCCGGCCAGCGGACGCGCCGGCCCCGGCACCAGACCCATCGGCCACTCGCCGAAGCCGGGTGCGATGCCGTCACCGCCGCTGCCGAGGTTGAGCACCCGGAAGTCGGCCCGGGCGCCGCGCGCAACCGGCTCCCGCAGGGGACCTGCCGGCAGCAGCCGGCCGTTGCCGTAGCGGCGGCGGCCGTCGATCACCTCGATCTCGATGTCGCGGGCAAGCCGGTAATGCTGCAGCCCGTCGTCGCAGACCACGATGTCGCAGCCTTCCGCCACCAGCGCGCGGGCCGCGGCCGCACGGTCTGCATCCACCCGCACCTTCGCGCCGGTGCGCATGGCGATCAGGACCGGCTCGTCTCCACCCAGACAGGGATCGGTCCGGGCATCCACCCACCGCGGCACGCCGGGCTCGTCGCGCCCGTAGCCTCGGCTCGCCACGCCCGGGTTCCAGCCTGCCCCGCGCAGCCGTTCGACCAGGGCGATCGAAAGCGGCGTCTTGCCACTGCCGCCCGCGATCAGGTTGCCGACCACCACCACCGGGCATCCGGCGCTGACCCGCGGCAGCCAGCCGCGCGCGTACAACCCGCGGCGCAGGCCGGTGGCGGCCCCGTAGGCGGCCGCCAGTGCGCGCGCGTACACCGGCGGCGGCGAGCCGTCGAACCACCAGCGCGGGGTGTCGTGCCGCCGCCTGCTCATGCGTCCGTCTGGTCGCGGAACTGCATGCGGTGCAGGTGCGCGTACAGCCCGTCCCGCCGCAGCAGGTCGGCATGGGAGCCGCGTTCGACCAGGCGCCCATGGTCGAGCACCAGCACCTGGTCCGCGTGCTCGATGGTCGAGAGGCGGTGCGCGATCACCAGCGTCGTGCGGTGCGGGATCAGGCGTTGCAGCGCGTCCTGCACCAGCCGCTCGGATTCGGTGTCGAGCGCGGCGGTCGCCTCGTCGAGGATCAGGATCGGCGCGTCGCGCAGGATCGCGCGGGCGATCGCCAGCCGCTGGCGCTGTCCCCCCGACAGCAGCGAGCCGTTCTCGCCGATCTGTGTGTCCATGCCCAGCGGCAGCCGCTCGATGAATTCCCAGGCGTTCGCGGCCTCGGCGGCGGCACGCAGTTCCTCCGGCGTGGCGTCGCTGGCGTAGGCGATGTTGGCGGCGACGCTGTCGTCGAACAGCATCACCTTCTGGCCGACCAGCGCGATCTGCCGGCGCAGGTCGGCCAGCCGGTAGTCCGAGAGCGGGATGCCGTCCAGGGTGATCGTGCCCGAGGTCGGCTCGTAGAATCGCGGCACCAGCCGCACCAGGCTGGTCTTGCCGCTGCCGGAACGGCCGACGATGGCGGTCACCGTGCCCGGCCTGGCCTCGAAGCTGATGTCCTCCAGGGCCATGCGGTCCTGCCCGCCGCCGTACCTGAGCGAAACGTGGTCGAACACCAGCTCGCCGCGCGCGCGCACCAGCGGCACCTTGCCGGTGTCCCGCTCCTCCTCGGCATCGAGCACCGCGAACAGCCGCTCCGCCGCCGCGACACCCCGCCCGATCACGCCCTGCACGTTGGTGATCCGGCGCAGCGACGGGATGATGCCGGTCATCGCCGTCATCATGGTCATGAACTGGCCCGGATCCAGCCGGCCGGCCAGCGATTCGCCGACCGCCACCCACACGATCCCGGCCAGCGCCAGCGCCGCCAGCACCTGCACCAGCGCCGAGGACAGCGCGCGCGTGGTGTCCACTTTCATGTTCAGGCGAAGGATGCGGTTGGCCAGGCGCGAATAGCGCTCGCTCTCGAAGGGCTGCGCGCCGTACACCTTCACGTCCTGCTGCGCGGACAGCGACTGCTCGGCGCTCTGCGCCAGCTCGCCCATGCCGTCCTGGATGCCGCTGCTGATCCGCCGGTAGCGGCCGCCGACGTACCACACCAGCAGCCCGATCAGCGGCGCGATCACGATCATCGCCAGGGTGACCTTCACGCTGGTGTACAGCATCAGCGCGAACAGGCCGACGATGGTCAGGCCGTCGGTGATGAGCATCTTCAGAGCGTCGGAACTGGCCTGCGCCACCTGCTCGGTGTCGAAGCTGAGGCGGCTGACCATCGCCGGCACCGATTCGACGTCGAAGCGGGAACTGGGCATGCGCAGGTACTTGCCCAGCACAAGCTCGCGGAAATCGCGCACCACGCTGCGGCCGACGCGCGCCATGCCGTAGTCGGTGACGAAGGTGGCGAAGCCGCGGATGATGAAGATGCCGATGATCGCCAGCGGCAGCTTGACCGCCATGCCCGGCTTGGGCTCGACGAAACCGTCGTTGACCAGCGGTTCCATCAGCCGGGCGAAGGCGACGCCGGCCACCGCCTCGACCACCATCGCCAGCAGCGCCAGCACGAGGAACGGCCAATACCTGGCCGCGTGTCCCAGCAGCCGCCGGTAGGTCGGCCAGGCGCCGGTCTTGCCCCCACCGCTCATCTCTCCTGCCCCTGCGGCCGTTCCGGGGCCGTGGCGTTGGCGATGCGCCGGAAGCCGAGCTGGCCCAGCGCGTCGTAGGCGGTCACCACCGCCTGCCACGGCGTGCGCGCGTCTGCGCGCACCAGCACGGTGCGGTCCCGGTCGTCGCCCGCCACCTCCACGATGGTGCGCTTGAGCGACTCGACGTCGGTGCGAAGCGCCTCGCGGTCCTCGACGAAATAGCGCCCCTCGGCATTGATCAGCAGGTTCAGCGCCTTGGACTGCGCCTCGTTCCGGTCACCGGATGCACGCGGCAGTTCGAGCTTGAGCACCGAGCGCGCGTCGAACGTGGTGGTGACCACGAAGAAGATGATCAGCACCAGGATCACGTCGATCAGCGGCACGAGGTTGATTTCAGGCAGGTCCTCGGCGCGGCGGTCGCGGATGCGCATCCGGTCAGTCCTGCAATGTCCCGGTTCCCGCGGCCCGGCGCGCGCGGGGGTCGATGACGTCCATCAGCTGGATGGCCTCGTGCTCCATCTCGACGATGTAGCCGTCGATCCTGGCCCGGAAGAACCGGTGGAACACCAGTGCCGGGACCGCCACGATCATGCCGGTGGCCGCACAGACCAGCGCCTTGCCGATGCCGCCGGCGAGCTGGTTCACGTCGCCGACGCCATGGTCCATCACGCCGAGGAACATCTGGATCATGCCGACCACGGTGCCGAACAGGCCGAGCAGCGGGCCGGCCCCGGCGATGGTGCCGAGGGCGCTGAGGTAACGCTCCATGCGGAAGGCGATGTGGCGGCCGGTGTCCTCGACCCGCTCGCGGATCTCGTCGCGCGGGCGGTTGCGCATGTCCAGGACCGCCGCCAGCAGCGCACCGAGCGGCGAGTTGGCACGCAGCGACTCGATGTGCGCGGGATCCAGGCGCCCGCGCGCGGCCCAGGCGCGCACTTCCTCGCCCAGCCCGGGCGGCAGCACCGCCCTGCGGCGCAGGGCCCAGAGCCGTTCGACCACGATCGCCAGGCCGACGGCGGACAGCAGCAGCAGCGGAATCATCGGCCAGCCGCCCGCCTTCACCAGTTCAAGCACTTGCACTCCCCTCTTTCCGGCCCTCCGGCCGTCAATCCGGCCGATAGGATACCCCGGCGGCCCCGGGCTGCAGCCGTCGCAGCCGGGCTTCGGCATCCCATGGGCGCCGGTGCGTGTCCCGGCGCGCCTCGACCCGGATCCCGTCGTGGCCGAGGCGCACGCGCAGCGCCCCGGCCTCGTGCGTGGAACGGATGGCCGCCCCTGCCCGCTGCCAGCGCTCCAGCGTCTGTACGTGGGGATGGCCGAAGCGGTTGCCGTGGCCCGCCGATGCCAGCGCGAGGCGCGCGCCGGTCGCACGCAGGAACAGGAAGTCGGAGGATCCGCGGCTGCCGTGGTGCGCCATCAGCACCACGTCCGCGCGGACCGCGTCCGGCTGCGCGCGCGCCAGCAGCCGCTCGACCACCTCGCCGATGTCCCCCGGCAGCAGCACCGCGCCATGACGCGAGGCCACCCGCAGCACGCAGCTCGATTCGTTGCCCAGCTCGGGGAAGTACACGTCCGGGTGGAGGAAGCGGAACTCCACGCCGTCGTATTCCCAGCGCGTCCCGGCCAGGCACGGCGCGGCGCCGGCGATCCGCGCGCCGCGCGCCGCGAACACCGCCGGCGGGTCGAAGCGCCGCGCCACGGCCCCGAAACCGCCGGCATGGTCGGCATCCCCGTGCCCGATCACGACCGCATCCAGCCTGCGGACGCCAAGCGCGTGCAGCGCCGGCACCACCACCTGCTCGCCGGCGTCGAACCCGTGCGGCGAACGGGGGCCGGCGTCGTACAGCACCGCGTGGCGTTGCGTGCGCACCAGCACCGACAGACCCTGCCCCACGTCGAAGACCACCACCTCGGCTTCGCCCGGCCCGGGCAGCTGCCGGTCCGGCCACAGCAGCGGCAGCAGGAGCAATGCCGCCAGCGGCTTGCCGGGCACGCCCCGCGGCAGCAGGATCCAGAAGGTGCCCGCGACCGCCAGCGGGAACGCGAACCAGCGTGCCTCCGGCAGCCACCACAGCGCGAACCGGCTGCGCGCGAGCATGTCGAACAGCGGCCAGGCCAGGTCGAAGCACCAGGCCGCGGCCCGCCACAGCCCCGTGCCCCAGCCCGCGTGCAGAGCCTCCAGCGCGGTGCCGGCCAGCGACAGCGGCACCACCACCAGGCTCCACCACGGGATCGCGACCAGGTTGGCCAGCGGCCCGGCCAGCGAAGCCTGCCCGAACAGCAGCACCGTCAACGGCAGCAGGCCCAGCGTGGCCACCGTCTGCGCCAGCAGGAAGGCGCGCGGCAGCGGCAGGGCGCCCTCCACGGGCATGCACCAGGCCAGCCACGCCACGCCGGCGTAGCTCAGCCAGAACCCCGCCCCCAGCACCGACAGCGGGTCGAACGCGAGCACCACGATCGCGGCCAGGGCCAGCGACTGGGCCACGCCGACGTGGCTGCGCGACAGCCGTGCCAGCACCACCACAGCGATCATCAGCACCGTACGCACCGTGGGCAGCGCGAACCCGGCGACCGCCGCATAGCCGAGCGCGCCGGCCAGCGCCGCCACGCCCGAAGCCTGCGGCCGCGGCACGTGCCGCGCCAGCGCGGGCAGGCACCACCACACTCCCGCGACCAGCAACGCGACGAAGCCCGCGACCATCCCGACGTGGAACCCGGAGATCGCGATCAGGTGGGTCAGCCCGGTGGCCCGCAGTGCTTCCCAGTCCGCGTCCTGCAATCCGCGCGTGTCGCCCAGCGCCAGCGCCCGCACGTAACGCGAGGACGCGCCCGGCAGCGCATGCGCGATCCGCCGCGCCATCACGTCGCGCCATGCGTCCACGCCACCGCCCGGGGACAGGCGCTCCGGCCCGTCCTGCGCGCGCACGTAACCCGTCGCCGCGACACGGTTGGCCAGCGCGTGCTTCTCGCTGTCGTACCAGCCCGGGTTGCGCAGGCCACGCGGCGCGCGCAGCCGTACCGTGAACCGCCAACGGCCGCCCGGCGCGACCTCGAAGCGCCGTTCGTCCACGCCCTGCCAGCCGTCGTACCACGACAGCCGCAGCAGGCGCCCGCGCAGGTGTGCCGGCAGGCGCGGGTCACGGTCCACCCGGAACCCGAACCAGGTCCGTTCCTCCCCGTGGACTGGCAGCCCCTCCACCCGGCCGACGACCTGCACGTCCGCCCGCTCGAACTCCGGCGGCAGCTGCAGCGACATCGCGTGCAGCGCATGCAGGCCGCACCAGCCGAGCCCCGCCAGCAGCGCGCCCGCAGGCACCAGTGCCGCATGTCCTCCCCGCCCCCACAACAGCAATCCGGCGACCAGCGCCGCCGCGAACCATGGCCAGCCCGGCCATGCCGGCAGCAGCAGCGTGGCGACGACACCCGACGCCATCGCGGCCGCGGTCGCGATGCCGAACATGGCAACCCGCCCCGCACGCCTTTCCTCCGGCGGATCCGTGTCCCGGCAGCCGTGTCCATGCATGTCGCCGCTTCCCTGCGTGCTCCCGTGGCGATTCTTCCCGGCCTCCGCCTGTATGGGCATCGGCGCGCGACGGCGCCCGCTGTAGGAATTGCCCGACCGGCCCGCGTGCCGGAACTGCGGGAAACCCGCCACCGCCGGACCTCCCGGGCCCGCCCATGGCACCATGGCCTCCATGTCCGACGGAATGGAACGGCAACAGGCCCCGCTGGCGCGGCATGGGCGCATGCTGATGCGCGGCGGCTGCCACTGCGGGCTGCTGCGGCTCGCGTTCGCCACTTCGCTCCCGGCCGCGGCGCTCGCACCGCGCGCCTGCGACTGCTCCTTCTGCCGCCGGCACGGCGCCGCCTGGCTCTCCGACCCGGATGGACGGCTGGACATCACCGCCGCCGGACGGAACGCGCTCCTGTCGTACCGCCAGGGCTCGGAGGCTGCGGAATTCCGGCTGTGCGCCCGCTGTGGCGTGCTGGTGGCCGCCACCTTCACCGACGCCGACCGGCTTTACGCCGCGGTCAATGCCGGCTGCCTCGACGAGGCCGCCATCCTGCCGCCGGCGGTTCGGGTTTCCCCGCAGTCGCTGGGCCGCGAGCGGAAGATCGCCCGCTGGCGGGAGCTGTGGATCCCCGACGTCGAACTGCGCCTGCCAACCTGAAGCCTGACTCCGCCGGTGGCGCCATGACCGGATTCGCCTGCATCGTTGCCGTTTCATGCATCCTCGCCGCGACCGGCACCGCCGTACTGGTACGGCGTGTCCTGCTCCTCGTGCGCGGCACACGTGCGACCGGCCGGTTCGTCCGCCGGGAGACCAGCGGGATCCGTGGCAGCCATTTCCATCCCGTCGTCCGCTTCACCGCGCACGACGACCGGGAATACGAGTTCGTCGCCGCCCCCGGCAGCACGGCGAGGAAGGCCCGGTCCACGTACCGGGTCGTCTACCCCCGGGAGGCGCCCGGGAAGGCCATGGTGCTGTCCTTCGCCGCGTTCTGGGCCGCGCCGCTCGCCCTGCTCGTCCTCGCGCTGGGCGCGGCCATCGCCGCATACCGCGCGTACCCGGGCTGATCCGGCCCGCGGGCGGGAAGGCGCCCGGCCGCCGGCTTCCAGCAGGAAAACCGCCACCGCGCCACCCGCCCGTTCCCGCGGGGACAGGCGGCACGCCGCCTGAGCGCACCGCGGCCGGTTCCGTCCGCGTGGTCAGACCGGCAGCACGTCAACGACGCTGCCGGCCGGGTACGTGCCGGCACCTTCGTCCAGCACGATCAGCACGTCGGCGTCGGCCGCGGCGCGCAGGCGGTGCGAACCGTCGGCCGGGTTCGGCTCCACCCGGAGCGTGCCGTCGTCGCCCGGCCGCAGGATGCCGCGCAGGAACTCCAGCCGTTCGTGCCGCTTGTGCCATGGCGCATCGAGCCGCGCCCGCCAGCGCCTGCGCGCGGCGCGCCCCTGCATCGCGTCGAGCAGCGGCCGCGCCAGCGCCACATACGTCGCCAGCGCCGACACCGGATTGCCCGGCAGGCACAGGAACAGCGCCGGGCCGAACCCGCCACCGCCGGCGAACAGCACCGGCATGCCAGGCTTCATCCGCACCTTCCAGAAATGCACCTGGCCATGCAGCCGCAGCAGCGCCTGCAGGTGGTCCTTCTCGCCCGCCGAAACGCCCCCGCAGGTCAGCACCACGTCGAAGGCCTCGCCCGCCTGGCGCAGCGCGGATCCGATCCGCCCCGGATCATCCGGCAGCGAAGGCAGCGCCACCGGGTCCAGACCGTCGGCATGCAGCAGGCCCATCAGCAGCCCGCGGTTGGAGTCGTACAGCTGGCCCTCGCCGAGCGGCAGGCCGGGTTCGACCAGCTCGTCGCCGGTGGTAACCACCACGACCGTCGGCCGGCGCACCACCTCGAGCGCGGCCAGGCCCTGCGCGGCGGCCAGCGCGATCCGCGCGGGCGTGAGCACCTCGCCAGCGGCGAGCAGCGGATCCCCGGGGCGCACGTCCTCGCCTTTCATGCGCACGTTCTGGCCGGCGCGCGGCAGCTGGAGGATGCGCACCGAACCGTCCTCCTCCATGGTGTTCTCGCGGATCACCACGGTGTCGGTGCCCGGCGGCATCGGCGCGCCGGTGGTGATGCGCACGCACCCGCCCGGCCCTGGTCCGGGCACGGGCGTGCCTCCCGCGAACTGCTCGCCGTACAGGCGCAGCACCGCCTCGCCGGAGGCAGGCAGGTCCGCGTGCCGCAACGCGAAGCCGTCCATCGCCGCGTTGTCGAACGGCGGCAGGAACCGCGTGGCCACCACGTCCCTGGCGAGCACGCGGCCGTGTGCCCGTGACAGCACCACCTGCTCGGCCGGCAGCCGCCGCGAGGCGGCGACGCGCGTGGCGATGGCGAGCGCCTCGGCATAGGAAATGCGGCTGGGAAACGGTTCCGTCATCGCCTCAATCCGGCCCGGCATCGATGCCCGCGGCCGCCAGGTCTTCGGGGGTGTTGAGGTTGCCGAAGCGTACGCCCTCGAAGCGGCATTCCGCCATCGCCAGCGCGTCGGTCAGCACCCGCACCGCATGCAGGTCCCGCGCGATCGCGTCCGCGCACGCCGCGCGCAGGGCTTGTGTCCGCCACAGCGCCACCAGCGGCTGCGGACCGTCGTCGTCCACGGCACAGGCGCCATTGCCCCGCGCGGCCGCCACCAGCGTGCGCAGCAGGCATTCGTTGAGGTCGACCACGTCCACCGGCACGGTGAACAGCCAGGGCGTGGCGCAGGCATGGGCCAGCGCATGCAGACCGGCCACCGGGCCGAAGCCCTCGACGCGGTCGGCGACCACCTCGATTCCGAGCGCGGCATAACGTTCCGGCCCGCGGTTGGCGCTGGCCAGCACGCGCGCGACCTCCCCGCGGAACTTCCGCTGCAGGCGCTCGACCTGGGAGATGCCGTCCCGCCGCAACCAGGCCTTGTCGCGGCCGCCCAGGCGCGTCGCGCGCCCGCCGGCGAGGATGCCCAGGGTGATGCCGTCGCGCCCGATGCCGGCCATGCCAGCCCCCATGCCTACTTGCGGCGCTTGACGAACCGCATCAGCCGGCGCCGGCGCTTGATCTGCCGTTCGGTCAGCTCGTTCTTCCTGTCCTTGAACGGGTTGTCGCCTTCCTTGAACACGAAGTGCACCGGCGTGCCGACGAGCCTGAAGCGCTTGCGGAAGAAGTTCTCGAGGTAGCGGTGGTAGGACTCGGGGAGCGCGCGCAGGCGGTTGCCGTGGACCACGATGGTCGGCGGGTTCTCGCCGCCCGGGTGCGCGTAGCGCAGCTTGGGGGCATGGCCACGCACCGCCGGCGGCGGGCTGGCCTGGATCGCGGCTTCCAGGGCGCGCGTGACTTCGGAAGTGCTGAACTGTCGCGTCGCCGAGGCATGCGCGCGGTGGATCGCGCGGAACAGCTCGCGCAGGCCGGATCCGTGCAGGGCGCTGATCCGCACCACTTCCGCCCACGGCACGAACGACAGCCGCCGCGACAGCATGGCCCCGGTCTGCTCACGCTGGTAGGCGCTGAGCCCGTCCCACTTGTTGACCGCGACCACCAGCGCTCGCCCGGCGTCGAGCACCGCGCCGAGCACGCTGGCGTCCTGCTCGGTCACGCCCTCGCTGGCATCGATCAGGACCACAGCCACCTGGCACTGCTCGATGGCCTGCAGGGTCTTGACCGCGGAGAACTTCTCCACGGCCTCCTCGACGCGCGACCTGCGGCGCAGGCCAGCGGTGTCGATCAGCCGGTACTTGCGGCCATCGCGCTCGATGTCCACGGAGATCGAGTCGCGCGTGGTGCCGGGGACCTCGGAGGCGATCATCCGCTCCTCGCCGAGGATGCGGTTGACCAGCGTGGACTTGCCGACGTTCGGACGGCCGACGAAAGCCACCCGGATGCGTTCGGGATCGTCGTCCGGCGCCTGGGCGCTGCCCCGTTCCGGCAACCGCGCCTGCACCGCCTCGGCCAGGGGGCCGATGCCCTGGCGGTGCGCCGAGGACACCGTGAAGACGTCGGCGATGCCGTAGCGGGCGAACTCCGCCAGCGCCGCCTGCGGGTCCACGCCGTCGATCTTGTTGACGACCAGGATCGCCGGCCGTCCCGAACGGCGCAGCCACTGCAGGATGTCGTCATCCAGCGCGGTGGCGCCCTCGCGGGCATCGACGACGAACAGCACCAGGTCGGCTTCCTCCGCGGCGGCACGGGCCTGCTTCGCGGTCGCGCCGGCCAGCCCCTCGTCCTCGCCGGCGATGCCGCCGGTGTCCACCACCACGAACGGGCGCGCACCATCGATCCGGCACACGCCGTAGTGCCGGTCGCGGGTCACGCCGGGCTCGTCGTGCACCAGCGCGTCGCGCGTGCGCGTGAGCACGTTGAACAGCGTGGACTTGCCGACGTTGGGTCGTCCGACGAGGGCAACGAGCGGGAGCATGGGTGTCCTGGTGAAATGGGGAGCCGGAAACGCGGGCCCCGGGCAGCGAGGCTACCCGGGGCCGGTGCGCGATGCCAGCGGGTGCCTTACTGGCCGATGCGCCAGGCGCTGACGTCGCCTTCCACGGTCTGCACCACGAGAATGCCGTCCTCCACGACCGGGGTGCCGCGGATCGCGGCGCGTCCGGCCCGGGCCCGGGCGGCGAACTCGCCGTTGTCCAGGCGCAGCCAGTGCAGGTAGCCGTCGTAGTCGCCGACCACCGCGTAATCACCCTGGACCGCCACGCCGGTGAGGTTGCGGCGCGCCAGCGCGGGCTGCTGCCAGACCACCGAACCGGAACTGCGGTCGATCGCCCAGACCGAACCCTCGGCGTCGGTGACGATCACCTTGTCGATGGACAGGCCGACGCGGTTCGGGCCGCCCTTGTCGCTGGCCCAGATCGGCCGGCCGCTGGGCCCGTCGATCGCCAGGGTCTGCTGCTTGTAGCTGCTGGCGTAGAGGATGGAGCCGTCGAGCACCGGGGCGCCATCCACGTCGGCCATGCGCTCCAGCTCCGAGCGGCCGTCGGGCTGGCCGATGGGCAGGCTCCACAGCAGGCGGCCATCGGCCAGCGCGATGGCTGCGAGCGTGCCATCGTCGTTCCCGACGAAGGCCAGGCCCGGGCCCAGTACCGGGGAGTCGTTGCCCCGCACGCTCAGCGGCGGCACGTCCACGGTCCAGAACCAGCGGCGCTCGCCGCTGGTGGCGTCGAACGCGGTCACCCGGCCGTCATTGGAACGCACCAGCACCAGCCCCTGGCCAATGGTCGGCGCGGAGATCACCTCGTTGGGTACCCTGGCGCGCCAGCGCTCGGCGCCCGTATCCGCATCAAGCGCGATCACGTCGCCCTTCAGGCTGCCGACCACCACCAGGCCGCCGCCCACGCCCGGCCCGCCACTGAGCGGCAGATCGGAGTCGTATTTCCAGATCCGTGCGCCGGTCTGCAGGTCGAGGGCGTGCACGCCCCCCTCGAGCGCGGCCGCGTACACCCGGCCGCCGGCGACCGCGGGCGCCTGCCGTGCACCGATCCGCCCCTCGCCCTTGCCGGCGCTGGCCGACCACAGGCGCGAAACGCCGATGCCGGGGGTGAAGTCGACCAGTTCGGCCGGCTCGTTCTTTTTCTTCCTGGCCGCTTTTTCGTCGTCGTCCTTGTCGGCGAACCAGCCCTTGACGGTGCTGCAGCCGACCATGGCGAACGCGAACGCGATGACGGCGATGATGCGCAGCGCGCGCCCCGCCGCGGGAACGGAATGGGAAGTCATCAGGACTGCGCCTCCGGCGTTTCCGGCTTGCCCCCGGTCTCGGCGAGCTTCAGTTCGAGCAGGCGGCGGTGCGGCGCGGCCACGTCGAGCTGCCTGAGCGCGGCCTCGTACTCGCCGCGCGCCTCGTCGGCCCGCCCCAGCGCGAACAGGGCATCGCCCCGGGCCTCGTGCGACAACGCGTCGTCGACACCGTCCAGCAGCGCGAGCGCCTCCCCGCCCCTGCCGGCGTCGACCAGCAGGCGCGCCAGGCGCTGGCGGATGACGGGAGCCAGCACCGGATCGTCGCCCGGTGCGCCCTGCAGCGTGGCGATGGCTTCGTCACGCTTCCCGGCGTCGAGCTGGGCCTTGGCGAGCGCCAGGGCGGCCAGGCCGGCATAGGCGCCATCGGCCAGGCCGGCCGCGGCCGCGGCGGCCTTCCCGATGTCACCCGCCTCGATGCTGTCGAGGAAGGCCTGGTAGGCATCGGCCGCCTGCAGTTTCTGCCGGTAGAGGTGGTCCTGCCACCACTTCCAGCCGCCGATGATCGCGATTCCCAGGGCCACGCCGCCAACCAGCCCGAGGCTGTTGTCGCGCAACCACTTGCGTACCTTTTCGCCTTGTTCGTGTTCGTCGAGCAGTTCGATCGCCATCTGGCAGTGTCGTGCTGGCGCCGGCACGGGATGGCGTCATCCACGGGCCTGCGCGGTGGTGGGCCTGCGTGCGGCGCGTGGCCTGCAGGGACTGTCCGCGGCCCGCGGGCGCGGGCCGCCGCCCTGCCTCATTCCGTCATTCGGAAACGGGGGCGAGGGATCCGTCAGAGGATACCTTAAAGCGCGCGACGTCCGCTCGGCGGTAGGGCGACAGATCCTGAACGGCGCCGCCGACGCGCACCTCGACCTTGCCGGCGTTGCCGATGACGAGGCTGGCGGACGTGCCCGGCTCGAGGTCGCGGCGCTCGCCGGCCTTGAACAGGCGCTGCTCGATTTTCCTGCCGTCCTCGCCCACGATCTCGACCCAGCTTTCGTCCTCGAAACGCAGGCTCAGCCCGGTGGAGTCCGGCTCCTTTTCCTTCGGGCGCGGCGCTATCGCCGCCATCGAGGCCACCAGCGGCTGCGGCCGGCCGGACACGGTGGGCTCCGCCGGCAGCGATGCAGTGTCGAGGGTCGCGGTCTGCCGGGGCACGCCGATGTGGGAACGCGTGGCCATCCACACCGGCACCGCGATCAGGGCGGTGATGACGATGTAGACCGCGCGGCCCATGGCCTTCTCGGCGAAGCGCCGCAGCGGCGGGGTGTAGGTCATGGGCACGATCGGGCTCGGCTCGACCGGGCGCGCCTGCGAGAGCGCCGGGATGTCGCCGAGGTCGACCCCGAGCAGGCGCGCGTAGCTGCGCAACTGGCCGCGGACGAACACCTGGGCGTCTGCCTTCGCCCACTCCCCCGACTCGAGCGAACGGAGGACGCGGATCGGGATCTTCAGTTGCTTCGAGACTTCCTCGAGCGTCAGTCCCCGGGCTTCCCGGGCCTTGCGCAGGCGCTCGCTGCAGGCAAGTTCGATCTCAGGCACGTCGTGGCTGGACGGCATCATGGCGTTTCGGCTTCCCCTGGCCCGGCGATCCTCGCCTGCGGAAATTCCGTCCTCAGGCGATCAACATAGCGAGTGGCGGCGACAGTGTCGCCGAGTTTTTCTTCGATCTGTGACGCAAGTCTGAGCACTTCCGGCGTCGCCGGCGCCGCCTCGAGCCTGCGCTCGGCGAAGGCACGCGCCTCGAAGTAGCGGCCGGCGTCGTAGTACCTGCGGGCCAGCGTCTCCAGCGCCACCGCGTTCCCGGCATCGATCCCGAGTGCGGCGCGGGCGGCCCGCTCGGCCTCGTCCGCCTGCCCGGCCTTGAGCGCGCAGGCGCCGGCGTTGGCAAGGGTGTCGGCGCGCACCTGTGGCGCTGCGGCGAACGAAACCGCGCGCCCGAACCAGTCGAGCGACTCGACGGCACGCCCGTTCGCGCACAGCCATGCCCCGTAATTGCCGAGCACGGCGGCGTCGCGGGGCGCCAGCCCGGCGGCAATGGCGAAGTGCCTGCCCGCGGTCGCGGCATCGCCGCGCGCGTTGGCCAGCAGGCCGATCATGGTGTGCGGGTCGACCCATGAGGGATCGGCCTTCTGCGCCGCCCGGGCGTCGGCCAGCGCGCCGTCGAGGTCGCCCGCCTCCGACTTGCGCCGCGAAGAAGCCAGCAGCCGGTTCGCCCTGGCGCGGTCGCCGGGCCTGGCGTGGACCCGCGCCTCGGCCACCGCGGCCGCCCCGTCATCCCCCGGCCGGACGTAGGCCGGTGTCGTCGAGCACGCCGCCAGCCAGGCGGCGCCGAGCAGGGAGACGGGCGCGACCTCACGCAGCCGCATCGACGCCCTCCTCCGCCGCCCCGCCGAGAGCCTGCCGGAAGCGGGCCTGGCGACGGGTACGATCCATCACCTGCCCCTTGAGCTGTCCGCAGGCGGCGTCGATGTCGTCGCCTCGGGTGCGGCGCACCGGGGCGATGCGCCCGGCCTCGTTGAGCAGCTTCTGGAAGCGGCGGACCTCGGCCTCGTCCGGGCGCTGGAAGCGCGTGCCCGGGAACGGGTTGAACGGGATCAGGTTGACCTTGGCCGCATCCTTCCGCTGCACCCGGTTGTCGAAATCGCGCATCAACCGGATCAGCTGGCGCGCGTGCTCGGGCTGGTCGTTGACGCCCTTGATCAGTGTGTATTCGAAGGTGACCGACTCGCCGCGCCTGCGCAGGGCGTAGCGGACGCAGGCGTCCATCAGCTCGGCGATCGGGTATTTCCGGTTGAGCGGCACCAGTTGCGAACGCAGTTCGTCGTTGGGCGCGTGCAGCGAGACCGCGAGCGAGACGTCACAGGCCTCGGCGAGGCGGTCGATCTGCGGCACCACGCCGGAGGTCGACAGCGTGACCCGCTTGTTGGCCAGGCCGTAGCCGAGGTCGTCGCGCATGATGTTCATCGCGCGCACGACGTTGTCGAAGTTCATCAGCGGCTCGCCCATGCCCATCATCACCACGTTGGTGAGCCTGCGCTGCCTGTGGGGCACGTTGCCCAGGTGGCGCGCGGCCACCCAGACCTGGCCGATGATCTCGGCGGTGGACAGGTTGCGGTTGAACCCCTGGGTCGCGGTCGAGCAGAAGGTGCAGTTGAGCGAACAGCCGACCTGCGAGGACACGCACAGCGTGCCGCGCCCCTTGTCGGGGATGTAGACGGTCTCGACCGCGTTGCTGCCGTCCATCGCCATCAGCCACTTGTGGGTGCCATCGGCGGACGGCTTCTCGAACTGGACCTGCGGCACCCGCACCTCGGCGACCTCGCGCAACCGTGCGCGCAGGCTCTTGCCCAGGTCCGTCATTTCATCGAAGCCGGTGACGTGCCGGTGATGGATCCACTTCATCACCTGGTGCGCACGGAAGCGCTTCTCGCCGAGTTGCTCGGCGAAGAAGCGCTCCAGGCCCTCGCGATCGAGGTCGAGCAGGTTCTGCTTCGTGCTGGCCGCGACGTCGTTCACGGGGTCAGGTCATCCTCCCTCAGCGGGGGCACAGTTCCGTGGTGGAGAAGAAGTACGCGATCTCCACGGCAGCGGTGTCCGGGCCGTCGGAACCGTGCACCGCGTTGGCGTCGATGCTCTCGGCGAAGTCGGCGCGGATCGTGCCCGGCGCAGCTTCCTTCGGGTTGGTCGCGCCCATCAGCTCCCGGTTCTTCGCGATCGCGTTCTCGCCCTCGAGCACCTGGATCATCACCGGGCCACTGGTCATGAACTCGACCAGCGCGTTGAAGAACGGGCGCTCGCGATGCACGGCGTAGAAGCCTTCGGCTTCCTTGCGCGTGAGGTGCTTCATCTTCGCGGCGACGATCTTCAGGCCGGCCTTCTCGAAACGGGAATAGATCTCGCCGATGACGTTCTTGGCGACGGCATCGGGCTTGATGATCGAAAGGGTGCGCTCCAGCGCCATGGATGGTTCTCTCCGGGCAGGGGGCCGCACCGCCCGGCGCCCCGGGCGGATGGCCAGATTAACATGGAAAAAACCCGCGTGGGGACGCGGGTTTAGCCGACATGGCTGGGAGCAATTCTACCTGACGGCCGGCCCCCGCGGGGAGTCACCCCGGCCGATTTGACCGCCGGCGGCGGTGGGCATACCCTTCAAACAATCGTTTGATTCAGTGATCCGCGGGGGAGGCGGATGGGCGGCCACCAGTTCTCGACCAAGGACCGGATCCTCAGCGCGGCGGAGGAACTGTTCGCCCAGTACGGCTTCGCCGGGACCTCGCTCCGGCAGGTGACCGGCCGGGCCGACGTCAACATCGCCGCGGTCAACTACCACTTCGGCAGCAAGGAGAACCTGGTCAACGAGGTCTTCCGCCGGCGGATGGACCAGATGAGCCGGATGCGTCTGGAGAAGCTGCGCGAAGCCCAGGCCAGCCACCCGGGGGAGCTGGAACCGATCCTGGCGGCGTTCGTGGAGCCGGCGCTGGCCATGGCCCAGGACCGCAACGGCGGCGGCGCCTTCATCCGCGTCATTGCCCGGGCGTATGCCGAGCAGAACGACCGCCTGCGCAGGTTCCTGTCGGACCACTACGGCCACGTGCAGCGCGAGTTCGCCAGGGCGATCGCCGGCTGCCTGCCCCACCTCGGCAAGCAAGTGCTGTACTGGCGGCTGGATTTCCTCGCCGGCGCCCTGACCTATGCCATGGCCGACTTCGGCCTGATCAAGCGGCCTCCCGACGTCAGCGAGGCCGCCCACCGGCAGCGGGCCGCCCGGGAGCTGATCAAGTTCGCGGCCGCGGGGCTGCGGAGCTGAAAACCCACTTCAAACCAACAGGTTGGAGAACATGTCTGAGAAACTGCTTGTACGCCGCGCCGCGGTGCTCGGGGCCGGGGTCATGGGGGCGCAGATCGCCGCCCACCTGACCAATGCCGGCGTGGACACGGTGCTGTTCGACCTGCCGGCGAAGGAAGGCGACCCCAACGGCACCGTGCTCAAGGCCATCGCCAACCTCGGCAGGCTGAGCCCGGCCCCCCTGGCCAGCAGGGCCCTGGCCGAGGCGATCACCCCGGCCAACTACGACACCGGTCTGGAGCTGCTCCGCGGCTGCGACCTGGTGATCGAGGCGATCGCCGAGCGGATGGACTGGAAGCAGGACCTGTACCGGAAGATCGCCCCGTACGTGGCGGACCACGCCATCCTGGCCTCCAACACCTCCGGCCTTGGCATCAACAGGCTGGCCGAGGCGCTGCCCGAACAGCTGCGCCACCGCTTCTGCGGCGTGCACTTCTTCAACCCGCCGCGCTACATGCACCTGGCCGAGCTGATCCCGGCCGACACCACCGACCGCGAGGTGCTCGAGGGCCTGGAAACCTTCCTGACCACAACCCTCGGCAAGGGCGTGGTCTACGCCAAGGACACCCCGAACTTCATCGGCAACCGGATCGGCGTGTTCTCGATCCTCGCCACGGCCCACCACACCGCGCAGTCCGGCCTTGGCTTCGACGAGGTGGACGCCCTGACCGGCCCGCTGATCGGCCGCCCGAAGTCGGCCACGTACCGCACCTCGGACGTGGTCGGTCTGGACACCATGGCCCACGTCATCCGGACCATGGCCGAGACCCTGCCGGACGACCCGTGGCACGCCTATTTCAAGTCGCCGCAGTGGCTGGAAGCCCTGATCGCCAAGGGCGCGCTGGGCCAGAAGAGCGGCGCCGGCATCTACCGCAAGGTCGGCAAGGACATCCTGGTCCTGGACCTGGAAAAGCAGGACTACCGCCCGGCCGACCGCAGGGCCGCCGACGAGGTGGTCGAGATCCTGAAGACGAAGGACCCGGCCGAGAAGTTCCGCAGGCTGCGCGAGAGCCCCCATCCGCAGGCGCAGTTCCTGTGGGCGGTGTTCCGTGACCTGTTCCACTACAGCGCGTACCACCTGGCCGGCATCGCCGACACCGCGCGCGACGTGGACCTGGCGATCCGCTGGGGCTACGGCTGGTCGCTGGGCCCGTTCGAGACCTGGCAGGCCGCCGGCTGGAAGCAGGTGGCGCAGTGGATCGCCGAGGACATCGCCGCGGGCAGGGCCATGGCCAGTGTCCCGCTGCCGGCGTGGGTGCTGGACGGCCGCGACGGGGTGCATTCGGCCGGGGGCAGCTACAGCCCGGCGAAGAACGCCAACCTGCCCCGCTCGTCCCTCGGCGTGTACCGTCGCCAGCGTTTCCCCGACCCGCTGCTGGGCGAGTCGTTCGCGCCGGGCGAGACCGTCTTCGAGAACGATGGCATCCGCGTGTGGACCGACGGCGACGACATCGCCGTGGTTTCGTTCAAGACCAAGATGCACACCGTCAGCGATGCGGTGCTCGACGGCCTGCAGCAGGCCGTCGACATCGCCGAGCGGAAGTTCGCCGGCCTGGTGATCTGGCAGCCGAAGGAGCCCTTCTCCGCCGGTGCCGACCTCGCCGGCGCGCTGGGCCTGCTCCAGGCCGGCAAGGTCGACGCCTTCGAAGCGATGGTGGCCAACTTCCAGGCCACCAGCCAGCGCATCAAGTACGCGCTGGTGCCCGTGGTCGCGGCGGTGCGCGGCATGGCCCTGGGCGGCGGCTGCGAGTTCCAGATGCACAGCGCACGTGCGGTGGCGCACCTGGAGAGCTACATCGGCCTGGTCGAGGCAGGCGTGGGCCTGATCCCGGCCGGTGGCGGCCTGAAGGAGCTGGCGGTCCGCGCCTCCGAGGCCGCCGGCCCGAACGGTGACGTGTTCGCCGAGCTGAAGAAGGTGTACGAGACGGTGGCCATGGCCAGGGTCTCGACCTCCGCGCTCGAGGCGAAGGAACTGGGCCTGCTGCGCCAGGGCGACAAGGTGGCGTTCAACGCGTATGAGCTGTTGCACGTCGCACGCCAGGAAGCGCGCGCGCTGGCCGAAACCGGCTACCGCCCGCCACTGCCCGCGCGCCGCATCCGCGTCGCCGGCGACGTCGGCATCGCCACCTTCAGGATGCTGCTGGTGAACATGCTCGAGGGCCGCTTCATCAGCGAGTACGACTACGAGATCGCCACACGCATCGCCACCGTGCTGTGCGGCGGCGAGGTCGACCGCGGCAGCATCGTCGACGAGGACTGGCTGCTGCTGCTCGAGCGCAGGCATTTCGTCGAACTGGCGCAGCAGGAAAAGACCCAGGCGCGCATCGCCCACATGCTCAAGACGGGCAAGCCGCTGCGCAACTGACCGACGGACACAGGACAACAGACCATGAGCAAGCAAGTACAAGAGGCCTACATCGTCGCCGCCACCCGCACCCCGGTCGGCAAGGCCCCGCGCGGCGTGTTCCGCAACACCCGTCCCGACGAGATGCTCGCCCACGTGCTCAAGGCCGTGGTCGCGCAGGCGCCGGGGATCGACGTCAACCGCATCGAGGATGCGATCATCGGCTGCGCCATGCCCGAGGGCGAACAGGGCATGAACGTGGCGCGCATCGGCGTGCTGCTGGCCGGCCTGCCCAACACCGTCGCCGCGCAGACCATCAACCGCTTCTGCTCGTCCGGCCTCCAGGCCGTGGCCCTGGCCGCCGACCAGATCCGGCTCGGCAACGCCGACCTGGTGCTCGCGGGCGGCACCGAGTCGATGTCCATGGTGCCGATGATGGGCAACAAGGTCGCGCTCTCGCCCCAGGTGTTCGCCCGCGACGAGAACGTCGCCATCGCCTACGGCATGGGCATCACCGCCGAGAAGGTCGCCGAGGAGTGGAAGGTCAGCCGCGAGGACCAGGACGCCTTCGCCCTCGCCTCGCACCGCAAGGCCTTGGCCGCGCAGGCCGCCGGCGAGTTCCGCGACGAGATCACGCCTTACGAGGTGGTCTCGCGCGTGCCCGACCTGGCCGGCAACACCATCCAGGTCCGGAAGAGGCTGGTCGAGGCCGACGAGGGCCCGCGCGCGGACACCTCGCTCGAAAGCCTCGCGAAGCTGCGCCCGGTGTTCCGCAACGGCCAGTTCGGCGGCACGGTGACCGCCGGCAACGCCTCGCAGATGAGCGATGGCGCCGGCGCGGTGCTGCTGGCCTCGGAAAAGGCGATCAGGGAGTATGGCCTGAAGCCCCTCGCCCGCTTCGTCAGCTTCGCGGTCGCCGGCGTGCGGCCGGAAGTGATGGGCATCGGCCCGGTCGCGGCCATCCCCAAGGCGCTCAGGCAGGCCGGGCTGACGAAGGACCAGCTGGACTGGATCGAGCTCAACGAGGCCTTCGCCGCCCAGGCGCTTGCAGTGATCCGCGACTGCGGGCTGGACCCGGACAAGGTCAACCCGCTCGGCGGCGCCATCGCCCTGGGCCACCCGCTGGGCGCCACCGGCGCGATCCGCACCGCGACGATCGTGCACGGCATGCGCCGCCACGGCAAGAAGTACGGCATGGTGACCATGTGCATCGGCACCGGCATGGGTGCCGCCGGCATCTTCGAGGCGCTCTGACGGCGCACGACCGGCAGACATGGAAATGGAAAAGGCGCCGCAAGGCGCCTTTTCCACAATGCGTTCGCGCCGCGACGCGTGGCGCGGCTCAGTCCAGGTCCACCACGCCCATTTCACTCAGCGCGTTCTGCATCATGTCGCGCGCGGCGTCGCTGAGCTTCTCGTGGTCCAGCGCGTAGCGGATCGTCGCCTCGATCAGGCCCAGGTGGGTGCCGCAGTCGAAGCGCGTGCCCTGGAAACGGAAGGCATGCACGGGCTTCTCGGCCAGCAGCGCCGCGATCGCGTCGGTCAGCTGGATCTCGCCGCCGGCACCCGGCCGGGTCGCCTCCAGCAGCTCGAAGATCCTGCCGTCGAGTATGTAGCGGCCGACCACGGCCAGAGTGCTGGGCGCCTGCTCCGGGCGGGGCTTCTCCACGATCGCCGTGATCCGCCCGTGCCGGCCGGAGAACGGCTCGGCGGCGACGATGCCGTAGCTGCCGGTCTTCTCGCGCGGGACGTCCTGCACCGCGATCATGCTGGCGCCGGCGGCCTCCGCCGCGTCCGCCATCTGCTTCAATGCGCCGGGGCCGCGGTTCCAGATCAGGTCGTCGGGCAGCAGCACGGCGAACGGCTCGTCGCCGACGATGGGCCTGGCGCACAGGACCGCATGGCCGAGGCCAAGCGCCTCCGGCTGGGTCACGAACACCGCGCGCACCCCCTCGGGCAGCACGTGGCGCACCAGTTCCAGCTGCTCGCGCTTGCCGGCGGCTTCGAGCTTGTGCTCCAGTTCGTAGGCCTTGTCAAAGTAGTCGGCCACCGCGTGCTTGTAGCGGTTGGTCACGAACACCAGCGTGTCGCAACCGGCCTCGATGGCCTCGTCCACCGCGTACTGGATCAGCGGCCGGTCGACGATCGGCAGCATTTCCTTCGGCACGGTCTTGGTGGCCGGCAGGAACCTGGTTCCCAGCCCAGCGACCGGGAACACCGCTTTGCGAATCCGCTTGCTCATGTCTTCCTGGCTTGCCTGGCGGGGAAAGCGACTACTGTACCGGTTGCCTCGGTCGCCACCTCCGAGGGACGGAACTCGGGCAACGCATCACGCAGGGCCTGGCCGATGGCCTCCAGGTCGTAGGCCGCCACCGCCTCGCGCAGGCGGGCCAGTCCCTGCTGCACCCGTTCGGAGGACACCTCGCGGGCCTCCGCCTGGAGGATCTTCGGATGCACCGTCGGGCGATAGCGCTCGTCGGCATGGAACAGCGTCTCGTGCAGCTTCTCGCCCGGCCGCAGCCCGGTGTACACGATCGCGATGTCGCGCTCGGGCTGCTTGCCGGCGAGCCTGATCATCTGCTCGGCCAGGAACCGGATCGGGACCGGCTCGCCCATGTCCAAGGTGTAGATCGCGTTGCGCGAGCCGATCGACACCGACTGCAGGATCAGCTGGCAGGCCTCGGGGATGGTCATGAAGTAGCGCGTCACCTCGGGATGGGTCACGGTGACGGGCCCCCCGTTTCGGATCTGCTCGCGGAACAGCGGCACGACGCTGCCGGCCGAATCGAGCACGTTGCCGAAGCGCACGGTGACGAAATGGGTCGGCGCTTGGCTGCCGATCACCTGGCAGACCATCTCCGCCAGGCGCTTGGTCGCGCCAAGCACGTTGACAGGGTCGACCGCCTTGTCGGTGGAGATCAGCACGAAGGTGCCGGCCCTGGCCGCGACCGCCTCGCGCGCGACCGTTTCCGTGGCGAGCACGTTGTTGCGGACCGCCTCGCGGATCTGTCCCTCAAGCACCGGCACCTGCTTGTAGGCGGCGGCATGGAACACGGCATCGGGGTTCGCGAGCGACAGGGCATGCCTGATCACCGCCGGGTCACCGCAGTCGCCCAGCACCGGCGTGACCTGCAGCTGCGGGAAGTCACGCCGGAGTTCGGATTCGGTCCGGGTCAGGGCCAGTTCATCGATCTCGACCAGGGTGATCTGGCCGACCCCGTGGCGCGCGCACTGCCGGCACAGTTCGGCACCGATCGAGCCGCCCGCGCCGGTGACGAGCACGCTGCGCCCACCGAGCCAGGCACGGATGGCCTTCCAGTCCGGCGTGACCGGCTTGCGGCCGAGCAGGTCCTCGATCGCGACCTCCTTCAGCTCGCCCGGGAGCGAGCGTCCTTCGAGCAGATCGTCGAGCCGGGGCACGGTGCGGAACGGCAGGCCGGTCTTCTCGCACTCGGCGACGATGCGGCGCATGGATGCCGCATCCAGCGAGGGCATGGCGATGACCAGCAGCTGGGCGGCGGTTTCCGGGGCGATGCGGCTGACGTCCTCGATCCGGCCCAGCACCGGCAGGCCCTGCAGGTAGCTGCCGCGCAGCTTGGCCGCGTCGTCGAGGAAGCCGATCGGCTCGTAGGCGCCGGTGCGGCGCAGGTCACGCACCAGTGCCTCGCCCGCCTGGCCGGCGCCAAGGATCAGCACCCGCACGGCCCCCTTCTCGGTCCGTGCCAGGCTGTGGTCCTTCCAGGCGCGGTACAGCAGCCGTGGCATGCCGAGCATCGCCGTCAGCAGCAGGGGGTACAGCAACAGCACCGTGCGCGGAACCCCGTCGAGCATCCGCCCGACCGCGAACAGCGCCAGCATGATCGCCAGCACGCCAAAGATCGAGGCCTTGAGAATGTTGAGCAGGTCCGGGACGCTGGCGAAGCGCCAGATGCCGCGGTACAGGCCCACCTTCCAGAACACCAGGCCCTGGGCGGCCAGGACCAGCGCGACCTGCAGGCTGCCACCCTGCATCACAGGCGCGGCCGGCAGCATGGCGTAACGGAACTGGTGCAGGCAGGTCCAGCACAGCCAGACCATGCAGAGGTCATGGACGACCACCGCGACCCGCGGCAGTGCGATCCGGATCCTGTTCTTCAAGCCCGCCATCCCTGCTGTCACTTCCCTTGGAAAGAACCAAACGGCTAGCCGTGGCGGCGGAAATGCCGCCAGACCATCCCCCCTGCCAGCCAGACCATGCCGATCATGCCAAGCTGAACCGGAGCGGAAGATGAACGGGCATGGAACATCAACAGCATGCAGGCAAGGGCCGCCAGCGCGTAAGCGGCCGTCACCCGCAGGTGGCTCCCGCCCGACCTCGCCCAACGCTGGTAGGCGTGCTGGACATGCGGCTCCCACCACCGTTCCCCGCGAAGCATGCGGGCGGCGAGCGTCAACGAAGCGTCAACGAGGAATGGTGACAGCGGCAGCAGCAGGGCCAGCCAGCCAAGGTCACGCTGACCGTGGCCGATGGCAGCGAACGCCAGCAGCGTCGCGATTGCGTATCCCAGTGCCCCGCTGCCGACGTCGCCGAGGAAGATCCGCGCCCTCGGGACGTTGAACGGCAGGAAACCGCAGGCCGCGGCAGCCAGAGCGGTCCCCAGCCAGAACGGCACGCCTTCCCTGGCGGACAGGGCATATCCCAGGGCCACGATCGCCGCCTGCGAGGATGCGATGCCATCGATGCCGTCCATGAAGTTCCAGACGTTGACCAGCACCACGGCCGCCACGAACGCCAGCAGCATGAACCATGTCCCGCCGCCTGACGCGCGCACGGCCCACGCGAGGCATCCGGCGGCGGCCACGTGGACCACGAGGCGCCACCAGGGCGACAGCGGGCGGTGGTCGTCGGCCCAGCCGATGCCGGCCACCGCGGCCAGGCCCGCCCCGACGGGAAGCAGGACGGCCGCCTGGCTGCGGGGGGCATCCACCGCCAGCGCCAGCAGGATGATCGCCACCAGCAGCGAGGCCGCGAGCGAGATGCCGCCGCCACGCGGCGTGGCCACGGCATGGCTGCGGCGCTCACCGGGCTGGTCGAACAGGCGGCGGCGCTGCGCGTAGCGCAGGGCCAGCCAGGTGCCCGCCAGTCCGATGGCGAAATGCAGCGCCAGCCAGAGCGTCGGCATGTGCGCGCCGCCGCCCATCGCTCAGACCACGGCGTAGTTCAGCAACGGCTTGATCGTGCCCCACTCCTTGCAGCTCGGGCACTGCCAGTGGTGGGTACGCGCACCGAAGCCGCAGCGGTTGCAGCGGTAGCTCGGGTTGCGCACCAGCAGTTGCTCGGTGATCAGGCGCAGGTCACGCAGGGTGCCCTCGAAGCCGGTGCCTTCGGCCAGGGTGAGGTCGATCAGCGCCGCCTCGCCGCGCACGGACGGCCGGTCCTTCAGCTCGTGCGCGAGGTACTTGCGCGCCGCGGCCACGCCTTCCTCGGCCTCGACCAGCCTGGCCAGCGCGAGAACCGGGGCGATGCCGCGGTAGTGCTCGGTCATCTCGGACAGGAACTTGCGCGCGCCCGGGGTGTCGCCGACCCGCTCGTAGGCCCCCAGCAGCGAAGGCATGATCAGCGGCAGGAACTCCGGGTCGTGTCGCGCGGCGCGCTCGAGCGCGCGGATCGCGGCCTGGTCGTTGCCGGCGTCGAGCTCGATCTTGCCCTCGAGGATGCCGGCACGCACCGAGTTGGAATCGGCGGCGTAGGCCCGCGCGACCGCGGCCCGCGCGCCCCCGGCATCGCCGGCCGCGCGCAGGCGCTCGGCCAGCTCGCACTCGAACTGCGCGATCAGCCTGCCCATCGGCTCGCCGGTCACTTCCTCGTAGCGGCGGGCGTTGTCGATGGCCTTCTCCCAGTCACGCTCGGCCTGGTAGATGCCGATCAGGTGCCGCAGCGCCTGCGGCGCGCGCTGGTCGATCCTGGCCAGGTCGGTGAACACCGACTCGGCACGGTCGAGCAGGCCGGACTTCATGTAATCCTCGCCCAGCGCCAGCAGCGCCTGCACCTTCTGCTGGTCGGTCAGGTCGGGCCGCTGGGCCAGCCCCTGGTGCAGGCGGATGGCGCGGTCCACCTCGCCCCGGCGCCGGAACAGGTGGCCGAGCGCGAGCTGGGTCTCGAAGGTGTCCTTGTCCAGTTCCGCGATGTGCAGGAACAGCTCGATCGCCTTGTCGGGCTGCTCGTTCAACAGGTAGTTCAGGCCGCGGAAATAGGTCATCGACAGCCTGCTGACCTGGGTGTCGCTGTGCCGCTCCCCGCCCCTGCGGCCGATCACCCAGCCGCTCAGGGCCGCGATCGGCAGCAGCAGGAAGAACCAGAACCATTCGGTGACGAACGCCATCGGACTGCCTCCGTCTGCGTCAACGTGGCCACGCCCGATGCCGCCGCGCACGGTGGCCGGCGGATGGAAGGTCGGGCGGGTTGCGGAAGGGCATGCCGGCTAGCTTAGCCGACACGGTGCGGCCGGTGGATCAGTCCTCGGGCGGCAGCGGCATGACGTTGGCCACCTGCTCGCGCAGTTCCTTGCCCGGCTTGAAGTGGGGCACGTACTTGCCGGGAAGCGAGACGGCATCCCCGGTCTTGGGGTTGCGGCCGGTACGGGGCGGCCGGTAATGCAGGGAAAAACTGCCGAAACCGCGGATCTCGATGCGCTCGCCGTGGGCCAGCGAGTTCGCCATCATCTCCAGCAGGGTCTTCACCGCCAGATCGACGTCATCCGCCTTCAGGTGGGACTGCCGCTGGGTGAGGATCTCGATCAGTTCCGACTTGGTCATGGTTCCCCGGTCCAAGGATGCGCCCGGGCGATGGCCGGCCCGTGCCGGACCATCGCCTGGCGCCCGTTTCCCTATCCCTTACTCGGCGGACTTGCCTTCGAGCTGCTCGCGCAGCAACGCACCGAGCTTGGTGGTACCGCTGGAGGCCTCGGCCGCGGCCTTGTTGTACTCGGCCAGGGTCTCGGCCAGCTCGGCCTCGTCCTTGGCGCGGATCGACAGTTGCAGCATGCGGCTCTTGCGGTCCTGGCCCAGGTACTTGGCCTCGATCCTGTCGCCAACCTTCAGGTGCTGGGTGGCGTCGTCGACGCGCTCGTCGCTGATGTCGCGGGCGGCCACGTAGCCTTCCACGCCCTCGGCCAGCTCGATCACCGCGCCCTTGGCGTCAACCTCCTTGACGGTGCCGGAAACCTTGGAACCGCGCGGGTGGTTGGCCAGGAACTGGGCGTACGGATCCTGCTCGAGCTGCTTGACGCCCAGCGAGATGCGCTCGCGCTCGGGGTCGACCGCCAGCACCACGGCCTCCAGGGTGTCGCCCTTCTTGAGGTTGCGCACCACGTCCTCGCCGCTGGAATGCCAGCTCAGGTCGGACAGGTGGACCAGGCCGTCGATGCCGCCTTCCAGGCCGATGAACACGCCGAAGTCGGTGATCGACTTGATCTGGCCGACCACACGGTCGCCCTTCTTGTGGTTGGCCGCGAAGACCTCCCACGGGTTCTGGGTGACCTGCTTCATGCCCAGCGAGATGCGGCGGCGCTCCTCGTCCACGTCGAGGATCATGACCTCGACCTCGTCGCCGATCTGCACGATCTTCGACGGGTTGACGTTCTTGTTGGTCCAGTCCATCTCGGACACGTGGACCAGGCCCTCGACGCCCGGCTCGATCTCGACGAACGCGCCGTAGTCGGTGACGTTGGAAACCTTGCCGAACACACGGGTGCCGGCCGGGTAGCGGCGGCCGATGTTCTCCCACGGGTCCTCGCCCAGCTGCTTCAGGCCGAGGCTGACGCGGTTGCGCTCGCGGTCGTACTTGAGCACGCGCACTTCGAGCTCCTGGCCGACCTCGACCACCTCGGACGGATGGCGCACGCGCTTCCACGCCATGTCGGTGATGTGCAGCAGGCCGTCGATGCCGCCCAGGTCAACGAACGCGCCGTAGTCGGTGAGGTTCTTGACCACGCCCTTGAGCACGGCGCCCTCGACCAGCTTCTGCATCAGCGCCTCGCGCTCCTCGGAGTGCTCGCTCTCGACGACGGCACGGCGCGAGACGACCACGTTGTTGCGCTTGCGGTCGAGCTTGATCAGCTTGAACTCGAGCTCCTTGCCCTCGAGGTAGGCCGGGTCACGCACCGGGCGCACGTCGACCAGCGAGCCCGGCAGGAACGCGCGGACGTCCTTGATGTCGACGGTGAAGCCGCCCTTGACCTTGCCGCTGATGCGGCCGACCACGGTCTCGCCCTTCTCCAGGGCCTGTTCCAGCTCGTCCCACACCATCGCGCGCTTGGCCTTCTCGCGCGACAGCACGGTCTCGCCGAAACCGTTCTCGATGGAGTCCAGCGCGACCTTGACGGTGTCGCCCACGGCGACCTCGATCTCGCCGGCCTCGTTCTTGAACTGCTCGATCGGAACGATGCCCTCGGACTTCAGGCCCGCGTTGATCACGACAACGTCGGGGCGCACCTCGACCACGGTGCCAGTGACGATGGCGCCGGGCTTGAGCTTGGCGAGGTCGGTCTGGCTCTTTTCGAACAGTTCAGCGAAAGATTCGGTCATTGGAAAATACTCGGTTGATGACACAGACCTGCACGCGGAACTTTCCGCCCCGCATGCGGTCCACCCGTTGCGGGCCACGCGGGATCACCGCGTCCGGCCGCGAGTGTTGTGGTTGATGAACCGCCCGGCACGGATGCGCCGGCGGGCCTGCTGCTGCGCTTCGATCAGCCCTGTGGCAGGGGCAACAGGGCCAGCACGCGCTCGACCACCTCGTCGATGCCAAGACCGGTGGTGTCGATGTGCACGGCGTCTTCGGCCGGCCTCAACGGCGCCACCGCCCGGCTGGCGTCCCGGGCGTCGCGGGCGAGGATCTCGCGCAGCAGATCGTCAATTGTGACGGAAACTCCTTTTTCCTTCAACTGCTTATATCGCCTCTCGGCGCGCTCCTGGGCGCTTGCGGTCAGATACACCTTGTAGGGGGCGTCCGGGAAGATCACCGTGCCCATGTCCCGGCCGTCGGCGACCAGCCCCGGGGGGCGGCGGAAGGCCCGCTGGCGGTCCTTCAATGCCTCCCGGACCTCGGGAATGGCGGCCACGGCCGAGGCCGCTGCCCCGGCCGTCTCGGTCCGCAGCTCGTCGGTCGCGTCCACCCCGTTGACCAGGACCCGCAGTTCCCCGTCCGGGGCCTCCCTGAACTCGACCCGGGTGTCGAAGGCACAGCGGACCAGGGCCGGGGCATCGGTCAGGTCCAGCCCGGCCCAGCCGGCGGCGACGCCCACGGCACGGTACAGGGCCCCGGAATCGAGGTAGTGCCAGCCCAGCCGGCCGGCCACGCGCCTGCTGATCGTGCCCTTGCCCGAACCCGAAGGCCCGTCGATGGTCAGAACCGGTACGCTCCCGTCCATGCCGCCACTCCGCACTCGAACGCGGGACATTCTACCCGCCGCCCGCAAGCGCTTGAATGGCCGGCAAAAAACCGGCTAGAATGTGTGGCTTTCAATTTTCCCGTCCATTCCAACCCTTTTCCAGAGGCCCGCCATGAAGGTCCTGTCCTCGCTGAAGTCGGCGAAGACCCGCCACCGCGACTGCAAGGTCGTCCGTCGCCGTGGCAAGGTCTTCGTGATCTGCAAGTCCAACCCGCGCTACAAGGCGCGCCAGCGCTGATGGCGCGGCGCGGGCGCAGGCCCGCGCGGCAGACGACGCAAGACCGGCAAGGGGGCCGCGGCGACGCGGCCCCCTGCGTTTTCCTGGCCGGCGCCCGGATGTGACGCTCCCCGCAGTCCCGCCCACGCTCTCCGCGCCCGATGCGCGATTCTGGTACAACGCGCCAGGTAGCATTCCCCCGAATCCGAAGGAATCCGCAATGCGCCTGTCCCGTTCCTTCCTGCCCGTCACCCTTGCGTTCGCCCTCGTCCTCGCCGCGGCGCCGGCCACGGCCGATACCCTGCTGATCGAGCGGGCGCAGTCCGCCGCCATCCCCATGCCCGAGCGGGGCATGACCATGCAGCAGGTCCTGGCGAAGTTCGGCGAGCCTGCCAGCAGGCTGGAGCCGCGCGGCGGCCAGAAGCGGCAGTGGCCGGTGATCCACCGCTGGGTGTACCCCGGGTTCACGGTCTACTTCGAGCGCGACCGCGTCATCGACGCCGTGGTCAACCAGGCCTCGCCCACCGAGGCCGGGCCCAGGCCGGCGACCCGCTGAATCCCGGCCGGCGGCATCGCGGCTGGTACCGTGCATCACGCATAATGCGCGGCTTCCCCCACGCCCGCGTCCACGAATGACCGCACACACCCTGCGCCTTCCCGCCGAGTGGGAATCCCAGTCGGCCGTGCTGATCGCCTGGCCGCACGCCGGCACCGACTGGGCCGAACGCCTCGGCGAGGTCGAGGAGACCTACATCGCGCTGGTCGCCGCGATCACCCGCTTCCAGACGGCCGTGATCTGCGTCGCAGACGACGACGTCGAGACCTACGCCGACATCCGCCTGCGTTCCAACCGCGTGGACATGGACCGGGTGCGCTTCGTCACCGCGCCCTACGACGACACCTGGCTGCGCGACTCCGGCCCGATCACCCTGCGCAGGGACGACGGCGGGTTCCGCCTGCTCGACTTCCGATTCACCGGCTGGGGCGGCAAGTTCGAGGCCAGCCGCGATGACGCCCTGGTCGGCACCCTGCACGCCCAGGGCCTGTTCGGCGACAGCGAGCGCGAGGTCATCGACTTCGCGCTGGAAGGCGGCGCCATCGACACCGACGGCCACGGCACCCTGCTGACCACCTGGCAGTGCCTGCACCAGCGCCATCCCGGCGCCACCCGCGAAGAGCTGACCGCGAAGCTCTCGGGCTGGCTGGCGCAGGACCGCGTGCTCTGGCTCGACCACGGCTACCTGGAGGGCGACGACACCGACGCCCACGTGGACACCCTGGCCCGCTTCGCCGCGGAAGACGCCATCGTGTTCCAGGCCTGCGACGACCCGACGGATTCCCACTTCACCGAGCTGCAGGCGATGGCCGCCGAGCTGGCCGCGCTGCGCACGCGCGACGGCCGGCCCTACCGGCTGTTCCCGCTGCCGTGGGCACGCCCGGTCATCGACGGGGGCCGGCGCCTGGCCGCCAGCTACGCCAACTTCCTGGTCATCAACGGCGCGGTGCTGATGCCCGCCTACGGCGACCCGGCCGACGATGCGGCCGCGGCCGTGCTGGCGCAGGCCTTCCCCGACCGCGAGGTGGTGCAGGTCCCCTGCCGCCCGCTGATCTGGCAGAACGGCAGCCTGCACTGCATCACCATGCAGTTGCCGCAGGGCCTGCTGCACGCGGCCTGAGCGCGGGCCGGGATTTCCCGGCGCCACGACACCGCAGCCCCTACAATCCCGCAACACCCGCAACGCGAACGCACGATGAAGAAGCCACTGCCCGTCGCCCTGATCCAGGAGCGCAACCACGGTGACGCCGACGCCAACCTCGTGGTGATCGAGGAACGAGTGGCCGAGGCCGCCCGCCGCGGCGCGAAGCTGGTGCTGCTGCAGGAGCTGCACAACGGGCCCTACTTCTGCCAGCACGAGTCGGTGCACGAGTTCGATCGCGCCGAGCCGATCCCCGGTCCGAGCACCGGGCGGCTGGGCGCGCTCGCGAAGCAGCACGGCGTGGTGCTGGTGTCCTCGCTGTTCGAGCGCCGCGCGCCCGGCCTGTACCACAACACCGCGGTGGTGTTCGAGGCCGACGGCGGTATCGCCGGCAAGTACCGCAAGATGCACATCCCGGACGACCCGGGCTTCTACGAGAAGTTCTACTTCACGCCCGGCGACCTGGGCTTCACCCCCATCGACACCAGCGTCGGCCGCCTCGGCGTGCTGGTGTGCTGGGACCAGTGGTACCCGGAGGCCGCGCGGCTGATGGCCCTGGCCGGCGCCGAGCTGCTGCTGTATCCCACCGCGATCGGCTGGGACCCGGACGACCCGCAGGACGAGAAGGACCGCCAGCGCGACGCCTGGATCCTGAGCCACCGCGGCCACGCCGTCGCCAACGGCCTGCCGGTGCTCTCGTGCAACCGTGTTGGCCACGAGCCATCGCCGCTCGGCGCCTCCGGCATCGACTTCTGGGGCCACAGCCACATCCTCGGGCCGCAGGGCGAATTCCTGGCCTCGGCCGGGACCGGGCCGACGATCCTGATGGCCGAGGTGGACCTGGCGCGCAGCGAGCAGGTGCGCCGCATCTGGCCGTTCCTGCGCGACCGCCGCATCGACGCCTACGGCGACCTGCTGAAGCGCTACCGTGACTGACGCGCACGACGGCACCATCGCCGCCACGCCCTCCTGGCACGACCAGCCACACGCCGTGGTCGAACGCGACGGCGTGCGCTACACCCTGCTCGGTACCGCGCACGTCTCGAAGGCGAGCGTGGACGCGGTCCGCGCCGCCATCGCCGGAGGCGGGTTCGACGCGGTCGCGGTCGAACTGGACGAGCAGCGCCTGCGGGCGATGACCGACCCGGACGCCCTGGCGAAGCTCGACCTGGTCAAGGTGCTGCGGGAGGGCAAGACCGCCCTGTTCGCCGCCAACCTCGCGCTGGCCAGTTACCAGCGCCGGCTCGCCGGACAGCTCGGCATCCAGCCCGGCGCCGAACTGCGCGCCGCGGTCGAGGACGCGCGCGCCCGCGGCCTGCCCGTGCACCTGGTGGACCGCGACGTCGGCCTGACCTTCAGGCGCGCCTCGCAGCGGCTGGGCTGGTGGCAGCGCGCGAAACTCGCCGGCGGCATCCTCGCCGGCCTGGTCGCGGACGACGAGGTCGGCGAGAGCGACATCGAGAAGCTCAAGCAGGGCGACCTGCTGCAGGCCAGCTTCAGCGAGTTCGCCGAGCAGACGCCGGAGCTGTACGAGGCCATCATCGCCGAGCGCGACCGCTACATGGCCGCGCGCCTGCGCGACATCCGCGGCGCGCGCGACGTGCTGGCGGTGGTCGGCGCCGGCCACCTGCAGGGCATCGAACGGCACCTGCGCGAAGACATGCAGCCGCCGGCGGAAACCACCGCGGCGCTCGAGGCGGTCAAGCCGAAATCGAAGGTGCCGTGGATGGAGATCACCATCGGCGCATTCCTGCTCCTTGGCTTCGCCTGGGGATTCTGGCGCGGCGGCTTCGACGTCGGCGCCGACCTGCTGCTGTACTGGGTGCTGTGGACCGGCGGCCTTGGCGCGCTGGGCTGCGCCCTGGCCGGCGGGCATCCTCTGAGCATCCTCGGCGCGTTCCTGTCCTCGCCGGTCACGCCGCTGCACCCGGCGCTGGCCTCGGGCACGGTCAGCGGCCTGGTCGAGGCCTGGGTGCGCAAGCCCACCTACGCCGACTTCATGGCCCTGCGCGACGACATCAACAGCGTGCGGGGCTGGTGGCGCAACCGGGTCGCGCGGGTGCTGCTGAACTTCTTCCTCACCTCGCTGGGCACCGCGATCGGCGTGTGGACCGGCGGCGCGAAGATGCTGGCGAGACTGTTCGGCTGATCAGAACAGCGTGAACGCACCGTTGGCGACGTTGTGCGCCAGCACCGGCAGCACCAGGCTGCCGGTCCGCGCCCGGAACCACGCCAGCAGCAGCGCCGGCCCGCCGGTCATCGCGAACGCCGCGGCATCGAACGACAGCCCGCCGTCGCGCCAGAACAGCGCATGCCCCAGGCCGAAGGCCACGCAGGCGATCACCCCGCCCCACCCGATCCCGGCGAAGCGCCGGCGATCACCTGGATCGAGGGCCTCGTTCAACGCCAGCAGCAGCACGCCGCGGTAGAACAGCTCCTCCTCGATCCCCGGCATCGTCCACTGGAACAGGATGGTGTCGAGGTCATCCGCGCCGTCGGCCTGCATCATCGCCAGCGCGAACAGCACCACGGCCAGCACCGCGAACACGCCCCAGGCGACGCCCGAGCCAGGCGCCTGCCGCAGGGCCAGGCCGCAACGGCGCCAGCCGAACCACGGCAGCGACGCCACCGCGAGCAGGCCCCCGGTGGCCAGCAACTTGCCGGTCCAGTTCCAGCCGCTGCCCGGGAACATGTCTGGCACCAGCCCGTAACCACGCAGCACCAGCGCGTCGCGCAGCAGCACCAGCCCCAGCGCGACGGTCAGCCAGCCAGGACGCAACCTTCCCTTCGCCGTCCACGCGGCGACCAGCGCGAGCACGCCGATGACGGCGGCGTGGATCGAGATTTCGACGATGGCCGGATTCATGCCCCCTCCCCGATGTCATGCCACCCGGTGCGGCCCGGTGCACGGCCGTCAGCCGGCCGCCGGCAACGATTCCCCGTCCGCGGCGGGCGCCTTGCCCCGCGCGCGCCGCAGCAGCCGCACCGTGCCGTTGCGCGTATCGTCGAGGATCGCGTAGATCGTCGGCAGGAACAGCAGGCTGACCACGGTCGAGAACGCCAGCCCGCCCGCGATCGCGCGCGCCATCGGGTAGTACGCCGGGCCATCGCCGCCGACCTGGGTGTTGGTCAGCGAGATCGGCACCATCGCCAGCACCGCCGTCCCCATGGTCATCAGGATCGGGCGGAGGCGCTCGCGGCTGCCCTCGACCAGTGCGTCCGTGCGCCGCATCCCCCGCCGGCGCAGGTTGTTGATGTGCTCGATCATCACGATGCCGTTGTTCACCACCACGCCCATCAGCACCAGGATGCCGATGAACGCCATGATGTTGAACTCGGTGCCGGTGATCCAGAACAGCCAGTACACGCCCAGCGCCGAGAACAGGACGCAGCTCATGATCGCGGCCGGGAACAGCAGCGATTCGAACACCGAGGCCATCACCACGTAGATCAGCACCAGCGCGATGACCAGGTTGAAGAGCATCTGGCTCATCGCCTCCTGCTCGTCCTGGAAGCCGCCGCCATCGAAGGTGTAACCGTAACCTGGCGGGAACGCCACGGACTTCAGCACCTCCTCCATCGCCCTGCGCGCCTCCGGCATGGTGGCGCCGGCGGCGAGGTTGGCCTGGATCGCCAGCGTGGTCTGGCGGTTGGTGCGGGTGACGCGGCTGGCCGAGGGCCGGATGGCCACGTCCACCATCGCGGTCAATGGCACCAGGCGCCCGTCACGGGAACGCACCATGAACCCGGAAATGTCCTCGGGCGAATAGTTCTCGGCGCCCTGGAAGCGGACCCAGACCGGCACCTCGGTGTCGCCCCGCCTGAACTCGCGCAACGGCGCGCCACGCAGCGCCAGACCGACGAAGTCCGCCACCTCCTGCGCCGAGAACCCGAACGCGGCGGCACGCTCGCGGTCCACGCGGACCGACAGCTCGCGGTTCTGGTCGCCGCTGTTCACTCGCACGTCGCGCAGCTCCGGCCTGCGCGCCAGGATCGGCACGATGTCCTCGCCGAGCTCGGCGAGGGTCTGCGTCGAATCGCCGACCAGCAGCACCTGCACGTTCTGCCCGGGCTGGCCGCCACCACCGCCCTCGTTGCCGATGCCGATGTTGGCAAGCGCCGACTTCGGAAGCTCCCTGCGGATCGCCTCGACCAGCAGCTCGGTCTCGCCGATCTTCCCGGTGTCGAACGTCACACTGGTCCCGCCCCAGCCCTGCTCGCTGAACCAGGAATAGATCTGGGTGATATGGAACTTCTCCCGGTTGTCGTCAAGGAACTTCTCGATCCGTGCGACCTCCTGTGCCATCTGCTCGACGGTGTAGGCACCCTTCCACTGGTAATAGATGTTGACATTGCCGCCGTTGTCACCGCCGAACATGTTGGTCTTCACCCGCGCCATCGGCACCAGGCTGATCGCCACGATCAGCACGATGCCGGCCACGCTCCAGCCGCGGTGCTCGAGGGTCCAGCGCAGGAAGCGCGCGTAGGAACGCTGCATGCGCGGGATCAGGCCGTCCGGGGAAATGACCGCCGGCGGCGTCTTCAGCCGCGCCGAGACCATCGGGATCAGGCTCACCGCCACCATCCACGAGGCCAGCAGCGAGACCGAGATGGTGATTGCGATCTGCCCGAGGTAGATGCTCAGGAAGTTCTTGTCGCCGAACAGGTTGGGCAGGAACACGATGCAGTGGCAGAGCGTGCCGGCCGACAACGCGATTGCCACATGGCGCGTTCCGACGATGGAGGCCAGGCGGGGCTTGTCCGGCATCCGCTCGCGCTCCTGGTAGATGCTCTCGACCACCACGACCGCGTTGTCCACCAGCATGCCCACCGCCAGCAGCAGGCCCATCATCGACAGGATGTTCAGGCTGACCCCGGCGAAGTACATGAAGCCCAGGGTCATCACGAAGCAGATCGGGATCGCCAGCGTGACCATCAGCGTCGAGGGCCAGTGGCGGAGGAAGAAGAACAGCACGATCACCGACAGCACCAGGCCGACCAGGCCCGCTTCCGCCAGTTCCTTCAGCGAACTGGTGACGTTTTCGCCCTGGTTCTCGATGACGATGACCTGGAGGTCCTCGAGCCCGGGCTGCGCGCGGATCCGATCCAGTTCCTCGAGCGCCAGGCGTGAGACCTCCACGAGGTTGGCGTTGCGCTCCTTGTAGATGTCCAGGCCCACCGCCGGCCTGCCATCGAGGCGGCGGCGGTAGTCCATGCGCTGTGGCTTGAGCCGCACCTCGGCGATGTCCGACAGGCGCAGGCCGTTGCCGTCGACGGGCAGGTCGCGCAGCTGCTGCAGGTCGGTGATCTCGCCGACGGGCTGCACGCGCAGGCGCATCCCGCCATCCTCGATCTCGCCGGCGGACACCGAGAAGTTCACCGCCTGCAGCCTGCGGGCCAGGTCATTCAACGCAAGGCCGTGTGCGGTCAGACGATCCGGCCTGATCGCGATCTCGACCTCGCTGGGCGGTGCACCGGACACGTCCACCCGCGCCACGCCCTGCAGGCGCTCTATCCGCCGCTTGAACTCGCGCTCGATCATGTCGTACGAGCGGCTCAGGTCCTCCCTCCCGGCCAGCCGCACCCGCAGCACCGGCTGGTCGGTGGTCGAGAACTTGAACACGAAGTAGCGCTGCAGATCGTCCGGCAGCTCGTCACGGATCGCGTCGACCCGCTCCCGCGCCTCCGACGCGGCGATCGCGACGTCGCGGTTCCAATCGCTGAACTCGACCAGGATCTCGGCACCGTCCGAGCGCGCGTTCGACTGCATGCGCTTGATCCCGGACATGGTCGAGATCGCCTCCTCCACCGGGCGCACGATGGTGCGCTCGACCTCCTCCGGGGTCGAACCTGCGTACGGCAGCGACACGGCGATGAACGGCGGCGAGACCTCCGGGAACGCCTCGAGCGGCAGCCTGACCGCCGCGATCAGGCCGATCACGAACAGCGACACGAACAGCATGATGGTGCTGACCGGCCGCCTCAGGCTGAGCTCGGCGACGCTCATGTCACGCACCCTCCATCCCGGGCAGCGCGCCGCCCTGGTCCGCGTCGTGCTCGCCGCGGGCGCGGCGGCCGCGCGCCACGTACCAGGCGTCCGGGCGACGGTCGAGCAGGTCGTACACCACCGGGATCACCACCAGTGTCAGCAGCGTGGACACCAGCAGGCCGCCGATCACGGTGATCGCCATCGGCGAGCGCACCTCGGCGCCCGGGCTGCCGAACAGCGGTGCCACCGCCAGCGGCAGGAAGCCGAACAGGGTGCAGGTCGTGGTCATCACGATCGGGCGCAGGCGCGAGCGCGCGCCCTCGACCAGCGCGTCGCGCTTGGCCATGCCGGCCTCGCGCAGCTGGTTCACCTTGTCGATCAGGATGATCGCGTTCTTCACCACCAGGCCGACCAGCAGGATCAGGCCGATGAACACCACCACCGACACCGGCGATCGGGTCAGCAGCAGGGCCAGCACCGCGCCGACCAGGGCCAACGGGATGGTGAACAGGATCACGAAGGGGTGCAGCAGGGATTCGAACTGCGATGCCATCACCAGGTAGACCAGGAACACCGCCAGCCCGAACGCGAACAGCAGCGAGCGTAGCGACTCGGCCAGCTCCTCGCCCTGGCCGCCGATGTGCATGCCGATGCCTGCGCCCAGCCCCTCGCCGCGGGCGTTGGCCTCGGCCACCATCTTCTGCACCTCGCGAATCGCGGTGCCGAGGTCGATACCACGCAGGTTCGCCGAGACCACCGCGACCCGCACCTGGTCGGACCGGTGGATCTCGCTCGGCCCTGTGGTCGCGACCACCTCGGCCACCGACTCCAGCGCCACCGGGCGGTTGGACCCGGGGTTGATGACCATGCGCCGGATGTCCTGGACCGAGGCACGGTCGCTCTCTCGCGCGCGCACCAGCACGTCGATCTTGCGGTCGCGGAAGCTGTAACGCGTGGCCACCTCTCCGCGCACCTTGCGCACCACCTCGTCGGCGATCTGGCGCGTGGTCAGGCCCAGCGCCGCGGCCCGGTCCTGGTCGAAGCGGATCTGGATCTCGGGGAACCCCTCCTCCACCGTCGACTTGACGTCGGCGAAATGGGGATTGCCACGCAGCAGCGCGGCCATGCGCTGGCCGGCCACGCGCAGGGACTCCAGGTCCTGCCCGCGCAGCTCGATTTCCAGCGGCGTGGAGAAACTGAACAGTGCCGGGCGGCTGAAGTTCACCTGCGCGTCCGGACGACCGGCCATGCTCGCGCGCATGCGCTCGGTCTGCCCGGCCTCGAGCTTCGCGCTGCCACCGCCGTCCATCACGATGGTGAGCTTGCCGATGTTCTCGCCGCTCTCGGTCGGGTTCGCGTCGAGCCGGGTACCGGTGCCGCTGACACCGTAGATCGTGGCGATGCCCGGGTCGCCCGCGTGCTTCTCCTGCAGCTCGCGCACCAGCGCGTCGGTCTGCGCCAGCGGCGTGCCCGGCGGCAGCTTCACCGTCATCTCGAAGCGGTCCTGCGCCAGTTGCGGGATCAGGTCCGCGCCGAGCATCGGGACCGCCGCCAGGGTCGCCACGAACGCGGCGGCGGCGATGCCCAGCACCAGCCACGGCCGTGCAAGCGCGTTCGGCAGCAGCTTCAGGTAGCCGCGCTCGGCGCGCGCGTACGGTGCCATCGCCCTGGCGCTGAGCCAGCGCATGACCGGAGCGGCGACGGCCACGACCGCGCGCCACAAGCGCACGAACATCCACGCGACCCCGAAGACTGCGCCGCGGAACACCGCGCCGATGCCGCGTCCGGCGGCCGCCACGGGCTTCTGCCAGAGCTTCTCCGGCCGCCACTGCGGATGCGGAGGCTCCTCCGGGAATGCCATCTGCGGACGCCCGCGCAGCGAGCTGAGCATCGGGATCAGGGTCATGGCGACCAGCAGCGAGATGCCGATGGCCAGCGCCACGGTCAGGGCCTGGTCGCGGAACAGCTGTCCGGCGATGCCCTCGACGAACACCAGCGGCAGGAACACGGCGACCGTGGTCAGGGTGGAGGCGACCACCGCCATGCCCACCTCGCGCGTGCCCTGGATCGCGGCGGCCAGGATGCCCAGCCCGCGTTCGCGTGCCTTGGCGATGCTCTCCAGCACCACGATCGAGTCGTCCACCACCAGGCCCGTGGCCAGCGCCAGGCCGCCCAGCGACATCACGTTCAGGCTCAGCCCGAACTGCTGCATGAAGAAGAACGTGGTGATGATCGACACCGGCAGCGACAGGCTGATGACGAAGGTGCTCCAGCCGTCGCGCAGGAACAGGAAGATCACCAGGATCGCCAGCGCGCCACCGATCACGGCGTCCTTCTTGACGTCGGCGATCGCGTGGCGGATGAACGTGGACTGGTCCTCGATGACCCGCAGCTCGAAGTCGGGCGGAACCTGCTGGCGGATCTGCGCCAGCCGCGCGTGCACGGCGTCGGCAGTGGCCACGGTGTTGGCATCGCCTTCCTTGTAGATCGCCAGCTCCACCGCCTCGCGGCCGTCCACGCGGATGATCGCCTCGCGCTCCTTGTGGCCCTGGCGGACCTCGGCGATGTCCTCCAGCCGGATCGCCCGCCCGCCGCCGGGGATGCTGCCGGCGCCGGACGACTGCGCCGCCATCGCCGCCGCCAGCACCACGGCGTCGCCGGTGGCCGCCGCGATGCGCGCCACCTCGCTCGCCGACGCGTCGCCGCCCTGCCCCTGCGCCTGGACGGTCACCAGCATCCTGCGCATCTCCTCGACCGAGGAGAACTGGTTGACCGTGCGCACCAGGTAGCGCTGCGCGCCTTCCTCCAGGCGCCCGCCGGAGATGTTGACGTTCTCCTGCTGCAGGCGCTGGATGACCGTCTCGATCGGGATGTTGAGCTGCGCCAGCCTGCGCTGGTCGATCTCGACCTGGATCTCGTCCTCCAGGCCGCCGCCGACCTTCACCGCGGCGACGCCCGCGACCGGCTCCAGCTTCTTCTTCAGGTCCTCGTCGGCGTAGCGGCGCAGCTCCGCCAGGCGGCGGGCCGAAGCCGCGCCGTCCCTGCCATCGTCGCCCTTGGCCGACAGCGCCAGGCGCAGGATCGGCTCGGTGGACGGGTTGAAGCGCAGCAGAACCGGCGGCTCGGCCTCCAGCGGCAGCTGCACGACCTCCATCTTGTCGCGCACCTCCAGGCTGGCCTGGTCCATGTCCGTGCCCCAGGCGAACTCGAGCACCACGTCGCTCTGCCCGGTGCGCGAGACCGACTTGAGCCGGCGCAGGTTCTTGACCACGCCGAGCGCCTCCTCGACCGGCTCGCTGATCAGCGCCTCGATCTCCGCCGGTGCCGCGCCGGGGTATTCGGTGCGCACCGTCAGCGTCGGGTAGCTCAGGTCGGGCAGCAGGTTGACCTTGAGTTCGCGCAGCGCGATCAGGCCGAACAGCACCAGCGTGATCGTGAACATCGCCACGGTGACCCGGCGCCTGGTGGAGAACTCCACGAGGCTGAAGCCACCCGCCGGCGCCCCGCCCTCGACGGGGCCCGGACCGTTGCCCGGGGTCGTGCTCATTGCCTGTCGCCTTCCTGTTCCGTCTTCGCCTCCGCCGGGGCCCTGGCGACCTGGGTGGCGTCATCGCCGATCACCTGCACCGCGCTGCCCTCGCGCAGCGCGACCTTGCCGGCGGTGACCACCACGTCGCCTTCCTTCAGTCCCTCGCGGACCTCGACCAGCGGCCCGTCCACGTAGCCGAGCCTGACCGGCACGCGCGTGGCCTTGCCATCGCGCACGCTGTAGACCGCGGACTCGCCCTCATCGTCCAGCAGGGCAATGCGCGGGATCACCAGCGCGTCGGCACGCCGGTCGTAATCGATCCGGATCCGGCTGAACATGCCGGGCTGCAACCCCTTGTCACCCTCGAAGGCGCAGATCACGCGGAACGTGCCGCTGCCGGAGTCCACCACCGGCGCGACGCGATCCACCACGCCCTCGAACTCCCTGCCCGGCAGCGCGTCCACCGTCAGCTTCACCGGCAGCCCGGCGCGGATCGTGGACAGCTCGCGCTCCGGAACGTCGAGCGTCGCCTCCAGCCGCGAGGTATCCACGATGCGGAAGATCGGGGTGTTGATCTGGACGAAGTTGCCCGGCTTGATCGAGCGTGACGCGACCACGCCGGAGATCGGCGCGACCACGTTGGTGTACGACAGCTCCAGGTTGGCCATGCGGTTCACCGCGCGCGCGTTCTCCAGGTCGAAGCGCAACTGGTCGAGGTCGTTGGCGCTGACCATCTGCTGCGCCGCCAGCTGCCGCGCGCGGTGGTAGTTGGCCTCGAGCTTGCGCAGCTGCGCGGCGCTCTGCTCCACCTGCAGGCGGGCGCGGTCGGGGTCGATGCGGACCAGCGTCTGCCCGGCGCGCACGTGCTGGCCTTCCTCGGCCAGCACCGCGAGGGCGACGCCGGAGGTCTTGGCCACCACCTGGGCCTCGGCGGCCGGCTCGAGCGTCGTGGAGCCCACGTAGCTCGCCGCGATCGGGCGGCGGACCACCCTGGCCACTTCCACCGGGATCGCATCCGGGCCCTTTCCGGCGGCCTCCCTGGCCTGGGCATCGGCCGGTGCGCCGCCCTTGCACCCGGCCAGCGCGAACGCCACCGCCAGCACGGCCAGCGGCAGGCCGTGCACCTTCGAAGATCGCATCCTGGACATGCTCGAAAACGAACCCTTATGGTGTTGTAGCATTGTATATCACCACAACCCCCTGGGCGCGACATGCGCCGAAGGTCATGGGTCATGGAGCCGGAGTCGTGGTCCTGCCGCCCTGACGGTGCAAGTGATGCGTTCGTGACCGCGCCGGTTGCACTTCCCCTGCCCCCGCGGCACCTCCACGGCGGGCGATGCGGGCTTTGCGCCCGCTGTCGGCAGGCGACGGAACATTAACAGGTCCGGAGCCTCAAGCTATACTCGCCTGAATGTCGCGCTGGCGGCGGCGCACCGCGCCATGCGGACATGTATTCCAGCCGGTTCAACACAAGCAGAACAACAGGATTGCGGACTAACGACATGACGCGAGCGTTCACGATCGCCGCCTGCCTAGGCCTTGCCCTGCTCCCGCAAGCGCTGCCGGCGCAGACGCCCTCCGAGGCTTCTTCCGGGGCCTCCGCCACGGCCTCCACCGGGCTGGTCGGCAACCCGGAAAACGGCCGTACCCTCGCCTTCACCTGCCAGGGCTGCCACGGCGTGAGGGGCTACCGCAACGTCTACCCGCACTACCACGTGCCGCTGATCGGAGGGCAGTCGGAGGCCTACCTCGTCAACGCTCTTCGCGAGTACCGCCAGGGCACCCGCAAGCACCCGACCATGCAGTCGCAGGCGCAGAGCTTCTCCGACCAGGACATCGCCGACCTCGCGGCGTTCCTTTCCGGACTGAAGAAGTGAGGCCCGCGCCCATGACCGACATGACCAGGATTTCCCGCCTTGCCCTCGCCCTGTCCGGCGCCCTGCTGCTGGCCGCCTGCGGTGGCGGCTCCCACGAAGGCGAGGCCGCCGGCGAAGCCGCGCGGCGCTCCTCCTCCGCCGGTCTGCCGGAAGGCCGCGTTGCCGAGGGCGAGCAGCTTGCGCAGACCAAGGGCCAGGCCACCGGCCAGTCGTGCATCGACTGCCACGGCCCGGACGGCAACGAGCCGCTGGACCCGACCTACCCGCGCATCGGTGGCCAGTACGCCGACTACCTCGCGCACGCGCTGCTGAAGTACCGCGACGGCGACCGCGAGCACGCGCTGATGTCGCAGCAGGCCGCGGGCCTGAGCGACCAGCAGATCGCCGACCTGGCCGCGTACTTCGCCTCGCGGCCGGGCCAGCTGCGCGACCTGGAAGGCGTGCAGTAAGGCACGATCCTCCAACCTGCCCCATGCGACGGGGCCCGCGGCGACGCGGGCCCCGTCGTATTCCAGGCGCATGCCCGCTGCATCCGATGGACACCCCGGTCAGTGCGGATCCGGTGGCGGCCTGGCCAGGCTTTCCTGGTCTTCCTGCAGCTCGGGTTTGAACGGGATGTCCGGCGGCGGACGCGCCTCGGCCTCCACGTCCTGCATGTTGGGATCGAAGATGCCGCAGGCGCCGCCGACCGCAAGCAACGCCACCGCGCAGCGGATGGCCTTGCTGGTGCCCGGAATCGGGATCAGCACTTCCTTGATGCTGCGCCGGACCCACTCCTGCAGCAGGGTCTCGTGCGGGATCCAGAAGCGGTCGAACGCGGTCGGCTCGTAATCGATCGGCGGCCGCTTGAGCCACGTGCCCATGCGGTCGATCTTCTCGTAGTCCTCGGTGATCGTCCCCGGCGGCAGGCCGCCACCCACCCGGCCGCCACCACCGCCGCTGCCGGCCAGCCGTGGCCTGCCGTCGGCATCGAACATGCCCTGGCTGCCACCGGGCTGGTTGCGCGAACCCAGCCCCCAGTCGTCGGATGCGCGCGGAGACGGCAACGCGCCGGCTGCGGGCGCCGGCTGCGTGCCGCTGCCGGTGGCGGGCGCCGCCCGCGTTCCCGCGGTGCGCCCCGTTTCCGGGGCTGCCGGGGAAGCGCCCGCGGCAGTCCGCGCGCTGCCGGCGGCATCGTCCGCGGGCGTCCCGGCGGAAGCCTGCCGCGTCTGACCCGCCGCGGGCGCGGGGATCGAACGCAACCGTGGCTGCCGCACATCACCGCGCAGTTCCGGCGCCGGCACCGCGACCTCCACGTTCGGCTGGCGCAATTCCACCTGCGGGACCACCGGGATCTCGCGCACGACCGCATCCACCTGCGGCCGCGGCGTCTCGGGCACGGCCACCTCGCGCCTGGGCAGCTCCCTGATCTCCGCCGGCGGCACCGGCGCCGCGATCTCGCGCATCCGCACATTGGACACTTCGGCGGACAGGCGATCCGGCACCCGCACCTGCACCTCCACCGGGCGTACCGCCGGCGGCAGCACGAAATCGCCGTCGGGCTCGGGAGTCTCGGTCACCTGCAGCGGCTGCTCGGCGACAGGGGCCACACGCGGTTCCTCGGCCGGCTGCGGCTCGGCCTGCGCCGGTTCGGGCAGCGGTTGCGGCACGGGCGGGGGCGCGGTCCGCGCGACCGCGGGTGCCGGTCGCGGCGCGTCGGCCGCCGGAGTTTCCGCCTCCCGTGGCGGCGCGCCGCCTGCATCCTCCTCCGGCGTGCCCTCCCCGATGTACTCGACCTGGACCACATGTTCCTCGCCGCGGCCCGCTTCCTCGTCAGGCACGCCGGACAGGAACCGGAGCGAGGACAGCAGCAGGAGCTGGAGCCAGAGGATGTGCAGCAGCACCGTCGCGACCGCGGAAAACAGCCGCGTGCCGCGCGCCGGCGGGTACCACTCGTTGCGCCACAGCCGCAGGAAGGAGGACAGGAGCCCACGCTGTTTCGTGCCACCGGGGAAGATCCGGCGCCGTTCCGCGGAGGCCGCGGAGAACACCGCCATGCCACCGGCATCCGGCGCCCGCAGGCCGTCGAACCAGGCCTGCCAGCCCGGCGGGTATTCCCCTGCCGGCGGCGGAGGACGGATGGAACGAAGCCGCCTCCGCTGGATTGCTGCGATCAGGTCGGCGGCCGTGTACACGAGCGCCCCTGGCCGACGTCAGGCAACGTCCCGGGGGATGTACGGCGCGCTGCCGCTCGCGTGGTCGGTGGCGTCGCGCACCGCGGTCACGCCGGGCACCTTCTCGCGCAGGGTCTTCTCGATGCCCTGCTTCAGGGTGACGTCCACCATGCCGCACCCATGGCAGCCGCCGCCGAAACGCAGCACCACCACGCCCTCCGCGGTCACCTCCTGCAGCGACACATGGCCGCGGTGCCGCGCGAGCTGCGGGTTGATCTCGTACTCGATCAGCCAGTGCACGCGCTCGGCCAGCGGGGCAGACTCCGGCGGCGCATCGCCTTTGATCTTCGGCGCACGGATCTGCAGCTGGCCACCGGTGGCCCGTGCCTCGTAGTCGATCTGCGCGCCCTCGAGGTACGGGACGCTCCCGGCGTCGAGCCAGAGGGTGAAGCCCTCGCAGTCGATCGCCCACTCGTCCCCGCGCAGGTCGCCGGGCTCGGCAAACTCGAGGCGCACGTCGGCTTGCGGCGTGCCCGGGGCCACCGCCGCAAGCCGCACGCCCAGGCCCGGCTGGGCCTCGCGCTCGATCAGCCTGCGGAAATGCGCCTGCGCGGATTCGGATATCTGGATCATCGGCGTATTCTAGCCACCCCTTTGCCACGCGCCCGCCGCGATCCCGGCTGGCGCATGAACGCCGCACAGGCAATCCCCGGGAGTCCCATGATGTCCGATCTGATCCCCCTCGCCCAGGCACACTGCAGCCCGCGCCGCGGCAGCGAGCACCGGCTCACCGAGGCCAGCATCCGCGAACTGCTGCCGCAGGTTCCCGGATGGGAGCTCGTCGAGGACGGACGCGCCATCCGCCGCACCTTCCGTTTCGAGGACTACCACCGGACGATGGCGTTCGTGAACGCGCTGGCGTGGGTCGCCCACCGCGAGGACCACCACCCCGATCTCGGCGTGCACTACGACCGCGTGGTCGTGCGCTATTCGACCCACGACGTCGGCGGCCTGAGCGAAAACGACTTCATCTGCGCGGCCAAGGCCAACGCCCTGGTCGGCGAGTGAGCCCGGCGGCGCCCGCCGCGCCGCCTACAGCCGGTCCAGCACCGCGGCCAGCTCCGGGGCCAGCGGCGCGTCGAGCAGGTAAGGCGTGCGCCCGCCGTCGAGCGCGAACTCCAGCGACGCCGCGTGCAGGAACAGGCGCTTCAGCCCCGCCCGCTCGCGCAGGCGCCGGTTGGCCTCCTGGTCGCCGTACTTGCCGTCGCCCGCGACCGGGTGCCCGATGTGCGCGGCGTGCACCCGGATCTGGTGGGTGCGGCCGGTCTCGATCCGCACCTCGCAGTAGGAATGCCCGCCGCGGCGCTCCAGCACCCGGAAGTGGCTGAGCGACGGCTTGCCGTCGGCGCGCACCTGGACGTGGCGCTCGCCCCCCTGGCGCAGGCCGATGTGCAGCGGCGCGTCCACGCTCATGGTGCCGTCGGGCATCCGCCCGACCAGCAGGGCGAGGTAACGCTTGGACACCCCGCCGTCCTTGCGCATCAGGGCCTGCAGCTCGGCCAGCGCCGAGCGCTTCTTGGCCAGCACCATCAGCCCGGAGGTGTCGCGGTCCAGCCGGTGGACCAGTTCGAGCGGCTGGCCCGGCCGCAGCGCCCGCAGCCCCTCGATGACCCCGAAGCTGACCCCGCTGCCGCCGTGGCTGGCGATCCCGCTGGGCTTGTTGATCGCCAGGATCCGGGCGTCCTCGAACACGATGCTGCCCGCCAGCGCCTCCAGCATCCCCCTGGGCGGCGGGGCCTTGTCTCCCTGCTCGCCGAGACGCACCGGAGGGACCCGCACCAGGTCCCCGCCCTGCAGCCGGGTCTCGGGTCTGGCCCGGCTGCCGTTCACCCGCACCTGCCCGCTGCGGACGATCTTGTAGATCAACGACTTGGGCGCGCCCTTGAGCTGCCCGGCCAGGAAATTGTCGAGCCGCTGCCCTTCGCGGTCGGCGGGAACCTCGACGATGCGCACGCCCGGGCTGGTAGGGGTCTGTGTCATTGGGGTTTATCTGTTACACTCGGCTGGCGAGATAAGGTGCTGATTTCGCTGGAAGTTCACGGGCCGAAAGTCCGCCTTCCGCGAGATCCGGCCAGCGCGCGGCCACCGCCCCTGGGGCGGAACATGTTAGCGGCTGGGCGGCAGCGTCCGACATCGCCCGGTGCCCGGCACCGGCGCTGAACACGTCCCGTGCGACGCGACGGCCGCCCGAAAGGCAGGCCAGAGCGGACGCCGGCCCAGAAACAGGAACAGAGATAACAAGCGCTCCCGCGGTTCGCCGTTGGTGTCGTAGCGCTGGAAAACCGGATCGGCCCGCTGCGCCTGCGCGGCGGGCAGCCACCGACGCTCCAGGGCTTCGCCCGGCGTCCCGCGCGACCCGTCCCGGACACGTCCGGGGGCGGCCGGAGCGCGCGAGGAACGCGACAATGAAGCGAATGCTGATCAACGCCACGCAGGCGGAAGAGCTGCGCGTGGCGATCGTGAACGGACAGACCCTTTACGACATCGACATCGAACGCCCCTCCCGCGAACAGAAGAAGTCCAACATCTACAAGGGCCGGATCACCCGGCTCGAACCCTCCCTCGAAGCGGCCTTCGTCGACTACGGCGCCGAGCGCCACGGCTTCCTGCCGCTGAAGGAGATCTCCCGCGACTACTTCCTGGCCGGGGTCGACCCGAAGAGCGCCAACATCCGCGAGCTGCTCCGCGAGGGGCAGGAAGTCGTGGTCCAGGTGGACAAGGAGGAGCGCGGCAACAAGGGCGCGGCCCTGACCACGTTCATCTCCCTGGCCGGCCGCTACATGGTGCTGATGCCCAACTCGCCCAGCGCCGGCGGCGTCTCGCGCCGGATCGAGGGCGAGGACCGCGCCGAGCTGAAGAAGGCGATGGAGTCGCTGGACATCCCCCAGGACATGGGGGTCATCATCCGCACCGCCGGCGTCGGCCGCGACGCCGAGGAGCTGCAGTGGGACCTGGACTACCTGCTGAGCATCTGGAAGGCGATCTGCGACGCCGCCCTGAGCAGGCCCGCCCCGTTCCTGATCTACCAGGAATCGCGGCTGATCACCCGCGCCCTGCGCGACTACATGCGCCCGGACATCGGCGAGATCCTGGTGGACACCCCGGAGATGTACGCCGAGGCGCGCGAGTTCATCGAGCAGGTGATGCCGCACAACCTGCGCAAGCTCAAGCACTACACGGACGACGTCCCGCTGTTCAACCGCTTCCAGATCGAATCGCAGATCGAGAGCGCCTATGAGCGGACCGTCCGCCTGCCCTCCGGCGGCTCGCTGGTGATCGACCAGACCGAGGCGCTGACCGCGATCGACGTCAACTCCGCCCGCGCCACCAAGGGCACGGACATCGAGACCACCGCCTTCAACACCAACCTGGAGGCGGCCGAGGAGGTCGCGCGCCAGCTGCGCCTGCGCGACCTGGGCGGCCTGGTGGTGATCGACTTCATCGACATGGAGTCGTCCAAGCACCAGCGCGAGGTCGAGGCCCGCCTGCAGGCCGCGCTCAAGCACGACCGTGCCCGCGTCCAGGTCGGCCGGATCTCCAGGTTCGGCCTGCTCGAAATGAGCCGCCAGCGCCTGCGTGCCTCGCTGGGCGAGTCCAGCCAGGTTGTCTGCCCGCGCTGCGAGGGCCACGGCCGCATGCGCAGCGTGGAGTCCCTGAGCCTGTCCATCATCCGCGTCGTCGAGGAGCACGCGATGAAGGACAACACCGGCCAGGTGCTGGTGCAGGCACCGGTGGACATCGCCAACTACCTGCTCAACGAGAAGCGCGGCGCGCTGATGGAGATCGAGAAGCGCCATAGCTCGCCGGTCGTGATCGTGGCCGACGAACAGCTGCAGACGCCGCACTACGAGGTCACCCGGATCCGCGAGAACGAGCTGGGCGAGGAAACCAGCCGCCCGAGCTACCAGCGCGGCACCCCGCGCAAGCTCAACACCATCGCGCTGACCAAGTCCAACCTCAACATCCCCACGCCGGCGGTGACCAACGTCAAGCCGGCACGCCCCGCGCCGCTGCGCGAGGAGCCGAAGGAGGAGCAGCCGGCGCCTGCCCCCGCGCCCGCCCGGGAGGCCGGGCCCGCCAGGGTTGCATCGCCCGGCGGCGGTTTCTTCGCCTGGCTGAAGTCGCTGTTCGCCGCCAACGACCCGGGCGACAGGCCGCAGGAACGCAAGCGTGCCCGGCAGCAACAGGCGCAGCAGGAACCGCGCCGTGAAGGCCGCGGCAACAACAACCGCCGCAACCGCCAGGAGGCACGCCGCGAGGAAGGCCGCAGGGAACAGCAGCCCCAGAAGGAACAGCAGAAGCAGGCACAGCAGGAACAGCCGCAGAAGAAGGCCCGCGGCCAGCAGCCCAAGCAGCAGAAGCAACAGAAGCAGTCGCAGAAGCAGCAGCGCGAGGCACAGGCCCGCACGGCCGCGCAGGCGGCAGCCGCCGCGGCCGCCGCTCCCGAGGTCGAGGCGTCCGTCCCTGCCGCGGTCCCGGCGCCCCAGGTTGCGCCTGCCGCCGCCGAAACGGCTGCGCCTGCCCCGGCCGCGGAGGCCCCGCCCGCCCCGCCTGCCGTCGCCGCTGCCATGGAAGGTGCCGCCACCGAAGACACGGCGCCTTCCACCGAACAGGGCGCGGAGTCGACCGGCACCGGCCGCCGCCGTCGCGGACGCCGTGGCGGCCGCAGGCGCCGTCGCGGCGGTGCCGCTGCCGCCGAGGCCGCGGCGCTGGCCGGCGCCGACGCGGACGCGGACGCCCTGGCCTCCGACGCCCAGGACGATGAGGCCGGGGACGACGATGCCGAGCTCGCGGCGCCTGCCGTGACGTCAGCCCCGCTCGCCACGCAGCCGGAATTCGATTTTGACGACCTGACGCTGCCCGCAGTGGACGCCCCGGCCACCGGCGACGGCGAAACCGCCGCGGCCGCCGAGGCAGGCAACGCCGGCCAGGCCCAGGCCGCCCCGGACACCGCAGTGGCAGCGCAGGCTTCCGCCGCGGCTCCGGCCGACGCCACGCCCGTTGCCGAAACCGGGATTGCGCCCGCGGTGGAAACCTCTGCCGCTGCCGATACCGCGGCTGTGACCGCCGCCCCGGAAGACGTTGCCGCCGACCCCGTCGCGGCCGGGCCCGCCCCTGCCGCCGGGGCCGTGGGATCCCTGACGCCCGCCGGCACGGACACGCCGGCGGAACCGTCCCCCGTCTTTGCCGGGGCTCACGCCGGGACGGAAGAACCCCCGGCGGGCACCCGGGCCGAAGCGCCTGCGACGGAAGCCACGGCCGCGACCGACGAAGAGGCCCCCGCTTCCACGGACGTCGCCGGAACCGCCGGACGCGCCGCTGCGGATGCGATGGCCGCCTCCGCCGTCATCTCCGCCGATGCCGTGGCCGAAGCCATCGCGGGCCCGGAAGCGGAGCAGGCGGAGCCGGTGGAGGAGGAAACCGCCGAAGCCACGGCTGTCGCCGCGACGCCGCAGGCCTCCGCCGCGGGCACGACCTTTGCCGCGCCGGCCGGCGTGCTCGAACTGGTGCCTCCCCCGCTGCCGGAACCGCCGCCCGCCAGGACGCTCGCCGATGCGGTGAAGGCGGCGGTGGTGGCCGATGCGGTGAAGGCGGCCGTCGCCGCAGCCGCCGTGCAGCAGGCCGTGCATAACCCCGAAGCCATCTCCGCGGACAAGCCCGAAGCGGACAGCCGCGACGCCTGATCCCGCAGATGCACCGGCGCGGGCGGATCACACCGCCTGCGCCGGCCCCACCAGTCCGTACTGGCTCGCCAGACGCGCAAGCTCGATCTTGTCCGCGATGCCGAGCTTGGCGAACATGCGCGACTTGTGCGTGTTGACGGTCTTGGCGCTGAGGCTGAGCCGGCGCGCGATCTCCTCCTGGCGCAGCCCCTGCAGCATCAGCATCGCCACTTCCAGTTCGCGCGGCGACAGCGCGTCGAACGGCGAACCGTCGCCCCCGATTCCCGACAACGCCAGGTTCTGCGCGACCTTGCCCGCGAGGTAGCGCTTGCCGCGCGCCACGTCGCGGATCGCGTTGAGCAGCTCGGCGGCATTGCCGCCCTTGCCCACGTATCCCGACGCGCCCGCCTCGATCAGGCGCTTGGGCATCGGCCCGTCCTCGAGCACGGAAACGACGATCACCTTCGTGCCTTCCTGTCCCTTCACGATCCGCTCGGTGATCTCGAGCCCGCTGATCCCTGGGAGATGCAGGTCGCACAGCACCACGTCGGGCTTGAGCTTGCGGATCTGGGGCAGCGCCGTTTCTCCGTTGTCCGCCTCGCCAACCACCTCGATGTCGGTTTCCGCGGACAGCAGCATGCGCACCCCTGCCCGCACCAGTGCGTGGTCATCGACAATGTAGACGCGGATGGTCATCCCGCCGCCCCCCTGGAACACTCCCTCGAATGCGAGGCTACCGGCCACCGGTCGCGCGCTGCAACCCGATGCGCGCGGCAATCCCCCGGGCCGGGCGCGCTGTTTCACCGGGGCACGAGACGGCGCTTCCGCGCCCTCGCCGACCGCGTCCGTGGTCCGGCACAATGCCGGCGTTTCCCCACGGAGAGATACACGATGACCGGTTCCGCCTGGCGTTGCACCCCCGCCCTGCTGCTGGCCCTGCTGCTCGCCGCCTGCGGCAGCCTGGACCATGGCGCCGCACGCGCAACCGCCCCGGCACGCGTGGCGGCCACGCCCTCCTGGCATGACGACGTTGCCGCCATCAGCGCACACGCCGGCAGCGCGGAACGCCGCGCAACGATCCGCGGCCTGCTCGCCGGCTCCGGCATCGACGCCACCGAAACCGCCTTCACCACGAAGGACCTGCACGGCGCGAACCTCATCGCACACGTCTCGGGCGATCCCTCGCAGCCGCTGCTCCTGATCGGCGCGCACCTCGACCAGATCGACAAGGGCAACGGCGCCACCGACAACGCCTCGGGCAGTGGCGTGGCGCTGGCGCTGGCACGCCGCTTCCACGAGCGCCCGCTGCGCAACCATCGCGTCGCGGTCGCGTTCTGGGACCTGGAGGAGAAGGGCCTGCTCGGCGCCCACGCCCACGTCGAGGGAGGCGGCGAGAAACCCGTCCTCTACGTCAACTTCGACGTGTTCGGCTGGGGCGACACGTTGTGGATGATGACCCCGGACCCCGCGCACCCGCTGGCCACCGCAAGCGAGACGGCGGCGCGCGCGAACGGCCTCCGGCTGTCCGCGGGAGAAAAGTACCCGCCCAGCGACCATCGCGCCTTCCTCCGCGCCGGCTGGCCCGCGGTGTCGTACTCGCTGGTCGGCGCGGACGAGATCGGGCCCATCCTGCAGATGTTCGACGGCAACAGGCCCGAGACGGTGCCGAAGGTGATGCAGGTGATCCACAGCGAACGCGACACCGTGGATGAACTCGACCCCGCGGCCGTCGAGGCCGGCATCAACGCGGTCGAGGCGGCGCTGCGCGCCTGGGACGCCGGGAACGGCTGAGCGGCCGCAAACGACGGGGCTGCGGCACGGAAACCACCGTGGTCAGCAGCCGGTGTCCGTGCCGGAACGGGAGAGGAAGCGCCGGAACCAGTCGCCCGCACGCATGCGCACGCGGTCGGCGTCATCGTCGCCGGTGGGCGCATGCGCCATGCCGTCCACGATGTCCAGCGCCAGGCGGCATGCACGTTCCCCTGCGTAGTACGGCGCCAGCACATCGTGCAATGCGCGCGCATCCCCGGCACCGACCATCGCATCCCGGCCACCATGGATGACCAGCAGTGCCGGCCCCGGTGATCCCGCCGCGATCCCGGCTGCCCGGGCGATGGCATCCGCGCGTTCCGCAAGCGCGCGCGTTTCCGGCGTCCATGCATACGTCCTGCCCGTGGCGCGCTCGTAGGCGGCGACCGAGGCAGGCAGGCCGGTGGAGGCATTCAGCACCACCGCCGCCGCCACCGGCACCTCGCGCTCGGCCAGCGCCAGCAGCACGGCCGCGCCACCGGCGGAAAATCCGAACAGGCCGATGCCCTCGCCGGCTTCCATGCAACCGGCGCGACGCAATGCGTCCACCATCACCGGCAGTTCGCGCACGGCTCCCATCACCACCGGCCCGAACACGCCGGTCACCAGATCCTCGGACTGGCGCCGGGCGAGTTCGCCGGGATCCTCCGGCGCGCGCCTGCCGAACAGCGGCAGCCCGGCGTACACCTTCACCGCCGGCAGATCGTCCAGCGGCAGCAGCGATATCAACGCCGCCTCGCTGTCCGGCGGCCCGAAGCCGTGCCAAAACACGATCGGCGGCATGCTGACGCGCGGCGGCACCCGGATCAGCACGGGTACGCCGCCCAGCACGGTCTGGACGATGCGGACGCCGGCAGCCGCCGGCCCGCAAACCGGTTGCGATGGCGCCGCGCCACGCACGTCCGCCGCGACGAACGGCAGGCAACACGCCAGGGCCAGCAGGATGTTCCTGATCATATGCAACCCGTGGAACGGGGAAGCGGCTTCCCGTGGGAAGTCCGGTCAAAGCCCGATGCCATGCGATGCCGCATCCCGGCAACAGGTCAATCGCCGGGATACATCATCGGCAGCACGACCGGTGCCAGCGCGCGGTAGATCGAGCCGTGGTCGAGATCCGGCCGGGCTTCGACCCGCCACTGCAGGCCTGCCGGTGCAGCCCGGCGCATGGATTCCTCCAGACGCAGGACATTCGGGCCGATGGAATCCGGTTCCGTCCAGGCCAGATACAGCCTGCCTGCGACACCGGGGTTCGCATCGAACCAGCCTGCCGCATCCCTCGCCAGCCGTCCTGCGTTCCACCACAGGCTCGGGTCCAGCACGATCCAGGTATCGAACAGGTCCGGCTGCTCGAAGAGCGTCTCGAGGATGAACAGCCCCGCGAGGGACTCGCCGATGATCGCCCTGCCTTCACCGGCCGGCAGGTTCGCCTCCACCCACGGCACCAGCTCGGAGGCGATGAAAGCCCGGAATGCCGGTGAGCCGCCCACCACCGGCGCGATCGCCCTGTCCTCCTCCACTTCGGTCGGCCCGGTCATGTCGCGGCGCCGCTGCGTGTTGGCGATGCCGACCAGGATGACCGGGGCCATCCGCCCCTCCCGGATCGCGGCATCGATGGCGCCGGCCACGTGCGGGAAATCCTCGTCGAGGCCGCCATCCGGCATGTAGACCACCGGATAACGGCGATCACCACCATGGTCCGGCGGCAGGTAGAGGTTGATCGCGCGCGCCTCTCCCATCCGCTCCGACTCGAGGATGACCGAGCGGTGTGGCGGCAATGCCACGGGATCTGCCCGTGCGCCCGGCGCCAGCAGGCCGGCGGCGAAGAGCAGCAGGAACGGATACAGCGCGACTCTCATGACGGACGGGGCCTGTCTGTCCACGTGGAACGGCGGAGTCTAGGAGACAGCACCGGCAACGGGGACATCCCGGCCCGTTCCCGCCAATCCCGGCCAACATCGGCCGGGCGCCGCCCGCGCCGTCACTCGACCGCGCCGGAATCGGCGCTTCCTGCCTCCCGCAGATAGCGCATCGCCTCTTCCCGGTAGTCCTCGTGGCCCGGCGCCAGGTGCGGCAGCAACAGCCGCACCCAGGCACGGCCAACGCGGCGCGTTTCCGCCGGGCAGGTCGCGGCGCGGGCGGCGGTCAGGTCCCCGGCCTCGACCATGCCCGCGAACTCCTGCGGATCGGTGCCGTAGATCAGGCACTGGAGGTTGAAATAGCGTTGCTCGCCCAGCGCGTGCTCGTCGGCGTAGGCGTCGAGCTGGTAGGCGCCGGTGCTGCGCATGAGCATTGAATGCGCGGCCATGCGCAGGTCCCCGATCACCTCGTCCGGGGTCTGGTTGAGGCGCGCGAAACGCAGCATCAGGATCGCGGCAAGCTGGTCCACCGCATCCTCCTGCCGGCCCGTCACCGGCAGGTCCAGCAGGTGCACCAGCGCGTGGCCGGTCTCGTGCAGCAGCATGAAGCGCACGTTCGCGCGGACGTAGCGCAGCGGCTCCGCCACCGTCATGCCGAGCGGGTCCCGGTACTGTGCGCCGCGCTCGTACAGCGTGCGCAGGGTCTCGTAGCACAGCACGACCTCGGTGGTCGCCGGGCGGTAGAACGCGCCGAACTCGCCGCACTCGGAAGCGACGTAACGCAGCGTGCGCGACAGCGAGAACATGCCGTCGATGGCCTGGATCTCCGGCAGCCGGCGCAGCAGGTCGGCGTCGCGTACCCGCCGGTGGATCTCCTGCAGATCCGCCGATGCCGGCACCTCGTAGGCGTATTCGAACCGCGGGGCCGCTGGCGTCCCACCCGCCATCGCACAACCGGCGGCAAGCAGCATCAGGATGGCCGGGAGGAACCGCACGCGCACCGGGGATGGAATTCCTGGAGGAATGCAGAAGGGTACAGGGAAAGACGAACGGCCGCCCCGCTCGCGTTCGCTCCTCCCCCGTTCACGGAGGGTGGGGATGAGCCGCGCGGCCCATCCGGACGCCCGGTGTGCCGCACCGTGCGGATGGCTGGAAGGAGGCAGGACATCGGCGGGGAATATCCGGCGACACGGAAGAATCCCCCCACCCCAGCCCTCCCCCGTGAACGGGGGAGGGAGTTTTTTCCCGCATGCCCGCAAGGGGGCCCCGCGGGCGGGAGAGAGGATGCGCCGGCCAGCGCAATGCGCCTGCCTGCTTGCCTCCCTGCGCACGCATCGCCCCGCCTGCGGGGAGAGGATATTGAACCCCTTCCCCTGCCCACGCATTGCCGCTTTCCCCCGCTTGCGCCATTCCCCGTCCCCGCTTGCGTTTCCACCCCTCCCCCTGCGAAGCGGGGGGAGGCCGGGAGGGGGGCAAACCGCCAGCGGGGAATGTCCGGCGCCGCACCGGGAGGACGA